>Ga0114996_10003448_pt1 | contig 19620 bp, 16 predicted proteins | sample ArcticOcean_MG_C_4_FD_87039 | JGI IMG/M metagenome (GOLD analysis project Ga0114996, IMG submission 87039) | Marine microbial communities from western Arctic Ocean - ArcticOcean_MG_CB4_134 | ecosystem: Environmental > Aquatic > Marine > Oceanic | place: Arctic Ocean: Canada Basin | collected...
AGGGTGTCCATAGAAACCACCTTCTTTAATTTCATAGACGGGGCAGACAGGCATCCAATCTCCTTGATTGTCGGTGACAAGTAATGTGCCATCTTCAAGTAGACCCATGCCCGCTGGACTACGAAGTCCACCAGCGAGTGGTGTGACAATGCCTTCTGGAGAAATTTTTAATACCCAACCACGGTAGGGTGCGCGAGATTTTCCATGCCACCAATGTGGATTCCAAAAACCGACGTTTAAGGAAACGTACATGTTGCCATCTTTGTCAACTGGCAATCCAAAGCCAAATTCGTGATAGTTCCCACTCATTCCCCAGTCTTGTGTGATGGTTTGAATTTCATCGATTCGCTCATCTCCATCAAGGTCAAGGAGCTTTGATAGTTCACCTCTTTGTGCTACAAATATCTCATCGTCAACAACTGCAAGCCCCATCCCCTCATGCAATCCTTCGCAGATCAACGTGAAGGTAGCATCTTCTGGATTGGTTGCACTTGGATTATCAATTCGCCAAACCTGTCCACGCCGCGTACTGACAACCATGTCCCCATCGGACATAAATCCCATGCCACCAACTTCAAGAAGTTCTCCTTTGGGGGGTGAGAGGAAATCTATTGACCATGGCGATTGTTGCGTTTGTGCAACTACGACTGCGGCAATGAGTTCAAGAAACATTATTCATACCCCCTTGCTGCATGAATAATTATTCTTGTCTGTTTTCCAAGAGAGACCTCAGGGTCCGCATCCATCGTGGAAGAAGAGGGGATATTCATTTGCAATTGCTCTTTTACATCCATGGTAAGTTTTTGCTCAATGAGAGTTCGCAGACCTGTGGTTGGCGTGCAAATTTCAGAAACAGTTGCAAAGAGTTTTCCCTGATCATTTACAATGTCGTATCCAAGAGTTCCAAAAGAGTTCATCACATTTGTACTTTTAAGTTTTGTGAATAGTTGTGTTCCGTCTTTAGAAAAGAACATCGGATTTGGGTTTCCGTTTTCAACTAGGACAACAACTAATCCCAGTGGTTTGAGGGGCGTTCCACCTCGGCCAGTCCAATCTGTTCGTTCAACAAATTGACCCTGCCGAATCGCAAGTAGTCTGACATCATCTGCGCGGTATTCATACGTAAAACCATCTGGGTTCCCAACAAGTAGACCCCTAGGGTGCAGTTGCAAACCATCCTGTATTGGCGGGATCGTGCCACGAACAACTGCGGGCTTGTTGCCAACAACCATTTCCATCTCATTTGGAAGTGCTTCCTTCAGGGTGGGAGCAAATTGCCGGACGTGTTTTACGACGAGAATAATTTCTTCTTCTGTGAGAAGTTCTCCAAAAGGAGGCATGGGTGTGCCGGGAATTCCAGAACGCGTTGTCTTTGCGATCGCTTCAACGGTGTTTCCGAAAGAAAACCCGCCGTCAATAAAACTTCGAGCAGGGCGATCAAGGTGGATCATCGCCTGACCGTCACCCTTTGTGCCATGACACTGCGCGCAGTACATCATGTATATCTCTTCTGAACTTTGTGTTTGCATTTCTTGTTGGTGTACTGTTTGTTCAGTAGGGGGATCACTGCACCCGTAAAGAAATGCTGAACTCAATGCGAAAATAGCTTGGTACTTCATGAAGCGATTAGGGTACATCACGAGCAAGGTTTAGGGCGGCAAGAAAAGTAAGTTGTGCTGTTTTTGCTGCAAGGTCGGGTAATATTTTTTCAGCGGAGTCGGTGACTTTATGATAATCCTCATGGTCTTCAACACTTAAAAAGACACTGGGGACCCCGCGTTCAAGGAAAGGTGCTTGGTCACTACGCCAAAGCCAATCTTTATGCTTGTCTCGAATGATCTTTAGCCCAACCGTTTCGTTTGCTGTATCGATAGCGAGGGAGATTCGTGGAGCGTTTGGAGAACCCTCTAAGAATATTGTGTTGTGTTCGCCTCGACTGATCATGTCAAGGTTGATCAGTCCGCGAATATTACTCAACGGAAATGGAGAATTATTCGCAAAGTATTTTGATCCTACGAACCCCGCTTCTTCTCCGGTAAAGGCAATCAACACGATCGATGCATCTGGCTTCTCTTTTACTTTTGAAAGAGCTTCTGCAATGACAAGCAATGCCGCGGTGCCCGAAGCATTGTCATCAGCACCATTATAGATTCTGTCCTGACCAGTTCGCCGCGGCTTGAGGTGGTCGTAGTGTGCAACGATGAGTACGTATTGATCGCTATTGCCCTGAAGCATTGCTGCAACATTTGGTGCAGCACGTAGATCATCTACAGGTAGATACATTGATGTCTTGTTTGGTAATGGAGTAAGGCCGACCTTCTTCCAAGAAACTGCAATATGTCTTGCTGCACGCCGCGCTTCATCCGATCGGTAATATCTTCCTTGCATTGCATCTGAAGAAAGATATGAGACTTCACTCAGTATTTTATGGGGAGTAATGAGATCTACTGGTTTTGCGACTTGCTTTGCCGAACAGGAACACAGAAAAATGAACAGAAGTAATAAGTTACGCATCACATACCTCGATATTTTTTGCCGCAGAGAGTCCAAGGACGACTGTGTCCGAATTCGTTTTGATTGATAAAGAATCTGCTTGGTCGTTACGGTCAATAATTTCAATGATCGCACCGATTGTTAACCCGCGCTTTTCAGCAAATTGTAAAAAGTTCGCATCTTGATCGTTCATTCGTGAGATCGAAAGTTGTTGTCCGGTTTTACTTTCTGAGAGGGAATAATGAGATTGATCGGGAAGCGTCCCGTCCTTTCTTGGGATTGGATCGCCATGGGGATCAAAAGCAGGGTGCTCTAATAATTCATCCATCCGTTCGATCACATCATCAGAGACAACATGTTCAAGTTTTTCAGCTTCATCATGTACCTTACTCCAGTCCATCCCAAGAATTTCTACGAGAAAAAGTTCAACAATCCGGTGCCGTCTCACAACACGAACAGCGAGTGTCAGGCCGCGATCTGTTAAATTAACACCATAGTGAGGGCGGTGATCAATAAGGCCCAACTCAGCGAGAGTTTTGATCATCGAGGTTGCCGAACCAGGTGTCACGGCAAGGGATTTGGCAAGTTCGCCGGTTGTTATTTCCTTTTCTCTCTGCTGATCAAGCAAAAAGAGGGCTTTGAGGTAATTTTCAACAGTGCTTGTAATCATCAGAGGGAGGTTGCTCGATAAGGGTTGACTTATAGCATACCACAGTTTATACTTTTGATCAATCAAAAGTAGGAGGCGATATGACGCTATTAACATTACTCACGCTATTTATCACAGCGATTACCACAACTGACGCAAAACATTTTAACATCGTGACAACCACAGCCATGGTCGGCGACATCGCCAAAGCCGTTGTTGGTGATCGAGGGACAATCAAAGGGTTAATGGGGGAGGGTGTCGATCCACATCTCTATAAACCAACCGCTGCAGACGCGAAGGCAATTCTCAGCAGCGATATCGTCTTCTACAGCGGGCTGATGCTCGAGGGACGTATGACTGACACGTTCATGAAAGCTGCAAGGATTGGCAAAACGGTCTACCCAGTGACCGAACTCATTGACGAGTCGTTTTTACTTGAACCTCCAGAGATGAAAGGACACTGGGACCCACATGTTTGGATGGATGTATCGGCGTGGTCTCATGCAGTTGATGCTGTTGCGGGTGCAATGTGCGAACAAGATCAAGAACATTGTGATGCGTACAAAAAATGCGCAGCAGAATACAAAGAAGAACTTGCTGCGTTGCATACGTACATTAAAAAATCAATCGCATCAATTCCTGAAACAAGTAGGGTCCTGATTACAGCCCACGATGCTTTTAATTATTTTGGACGCGCATATGGCATTGAAGTCATTGGCATCCAAGGATTGTCTACGGAATCAGAAGCAGGCATTGACGATGTCAATAAACTTGTTGATCTTCTTGTTGAACGACAAATCAAAGCGGTTTTTGTTGAATCAAGTGTTTCCGATCGTAACGTCAATGCACTGATCGAAGGTGCGGCATCAAGAGGACGCAAAGTCATCATAGGTGGTCGACTTTTTTCAGATGCAATGGGTGAACACGGAACGTACGAAGGTACATACGTAGGGATGCTCGATCACAACGCGACAATCATTACAAGAGCGCTCGGTGGAAAAGCACCCGAAAGAGGAATGCAAAACAAACTATCTTTGGAAAAAAATGACGCGCACTGATCAAGAACATCTTGGGAACGAACACTCACCCCAATCAGCCGTTTCGGTCCACGATTTAACGGTTGCATATCACCGTAAACCAGTCTTGTGGGACGTTGACTTAGATATTCCATCCGGAAAACTCGTTGCAATCGTTGGCCCCAATGGTGCTGGAAAAAGCACGTTGATTAAAGCGATTATCGATCTTGTTCCAATAGCATCAGGTCTTATTTCAATTTACGGTAAATCATTTCGCAAGCAACGGCAGCGAGTTGCATATGTTCCCCAGCGTGAATCGGTAGATTGGGATTTTCCAATCGACTCCATCGGTGTCGTCACAATGGGTCGGTATCGAAAAATTGGTTGGTGTAGGCCGGTACGTAAACTAGATAAGAAGAAGGCGATGGAAGCTCTCGAGCGTGTGGGCATGGAAGAATATGCCGATCGCCAAATCAGTCAACTTTCTGGCGGACAACAACAACGAGTTTTTCTCGCACGGGCACTCGCACAAGATGCAGAAATCTATTTTATGGATGAACCATTTGCAAGCGTTGATGCGGCGACCGAGCGGGCAATTGTGCAAGTACTCCGCGATTTACGTTCACTTGGTCGAACCGTCATCGTTGTGCATCACGATTTGCAAACTGTGACAGAATATTTTGATCATGTCATCATGCTCAACATGCGTGTTGTGGCACATGGCACAGTTAAAGAGGTGTTTACTAATGAAAATTTACGAAAAACGTATGGCGGCCGGCTTACATTGCTTGATGAAGCAGCAGAGCTTCTTGCAAGGCAGAGTAGCCAGACTTGAATGCTGGACACTCCATCTCTGACTCAAATTTTGTGTTACCAAGTGTTGAACAGATTTGGGGAGTCTTCATTCTTGAAGATTACAACACAAGGGTTGTCATTCTTGGCGTGATGGCTCTTGGCGTCGCCGCGGGTCTTGTTGGAACCTTTTTGTTACTTAGAAAAAGAGCACTCACGGCAGATGCTCTGAGTCATGCAACATTACCGGGGATCACCGTTGCTTTTATGGTGATGGTTGCCTTTGGGATGCAAGGTAAATCAATGCTTGGGCTTATGACGGGAGCATTTGTTTTTGGTTGCATCGGGGTCTTGCTGATCCTTGGAATTAGAAGGACAACAAAGCTCAAAGACGATGCAGCAATCGGTATTGTGTTGAGTGTTCTCTTTGGGCTTGGACTTTGTTTACTTCGACTCGCAACTGAAATGCCAAGTGGAAATGCAGCGGGACTCAATGGTTTTATATTTGGCAAGGCTGCATCCATGGTTGCAAGTGACACGAAGGTGATTGCATCGGTTGCACTTTGTACAGGGTTCATTGTTGCTACCCTTCGCAAAGAATTTACAGCACTCTGTTTTGATGAAAACTTTGGTGCAGTACAGGGTTGGCCAATTCTTCGTTTGGATATTGTACTGATGTCACTTGTTGCAATCGTGACAGTCATTGCCTTGCAGTCAGTTGGGCTCGTGCTTGCTGTTGCAATGTTAATCGTCCCAGCAGCATCCGCACGGTACTGGTGCACAAAAATCGGATCGTTACTCGTTGTTTCTGCGATCATTGGTTGCTTAGGGGGTTGGCTTGGAGGCGTTGTAAGTGCGCTCGTTCCAAGAATGCCAACAGGTCCTGTAATTGTCCTTGTCTGTGGCGGTTGGTTTATAATCAGTTTTATATTTGGTCCTGTCAACGGGATTGTTGCACGGCAGTGGCGAATTTGGAGATTGAATCGAAGAGTTGCAATGCAACACATTCTTCGGGCAATGTATGAAGTTTCTTCACAGAGAGAAGCCTGTGATTTCGAGTCAATTCTAAAATGCAGATCGTGGTCACGAGCAAAAGTAAAAAAACTACTTTCTCGCCTTCGAAAAGAAAAGTACGCGACGAAAACTAAAGATCATTGGGCACTGACGACTTCGGGTGCGAGAGAGGCAGTGCGAGTTGTTCGAAATCACCGGTTGTGGGAGGTATATCTCATCAACTATGCAGACATTGCACCAAATCATGTTGATAGAGATGCTGACATGATTGAACACGTCTTGGGATCGAGCATGGTTCAAAAACTCGAAGCACTTCTTGGAAGCGATAAAATTCCATCAAGTCCACATCCACTAGGTGTATCGTCATGAGTTGGTCGCCGATTGATACTTGGATTTGCATCATCGCAATTCTTTGCGCAGCAGCATGCGCGCTTCCGGGATGTATCCTTGTTCTACGAAGGATGAGTTTGATGGGGGATGCAATTAGTCATACCGTATTGCCAGGAATTGCAATTGCATTCTTGGTTACTGGAAGCAGAGAGCCAACAGCAATGCTCATTGGCGCAGTGATTATTGGTTTGTTAACTGCATTTCTTGTTCAAGCAATTGAAACCATTGGTCGAATCGAAACAGGAGCTGCGATTGGCATCGTGTTTACAGTTTTGTTCGCGATTGGGCTCGTACTTATGCGGCAAGCAGTTGACCATGTTGACATTGATCCAGATTGTGTGCTCTATGGCGCGGTGGAGTTTGCTTATTTTGATCAAGTAACAATTGGTTCATTGTCTATTCCACGGGCTGCGATAGTGAACGGTGTTGCATTGCTTACAAACGCAGCAATCATATTGATTTTTTATAAAGAATTTAAAATTACATCTTTCGATCCTGCACTTGCAAGGACACAAGGTATTCTTCCAAACAAAATGCATTATCTACTCATGACGATGACAGCAGCAACAGCAGTAGCAGCATTTGAAACTGTTGGTTCCATTTTAGTTATTGCTATGCTGATCGTTCCAGCAGCAACAGCATATCTATTGACCGATAAATATGGTGCAATGTTTGTTCTCGCAATATTCATTGCAATCATTGCGGCAATTGGCGGGCACATTTCTGCTGTGATCATTCCGCCAATTTTTGGTTTTTCTGGAACAAGCACAGCTGGGGCAATGGCAGTTGTAGTTGGATTTTTATTTTTACTCGCGTGGTTATTTTCTCCAAAACAAGGTATCGCTGCAACTGCAATTCGCAGGATTCGCGTGCAACAAGATATTATCCGCGAGAACATTCTTGGCTTGCTCTGGAGACTTGAAGATCGCAGACAAGAAAAAAACTCAGTCTCATTTGAAAATGTTCTTCGTAGTTCACGCAGGTCGATAAATGTAGCGTTACGACAACTCCAAAAACTTGGGTGCGTTTATTATGACAATGCACGTTGGCAACTAACAGAGAGTGGGAGAGAGCAAGCATCGTTGATCATTCGGTCACACCGTTTGTGGGAAACATACCTTGACAAGCATTTTCCGCAGGATACACACCAACTCCATCAATCTGCTGAGCGTCTTGAACATATCACAACTCCTCAGATGCAATCACGACTTGGTGATGCAGAGATAGATCCACACGGATCTGAAGTCCCACCTTCGATCGACAGCTAAAACAACTTCTTTGTATCCTGCGTTGATGTTGAAATTGTATTTCATTATGTTTTTGGTCATGTTCACAAGTTGTACGAAGAAAACAACATCTGATGGTGATTCAATTCACCAAACGCTGATAGCCAATGACGCATCTAACGTTATTCCAATCGCATTGGATCATGTATTTACCATAGCATTGCAATCAAACCCAACAACCGGATATATATGGACACTTTCAATAGAACCCGAAGGCGTCATCACGACAAAGTCAAAAGAATTTATTGCCAATGCAAGCGATTATGTTGGAGTTGGTGGAACAACTTCATGGCTCATGATTGCTAATAGGATTGGATCAACAACATTAACATTTCACTATCAACGACCTTGGGAAACAGGGGCGAAGCCCGCCCGCGAATTAGTGTACAAATTTATTGTGCGTTAATTGCTTTTTGATACATATCTTCGCACTGTTTGCCAACAAGGTTGGTATCAAGCCACTCCAACATTTTCTTTCTTCCAGATTTACCCTTTGAATTTGCTAGTTCGCTATCGGTTATCAGCCCTTCGATTGCATCAGCAAATGCCTCGGGGGTTCTCTCAACAATACACGCCCCGCCCTCTTCGAGTTCCCTCCAAATATCAGTGCCCTTTGTGCCTATGACTGGCATCTCGCATAACATTGCCTCGGCGTAGACAAGCCCAAAATTTTCCTGTTGTGTTGGAAGTGCAAACACATCTGCCATCGCGTACAACGAGAGTTTTAGATCCCCAACAACCATGCCAAGAAAAGTAACCGCTTCTTCTACGCCAGTTGTTTTTGCTCTTTGCTGTAAGGATTCAATATACGATTGTTCACCAGTTCCAGCAATAAATAATCGAATGAGTAAGCCTCTTTCCTTGAGGATGCAAGTCGCGTCGATGAGAGTTTCGATTGATTTTTTTTCGTGTACACGACTCAGAAACAGAATTGTCGGCTCATCCACTTTCCCATACGTCTCAAACGCCATTGCGGGATCCGGAACCTCTTGATATGGATCCAAGTCAACGATGCAGGGAATGACAGCGATGTTGTCGTGCTTTAGCCACTTTGCCACTTGGCGTTTTTCTTCTTCGGCAGTCGTGTGAAAAATGGTTGAGTTGTGCGCGAGTATTCTTCCTGCTGTTGCAAGATAGATGACTTTTTTTAACTTGCGTTGGCTCATCGACCAATCATCGAGCATTCCGTGCACACTAAGTACCCATGGTGTATTCGTGCGCTTGCATACTTTTGCAACTTGAGGATTCGAAAGATCCCACATGGCATGAATATGTGCGGCGTCGGTATTTTTGGCAAGGGTTTCAATTTCTGCAAGTTGATGTTTAGACAAGCGCTTTCTAGCGTTTAGTGGACCAAGCATGTGTACAGCGGGACATTTTGAGTCACCTTTTTTCCAAGGTTCCGGTACATCGGTATCATCTGCAGTGACCCACACGACATCGTGACCGCGTCGAGCGAGCACTGTGCAAAAGTCAATCGCAGCACGAACAGTACCACCCTGGGACAGGCGAGTTATTGGAAAATAATGCAATATTTTCATGCCAATCAGTTGCTTTCTTAAAGTGTGATGTAACCTAATCGATGTCAATCACTGTGTACTTCTTACTTCGAATAATAGTGAGATGATTTTGAGGAACGTGCCCAATTGGCCATGAGTCACTTAACTCAATAAGAACCCAATCTTTTCCATGATGGGGAATCGAGTGATCCCACCGAGAAGGATTCATGCGTATACCCGCAAAGAGATGATCTTCTGTGGCAACGAAAATCACGTCTACCAATTTTATACTTTTGACAAGACCGGCAAAAAGTAAACTTTTTGTGTCACAATCACCTTGTTGATTTGCAAGTGTCTCAAGGGGCATCGTTGCACCAGCAGTCAGTATTTTTTCTCCTTCTTCGTTTATCCGATGTGCAGGCGGTAGTTGGTACTGTAATTCTTGTACGAAGGAAGCAATCGCACCAATGATTTCTCTTCTGGTTCGATACCCCTTTCTTCGAGCGGTGCTACGAATTTGATTTGCGATAACATGAAGATCACCAACGCTTTGCTTAACAACCCAGTTGTAATCAACACTAAAGCGGTTTCCTTCTTCGTTCATTTCAATGCCATGGCTTTTTGCTTTGACACGTAAATCGGACCGCCGTTTTGCAAGTTCCTCTTCTGTTCGATATGTAATTTTCGTCCATTCCTCTGGAATACCAAAGGAATCAATAGCACGAGCAACCTTGTTTGGATCAACCAAAATTTTGCACCGAAGTTCCTTCATTGATGTGCCTTGGGCGAGTATGGCTGTGTCACCTTCCCAGCGAACAACTTCGCGAGTGTTGATGTCTTTCCACTGCATCGATTGACGACCTAGTACAGCACTTGCTGTTGAAACTAGGAGAAGGGTTGGGATGATGAATGAAATTAATCGCATAGTTTTCTGACAATATCCAAAGCCTCTTCGATTTGTATCTTACTGACACCAAGGTGTGTCACAAAACGAACACGCTGAGGATCAAGGGCCTCGGATAAAACGCCCTCACTCCACAATTGTCGGCAAAAGGAGGGTCCATCTCCAATTCGAGGGTCTAGATCAAAGAAAATAAGGTTCGTTTCAGTATTTTCAATACTACAAGTGATGCCATCGATGGCGTCAAGACCCTCTGCCAAGAGTTTTGCATGTTGATGATCTTCTTGGAGTCGATGCAGATGATGGTCTAACGCATAGTTTGCAGCGCCCGCAAGGATGCCTGTTTGCCGCATTGTCCCACCAAATTGCTTTCGAAAGCGGTGCACTTGGAAGATTGTTTTTTTGCTTCCAGCGACTATCGAACCCACTGGGCAGCCCAGTCCCTTGGAAAAGCATGCTGAGACAGTGTCAAATGGTTCTGCCCACGTTGTTGCGTCAATGCCCGTTGCTACTATTGCGTGCCAAATGCGTGCACCATCGAGGTGTGCCAAGAGCCCAAGCTCCTTCGCCGCGTTACAAACTGAATTAAGTTGTTCAAGTGGCCAAATGGAACCACCACCGCGGTTGTGTGTATTTTCAAGCGAGACGAGTTTAGAGTGACCGAAATGCGCGTCCTCATCTCGGAAGAGAGATCGAACATCGTCACTCGTAAAGAAACCCCTCTCACCACCTGCAGTTGCAAAACTACATCCACTTAATGCTGCAGCACCTCCCGCTTCGTAGCGGACGATGTGACTTTCCTGATGAATGATGATCTCATCACCCGGTTGGGTTTGAGCGCGGATTGCAAGTTGATTTGCCATCGTGCCAGATGGAACGAAGCAGGCAGCTTCTTTTCCAAACAGCGTAGCGCATCTTTCCTGCAATGCATTGACAGTTGGATCATCCCCCCAGACATCATCACCAACGGGTGAGGCTATCATTGCCTGCAACATTTCTTCTGTCGGTTTGGTGACAGTGTCGCTGCGTAGGTCGATAGTCATTCCATTATTGTATCAAGGTAGGCACGCAGGCTCAGACACCCACCGAGTTACTAAAGTGGTTCGGATACAGTAAATTTTTGAATACAACCACCGCGACTTGCTTCGATCGATGTACGAGCAAGTTTTCTTAGGCGTTGTACTCGGCAAAGAACATCAGACATGGACATGTTGAGGGCAACGTGGATTTCCCAAGCCGAAAGTCGCTCTGCAAAATGCAATGCGAGGATCTGACGATCTGTCCAAGATAAACTTGAGAAAAATGTTCCAAGGCGATCTGGCTGTTGATCTTTTTGGAGACGAAGCGATAGTTCATTGGACTTTTTATTGATTGATTGTGGGCCTATTCGGCCAAGGGGTGCTGTGTCGGCGATCATGGGCGACTTCCTGTCTAGTTAGGAATGAGCACTCCGCTCATTCACCTAGATAATCCATGTATCTCTTCTTGCGCTCAAAAAAATAATATCTAAATAACTGAAAATATCCCTATAGATATGGATTGTCTAGAAGTGACTTGCGTGTCACGAAACGTAAACTCCTCTCTCTTTTTCTTCCTTCTCTCCACCGCGAGCCTCCCCAATGGGGAGGCTCGCGGCGTTTTTAGACCAAGGATGAAGGATCACCAGATCCCGTATGCTTAAAAAGAGGTTATGGGGTGCCAAAGAACCAGATACCGCAATGGTATCCATCATCGTCGGGGGTTGAACTGGCCCAAGCAACCATAACAGGCTGGTTCACCGATCTGCCTTCTGGTAAATATCGAGTAATTAACCCCGTCATACCCTCTTGAAGCGGAAACTGAGAGATAATTCGAAGGCCACCATCACTCCGATCAACAACGGTATATCGAAGAGGTGTGCTAAAATCGTGGCTCCACCGCAGTACAGCCTCACCATCGTAGGTCGATCGCAATTTGCCTACTCGTTTATCGGTTGTCGGGGAATTCGTCCTGCCTATCGTGTTATCGTTGATCATCCTGCATTATTCGACCGTAATGGAACATGCCTAAACCCCTGTTATAGAAAGATTTAACAGATGATCGGATTATTCCGATTGCTTGCTTCTATGCAACGATCGAACTTGCTCTTCTGCATGAAAAGAACTCCTAACGAGTGGTCCAGACTCTACAACCCTAAATCCCAAATCTAGACCCATACGCTTATATTCAACAAATTTGTCTGGATGAACCCATCGATCAACGGGCAAGTGGTTTCTTGTGGGTTGTAAATATTGCCCAATCGTGATTATTTCAGTTACAGCCCTCTTTTGGACATCCTCAAGTAGGGCGAAAATTTCATCATCAGTTTCACCAATCCCTACCATGATGCCGGTCTTGCTGACTAGCCCAGAATCGCGAATCTGCATGAGAACATCCATTGATCGCTCGTATTTTGCTTGAGGACGGACGGTGCCATGCATTCTTGGCACTGTTTCAAGATTATGGGCGAGTATTTCAGGTTGGGCATCAATGACAGTCTGCAGTGCCATCCGATCACCACCAAAATCACCCACCAATACCTCAACAGAGGTCTCAGGCGCTTGCCTATGCGTTTCTTCGATTGTTTTTGCCCAAATTGCTGCGCCCCCATCATGCAAATCATCTCGATCCACGCACGTAATAACGATGTGCCGTAATCCCATAAGAGCTACGGACTTGCCAACATTCTCTGGTTCGTCGTAATTAGGTGCTTCTGGTTTTCCTGTGCGAACATTGCAGAACCCACAAGATCGAGTACATACGTCGCCAAGGATCATGATTGTTGCTGTACCTCTTGACCAGCAATCACCAATGTTTGGGCAGGATGCTTCTTGGCAAACAGTAGAAAGTCCATGTTCCTCCATATTTTTACGCATTGCTTCGTACCCTTTACCACCAGGGAGTTGTGCTCGAATCCAAGAAGGTTTCCTTGGTTGCGCAAGATGGTTTACAGACGAATTATTTAACACCTGCTCACTGAGATCAATAATTGTCGAACCTCTAGTACTTCTTGCCGTATCACCACCCAGAGGGCGGGGATGCCGGGGGGGTGAAGCGTCTTTGTTTTGAGTTGAACCCTGAGTTTGAGAAAGAGAAGTGGACATGAAAAGACATTCTACCAATGTTGTGCAAGTTTCATTTGTACTGCCATCTCTAGTCGATAAAGTCCGATACCATCCTCAATATTGATGGCGTAGTAGCAGTATGCCCTCATGGACGACGTAAAAATACCCCTTTGTTTGGGATCAGATTGACTGGAAGAATATGCGACAAAGAGTAATTGCAAAAACCATCATAACCACTACATCAATGCTGATTTTGGGCTTGATGATGTCCGGATGCAATGCAAATGCGTGGATGGGCGAGCCCTCCTCAGTTGGGTATTACAAACCAACGCCAACAACTATACCCATTCTTGATCGAATTGACATCATTGAAGAACCGCAACAAAGAGGGTCAATTTCGAAGGTGACACCCGCTGATTTAATGCCAGCAGATTTGACCTATCGCATTGCTCCGGGCGATGTCGTCACTGCAGACATTTATGGTTTGTACAACGCGCAACAAATTCACCCAGTGACAAGACGAGTTGACCAAAGTGGGTATTTCCGAGTTCCCGAAGTTGGCGATGTTTTAGCGGCAGGACTGACGCAACAAGAATTCCAAGATCGCCTTGTTGAAGAATATGGAAAAGTGTTGATGACACACCCAAGTGTACAGGTAAGCATGTCTGATTCCACGGCGTTTACGTACACGATGTACGGAGAGTTGCAACGGTGGGGCGTTTTTAACCTGATGGATCCAAACCTTAGACTTGTTGATGCACTTGCACTTGCAGGTGGTGTCCCACAAACTACAAAGAAGATATATGTCATCCGTCAACTGCCAGTAAGCAATGACGTCATCCCATCGTGGGACAGAGATCACACACATACTGGTACAAAGTTAGATGAAACACAAAGTACCAATAATTATGATCTGCCATCGGCAAACACTGCGCCCGATACAACATCTACGAACATCAGCATCGAGGACCTCATCAACCAACTTGATATTGGCGATACTGCTCCGAAACAAAATATAGTTCCCCAAGAGCCTACCGAAGACAACGTAGATTCTGTCGAAGTCGAGTTACCCGAAACGCCTGCCATTTCTCCTGGAATTTTGCAGGCTGCTCCCAATGAACTCATCGACATCGATGACCTTGTTCCAGTGAGAGCAACAACCAAGCCCCCAGTTGATATTGATCATTTGATGGATCCTAGTGGCGGTATCCCCGAACTTGCACCAGCATTTATTTATGTACCTGAACGCGACGAATGGATTGCAGTTGATGCCGGAGAAAGTAAAGGCAACAAAAACGGAAAACAACAGGTTGTCAAGCAAGAAGAAAAAACCCCTGATGTCATGCTTGAACGAATCATTGAAATTCCTTGGGATCGATTGAAGCATGGAGATAGTTCATATAACATTGTTATCCGTCCAAATGACCGTATCTATGTTGCTGCTTCACCATTGGGTAATGTGTATCTTCGCGGTGAGGTAGCAAGACCTGGCGTCTTCCAACTTCCAGCAACCGGCGGTTTAACGCTCGCACGTATGATTGCTGCAGCGGGGGGACTCGGACCAACAGCTAAACCCGAAAAAGTGAGTTTAACAAGGCGTATCGGGACGAATCTTGAAGCAACAGTTACCCTTAATCTTGCGGCGATCATGCAAAAGACTGAACCAGATATCTTTCTTAGAGCAGACGACCTCATCAGTGTAGGAACCGATTGGGGATCAACGCCCATGGCAATCATTCGAAATGGTTTTAGGGCTTCGTACGGCTTCGGCTTTTTGTTGGATCGTAATTTTGGTAATGATGTATTCGGGGCTCCACCAAGATCAACTTTCTAATGTCTCTTGAGAACGCCACAAGGTTTGATAACAGAACTCAGAGCAGTTATTTCTTTTTTATAATCCAACTACAGACGAAGTCCTCGACAGTAATGGTTGATCTGCGAACCTTATGAAAAATGCTCAATCAAATGCAACTGTCTATGCGCCTAGTTCACAACAGCTATTGTTGTGGAGTGGATTGCTTGGCGTTGCACTTGTATGGATTTTTTGGGATTTTATGCAAAGGCAAGTTCTATTTGCAATCAAACAACAGGCTGATTGGGGGCACACACTTGTCATCCCATTCATCGCAGGTTACTTTGTTTGGAATTGTCGCACTCGGCTGCTTGCAAAGCCTTTTGAACGGTCTTCGTTTGGCATTTTTGTACTGCTTCTTGGCTTAGGTTGGTACATACTCTGTTCCATAGGTCCCATGGCGTTACAACATCATAATCTCATGGGATTTGGTGTTGGGACATCACTTGTTGGCATCGTGCTATTTCTTTTTGGTTGGAAATCAATGAAATACCTTTGGTTTCCCCTTCTATATCTAATTGTTTTTGGGCAAACTGTTTCTGACAGATTGATGGAAGTGATTACCTTCAAACTTCAAGATATTGCATCGATTGGTTCTTATTTTGGTTTAACATCTCTTGGGCTTGATGTGACTCGTGCTGGAAATACGATTGAAATTCTGTATAACGGGGAGCAGTATCCATTGAACATTGCAGAGGCATGTTCAGGCATGAGGATGTTGATGGCATTCTTTGCACTGGGCGTTGCAATGGCATACATAACATTGAGTCATGTTTGGCAAAGAGTTATTTTAGTTTTGCTTGCAGTTCCAACTGCGGTTTTTGTAAACATTCTTCGGGTGATGACGTTGGGGTTACTAAGCATCGCAGACAAGGGTTTTGTGACAGGCGATTTTCATACTTTTATCGGGACACTTTGGTTGGTTCCGGCATTTCTCATCTATTTGGGTATTGTGTGGGTGTTAAAAAATGTCATTATTGAAGAAGAAGATGAAAAAGAAGTGTTGGGCAAAATACAGCCAATTCGGTTCATGAAGTCAGCAGGAGTTGGGTTTATGGTCATCATTGCATTGCTCTCAACAGCAGCGGTTGGTTTCCAAATAGGTGTTCAACAATTGAATATCTATCTTCACAAAGAGGCTGTCTACCCAAGACGAGATTTGGCAGTAATTCCAACACTTGCAGGGAAGTGGCAGTCAATTGGTGAAGATAAGCGAATGGACAAAGCTGGGGTTGAAGCACTTGGGACAGAAATATATTTAAATAGAACGTATGACGATCAACTGAGTTCAACTCCTGCAGTGCAATTACACATTGCGTATTACACTGGACAAATCGATGCGGTTCCCCATGTTCCAGACCGCTGCATGGTTGCTGGAGGATTTGTGCCACTTACAGCAGAACCGATCAATATACCCTTCGATGTCGGAGCATCTTTGTGGAAAGCAGATCCAGAGTACGCACTAGATGAAACACCATATCCATTTGTTACAAAGAAAAACAGGGTGACAGGGAAAGATGAGATTATTCACATGCCGTTGGGAGAATTCAAAATTCGTACTACCCAGTTTTCTCATCCTCAACTAGGGGATGACCAGGTCTTTGCAGGTTACTTTTTTGTTGCAAATGGAAAAACAACAGCATATCCAGAACGAATACGTTTATTAGCCTTTGACCCATCTTCCAAATATGCATACTATTGTAAAATACAACTTACGATTCGGGGAAGTCAAAATTTTACAGTAGATGACTTTCGAATTTTGATCTCAGAACTTTTAAGTGAGTTAATGCCAGAAATTATGGCTTGTCTTCCAGATTGGCCTGAAGTTACAGAACAATATAATAATACTAATAATGAATGAACAAAAGATACAATGAGGAGTGTCCACACAAATGGCTAAGAAGAAACCAAATCTGAAATCAAAAAAGAAAGCGCAAGCAAACAAAAAACTCATTGCCATAGTGCTTGTTGCAGTTGTTGCAACAGTTGGATTAATTGGTGGTTTTTGGTTTTTAAACATGTATCAAAGTGCAGGACGTAACATTGCTGCTGGCGATGCGTATATGGCAGATAATGACTATAAAAAAGCACGAAAAATGTATGGTCGTGCTGTAAGTAAGGAACCTGCAGATCCGCTGTTTGTTAAAAAGTTGCAGGAGGCAACATTGGCAATCGTTCCTGTGACACCACTTGAAGCTCAAACCTTTTACAATGATTACCTTGCTGCACTTGTTCACGAGGCAAGATATAACCCACTTGATGCCGAAGCGCAATACAAGTATATTTATGAACTGTACAACGCGGCTCGTCTAACAGGCTTTGACTATTACTGGCAACGATTGCGGGCCGCATCAATCACCGTTCTTGAGAGGCTTCCGCTTGACGATTCGAGACGCTATGAAGCAAATATTTACCTAGGTCTATCGTCTTTGCATATTGAAGATAGTTCGATGACCGACAAGTTTGATGATGACGGAAATATTAGGTTTCCTGGCGAATTAGATTTGTTTGAAGCACTTGAGCATGATCCAGGCAATGCTTTAGCATGGTCCGCGCTCGCTCATGGAAGGATGGCTGTTTATTATCGTCTCGCGAAAGATGGTCGTATTGCACAATCCCGGAAGAATCGCGAACTAGCAGACAAAACAATGCAGGAGGCTCAAGTCGCTGCAGGAGGCTCAATAGAGCTGGCGATTGTCCTTGCTCGGGAAGCATCGTTGAGAAGAGACGTAATTATCAGGTCAAAGCGGGACTCCTTATCAGATGCAGAAGTAGACGAAGCCACAGCGGTTGCATCGAAAGCAATCGACTTGCTTGTTTCTATCTTTGACCCTGTACTACATCAGTTTCAGACTCCTGAATTGATCTGGATTCTTCGTAATAGCGGCACAGAAGGTAGAGAACTTGCAGTTGGTATTGTGAACAAATATTTGGACATATTCAATGATGACACCTCCATTCGATTTCAGCTTACTAATGTGCTCTTCGAACTGTCACGACTTGATGAAGCAAAGATTGAGGCAATAAAAATACTTGACGCACCTCAAGCATCGGTGAGTATTCAAGCAACTGATCAATTTGCGATAAGACCTCAAGCAGCAAGCATTCTCTTTCATATTGCTCGCAACAAAATTCGCGAGACTGAAGATGAAGAAGAAATTGAAACGTTGATTTTGGAAGCAAAGGTGTATCGTGAAAAAATGTTAGATTTTGTTTCTGGTGATCTCGAAAATCCTTATATACTTGAGGCTGATGGTGATCTTGCAATGTTGCAGAATGATTTCCAGGAGGCTGTTGGAAAATTTGAGCTGTTGATATATCGATATCCACATCCCATAACAGAAGGTAGTGTCTATACGAAGTCGGGGTATTGCCTCTTAGAAACTGGTTCAACTGGTCTAGCCCAAGAACGCCTCTCTCAAGCGATTGACATCGACCCCAATCTACTTAACAATTACATTTTGAAGGCAAAGATAGAGATGGCGCTTTCAAAGCATGATGAGGCGTATATAACCTTATCGCAACTGCCCCCAATAATAATTGAGAGCAGTGCAGAAATTAAATCGCTGTTGGATGCCATTTCATATGTAAGGTCAGACGAAAATGCTTCGTTTAATGACCCGTTCATGGCAATCATAACATCAGCAGATGCAATGTTTTCTTCTGGAGATTTTGATGGTGCACTCGCAACATTGAAAGGCGCAATGGAGACAGCAGACGAGCCCGATTGGCGTATCTATAGTGCCTTAGCAATTTTATATTTCAAAAATGGAGAAACAGAACAGGCAATTGAATGGATTGATAAAGGGATCGCCCTCGAGCCAGATAATCGACGTCTCAAAACAACTAAAATTGCATTTCAATCTGAAGATCGAGTCGCTTTTATTATCGCAGTTAATGAAGAAAGTGATGCATCAGATTCTGAAAAAGCAATCAACACTAGTACTCAACTCTATGCTCTTGCGAGGAACCTAACAAATGAAGCGCGACGTTGGGAAATGATTGGGAGTAATAAAAAGGCAAATTCTGCGCAAGAAATTGCTGATAGTGCTATCACCCAATACCACAAATTTATTGCGATTGCTGAAGAATTAGGTTCTGATCTTTCTATTCTATTGCTGCTTCAGTTTAATAATTCCATCATAGAGGACTTGGAAAAAGCGAGTGAATTACTATCACGACTGAAATTAGAAGAATTAGATGAATCAATAATTGATGATTGTGAAGTCCGATTACTTCTGGCTAAAGCAAGAAAAGAGAAAGATAATCTTCAAGTTGATCCCATAAACTCTGCAATAGAGAGCGCATACAAACTGGCATTAGCATCAACAAAAAAGCGCCCATTTTCTGCTATAGGGTGGCACAACCTCGGATTAGTACACGGATTGAAGCAAAATAAGGCAGAGGCTCTTCTTGCTTATGAAGAAGCTTACAGGTTAGCACCCGATAACATCGCCTTCGCACGCAGGTACCTTGTGTCTTTGCTAAACACAGACTCCGAAGCACAAAGAATAATGCGTGTTGTTCGCGAGGCAAGAAAATCATTTCCAAACGATTCTCAATTGCTCGAAACTTGGCTCTCACTAGAGAATAGATTTGGCGATGTTGCAACGGTCGTTACGTATCGCACCAAACAACTACAAAC
>Ga0114996_10003450_pt1 | contig 19617 bp, 18 predicted proteins | sample ArcticOcean_MG_C_4_FD_87039 | JGI IMG/M metagenome (GOLD analysis project Ga0114996, IMG submission 87039) | Marine microbial communities from western Arctic Ocean - ArcticOcean_MG_CB4_134 | ecosystem: Environmental > Aquatic > Marine > Oceanic | place: Arctic Ocean: Canada Basin | collected...
AGAAGATAGGCGCCGATTACGCCGAGTCGTTCAAGAAGTTCACACTCGGCTAAACGCGCAGGTGTCACGGCATCCGACACCCGCCGACATTTGGCGCGCTGGATACACACCATTTCCCGACCCCTGCGGAGGGATCTGGAGCTGGGAACGCGGAAGCGCTCGCTGATACACGGACGTATATTACGTGAAGCGTGCGACACCGCCCCAGATCCCTCGATTCCGATGACTCCACTCGGGAAATCGAGTTACTACAAAACAGTGGCAGGTCTGGAAGTCGGGAGTTGGCGGCTTGCTGTGACGGATTCATAAAAGAAGCCCCGGTCGATTAGACCGGGGCTTCTTTTATCGTGTTCTTCGCTGCCCTGAACCCTAAGCGATATCTACCGTGTCTTCGGCTTCGACGGCTTCGACACCACCGTGAACCTTGTTGGCGACTTCTCGAAGCTCGGCGAACTCGTTCTGAGTACCTCGCATGAGAATTCGTGAATCCGAAGAGTGCATGATGAACCTCGCACCCAGCTCAATAGCGGTAGCCGAGGTTTCGAGGGTCTGCTGGTGAATCATCGTTGGCAGGCCTCGCTTGTCGGCCTCTCCGATAATCTTCTTCAGCGTGTCGATGTAGATAGGGTTCTCGCTCTCGTCGGGAATGCCCAACGAAGTGGTCATATCGTTCGGACCGATGAACACTGCGTCGATAGGAGCGCAGTCGATCAGCTCCTCAACGCGATTGGCAGCGGGCTCACTCTCGATACCCATGATGAAGATGTGGTCTTTGTGCTTAGCGTCCAGGTAAGCCTCAGACTTCGCACTCGGGTACTCGCCAGTCTCAACAACACGTTCGTAGTACTCACCCTTGAGCGGGTGGGTTTTTACTTTCATGGCAACGTGTCGAACCTCGTCGACGGTCTCGCAGTAGGGAACCAGCACACCGTCTGCGCCCGCGTCGAGGGCCATTGCAACCCACACTTCGTCTGTGTTTGGCGTTCGGACAATCGCAGTGATTCCAAGAGACTGCATCTGGGCGCATGTATCGGAAATTAGCTGACGATCACGGGAACCGTGCTCTGAGTCGATCACCACGAAATCGAGAGTGCTACCGGCGAATGCCGACGCCCAACGCATGCTCGCCAGGGCGGAAATCATGAATCCAAATACGGGCTTCTTGTCTCTGAGTGCAGCTTTCAAATCTGCTGGTTTCATGGCTTCCTCTTAGATAACTTATTTATGTGTGATGACCAGCGCTTAATCCGCAGCCGGTACGCGGGCGTAATAGTACCCGACAAATGGTTGTCAGTTCCCATAGCGAACGCGTTGTTAGCGTGAAAGTAACGAGTGGATAGTTGATGCTCGTGCCCATGGGTGCTGGTAACTGCACACAGAGAATGATTCGTGCGATTCGCCCAATTGCTTCCAAGAATCCCTGCGGGTTCGAAATCAACTTCAAGTAGTCTCAACAACAGTGAATAAGAAATCGTTCAATATTTCTCGGGTCGCCCGACTAACACCGCTGTTGGCTTTATTCGTGCTGATCGTCGCGTCAGGCTGCACGTCGAGTTCTGCTGCACCAACATCTGCCAACACTCCATTCGCAGTCCCCACCTCGACCACTGTTGAACAACAGGCACCTCCTGCTACTTCCACAACGGTGCCCAATACCGTGGTCCCGACCACGCTCCCTGCTACAGCTACGCGCGTTCCAACCCCTCCAACGTCAACTCCGGTCCCGACCCCGTCGCCCGTTCCAACGAGCACCTCGACCGTCGTACCGCCCACTCCAACAGAAGTACCGCCTACTGCCACCGACGTTCCGGTTGCAACAGAAACATCGGTTCCCACGGCAACTTCAGTTCCACCCACGTCTACGTCGACAACTGTTCCTGATCCCACTTCAACGCCTGTTCCACAGCCCACAGTCGCGGTTGGAACGCTGCCCGATGGCGTGATCACCGCATTTACTGTTTCTGAATCGTTCGTTCCCGATCCAACTCCGGTCTCCACGCCATTTCCTGCACCTTATACGCCATTTGAAGAGGCCACAGTCATGCCAAGCGCGCTGGGTGATTTGCAGCCATTTTTCGGAAACGGCACACCTGTGAGAGTCCGAAATCCAAGTGGTGGGCCCTTTGTAAAGAACTCTGATGTCCTGGTCGATTTTTTCGTCACGAACGGCGGAACTGCAACGATTTCGGGCGACTACTTCATCGATCTGTATATCGACGACGTGATTGCCCAGCGCTGGTCAGGCATCACCATTGCACCCGACCACTTCACATCCATCGAAGGCGGGACAGGGCTACTGGATTCGTTCCAGCTTCAACCCGGTGAGCACGAGATCAAGCTCGTCATCGACCCTACGAACCTGATTCCAGAGAAATCTGATGCCGACAACACGTATACAACCTCTTTCACGTGGGAAGGACCGGCAATTCCGGCTGCCCAACCTGGCGACAGGCTGCCGAATCTTTCGTTGGTGGGTGGCGTAACCGGAATAATTGCCGCCCCATATTCGGGCGCATCAAGCTCGGGCGGATTGTCTACGAAAGGCGGAACTCATTTTTCGTTCGCTGTACTTAACGATTCACCAGTAACAATTACGCGCGATTTCAACATAAATGTGCTGTTCGACGACGTAGTTGTTTACAAGGCCGGCTACCTGGGTTTGGTCGGTGGCCAGTACATAAAACTCAACTGGCAGGATCTTGCCAGTGTCATTCACATATCTCCAGGCGAGCACACAGTTAAGCTGGTCGCCGATCCGGGTGGCGCTATCGCCGAGTCTGATGAATCTGACAATTCAGTCGAAGTTACGCTGACCTGGGGCACGGACGAACCGATTGCCGCGCCTGCTCCAGCCCCATTGCCAAGTCCGCCAGCCCGCCCAGACCAGACATTGCCGAATCTGGGTGGAATGACTCCACACGGATGGAATGCAGCGATCACGGCGAGCAGCGCCGATAGCGAATCACGACTCGGGGTTGATGGCGAACTGTGGTCGTCCGTAGACACAAATATTTCCTTCGCTATAAGAAACAACAGCAGGGTGGCGTCTACCGATTCAGATGAGTTCGAAGCGCATATCTTCGTCGACGGTGTGTTCCTAGACTCGGTGCTATTTCTTACCGGTGACGACGCCGGAAGTCTCTGGACTCAGTCGCTAACGATTCCTGCAGATACCCTCGAGCCAGGACAGCATCTGGTGAAATTGGTTATCGATGCGAACGAAGACATCGCTGAATCCGACGAGACCGACAATGTGCTAGCACGCTGGTTCGAGTTCCAGCCCGACCCAGTAAACACCGATCCTCCCGAAGCGTTTGTGTTGAGCGATGAGCAGTTGGCAGCGCTACTCGCGCCACTAATCACCCGGGCATTTGTCGATCAGGTCAGGTCGACCGACGGATCTGGCGTCGTTACTCCCGACTGGGCCGACGAGATTCAGAACATCGGTAAGGCTGGCTACTATCTTTTGACCGCAGGAGATCTCGACGCCGAGCCGATCGTAACGCATCTATTGCCCCACGATCAGTTCATGATCGCTTCGATTAGTGCATGCATGAGAGATCATTTCCTATTGTCGGACGAGGGCTACGCTGGTTCGTTCCAAACTTGCTCGATCGGACGTGGTGAGGTTGGATTCAAGTACAGGAGAGATGGAAAACTCCACGTGTATGTCGATCTGAAAGAATCGCCAATCAAAGCTCTCGGGGTTTATTTACACGAACTGGGGCATGCGCTTCAAGATCTGGAGAATCCAGATCAGACAAACGCCGCTCATACAGCGAATCTTCGAGGACTGTTCGAGGCGCAGGCCCAGATATTCGAAGCGGCGGTTCTGCGAACCATCGAAAGCTATATGGGTATCAACCTGATGCGATTACCTGACGCCGATGTGATGCGCAACGAGGTGCAATTTATCCTCGATAACAGCAGCTCGCTTATTGGCTCGTCCGAACACGTTCTGGGACACAACTTGCTGTGGCACGCAGTGCTTGCCGATACTTCGGGGCTGAATCTCGACGACGAGCTTCGGGCAAACAAACGCCTGTCGGGTTCAAGCGCAAAGGCACTTTACGATTACCTGGTTTCTATCGACCCGGCGGACGTGACGGCGTGGGCCACGATAATCCTGTCGGATGCATCGCGGGCTAACGAATTTGTTGCCATCTCCCTCAGCCGTCTCGAAACCGACCTTCCGATCAACAACTGGGGCAATCCCGGCCTGAGAGAACCCGCGCTCCTCGCGCCGTAGCCGGATCGCAGTCCAACGCACTCAGGTCTCAGCAGTGATACTGTTCGCTTGCCGTTTTTTGTTTGCGGCTGGCTAATTACGCTACAGACACTTCCAGGAGATTCTGTTCTTGATTCACGATAACGTCGAATTCGATTTCTACTTCATAAGACACGGCGAATCACAGTCGAACGTGACTCCCGGCATCGCAGCAGGTGTCAACTTCGATGCCCCGATGACCGACCGTGGTCACAAGCAGTCGGAAGCTGCTGGTGAACGGCTTGGCCGCGAAGGCGTGAAGTTCGACAAGCTCTACTCGTCGTCACTCACACGGGCGGTTCAGACGACCGAGGGTGTGCTGCGTGGAATGGGAATTCCGGATACCGAGTTCGAGCGAGTCCCCCAGATCATTGAGAAGCAGACTCCGGCGTGGCGGGGCAAGCTGTCTAAAGACGTCATTACGCCCGAGGTCCAGCTGCTCATGGCAGAAAAAGGTCTGTTTTTCAAAGCGGCCGACGGTGAGACGATGAGGGAAGTTGAACGCCGGTCATCGAACTGGCTTGAAGACGAAATCATCTACAACCCGGATTGGTACGAGAAGCCCGGCACCCACACGATTGCCATAGTGAGTCACGGCCACACTATGCGAGCGTTTCTGCACTACATCACGGGAATGGACAACCGGTTGCTTGAACGAACCGACATTTTCAACTGTTCGATCAGCCGTATCGGGTTCGGGAAGTTTGGCTGGACCATCAACTCAATCAACGATGCATCACACACGCTCGCACTCGGCGACATCGTAAGAGACGACAAAATCGTTCAGAGCAGCCCCGGAGTTAGCTAGGGGGTTTTTGTCTCTGCTGACAGCCACCCCTCAACACAACCACAGCCGCTTAGCCGCCATTCAACCCGTCCACAACCGCCTCCACCCCAGGCACCCCTCCGACCGTACCGAAGCGGAGCGGAGGGATCCCAGGTGATTGGTCAGTACTCGGTTCCAAACTGGATATAACTCAGTTCTTTCGAAATCTGATCGCAGACGGCTAAACCTGAGGTCCCTCCGCTTCGCTACGGTCGGGAAGAGGGAGTTATGCGGCATCTCTCAATAGTTGGCTTGAACGGCAACTCCGCGCCATTAGTCCGCTATGCCCAGTAGTCCGGCGTGATAATCGCGCGATAGGCCCGCCTGGCAGTGTGCTTCGAGCTTGGACGACGCCGGCGTAATGCCGAAAACCCGTAGTTCCAATCGGTCTTTCCACAGATTCATCCGAGTAAGGGTTTCGATCGCGTCGGTAATGTCGAAATCGACGTCAATTGAGGTCAGATCCTTCAGGTATTTCTCGATCTCTGATTTGATGTCGGATTCTGTTGTCGAACGGCCGTCGTTTTCGACGTCGAGGCAGAACGTGTAGAGCAGCACTGCCTCTTTGATCTCTTCCTCGCAGATCATGAACGCAATTCGGTGGATGGCGCTGCGGTTGGCACCGAGACTCTGAAAATACAGGTGCTTTGCCCTGTTCGAATCCCGGTCTCTTAGGGCACGACGGTACCCGGAAAAGACCTTCCAGAACAGCCCGGCCAAAGGCAGCGCAATTACCCACAAAAGCTGAGTCGCAGCAACGAGTCCAACCGCCAGTACTTTCGTGACAACCGTCCAAACTGCCCCAGCCCCGCCGCCGACCATCATTACAGCGTCTTTCAGGCCCATTCGAACATTGGCATTGGGCAGAAGTGCTTCAACGTTGCGTATTGGAATGTCTTTGAACAACCGTAGTTGAACGTTAGATTCGCCAGCAGGGCGAGTGATAACGGCTAACCGATTGAATATCGCTATCGTGCTCGTCTCACCTTTGATCGGGTGAGACAGCGTTCGGCGGTTATAGGGAGCCGTCGAGCTCCCTCGCACCCAGATCGCCATCTCATCAAGGCTCTCCTCATCGAGTTTCACCTTCATGCCGCGAGTGTTGCCGGCCTCGACAGCTGTGCGCACCTGATCGTCAGACAACTGCTCGAAGTTGGCTTTTTCAAGCATGTGCTGAACCCTGGAGTTCAGCTCCTCGAAATCTGCATCGACAGGCGGTTCGCTGTTCAGGATATCGATCGTCTCGCGATCCGGATTTATCCTGGCGTAACTCTTCGTGATCAGCCGTTCGAACGCGGATTTCTCCTGCTCAAGAATCCGGATAAACCATTTTGCTACTTCACGAATGTCCGAGCTGTCATCGCCAAAAGTTTTCGAGTCCGAAGCCATGTACTCGATCAGGTCATCTGATGCGACCGGAATAAACCTGTTATCAGGCCGCGTGAATCCCGACTCGTAAACGCTGGTAAGGGTAAATTTTGAGCTCAGGAACCCCAGGCCCGGCCATTTACCAATCAATCTTTACTTCCCGACCTGTTCGTGCTGATTCTTCCGTCGTTTCGAACACCCTCAGAACCTTTAGACCATGTTCCTGCGGAATCGGCGTGTCTTCGTCACCATGCTCGATGGCCCCAACGAACTCGGTGAACTCGTCGAGCAGGCTATCGGTTTCTGAAACAGGCTCTTTCTTCCACGTGCCTTCATCCGTGTCTGCAATGTACATAGCTGTCTCCTGACCCTCGGCAGATCCGTATTTAAGTCGGAATCGCGCCATTCCCTTGGTGAAGAAGAAATCTCCTCCGTATTCAGTGGCACCAACTTCCCATGCCATTCGGCTGATAGTTGCGACCTTGCCCGACTTCCAGCGGAGGAAGCACATCGCAGTGTCGTCGGCGTCGATTTTCGGGTTTTCGGCTTTCGGATATGTGAACTGCCCGACTTGCGCGCTGACGGTCTCGACGTCATCGCCCATGATCCACATCAGGCAGTCGATCTCGTGGGTGCCATCCATTTGGCCCATTCCGCCACCCTTGGAGCCAATAAGCATCCACGGCGGTCGAGTCCACGGCTGATAGGGCTTGTGCCACATATCGTGGGCCATAATCACCTCGCCAAGACGCTTTGAATCTACGAGTTTCTTCATCGCGGCAACGGCCGGGTAGTATCGCTGGGTGTGAGCAGTCATCAGCTTCACGCCGTTGGCTTTGGCGGCATCGAGCATTTCACGGCCCTCTGAAGAAGTCAGAGCAAGTGGCTTCTCCATGAACACGTGCTTACCTGCCTGCGCCGCATCGAAACCCGCCTGGTAGTGCAGCCAGTGAGGAAGTGTGCCGATAACGATGTCGATGTCGTCTCGTTCGAGTACAGCTTTATAGTCGGAAACGAACTCGACGTCCGGGAACTGATCCTGCCAGGGTCCGGCAGCTTCTGGGCGTTGCTCGGCGACCACTTTAAGCTCTGCGCCGGGAGTCTGGTTCACGACCTTGATATAGCTTCCGCCGATTCGACCAGTACCCAGTACTGCAACTCCAACCAATGCTGTTCTCTCTCTTTCCGAAGCGCGGGTTAGGCGCTAATTTCGTCCGATGAATGTCCGGTTCATATATTTGGCGGAATTGTAGCCCGTTCGAGGCGTAAATGCGCGGTGGGGTGGCTTATGTGCCACCCCACGAGTCGTCGACAGCCATCAAAGATTTCCCGAGTGCATCCGAGGGATCTGGTGGGGTCGCGCGCTCGGCGAACGAGAGCACCGATCATGTCGGTGCACGGAACGTCTCCAACGAACAGGATTTCTTCCGTTTCCAGACCCTCAAACACCATGCACCTCAGCAGTACCCGCCAACTCCGTTACACTGCCCGCATGATCTCAATACAAGAGTCCAAGGACATTTGCCGGGGAACACAAGTACTTGGTTGGCTGTCGGTCAGTCTCGTCGTGGTGATCCTGATCTCTGCCTGTTCGGTTACTAAACCCGCACTCACCTCAACGCCGATTTCACCCGAGGACATACGTCTGAATCAACTCGTAGCTGAATCTTTGCTACATGAATCGGATAAGCAACAATATTCATCTCTACTCAATAATCTATTGGAATTGCTAGCAGCCGAAAATGAAATCCCTCCTCCTTCGGATCTCATATGGAGCGACCTCGTTGCACTTGGAAATTCAATTGATGATCGCGCTAGATTGCTGACGCCTGCACTCCTTGACATCGATCCGGCTGGCGCCTGTCGACGATCCATCGGCATTATGATTTTTCAGACCAAACAAGTTCAGGATTTAATTTCCGCAGCAATATATTATGTAACCGATGCCGCAATCAATCTCGTATCAGACAATGCACGAATGACCCTTGATTCGGAACTCACACGCTCTCTCGATCTTCAGGCTTACCTGACGCTTGCACGCGACGACGCCTGTAAATTGGCTAAAGAAGTTGGCTAGGTCGTCGAAAGCACAATCACCCGATTTCCCGAGTGCATCCGAGGGATCTGGAGGGGTCGCGCAGTTCGCGTATCAAGCAGGGCCTCACAACAACTATCCGAGATGCTCTTTCAGTTCCGCCACATGATCGATTATGAAATCTGGTGCTGGTGCATCGTTCGGATACTCTCGTCCCATTCGTACCCATGCAGTCTTCATTGCAACACCGTGAGCGCCGATTATGTCGGTGTACGGATTATCGCCAACGAAGAGGATTTCTTCAGTTTCCAGACCCTCAACATCGAGTAATCGCACGGCCTCTACGAACACCTCGGGGGCAGGTTTATCGAATCCGAACAACTTTGAGGCGAGAACAAACGGCGCTTTCTTATGGATTCCAGTCGCTTCGGCCTTGTTTTGCTGGAACTGGTCTCCGTTGGTCAGTACTCCCCAGTTCACACTCGACGAATTCATCCAGTCGATGAAATCCATGGCACCGGGGATCATCTCCACGCGCTTCACCATCTGTTCGAAATAAAACGTATTGTGCGAATCTGGATCACCAGCAACAGTAGGCCATTTTTTCTGTATTTCAACAAACGCCTCTCGTGGATTTGTCATGTTGCCCGATGATAGCGACCAGAAGAAATCCAGCGCATCTGGCCATGATGTTGTGCTGTGGATCACCTCGTGGCGGTCATAGAGAGCGCGGTAAACATCGCCATACGCCGCTTCGCGACCGATCAGGGTGTCGTCCATATCGAAAAGTGCCGCGCGGAATTTATGATTGCCCATAGATTGAATCGTAGGTGTAGCCCAGCCGGTGCAAGCCGCAGCATGAACCGTATGAGCGGCTGAAACTAGACGTCAGCCGGTGAATTGTCCTCGGCGTTCCACGAGCCAACATAGCGATCATGCTGGGGATCGAACGGCCGTTCGGCGAACACTGATTCGTCGAGATCGGTACCCAGTCCGGGTGCTGTTGGTAGTTCGAAATAGCCGTCTTTGATCTGGAGCGGAGTCGTCTGCACCTTGTCATGCCACGGCATGTCACGGGCAGTTTCGAGGATCTGGAAGTTCGGAACCGTTGCGCAAACGTGCATCGATGCCGCCGTGGCTATCGGACCGTTCGGGTTGTGTGGAGCAAACTTGATGTACTCGATCTCGGCCATCGAGGCGATTCGCCTGATCTCAGAAATACCGCCAGTGTGTGCGATATCTGGCTGAATCACATCGACGAGGCGGCGGTGCAGTATTTCTTTGAAGCCGTACCTGAAAAACAGACGCTCACCTGTCGCTATATCAGTTTTGTGACGGGCGTTTCGCACCTGCTCCATCGCTTCGAGATTGTCCGGCGGCACAGGCTCTTCGAAGAAAGTTACGTTGAACTCCTCGATAGCTGCTATTTGGCGATTCGCCAGCGACGGGCGCGCTCGACCATGGTTGTCGATCATGATCTCTACGTCCGGTCCAAGCTCTTCCCTCATGCCCTTGATCTTCTCATGAAGAGCGTCGACAACGTCTTTCTCGTAGAACTCGGAACGCCCGACTACCCAACCACCAGTTTTGAAAGCTGAAAATCCCTGGTCGACAGCGTCTTTACCTCCACGAAGGTCCGAGGCGTGTGTGTAGGCGCGAACCCGATCACGAACGGCACCACCGAGCATTTTGTAGATAGGAAGGTTGTAGACCTTGCCTGTGAGATCCCACAGCGCGATGTCGATCGCGGCCATTGCCGAACCCATCACCACGCCACCGCGCCAGAAACCGTGGCGATACATGATCTGCCAGTTTTTCTCGATCTCGGTCGGGTCCCGGTCGATCAGGCGAGTTGCAAGCGTCTTGATCCCCGCTTCAACAGCTTCTTCGTGCCGTTCAAGGGTTCCCTCACCCCACCCGTGAACACCCTCATCGGTCTCGACCTTGCAGAAAACCCAGTTCCGGTTTCCGCCATGCATGATGAATGTCTTGATGTCGGTGATTTTCATATGTTTCTCGAAGCGCCCTTGCTCATTAGTCGTGCTAAGACTCCGGTGTACCCGCAGCGATTTGGTACTTGATTCTAACTACGTTGCAATGACTGGGCGACGACTAGATGTCTTTGATTTTCGGGTAGATGATCAGTGTCAAAGCAAGAACGCCCAGCACGCCTGCGGAGAGCAACGCATACCCGGCACTCACGCCCCACCTGTCGGCGACTATTCCGGCGGCGATACCTGCAGCTGGAGAGAGTGCAGTATCGAGAAGAGTGGCCGAGATGATTCGACCCCGCAACCTATCGGGTGTCACTTCCATCAAAGTGGCGCTGTTTCCTGCTCTGAACAGGGTCTGCGAAGCGCCGATCCATATGATCAACGGGAATGCCATCCACACAACGGTAGCGCCGGCAAAACCAAGCAGTGCGAGGCCGTACGAGAGTGTAGCCAGCAACATCAGGCGACCCTTGTACCCAACGCTCTTACGGGAAGCGATGAACAGCCCCGCTGCCAAGCCGCCGACGGCACCCACAGATGTCAGGATCCCCATCATTCCGATTGAGTACCCGTATCGCTGCTCGACCAGCTGAGGCAGCAGCACCTGGTGTGCGAATCCAATCGACAGTGGCCCGAGTCCGAGCATCACAAGGGCAAGAATCACTCGATGTCGACCGATGTATATGAATCCCTCCATCAGTTGAGAAAACGGGTTGCCTCTCGGTCTTCTCGACGTGATTTCGGGAATCGCAATCTTTGTCGTAGTCCAGATAACTAAGACAAACGCACCGGCCGACCATACATAGGCCCATCCGACGTCAGTCGCCGCTATCAGTAATGCGATCAGTACGGGGCCGCCCAGACGAGTGCTGTTAATCGCTATCGAATTGAGAGATATGGCGTTGATCATGTCTTTCTTATCAACGAGATTCGGAATGATCGAAGTTCTAACAGGCTGGTTCATCGCCATTCCAGCGCCCAGCCCGAACGCCAGCACATATATGTGCCACAGTTCGATCGCACCCGCCAGCAAAAGCGTCGCCATGACGATGTGCATGAGGAGGGTCCACGCCTGTATCACCATCAGCATCTTGCGACGGTTGAACCTGTCGGCTGCAACTCCACCGATCAGCCCCAGTATCAGCATTGGAACTGCCCGAGCGACCAGAACAGATGCAACTGAAGTTGTCGACCCTGTGAGGTCCCACACCAGCCAGCTGCGAGCCACCATGTCGGCATGCATGGCGGTAGCCGACAGGACCTGCCCAAACCACAGATACCGAAAATTACGATTGTTGAGGGATCTGAATGCCGAGGACAGAGTAGCGGGCATCAACCGGGAGCTTGCTCCTCGGGACGCTATTCATTCTGTTGCCTGCTCGTCACTCAATTCCGGTGCAGTATATGCCTGAGATTTGGCAGAATCCAAAGTTTAATCATCGTCGACAAGCAACGGGGAATGAATCGACTGCCAACCCTCAAGCTCAAGCGCACGAACCTGGTCGAGTTCCAGTCCAAGAGCGGTCGCTGTGTCTGACGGAGTGGCCGATGCACCTTTCGTAAGGCCGAGTCTCAGCTTCATCACGCCTCGATGCGACTGTGGCAGCGTATCGACAGCATTCTGTGAGAATCTTTTAGCGATATCACCGGGAATTGATCTTGAATGGCCATCGGCTGCGCGGAACAGGCGGTCCATCATCTTGGTCCTGCCCATCGCCATTAAACGGCTGAACGAGAGGTTCGAGGCGTCGTCGTCTGGCGATTCGAGTTGCTTTGCGTCTTCCTGCGCAACGCCTTCAAGGCAGAGCCAGCCCTCGCGTGACCCGCCCGTCCTCAACCCGTGGATAGCCAGCTTCCAGGAGTTCTCGTCTCCCGATGCAAGCATGTCGCGTAAAACCTGAATTGCCTTGAGCGAACCGTTGGTGCCGAGTTCATAGGCGGCCATTATTCGTTCACGCATCTCCCGACTAGAAAGTCGTGATCGCAAATGCGCGATTCGCTCTTCGCCCGAACCGCTCAACTCCTCAGCCACTCGTCTGAGATGCGCGCCCTCGGTTTCACTCTCCGTCTTACTCAGGCGCGTAATGCCCGACGTTTCGGCGGTGGGTTTAACGTAATTCTGGTTCTCAGGATACTGAGTATGTGGGTTCGAATCGGGCATGGTGCGGCAAGAATTCTACTCTAGTTCAAGCCGGGCCCCATGTGTGTTCAAACGGGCTCGCACCGATCTATGTGCTGCTATTGCCCACAATCAGGTTCATGCGCAAGAACCCACAGTAAGCAGCCCGTGAAACACGAAGTATCGGTTGTGCGTTAACACCAAGATGTTCAGGTGCTTACCTGCTGCACGACGTTTGAGGAGCCAACTAGATTGGTCTTAGTGATTTCGATCCCCGTTCCGAAGGGGTTCCACACAAAAGATTAAAAGACGGGCACAACGACAATGGGCGATATAGTCGAACTATTCAAAAATCTTGAAGAGTCTCAGGTGGAAGCGATTTTGGTTCTTCTGGTAGATGACCAACAGGTGTTCCGAAACGTTGTCCGAACGGTGTTGGAGCGCGATGGAGCATGCGAAATCATCGGCGAAGCAGCCGACGGCGCACAGGCTATTGAACTGATGAGCAAGCTGAACCCCGATATCGTTGTGATGGACGTTCAGATGGGCGACATGAGCGGAGTTGAAGCAACTCGACGAATTCTCTCTCGAAACCCTCAGGCGAACGTTGTTCTCACCAGCATGGGCTCGGATTCCGAATACCCGACACTCGCACGAGAGATCGGTGCCCGAGGATTCGTTCCGAAGCGCAACCTTAACGTCTCGATGCTTCGCAGCCTGGTTGGCGGCGGACTTTCAGGTGGTAGCGACGCAATCGCTGCGTAACTCACAAATTAGTAACTTATATTCATGAAGCCTCGAATTTTTTGGGGCTTTTTGTTTTTCAGCAACATTCCCTGATTTGTCTCGCACCTAATTTGTCTCGCAAACGGCGGGCGCGTATAAACCCACACACGCTATGCGGATCACATCACTGCCCGGTTTCGCTCTTCCACCATAATCTGAGCGCACGTTAGTACCAATAGCTATGTGATCCGAATGGTCCGAATCGTTAAACCTATGACTCAATCGGCGCCCGAATCTGCTCCATCGCCAAGTAAAAGTATCTTCCAGAGCCCACTTCTTATCGGCTTGGTCGCTATCACTCTTATGACCGGGGGCATTATCGCCTTTGGATCGAATCTCCTCCCACAAAACACACTGAACAGCATCAGTCAGGGACAACGAGAAGACCTCGATAGATTTGCATCGGTTATCCACTACGGCGATGTAGAAATTACCGGACTCGGTGGGCGAGAACAACTCAACTCAGTAATAGCGACAAGTTCGTTCGATGCACTGATGAAGCGTGGACTCTTCGGCGCAAACGCACAGCGACTCGATCTATATTCGATTACCGGAGAGCCTCTTTACGCCACCAGCGGTTCTCCACCCGTTCTTGGAGGCTCGATGCTTACCGCATTTGACGAGGCAATCAACAACAAGCCCGCTTCGATACACATGGAGCCTGACGCATCGTTACATCGGCTTGGAGTTGAAGCGAACTTGCTTCAAACCTACAAGCTGACCTGGGATCAACCACCAGGCAACGGCAGGTCGGCCAGAACACTTATGGTCGCCGTTATTACAACTAACGTTGGACGTGATCTCGGAGTTGCGCACAAGAGTGTCTGGATAATCGCCGGTGTGTTCAACGCCGGTATGGTGATAGTCCTGCTGGTTCTCCACTGGGCATCGGCCAGAGCACAAACACGATTACAGCGTGCTAACGAAGCACTTGCAGTACAGAATGTGGCAGTTCGAAAGTCCAGAGAACGAATGGTTCAGGCGGCCGACAGCACGAAGCGAGCTATCGCAGAAGAACTGTACGGCACCGTCCAATCGAAGCTATTCGCCGTATGGATACAACTCACACAGTTCAGAGAAACCAATCTAGAGGCTATCCCCGATCAGATTGAGGAATTGGACAAGATAACCCTGGACCTCGACAACATTCGAGAAGACGATATCCGTGGTATCTCGCATCGACTCCACCCGAGCATCATTCGCGTCGGCGCAGCCGTCGGCCTCCGCTCACTCAGGAATTTCTACGAGTCTATGATCCCCGTTGAACTCGAGATCAACGAAGCAGCGGCACTGCTCGAACCAGCCGGTTCATCAGTTGTACCCGACAACATCAGGCTGGGTGTCTACCGGATCGCTGAGCTGGCGATGGGTAACGTTGCCAAGCACGCCGAAGCCACTGTGTGTAACGTCGGCTGGTCATACGACGATGTCGACCAGAAGCTGGTCATGACCGTTTCAGACGATGGAAAAGGATTCGATCCGGCCGAGATATGCCAGACAGGCCTCGGCATGGTAAATATTGGCGATTACGCCGATGCCATGGACGCCTCGTTGGAGATCACCTCGCAACCCGGTATGGGAACTAAGCTCAAGCTCAGTATTCCGTTCGTGGCACCTCCCGCCGACGAAGGACTTTTGGAGCTTCATCCCAACGCCGCTGGCGATGCTCTAGGTGATTCGGGCGAACAGCCTTCACTGGCATAGGTTGTGGTGCGCACCTAACGTGCGACGCGCATAATCCCACAGGGTCGATTAAACCATCGGCTATTCACCTCACGACTTGTTGTTCGTAGTATCAGATGAGATCAATACGAACAGCTGTCCAGAGGCAAACATGTACAGAGTCCTACTCATCGATGACCAGCCCATATTCCGTGACATTATCCGAGCCATGCTCAATAAGGCCGGCGGTTTCGAGGTGGTCGCTGAACGAGAGGACGGTGCCTTTCCAGCAGACACTTACGGTGAAATTCTTCCCGACGCAGTGATCATGGATGTCCAGATGCCCCGCATGAACGGCTTCGAGGCTGCAGGGAATATTCTGGGGACAGACCCCGAATCTGTGGTAGTTCTAACTTCTATGAAGCAGGACGACGAATACGAGCATCTGGCAAGTGAAGCCGGAGCCGCGGCGTTCTACCCGAAGCGCCACCTCGATATCGAAGTGGTTCGCGATCTTATCGAGAAGCGCCACCAGCAGGCCCTGGCGGCGTAGGTTCGGTATCCGTTTCTTTTAGTGTCTTTGCGGTCTTCGAACGCGATCTTCGCTGTGCAAGCGCCGATCCGACTATGACAAGCACAGCGCCGATGTACAGTTCGCCCCCGATCGACTCGCCAAGTATCCACCAGCTGAACAGCACGCCGAATATCGGTTGGCTCAGCGATATGACTGTCACTCTCGAGGGCAGGTAACGCTTCAGCAGCCACGTTTGGCCGATAAAGCCTAGCCCGGCTATCAGCACTCCTGTGTACAGCAGGGCGATGATCAGTCGAGACGTGACCATAAACGCTTCGTCAGACTCGAACACGAGGCTCGCAATAACGAACGTCACGATTCCGAATATGCCCTGTGCCATGAGCAGCTTGTGCTGAGCGATGCCCTGACCGAGTTGCGATAGATACACCTGCCGACCGCCCAGAAGCACTGCCGAGCCGAGCAGCAGCAGATCGCCAATCAGGAAATCCGAACTCGAATCGGCAAATCCTTTGTAGAAAACGGCCACCACTCCCGTATAGGCGACCAGCGTTCCAAGCGTTCGAGAACGCGACATGCGATCGCCGGGTACAAAGAAGTGTGCGAACACCCCTGTCCAGAGCGGGAATGTGGATGTCACGACAACTGCGTGGCCCGCTGTTGTGTAGTCCTGACCAATGTTCATAAACGAAAGTTGAACGGTAAACAGCGCACCCAGCAATATGAGGGGAGTCCACTCGTGCCGGTGAATTTTGAACGACTGCTTCGTTGCGATTGCGTATATCAGCACTACTATCGCACCGAGAATAAATCTCAGGTAGCCGAGTCTTAGCGGCCCGGCGTCATCCAGCCCCGCCTTGCTGGCAACGGGGTTCCCTGCCCACATGGTCGAGAGCAGCAGCGAAAAGGACCCTGCTTTCAGCGAAAGAGGGCGTCGCTGCTGTGAAACAGGCGAATCAGAAGCTTTTAGTGGCTCTTGAGAAGGGGATGAGGGCATCTGTGACTAGTTAGATCCCAGCGCCTGAGCCGCGAGATCGACAACGCCCGATACGTTCTCACACCATCTGGTAACTACAACGAGGTCTTTCTCGGGATCGATAACAACCGAGTTGCCACCGGCACCTGAAGCGGCGAATGTCGACTCTGAAGCATGCTTGCCGTAGCGAACGTGCCCCGAATTGAGCCACCACATGTAGCCGTACTGGTCATTTAGATCGCACGGCACGGTCATCATGTCGATCCAGCGTTCAGAAATGATCTGTCGATCGTCCCAGCGACCCCGATTCAAGTACAACATCCCGAAGCGGGCGTGATCGAGCGTGTCGATCCAGAGTCCACCACCCCAGTGAGCTCCTCCCGATACCGACTCGGTTACGAGCCCATTGAGGTTAACTACGGAGTTATCGTCATAGCCGTGCCATACCCATGTCTCTGACGCTCCGATCGGGTCCATCACATCGCGTTTAAGGACATCTGGAAGCGGCTCGCCCCAAACAGCGAGAAGCGCCAGCGCTGTTCGGTTTACCCTGACATCGTTGTATTCCCAGTGCCCGCCCGGGCTCTGTCGGGTTTCCCTTTGGAAATCACCTGCGGCAGCCATGCCTTCGGGGTCAAGATTCCGGTTCCAGTCGACAACATCGGGCTTCGTGTACAGCGTTCCCTCCCATTCGGAGGTCTGCTGGAGCAAATGCGCCCACGTGACACCACGATTTTGATCCGTATCGAACCCGTCGATTGCTTCACCAGTGGACGGATTTGTGATCGACTTACCCTTTTCGTAGTCGAGCACAGGGCCTGACGTACTTTTGATCAAGCCTTTGTCCAGCGCAAGGCCTGCCATCGTCGCCACATAGCTCTTGGTCGCGCTAAATGTCAGGTCAACACGGTTGATATCGCCCCACTCGGCAACTATGTACCCGTCTTTGATCACGACACCTGCCGGACCACCCCGGTCCTTGAACGGCCCGAGCTTTTCGGCCCACTCCGGGGCGTCCTGCCCGACGTTCTGGCGGCTTATGTCGACAGGCCACTTGATCTCGTTGTCTTTTGCGAACTGAACCGCCGAATCGAGGGTCGACTGGTCCATCCCAAGCGAAGAGGCGTCTTTACGTTCCCAGCTGCCTTTTGGCGGCAGGTATAGGTCTTTATTCATACTGAAGATTGGCCTTTGGTTCTACTTTTTCGAGCCTAGTCCTCGAGCCGTTTCAGGTACTGGCCGATCCAGTCGAACTCTACGAAATCGACATAGGCGTCCATAAGTGCCTTGGTAATCGGTCCTGCTGCCGAGCCATCACCTATTTTTCGACCCTGGAACGAACGAACTCCGCAGATGCAGAGTGAAGTCGAGGTCAGAAATATCTCGTCAGCAGTCATGGCATCGAACATGTCGATGTCCTTGGTAACGACCGGAACGTCGATTCGCGCAGCCATCTCGATTGCCGTTTCACGAGAGATCCCGCCCAGAACGTACTGCTCCTGTGGCGTGTAGATGACACCGTCTTTAATCGTAAACACGTTGGAACCGATGCCTTCGGTCAGGAATCCCCTGGTATCGAGCAAAATCGCCCACGCCTCGGGGTCCTGCGACTTGGCTTCCATGTCGGCCATGATCAGGTTCAGGTAGTTGTGGGTCTTCGCACGTGGGCTGAGCGACTCAGGCGGCGTTCGGCGAACCGAGGGGATCAGAACGTCGATTCCGTCCTTGAACAGCCTTGCCCGAGGCTTCAATGGCAGAGGGGCGCATTCGATGATTACGTTTGGACCGCCGTCGGTCTCCCACATATCGCCGCCAACAAGATCGACACCACGCGAAACCCTCTGGCCAACCCAGTAGTCGTCATCAGGCCCCAGAAGGTGCATGTTGGCTTCCAGCACCTCTCGAGACTTCGCGACCATCTCTTCTTGGGACATGCCGGGGTCAATGTCGACGTATTGGAGTGAGTTGTAGAAGCGGCTTATGTGGGCCTCAAGCTTGAATATGTTGTGCCCGAACGTCCGAGTCATGTCGAATACGGCATCGCCGTACTTGAAGCCCCTGTCTCTGAACGGGACTTTGACTTCGGATTCGGGAATTATCTCGCCGTTTAAGTAGGCGACTCGTTCGCCCGTTCGCGCAGTAGTCATCGGTAATCACACCTTTTTCTTTCGACCCCCCAAATAAAAAGTATCTGTGGAGCCTGAGCTGAAGTTGGCTATCTGGACGTTTACCGGTTTTCGAAAGCGGAGCTTCGACGCGGACGCCTCACGTATCGCCATCCGCCATCCGTTCGTTTATTGGGCGGGGCAGCGTGATGCTACGCCTCACACGCGTGGGCGTATAGTTCCATACATATATATCTATAAATATATGTATGTATGGGCCCGTTGAGTGGGAGAATTGAAACTGAACCAAAACCCGTATTGCTGGGTCTGAGGTCAGAAATTTCAATATGCCAATCATCGATGTATCCCAGAAGTCTTATCGCTCTCTAGTTAAAGCGGCGCACAAACGTGGGATGAGCATCGACAGGTTCATTCAGCAGAGTTTTTCCAGTGAATCTGAGCCTCCGAAGAGTGAAATTTCTGAAGAAGCGCCAATTCAAAACGATCAGAACGAATTGCCAGCGCCGCCAGTGCAGCTCGTTGCCGACAATGCCGCCTCATCGTTCAAAAGACGCCCCACAGCCCTTCAGACGACCAAAAAATGGTGCCAACTTCGTCGTTCGATGCGCTCTGGAGGCGTATAGAACATAGTGCCGGGAAGTCGATTTCAACGAAGCGGGGCCAGGACTTCACCTACGAGATTGAAGCTGGCTACCTGACGGTTCGAGAAAGCGGCTCCGGCATGCCCCGAAGTCAGTTCAAAAAGGCACTGAGCCAGTGGCCGCAAGCCGGACCTTCCAGCATGCGCGGAATCTACGCATCATTGACCTGCTCCCCTCAAACGTGTCCATCTGAAAGATCAGATAATGGACAAATTGAAGGGAGGCAGAAATGCCAAGAAAAGGTCATAGCCCGGAACAAGTACTCAATAAGCTCAGACAAGTCGA
>Ga0114996_10003451_pt1 | contig 19611 bp, 11 predicted proteins | sample ArcticOcean_MG_C_4_FD_87039 | JGI IMG/M metagenome (GOLD analysis project Ga0114996, IMG submission 87039) | Marine microbial communities from western Arctic Ocean - ArcticOcean_MG_CB4_134 | ecosystem: Environmental > Aquatic > Marine > Oceanic | place: Arctic Ocean: Canada Basin | collected...
CTGTTCAACGCGATGCTGCGCGACTCTAGAGCCATCGTGACCCCCGTCGCCGGAACGACACGAGACTATCTGGAAGAAGACGTCGATCTCGCTGGACTCCCCGTCGTGCTCGTCGACACCGCCGGCCTGCGCACGACGACCGACCCCGTGGAGAGCGAGGGCGTCGCCCGTTCCCACGATCGGATCGCCGCCGCCGACCTCGTGATCTGGCTCCATGACGGAACGGAGCGCGCCGTCGCCGACTCCAACCGGGAGGGGATGCCCGACGCGATGTGCATCGACGTGCGCTCCAAATCAGACCTCCCCGCCCATCCCGATTGGGCGACTTCCAAACGAGAGATCCTCCCCGTCTCCGCCGAAACAGGCTCCGGACTCTCCGAGCTGGTAGAGAAAATCGGCGAGCGCGTGGGATGGAATCGGCTGCTCGGAGGAGACGCCGTCGTCATCACCCGGGAGCGACACCTGAATGCACTGGAGAGCGCCGCAGAAGCGCTTCAGAGGGCGCTCACGGCCACACACGAGAAGATGCCCTGGGAAATCGTCGCCGCGGAGCTCCAACTCGCCCTCGAGGCCGTGGGGCAGATCGCGGGACATTCCACGATCGAAGACGTGCTCGATCAGATCTTCCGGGAGTTCTGCATCGGAAAATGAGCGTCTCTAGGGAGCGTTCATCCGGATCTCCGAAATCAACCACTCCCATCCGCGAGCTTGGATGCGATAGGTCCATACCGGGGAGGAGGCGTCACCCTCGATGGGCGGATGCCGAAAGCGGATCAGATATCCCGGATCATCGTCCTCCTCGAACGAAATCCCCGTAGCGATCGCCACCTCCAACGCCTCCGGCGAGGCCTTCTTCACCCACGCGCCGACCCGGGCCGCGAACTCCTGAATGGACTGCGTGCGCTTCTTCATCGCGCCGTCCTTCCAGTCCTGTACCCAGCCATCTCCGGGTCGCTCGCCGTCATGGACCATCTCGGAGGTCTCCAAAAACGGGATCGTGCCCTCCGTGCCCTCGCTGCGAAGCGCTTCGAGGTAGTTGCGAAAGCTCTCCTTGTGATCCGGACAGCGCTCGCGACACCCCCCGATCACGATCAACCGCGTCTTCTTCTTCATCATGCGATCGAGCTGAGCCTTCTTCTCCTGGGCTTCCTGCTTCTTGTCGATGAGGACGACCTTCGAGAGCGTCGGAGGAGCCTCTGGCTCCGCTTCCGGACAGCCGAGAAGCCCTCCGGTCAACGCGATGTACAACACAACCCTCCAGCAGCTCCTGGTGCTCATATGCCCTCTCCCGATCCCCTGGACGTGACGACCAGACCCTCGCGCCACGTGTGATGTGGAGACACCCTGACTTCAAATCCATGCTTGCCCAGCCGCCGAGCCAACTCATGAGCTGGCGTTCCGAGCAGCTGGAGCCAGGCGCCCTCGGCGCAGGACTCGGCCTCCAGCCCCAGCTCGCCCAGCGCTCCCACCAGATCGGGGAGGGGCGCGCTCCATCGGGCCGCGAGAGCTCCCTCCAACACGTCGCTCTCCGAGCGCATGCGGGCCAGCGCAGCGATCCACTGAGAGGGGCCGACCAGCGCATGGACGGGAGGCTCCCCCTGCCGCGGAAGAGCCACCAGTTGCACCATGCCCTTCCTGTCTTCGGACACACACATCCCTCGATCGTGGCGCCTACCCACGAGGATGAAGCGCACCGCGCCCTCCGCGCAAATCTCAACCATTCGAGCGCTGATCTCTCTCTCGTCTCCGCCGTCGACCGGGCTGTTGGGGGCCGCGATGATCACGCCAACGGCGCCATCAAGCGCCACCAACTCGAGCGCATCCATCCGAGGTGCCCAGCTGAGATCGCGACCGCAGTCCACATAGCGCGCCTCGGCACTCAAGACTGCGTTCAAATGACCCTCTGGACAGGGTTGAAAGACCGCCACGCGCTCGTCCGCATCGACCGCTGTGCGCACGACCAGCGCCACGAGGGCGTCGGGGTCCTCCCCGAGCAGGAGGGCGTCTTCAGGGACCGAGAGCGCCGCCGCACAGGCCCTGCGGAGCTGGACAGGCCCCAGCGCTCCGGCGTCCGCAGGGGGGAGGTCATTTCGCGCGGGATGCGCGCTCGTTCGCAGGAAATCGTCGCTCACAGCGGCGTCACGCTAGCATAGGACGTCGAATTTGGGCAGATGGGTCGAAGGATCAACGCAGCGCGGGACGCCGTGAACGCAGCCAGAGGAGCACGAACATCCCCATCGGAAAGAGCGCGTTGGGGAAACCGGAAGTCCCGCTGCACCCGCTCAGGGGCTCTGCCTCCTCATTCTCCGCGAAGAAATTGAGCGGGCCATCATCCTCATTGCTATCCGATTTCGGCGCGCTTCCGCGGATGACCTGCGCCTGCTCTGCGATATCCTCATCATCGCTGCCAGCGGGCGACTGTTGAGGCGTGGCCGGCTCTGAGCCCTCCTCTCCGGCCGAACTGCCCCCTCCGTCGCCGTCGCCGACTCCAGTGCCGAGATCCAATTTGTCCGACATGCAATTGTACTCTCCGGAAGACGCATCCCATCCACAGACCATGCCCTCCTTGCATTCCAGCGTCTCGATGGCGTCATTGCTGCACCACACGAGAGTGCTCGCGTCCACGCATTCCCCCTCCCAGGTGAGAGCGCCATAGAGCTCGCATTCGGTCTGGACGGGATCCGCTTCCATGCAGGTGTAGAACTCCTTGGAGTCGCTCCACGCGCAGACAGAGCCCTGTTCCGCGCAGTCGATCTGGATGACTTCGCCGTTCTCACACCACTGCAGCGTGGCCTCTTTGCATTCTCCCGCGTACGTGACGCCGCCAGGACACGACACCTCCGCGATCAAGGCGTGGGCTGGATGAGGAGCGAATGCGATCAGCGCTGCCAAAATCGCCACAGCGCTCGGGAGAGCGCTAAACAGAAACTTGCTGGAATGAAATCGACGCATGGGACCGCTCGAAACCACGTTCTTTAAGACGGGGATGTTTTCCGTGTTCAGCAGATAGAATATCGATGAAAAAACGTCGATTCAAATTTCATGAACCAACTACTGCGATCTCAGTCGAGTTCATCGTAGGCCGCTTCCCATGGAATGAAGCGGAGAATCGTCCCGAGATCACCGACCGCGGTGATGTCCTCGAGGGTGGTCCCGTGGATGCCGAACAACCCCGCGACAGAGCCGGAGTTCATCGGTTGCCACTTCGTCCCGACGCCGCGGTTGATCAGGATGAGCCCCTCAATTCCCACGGCAAACACGAGGTTCTTTTTGGGCGCATAGACCTTGCGAAGAGACACGGGGATCGGGTTGTCACTTTTTTTGAATTGACCCCCGTCGAGCTCGAGAATCCGCCCGTTCTCGCCCACAATCCACGCGGAATCGTGGTCAAGAGCCCAGCAACCATAGAAGAGGTCCGTGATCGGCTCTGGCGGGTTCTCGGCGTCCCCCGGCTGGTCCGGCTCCATGGGGACCCCACCCCATTTCTGTCCATCCCAGCGGATCACGCTGCCCCCAGCCCCCACGACGAAAATATTGTCCGGACCGGATCCGCACACTCCACGCCAGGTCTGAACTGCAAACGTGGACGCGTAGGACGTCCACTCCCCTTCTTCATTTCCGTCGTAGTGGATGATGTATCCGTCGCCGGCGGCATGGAGATCGTCCCAACTCTCGCCCCAGATCGTCGTGACGGTCGTTCCCGTGTGCGGATTGAGCATCTCCGACCACTCTTCGCCGTCGCCCCGGATGATGAGCCCCTGGGCTCCGACCACGACCGTCTTGCCCTCTTCACCCGCCCAGACATCCGCCCAGTCGAGAGTCACCGGAGACGAGACATCGGACCACGTCAGACCATCCCACTTTAGGATCTTCCCCTGGAGCCCAGCCGCCCAGACGTTGTTCGTCGCGCTCCCATGCACTGCCACGAGATCATTGGCGACCCCGGACTGGCTGGCGATCCAGCCTGCGCCAGCGCCTGTGTTGTGGAGGATCGTGCCCTGGGCTCCAACCGACCACGCGTTCTGGGAATCCGGCGCCCACACATCATTGAGCGAGACCGCGACGCCGGAGGGCTCGGGGGCCCAGATTCCGCTCGTCTGGCGAACGATGGTCCCGGCATCACCGACCACGAGGACCTCAAAGCTCCCCGCACCCCATACGCCATGAAGATTCGCTGCCGTGCCGATGACCTGGTTGCTCCATCCAGTGGACGTGCGATGGAGCACGACCCCGGACTCGCCCACTGCATACATGTCGACGAGCGAGCTCCCCCATGCCGCTTCCAGCGCGACCGTCACTCCCGTCACCTCGTTGGCCACCACGCCATCGCTGACGTTCAGGATCAAGCCGTCCGCGCCGACCGCGATCAGGTTGGAGTCGAACCCATGCATTCCGAGGATGCTCCAAGGGCCCTCGTTCGCCGCGAAGCTCTCTTCCTTCCAGGCGACGCCATCGTAGTGCACGACGACCCCACCGATCCCCACGCCATAGATGTTGTTCGCAGCAGAACCCCACACGTCAAAGAGTGTGGGAAAGTCCCCCGCGGTCACCGTCGTGGAGCCACATGCGCTGGTGACGACGATATCGTCGACGTAGATGCCCTCCGTGTCGTTGAAGAGCGAATCCCCGGAGTCGAATTGCAGCTGGAGCTGAATCGTCTTGCCCACGAACTCGGTCAGATCGGCCGTGTAGGGAGCGAAGTTGAAATGGGTCTGATCCTTTGCCCAGACCGGCGTGATCGCGCCGCCGCTGAGGACGTTGACCGTGAAGATATCAAACGAGGGGCCCGTCTCCGTATCGAGAAACGCCTGGAACGACACCGACGCCTGACCCGAGGGCGGAAGCGTGAAGGGAGGACTCGTCGCCGTGGAGCCGACCAGCCCGTTGCTGCCCACGTAGCTGGGACACGTCACGCTCGGATCCTTGAGACAGGGCTGTTCCTGATCCCCAAAGTAGAGCGAATGCAATGGGCTCGTGAAGCGCGGATTCCCGTCCTTGCCCGTGGCGTTCACCACGTTCCAGACCACGCCCCCGTCGAGCTCCCCGAGCCCGTCATAGAGGTCCACAACCGACCAGCCATCGAGCGTGCCATCGTCCCAGTTCTGCGTGTAGATCGTGCCTCCGCAGCACTCCGCTCCGCCCGTGGACACGTAGGAGCACATCCCCTCCGGCGAACAGGATTCGATGGTGCAGTCATCCGAATCATCGCAGTCCGCGTCCGCTGTACAGCCCCCAGGCTCCACCCAGTTGTTGCCGTTGTAATGGAGGATCTGCCCCGCGATCCCCACGGACCACACATCGTCTGGAGCGAAGCCCCAGATCCCATTCATGTTGGCCCAGAAGCCATCCGTCACGACATCCCAGAACTCACCGTCGTGGTGAACACCCACGCCATTCGCTCCCGCGAGGTGGATGTCATCGGCGCCAGACATCCAGATCCCCTTGAAGACGTTCTCCTTGGAGATGTTGTCGGGGAGCAGCTGGATCCACTCACCGACGGTCGAGTCGCCGAGGCATTGGCCGAGCTGGCTGTCGATGTCGACCGCGTCGAATCCGAACTCGCAGTCATCGACGCAAATCGGCGCGTTCGCCGCGAACTCATCGATGCTGCAGGCGTCCACGCAGACGCTGCTCGCGCAGATTTGTTTCTCGATCTCACAGTCCGTATGCGCCTCGCAGAGCTCTCCGGACTGCTTGGAATTCGTCGGCGCCTTGCATTGGAAATCGCCGCCGCCCGCCGGGTAGCAGTTCAATCCTGTCTTGCAGTCCTGCTCCCAAAACGCGCACGGGCCGCCCTCGCCGATACCACCGCCCTCTTCTCCGGCGTCCTCTTCCCCGGTGCTGCCTTCCTCGGCATCGCCCTCACTTCCGGACTCTGCGTCCTCCTCACCGGTCTCACCGACTTCACAGAGTCCGGGACAGAGATCCTGCACGTAGATGTAGTCGATCACACACACCTCATCCCAGCCCACCTCACAACAGCTGGGACTGAAGGCACAGACCGCCGCCTCACATTCCGGGTTGTCGCAGCCCGGAGGGGCACCCGCAGAGGCGTTGTTGGCGCAACAGCTGCCCTTCTCCTCCTCCACTCCTGTGGCGCTTCCGCCCTCCTCGGAGTCCCCGTTTCCAGTCGATGAACAGCCCCCCGAAGCGAGCGCGAGAAGACCCGCGCACAACCACACACCGACCGTCGACGCGATCCGTCCCCTTCTGATTACTGTCTTTCGCAAGCTCATCCACTCAATCCTTTCGGTGGCGCAGCAGCGTCCCCGTGCGCCCGGCGACGAAGAAGTCATCTGCGCTGGAACCCATCACTGCTTCCAGAATGTGGAACGTACCCGTATCCATGTTCGTAAACCCATCTGTCGACCCCAGGAGGAGCAGCCCAGAGAAGCCGACCGAGATGACCTCCCCGCCAGGGGTCACCCACACCCCATAGAGGTAGTCCGCTGTCGTGAGAGCCGCGTTCGGGTCCACCACCTGCTGGAATCCCTCGGAGTCTCCGTGGAGGAGGACACCGAAATCTCCCACGATCCAGACCGTTCCGTTCCCGTCACCCCAAATTCGTCGCAGGGAATGCGGCGTCTGGGACGCGACCTTCAACCAAATCTCGTCTTCATTGCGATGGACCACGGTTCCCTGCTGCCCGACGGCGTACAGGTTCGTTGGGCTTGTCCCCCACAGCGCCACCAACCCGAAGTTGGTGCCGGTGACCTCCTTGGTCCACGCGCCGTCCTCCCAGCGATAGACCTGGCCTTTCTCCCCGGCCACGAACGTCGTGGTTCCATCCGACCACACGCCCTCCAGCTCGGGGACATCATAGGTCTCGCTGATCTCTGTTTTCTGGAGGACATCCGTCGGCCACTCGAGGGCGCTCCATTCCCCCTCGGTTCGCTTGAGCACGGTGAACTCATCGCCCACGGCCCAGAGTGCATCATCGGTTCCCCAGATCCCCTTCAGGTTCGCGGTCGTTCCCGTGGACTCTCCCGTCCAGCCCGACGAGCGACGTCGCAGAACCAGGCCACCGTCTCCGATCACACAAGCCACATCGTCCGTGACCCACAGCGCGTGCAGATCGTTTTGCACCTCGCCCGAGGAATCGACCCAGTCGCTGCCTTCCTCAGCGAGGAACTTCGCGTCCTCGCCAGCCGCGAACACACCCACCGCCGTTCCCGTGACGTTCGAGCTCCCCGCCACCGCGAAGAGATCCACCTGCTTGTTGAAGGGACCCTGTACCTCGACGAGATCCCAGTTCTCATTGCCGGGCTTGTATCTCAGGATGGTGCCCTGGTCGCCGACAGCGACGAGGCTGTCCTCATCCAGACCCCAGAGAGCCCAGAGATCCTGCCCATCGAAATCGTTGGAGGTCTGCGCCTTCCAGCCGACTCCATTCCATCGGGAGATGGATCCCTGCGTGCCCGCAGCGACCACCTGGTTCGTCCCCTCGCCCCAGAGCGCATGGACGACCACACCAGACGCTGCGACCGTGCTGGACACCCACTCCCCGCCGAGGAGACGCAGCACCTGCGCCTGCTCACCTCCGGCGAACATCGACTGGGCATCCGAGCCCCACACGGCGAAGAGGTCCACCGGGAGATGGCTCGCCTGCTCCTCCCAGGTGAGGCCGTCGTAGTAGAGGATGGTGCCGTTGTCGCCCACGGCGAATACCGAAGAGGCCGAGAAGCCGTACACTCCCCGAAGCGTGACCCCGCTCTCCAGCTGAGTCGTCTCCCAGACAAGACCGTCGAAATGAACAATGGTTCCGCCGAATCCGACCGCCACGATCTCGTCGGCGTTCAGCGCCCAGACGCCGTGGAGGTCCACATCGGTTCCCACGTCGACAGGACTCCAGCCCGCATCGCTCGATCGAATCGCGGTGCCGTTGTCGCCCACCGCAAACAGCGTCCCATCCCCGATAGACGTCATGGCGCGAATCGTGCCTTTCGGTCCAAGAGGTACGGCCTCAAGGGTGAGAGTGGGAGAGATCGTGGCATCCGGTGCGTCCACGTCATCCGCGATGTCCGGAGCATCCCCGGTGGCATCGCCGGTGGCGTCCCCATCGGCCCCGGAATCCGAATCGAGCGAATCGAGCGAATCCGCGACGTCGCCGACGTCTCCGTCCGTCTCCACGCCGTCGGCATCTCCGCCCGTTTCACCTGTACCGCCGCCATCTGGGCAGCCCATCAGCAGCACGAACGCTGCGATCAGCAGCGTCGTGAAGAACAGGGGTGTCTTCATGCCCCGTCTCCTCCCCCGCGGGATGAGTGCGCCCAATCAAGGCCCTGCCCATGAACAATCACAGCAGGACACCTCAGCACCGCGCTCTCCCGGAAGACATCATTCCTTGAAGAAGACGTATCTATCATACGCCCAGGAACGCCAGTCCAAATTGTTGAAGTCCGTATAATCGTAATTATTGATATCAAATCCCGGCTTGTATGTCCGAATCATCGTCACCGTGAGCGGCGGTCCGACCGGGAATCCCGGCGTCCCTTCGATGTTCGGGAACTCCGGAAGATCGAAATGCGTCACCGTTCCATCCGTGATCATGAACCAGACCGGTATCGGCTCCATCATGCCCGGCTGCGTCACGTCGAGCATGTGGAACGACGCCGGATTGCCGCCTTCCTTGACTTCGAAATCGATGGCGTAGTCCGTCATCACACCGTTCTCCGCGGGATAGACCGGGACAGGCACGTCCAGGAAGGGCGAGAGGATGAACTCGTGAGAGCCAGTAGCGACCGCGAAGCCGCCGCCATCGCCCCAAACGGCCACGAGCGGATTGGTGTGATCCTCCGCGCTCTGATCCGTCCACGATGTCCCATCGTAGTGGATGATCGTCCCTGACTCGCCCACCGCGAACACGTCACTCGGCGAGGAACCCCACACGGCGAAGAGATCCTTCTCCGTGGGCGTCTCCATCGTCGTCCATTCGGCCCCATTGAAGTGGCTCACCGTACCCTCTGCACCGACAGCGAAGACATTGTCCGCAGCGAACGCACGCACCCCAAAGAGGTCCTTCTTGTGCGAAAGCTGCGCCGGCGTCCACGCCCCCGAAGCGTCACGGGCATAGACCCACGCGGCCTTGGCGACGAGGAAGACGCTGCCGTCCGCGCCATGGATGCCCTGATAGTCCTTCGGCGAGAGCCCAATGAACATGCTCGACCAGGACGTCCCATCGTAATGCGCCATGGTGTATTGACCCACAGCGTAGACATCATCGGGCGTCGCGCCCCAGACGCTCTTCAGCGAGGAGAACACCCCCGGAACATCCTGGATTTCCCAACTCAGTCCATCGAAATGAACGATCATCGCGGAATCCCCGACGGCGTGGATATCGTCCGCCCCAAACCCATGAAGGGCGTGCAGCTCGATGTCATCCACCGGAGTCTGCTGGAGAGTCCACCCGCCGCCATTGTAGTGAACGATGGCGCTGTTCGCTCCCACCGCGTGAATGTCCGTCGGTGAGGAGCCCCAGAGTCCGTTGATGTTCGTCTTGATCCCGCTCGCGAACGACGACCATTCGCTCCCCTGGAGGGTGAACATGGTGTCGTCCTCGATGCTCGTGACATTGCGAGCGAGCACCAGACTCACCGGGGTGTTGTCCTCCGTCTGGGAGAACCCCCCGCCGAGGAACGAGAACGTCGCGTCGTAAATGTTGCCGGTGAACTCGCGCACCTGCCTCTTCAACGTCAATGGCGTCCCGAACATCGACGTCGTCAGCGCGTGTTTCATCTCAATCACGCCGTCTGAGCCGAAGTCCAACCAGCTGAAGATCCCCTGGAAATGCGGAGGATTCACCGGAGGATCGTCGAGGATCACGGTGACCTCGCGATCCATCTGATGTTTCAACTCGATGTCCACGTCCTCCGTCGTCTCCGCGGGAGCCGTGAAGACGTGGCGCGCCACGCCGAGCGTCAGCGGAACGAACTGACCCGTATCGTAGTCCTTGTAGCCGCCATAGCACACGATGGCGGTCTCGCCCGGGTAGGCAAAGACGCGGTAGTTGTCCCCTTCCGCGTGCACCTCCCATTCTCCGCCCGGCCCGGGGGCGCCCAGACCATTCGGCGGCGGATCCTCCAGCGCTGCCGCGAAGATGTGCGGCTTGCTGCCATGACATTGGGCGATCTTCTCACCGGGGGAAGGCATGCAGACCGTGTTGCCGCCCATCTGACCGCAGGAGAATCCCGTCGGGCAGTCCGTGGGGAGAAGGCACTCCGTCAAACAGTACTTGGTCGAGCTCTCGGTCGTCAGCGGCGTGCAGATCGCGCCCGCCCCGCAGGCGGCATCCGAGGCGCACATCTCACAGAGGGGGGACGGCGCGCCGAGCTTCGATGCGCAGCTCCCGATCGGGATGATCGTGTACTTGTTCAAACCAAAGAGCTTCCCTGTCACCATCGGCGCTGCGATCCCCGGCGGCGGAGTCCCCGACGAGGGGTCTGGGATCGGCACGAGGTAGATCGTGATGTTCTCCGCGTCAAACTCCACCACCGTGTTCGACACGTAGCCTGTCTTCGAGACCGAGACCATCTGCTCCCCGCCGATATCCACACCGCTGAAGGTGATCTGCCCCTGGGTGTTCGTGAATCCCTGATAAGGCGTGGTCGGATCCGTCTCCAGGATCACGAAGGCATCTGGGATGGGAGAGGAATCCCCGCTGCTGAGCGCGCTGATGTTCAGGGCGCCCTCGACGTCCCCACCCCAGGTTCCACCGAGAGAGGCCTCGGGGTTGAAGTAGGTGTACGCGTCCGGGAGAGTCACTCCGCCCTGGGGACTGCTGATCTCCACAGGAACAGTTCCGATGTTTCCCGGAGGCGTCTTCGCCGTGATCAGGGTCGAGTCGTGAACCGTCACATGACTCGCTGGCAGCCCGTTGAAGGAGACGGAGGCGTTGCCGGGGAATCCCGATCCCACGAGCTCCACGAGCGTTCCGCCGGCGATCGATCCGCTGAACGGTTCCACGAGGTAGAGGTCCATTCCCTGGCTCTGATAGAAGAACCCGTTGTTCAACACCGCGTCGACGCCCTGGAAAGAGACGCTGACCGGAACGAAGCCACCGCTTCCCGGCGGCGTGACCGCCTCCAGAGTGGTGTCATCGATCACTGTGACGCTCATCGCGGGCAGGGCGCCTACGCGCACCTCGATGCCCTGCTCGAAGCCTGAGCCGAAGATCGTGACCTGCGAGCCGCCCGAGACCGGCCCCACTCCCGGCGAGACGTTGTCGATCGACAGCGCATGCTCGTAGAGGAACGCCCCGTTCAGGGTCGAGGACCCATTCGAATTGGTCAGCGTCACGGAGACGAGACCCGCCTCCGCAGCCGCGGGAGTCTGCACATGCACGATGTGCGTGAGCGGATTCGCGCTGAGAATCGACGCCTCCACCTCCCCAAAGAGCACCGAGGAATCCTGGGCAGAGGTGATGCCCTGCGCTGTCAGGAACACGTCGTCGCCGCCGGCCACGCTGCCGTAGCCCGGAGACACGCCGAGAAGGGTCGTCTCTCCCCCGGGGGAGAAGCCATCAAAGTAGGTGTAGCCTCCGACTGCTGTCGCGATCCCATATTCCGTTTCGATTTCGACATCCACCGCGCCCTGGGCGTGCGGCGGCGCGATCACCACCAACGTTCCGTCCACGGTGGTGCTCTCGATGTCCACGAACTGTCCGCCGAGGCTCACGAGCGGCTTGCCCATGAATCCCACGCCATAGATCAGCACCTCGTTTCCGCCCGTGGCGGGCCCGTTGGGCGGCGTGATGAGATCGATCTCCGGAAACGCATAGTAGAGGAACGCGTCCTCCCGGGAGCCGACGCCCTCGGAATTCGAGACGTGCACATCCACCGTACCGACCTGATTGCCCAAGGGCGTGACCGCGTGGAGCGTGTCATCCGACACCCAGACCACCTGGATGGCGGACTTGTTCCCAAAGAGCACCTTGGAGCCCTCGGTGAATCCAGTGCCCGTCACGATGACCGGGAGCCCGCCCTGCAGAAGCCCCTCTTCGGGATCCACGTCGAAGACCTGAACCGGATTGAAGAAGAGATAGCCGTTCGAGAGCGTCGCCGACTCACCCGGAACATCGGGGAATGGCTCCGGATTCACGATCTTCACATCGACGAGACCTGGGGGACGCGGCGGCGTATCGCAGAGGATCTGCTCGCTGCTCAACCAGAGAATCGACTCCGCGAGGCTCTCGCCGAAGTAGACTTTGGCTCCCGGCTCAAAACCTGAGCCTTCGATGGAGACCGTCTCCTGACCCGAGGCTGGACCGATGCCGGGATCCACGGAGAAGATCGCCAGTCCTTCGGGAATCTCCTCACCCGTCTCGATTTCGATCGAGGTCTCATCTCCCGACGTTTCCACGCCGGATTCGCCTCCAACCACGTCATCCGTCCACGGCGAACTCACATCGCCCGTCTCGTCGCCAGACTCCTTTCCGGTGGCGGAGCTGGTCTCTTCACCGCTCTCATCCAAAGCGTTCTCTCCGCCTTCTTCGAAGCCGGCGCCGCTCTCTTCCGAGGTTTCATCTCCCGGCGCTGTCCCCGCGCCCTCTCCCTGGGGAGAGCCGGAGGAACCATCGTCGGAGCACGCCATGGGCCCCATCGAAAGCAACGCGACAAGCGCGAGCAGGTGCACGAACCGATTGGCTAGAGTCATGCGAATCATCATCCACTCCTTGGGGGGCTTCGCTCGGGCGCTCTCTACTTCGCCCGGGCTCCAACCCCGTTCCTATTCCCAGCTCTCCTGGAGCAGGCCCAGATCCTTCAAATCCAGACCGCCGGGATAGGCGTATGAAACATACTTATCAAATCCGTATACGGCGACACCGACTTTTTGATCCGATTCGACGACATGCTCCCCATCCGAGATGGAGAGCCGCGCCACCCGGTAGGTCGCCGAAACCGGCTCCCACTCCGAACTCGGGATCGCGTCCCCGTCGAGAAACACCGAGGCATCATGAGGCGCCGTGATGTTGATATGGTCCTGTTCGTAGGCGTTGGGAGCCAACACCACATAATCCTCGCGATACTGCTCGACCGGGACCGCGAGCATGAACGCTGGGTCCCCGATGTTGGCGTCGTCGGCGCCCGGGCCATCGACGTTCGGATCCGGCGCATCCTCCGCGGCGAGAAACTGACCGACCATGATCGGCTTCTTCGACTCGATCATGAAGTGTTCGTTCGACTCGAACTCATGCCATTCGCCGCGATCCAGCACGGGAATCGGGCCCTGACTCGGCACCGTCTTCACCTGGGTTCCGTTCTCGGCGGCGAGGATCCGCCAGATGTCCTGCGCTGCTCCTCGCTCTTGCGTCTGCGTCGCCACGAAGGTCGTACCCCAGGTCTTCACGGGGAACATCTGCTGCTCGAGATGATCGGCACAGCAGGTATTGAATTCGATGCAATCGAGCAAGGTCTCACACGGCGTCGCGCCGTCCCATTCGCAGACCCCTTCCGGAAGACAGGTCGCCGTATTGGGCGCGTTGGACGCCTGAGAACCCCCAAAGACGGCCACGTCTTTCGAAGCGAGGATGATGGACCCCGTGAGATCGGCCCCGGGTGCGTCCGTCTCGATGTTGAGCACATCGTATCGATTCATCTGCACCGTCAGTCCCTCACCCGGGGTCAACGGCTCAAAGGGCGGCACGGCCAGCGTCGGCGCGGTCACGGTCACGGAGACGGTTGTGTTGAAGGATACGGCGACCACCGAGAGGAATCCACGGAGCCCCGGGAAGGTCTGCTCCCGACTCATCACCACGTAGACCTTCCCCAGCCCATCGGATGGGAGCAGCAGGGACGCATCGTTGGAGAAGACCTCCACCGAGTTGTCGAGGGGATTGAACTGGTGCGCCGTGACAGGAATGGAGCTCTCCATGCGGTAGGCAAGCGGAGCCAGAACCGTCCCCATCACGTCGCGTCGCGGCAGGTTGTAGACCCGCAGCTGACCTGGCGGAACCGGACTCCTGTCGAGCGCGTCACCGGCGCTGTCCAGGAGCACCTCCTCTTCGCCCTCTTCACCCATCTGGTGAATCGTCACGAGCGCTGACTGGGTCGTATGTGGATTGCTGACGACGAGGGCAAATTGCGCACCCGCTGCGTCAAACCATGTCCCTGACGAGAACGCCGGAACCATGGCATTGTCGAGATCTACCGCCCAATATTCGCATCCGATGTACGAATTGAACTTCTTGTTCACTTCGCAGAGCTTCACGCAGGCGCCAGCGAGACAGACCTGTCCGGTCAACTCGCCGCTGCACGACTGAGCCTCCTCAAACACTCCTGTCTCGTTGCACTCCAACACCGTATTGTCGTCCTTGCACACTTGCGCACCGGGAATGCACTCAGCGCACGCGCCCTGAATGCACCAGACCGGGTTTTCATCCTCATCGAGACATGTCGTCTCTTCGTGTCCATCTCCGCTTGCGTTGCAGACCATCGCCGTGGTGGTCGGAGCCTCTCCGACGCATTCCACGGGCGTTCCGGGGGTGCAGAGCTCCCACTCAGGGACGTCTGCCACATCCTGGGAGTCCACCCCATCCTGACTTTCCGGGGGTGTCGGACATCCGATCAAGACAATCCCCATGATGATGGCCACACACCTCAACATCCAATGCCCGCTCTGGAAATCACCCGTGAAAACAAACGGTTTTCACGCACTTGAACAGCCCACGCTGCCCATGCACACGCATCGAACCCGTTGAAGACCCCGAAAATCGGGAAGCCACAAGCCTCTCAGAGCGCGTTGAAGAATATCGGGGCCCTCACGCGCGCGTCAATGCACAATGCCAGGAGGGGAGGGTCCTTCCGGCGCCGCCGAGAGCAGGACGAGACGGCTATCGGGCTCACTCCAGCGGTATTCGGCACCTTGCGACCCCGCCGCGGGCGCCATCTATGGTTACATCCACCGCCCCGGCGCCCCGAATGATCCACTGCGCCACCCCGACAGTCGACCGGGTCGCACCGGAAAAAAACGTGGGATCGACAAAGGTCGCGGCGTGAACCGCGCTGGCACCATCCAGATGCCCCAGGTCGAAGCTGGCGTCTCCTTCGAGGATTTGAACCGACTCCGTCGCTTCCAGGGTGGCGCGAACGGGCTCGGCGGTTTTCTGCGTCCGCCCGCGACTTGTGCTGCTGGTGGGGAGATAGCCCACGTTCTCGACCACGACCTCCACTCGCCACGTCTCGGAGCCGAGATCCTGCGCGCGGCTCGAGCGAACGACGATCCGCGGGACCGTTCGGGCGAGATCCATCGCAAACAAGTGATTCCCCTCGCATTCTGCAGCGAGGAACGAGAGCGGAGGGTTTTGCCAGATCCACATCCGATCCCAGCCGCCGAGCTCCACGGGCCCGAGATCCGGATGCTCAAACGACCGCCATGGCACCACCGAACCCGGCGCGTTGGCGTCGCACCACGCGACGATCTGGAGCGTCTGCTCTGGCGTCCTATCGCCCTTGAAATTAAAGCGCAGCGGATCCTTCACCTCAAACCCGACATGCGTGGGGAGACTCCAGATTTCGGTCGTGAAGGCGAGAACCCCGAGGTGATTGTAGACCCAATCATCGAATCCCCCCGTGATCACGTCGTCATCCCGATACCGAAAGCCCTCGTACACGCTCAAACAGGGATACCCCGTGCGCTCCGTTCCCCGGGCTCCCACCGCCTTGTACGCCGCCAGATCGTGGGGATCGATCGCGGTGTCGGGCTCCCAGGAGGAAGGACGCAGGATCGCGCCGCAATACGTGTGGTAGGTCACGAGCGCCCCCACCCGCGGACGCGCCAGGAGTCCATCCGCCTGAGCCCGCGTCTCTGGATGGCTCAACGGATAGGGGCCCGCGCCCTCCTGCTGGGCCTCAGGTCGCCACCCAGAGGGGTAATTCCGATTGAAGTCCGTGCCTCGGCGCGAACGCGGCACTGCGGGCCTCTCCCTGTGACTTCCGGAAAATCGCCCTTCCGAATAGAGATCGTAGAAGGGTCCCTCGGTGTCCCCGGGTTTCCGGGGCGTGAGGATCCGATCGTCGAGCTCCGAGGCCTTCCATGCCCCCGAATCCGAAACCACCCGCATCTGGAGCACGCGCCCGTCCCCGTCCACATCCCCGGGTTCAAACCGCTCCTTGGCGCGCAGCCCATGGGTTTCCCGCGGACTCGACCGCAGCGGCGCGCCGGTCTCAAGCACATGCTCGGCGCCGTCCGGACTCACCCTCGGCAACACGAAGAACGCATGCGTCTTGAGGAGCTCCGCCGCCTCCGCATCGTCTGGATCCACGAGACGGTCCAGGGTGTACAGACACGCCGCGGACCCGGCGAGCTCCGCGGCGTGGGTGTTCGCATCCAACCAGACGGCGGGCTTGTCGCACGCAGGCCCCGTGCTGTGATCCGTGACCGTGGCGAGGAGGATGTCCCGCCCCTCAGGGCTCGTTCCAAGCGATTCCAACTCCACATGACCCGGGTGATCGCTCCGAAGTCGCTCGAGCCAATCCTTCATTGCATCGAAGCGCAGATAGGCCGGAGATTCGGAAAATCGTGAGCGTTTCTGTTCAGACATGCGCCGAATGCTAGCACGGCCCGAGGACCTCTCCCACCCCCCAGGGTAGGCCGTCTCCTTGCGCGCGACAGTGCTTCAATGGAGAACTCAATCAGTTGAAAGGACCCCCGAAAAGTGGTACTTCCAGGCGCATGATCGAGATGTACCGAGTTTCCAAGCGATTTCCGAACGGTGTCGAGGCACTGACGGACATCAGCTGCAAGATCGAGTCGGGGGACTTCTGCTTCCTCTCCGGCCCATCTGGCGCAGGAAAGACGACGCTCATCCGATTGCTGATGTGCATGGAGCCCATCTCGGAAGGGCAGATCCTCGTGAAGGGCCGCAATCTGCGCATGCTTCACCGGGACTCGATTCCCTATCTGCGGCGCAACATCGGCGTCGTGTTCCAGAACTTTCGACTGCTCCCGAACCGCACGGTATTCGACAACGTGGCGATCGCCCTCGAGATCCTCGGGATCCCGCATCAGGAGATCGCCCCGCGAGTGGAACAGACCCTCGACATGGTCGGCCTCTCTGCCTACCACCGAACGTTCCCATCGATGCTCTCCGGCGGAGAGCAGCAGCGCGTGGCCATCGCCCGAGCGCTCGTCAACGAGCCCGCCATCCTCCTGGCCGATGAGCCGACCGGAAACCTCGATCCCGAGCTGAGCATCGAGATCCTCGGACTCCTCCAGGAGATCAACCGCCAGGGAACCACCGTCATCGTGGCGACGCATGACCGTATGCTCATGGAGCGACTGCCGGCGCGCATCCTCTACTTGAAAAATGGGTATCTGATCAGCGACATCGGCCCCGATGGGAACCCGATCTCCGCCCCCAGCCCAACAGAAGGCATGGAGTTCGATGAGCCGATCGCCGATGCCATCCCCGCCAAGGAGGTCGCCCCGACCGAGGCTGCCCCCGAGCCGGAGAGCGGCGCGCGAACAGTGACCCGCAGACGCAGCTCGCGACGCCGGTCCACCCGAAAGCCACGAAGTGAGGAGGAGGGCTCATGAACCTCGTCAGCTATCGCTTCCTGTATTTCTTTAGGGTCGCGCTGAAGAACATCCGCCATTCGCCCTTCCTGACCGCTGTGAGCATCTGCACGATCGCGGTCTCGCTGATCCTGATCGGGTTTTTCGGCCACATCCTCCTCAACACGTACAACCTCCTCGACGAGATGGGGAGCGAGCTGCAGGTCACGGTCTATCTACGAGACGATGTGCAGGCAAATCAGGCCGAGGCCATTCGACAGATGGCCCTCGCACGGCCCGACGTGGAGAAAGTCACCATCCTCAGCCCCAAGGAGGATCGCGATCGGAACCGGGCGCTGCTCGACGACGCGCTCCTCGCCGGTCTCGACCCCGAGAGCGTCCCGGGAAATCTCTGCATGGACATCGTCCTGAAACAGCAGCGACGCGTCCGCGAGAACTTCGACGAGCTGGCGACCTGGTTGAGCGACTTGAAGGCGGTCGATCAGGTCGACGACATCCACTATACGGCCCAGAAGTTCAGGGTGCTCTATTCGCTGATCGACATCATGGAGCTCGTGGGATTGATCATCTGCGGCGTGATCCTCTTCGCAGCGATCTTCTTCATCTTCTCCACCATCAAGCTGGCGGTCTACGCGAGACATGAGGAGATCGAGGTGCTGAAGCTCGTGGGCGCCACCGATCGTTTCATTCGAGCCCCCTTCTACATCGAGGGGGTCCTCCAGGGCCTCCTTGGAGCATTCGTGGCGTTGGCCGCTGTAGGACTGATCCACCTGCGAATCCAGCGGGCCATCCATGTCGAGCAGGGATTGAACTTTGAGCTCGATCTTCTCCCCGGTTCCATGATCATCTGGTTTCTGATCGGCGGGGTCCTGCTGGGATTTCTCGGAAGCGCCTTCTCCGTGGGCCGCCACTTGAAGGTCTGAATCCATGCCGCGTCTTCTCCTCCTCTCCCTGATGGTGTTCATCTGCGCGCTTCCCGGCGATTCATTCGCCACAGAGGACGGCGCGAGGACACTCGAGAAGGCGGCGACCGACTACAAGAAGTTGCTCAACACCGAGATGTCCGTCCTCCAGATCATGGACAATCTCGACGAGAAGCTCCGCCGCCAGGAAGTCGAACTGGAGAAGCTCCAAGAGCAGCGGCAGCGCATCACGGTCCACCTGATGGATCTCGAGGTTCGCTTCGAGCTGGCCACGAAGCAGCTCAACTCAGAGCGAAGGCTGATCCAGAAGCGCCTCGGTTCGATCGTCACCTTTCGACGATGGTCCCGGGCCGACATACTCCTCGCCCCCGAGGACTTCATCCGGGGTTCCCGGAAGAGCCGCGTCATCCAGCTGCTGCTCGAGAGAGATCGGGAGCGCATCAAACACTACCGGGAGCAGCTGGAGCACTTCGCCGTGGAGCGGAGCGTCCTCGACACCCGGCGCAAGGAACTCGACGGGATGGAGGACAAGGTCTCCCTGAGTCGAAACGAGCTGACGCGCAACCGACAGGAGCGACAGGACATCCTGCGGCTCGTGGAAGAAGAGCGCGCCTGGTACGACAAGGCCTATTCGGATCTGAAGGACGCATACGAGAACGTCACGAAGGAGATCGAGCACCTGCGTACCTGGCAGGACAAGCGCCTGGACTTCGCGATGCTCAAGGGGGAGTTTCGCCTCCCCATGAGCTACGCCCGGGTGCTGACCAGCTATGGTGTCCGGGCGAACAAGCGCTTGAAGACCGCGACGCTCCACCACGGCCTGGAGATCACGAGCAAGGGATCCGAGAGCGTCCGCGCAGTGTATTGGGGCCGCGTGGCGTTCATTGGAAAGCTGCCAGGGTACGGTCTCACGATCATCCTCGACCACACGGAGGGGTACCACACCCTCTACTCCCGCCTGAAGAAGGTCGCGCAGATCAAGGACAAGAATGGAAACAAGCGCAGGCTTCAGGAAGGGGACATCATCGGGAGCCGCCAGGTGATGGGCACCGTGGGCGGACCGAGCGCTCTGGGCAATCCGGACACCCTCTATTTCGAGCTGCGCCACGAAGGAAAGGCCATCGACCCCTCCTCCTGGTTCCGCGACGCCTGAACGCTATTCACATAGCGGCGGATC
>Ga0114996_10003452_pt1 | contig 19610 bp, 17 predicted proteins | sample ArcticOcean_MG_C_4_FD_87039 | JGI IMG/M metagenome (GOLD analysis project Ga0114996, IMG submission 87039) | Marine microbial communities from western Arctic Ocean - ArcticOcean_MG_CB4_134 | ecosystem: Environmental > Aquatic > Marine > Oceanic | place: Arctic Ocean: Canada Basin | collected...
ATCCGGATGACGTTCTCTTCCGAATCGAACAACGCTTCGGCAAGCGTCTTGGCAAGTTCCGTCTTGCCGACTCCGGTGGGTCCCAGGAAGATAAACGATCCGATCGGTCGACTCGGGTCCTTGATCCCCGATCGGGCCCGTATCACGGCATCGGCCACCAGCTGAACCGCCTCATCCTGTCCGATGACACGTTCGTGGAGAATCTCGTCCAGGCGCAGGAGCTTTTCCCGCTCCCCTTCAACCAGCCGGGTAACCGGAATGCCTGTCCATCGTGAAACGATCGCGGCGATCTCCTCTTCGGTAACCTCTTCGCGCAGAAGTCTGGATGAGCCGTTATCCGCATCGTGGCCGTCAGAAGCCTCTGCCAGTTGGCGTTCTAGTTCTGGCAAACGTCCGTGCTTGAGTTCAGCCGCCCGATTCAGGTCGTAGCCACGTTCGGCCTCTTCAATCTCTCGTCGCACCTGCTCGATTTCCTGGCGCAGGTTCCTGCTCTCGTCCAACTCCTCCTTCTCCGACTCCCACTGAGACCGCATCGCGTCGGCAGAAGCCTGCAGGTCCGTCAACTCTTTCCTCAGGGATTCCAGACGAGCGCGGCTGGCTTTGTCCTTTTCCTTCTGAAGCGCCGCCTCCTCGATTTCAAGCTGCATCACCCGCCGGGTGGTTTCGTCCAGCTCCGCCGGCATCGAATCGATTTCGGTCCGGACGGTAGCGCAGGCTTCATCCATCAGGTCGATGGCCTTGTCGGGCAGGAACCTGTCCGTGATGTAGCGATGCGACAGGACCGCGGCGTTCACCAGGGCATTGTCCTGTATTCGAACGCCATGGTGCACTTCGTAGCGCTCCCGAAGACCGCGCAGGATGGAGATCGTATCCTCCACTGTCGGTGGATCCACGACCACAGGCTGGAATCGGCGCTCCAGGGCGGCGTCTTTTTCAATGTACTTCCGGTACTCATCCAGTGTCGTCGCACCGATGCAGTGGAGTTCTCCGCGAGCCAGCATCGGCTTAAGCATGTTGCCGGCGTCGGAGGAACCTTCGGTCTTACCTGCTCCGACGATCGTATGGACTTCATCGATAAAGAGGAGGATTCTGCCGTCGCTTCCCTTGATCTCATTCAACACGGCCTTCAACCGCTCCTCAAACTCTCCCCTGAACTTGGCGCCCGCGACCAGGGCGCCCATATCCAGGGAAAAGACGGAGCGATCCTTGAGCCATTCCGGCACGTCCCTCCGGACGATTCGCTGGGCGAGCCCCTCGACAATAGCCGTCTTCCCCACCCCGGGCTCTCCAATCAGAATCGGATTGTTCTTGGTCTTGCGGGTCAAAATCCTGACGACGCGCCGGATCTCGGCATCGCGGCCGATAACGGGGTCGAGCTTGCCCTGGCGCGCCAGGGCCACCAGATCCTGTCCGTACTTCTCCAATGCCTCGTAGGACTGCTCGGGAGATGTACTCGTCACCCGCTGGTTTCCACGGACCGCGTCATCGAGGCCAGCAGGGCGTCTCGGCTGACTCCATGTTCTCTCAGAATGCGAGCCGAGGCGCTGTCGCCCCCCTCATCTGCGAGTGCCAGCGACAGATGTTCAACCGAGACGTACTCGTCTTTCAGCTGGGCCGCTTCTTTCTCCGCCTTATTCAAGAGTTTCTGCAGCCTATTGGTAACGTAGATCTTCCCCGCCTCGATGCCAGGTCCCGAAACTTTGGGCCGCTTTTCAAGATCGCGCTGCACTGCCTCGAGAATGGCCGAAGTAGAGGCGTCGATGTGAAGAAGAAGACGTGCTAGAAGGCCTGACTCCTGCACCAGGAGGGCCTGCAGCAGGTGCTCGCCGTCCACTTCCTGGTGGCCGTATTCCAGAGCGCACGCCTGTGCATTCTGAACCGCCTCCTGCGATTTCTGGGTGAGCTTATTCATGTCCATTGCCGTCGACCTCTTTCTGTTCAGCAGACAATCTGCCGCCGTCGAATCCAGAGAGTTCCCTGTAGAGGGCTTCTTCCCGCTTCGTCAATTGCTCGGGTACCACGATTTGGACCTCGGCGTAGAGATCACCCGGTTTCCCGTCCAAAGGGTAGCCCTTTCCTTTCAATCGGATCCGCCGCCCGGATGACGATCCTGGAGGGATCCCTACCTGGACGGTCTGATCCAATGTCTTCAGTCTTACCTTCCCACCAAGGGCGGCCTGCCAGGCCGGCATATCTACCGTCGTATGGAGGTCGCTCCCATTAAGGCGCAGACGAGGGTGCTTCCTCAGGCTCACCCGCAGGTAGAGATCGCCCGAACGTCTCCCCGCCGACCGTCCTCCTTCTCCGGCCAGGCGTATCCGCTTTCCCTCGGTTACGCCCGGAGGCACGGTCACCCGGTAGCGCCTGGTATTGGCGCTTCCGGGCTCGGGCAGCGTAACCGTATGAACACCGCCGGCGGCGGCTTCCTCCAGCGAAACTGACAGGACTGCTTCCTGATCCTGCCCAGTCGACGTTCCAGCGCCGTTGCCCTCTCCTGCGAACCCGAATCCCTGCCGCCTGAAACCGGAGGATTCTCCGGCTACCGACGCCCGCCCCGAAGACATCCGTTCCAGAACGTCGTAGAAACTGCCGAAGTGTTCGCCTCCGAACGCGTAGGTCCGCGCTCCACCTGCTCCGTCTTCGTAGCGGACATCCTCGAATCCGAACGGCCCCGCTCCCTGCCGGGCCTGGTTCCAGGCTGCTCCGTACCGATCATAGCGCGCCCGCTTCTCAGGATCTTTCAAGACACCGAAGGCCTCGCCAATCTCCTTGAACAGGGCTTCTGCGTCGGGCGCCTTGTTGACGTCGGGATGGTACTTGCGCGCCAGCTTGCGAAACGCTTTGGTGATCTCGTCATGGCCCGCGTCTCTGGATATGCCCAGGGTTGTATAGTAATTCGTGAATTCCATCAAAGGCCCCTGCCTCACATCTTTGGTGTTCCCGGAAACGGAGACGACCGGGAATTGTGCTCCGCTTCCACACGCCTCATCCATTAACAAGGGCCGGGGAAACACCCCCGGCCCTGTCTTCAGCTTGAACCCATCGCCTAAGGGCGGAGAGTGTTAGTTAGCCGACCGAAATCTCTCGAGGTTTCGCCGCCTCAACCTTTGGCAGCGCCAGTGAAAGCACGCCGTCCTTGTAGGAGGCCTTGATCTTTTCGGCATCCACGGTTCCCGGCAGCGTGAAGGATCGGGCAACCCGGCCGTATGACCTTTCGGTGAGGTGATATCTCCGCTTTTCGCTATCGGATGACTCGAACTTCCGCTCGGCGCCGATTGTGAGAACATTCTTATCCAGGTTCACCTTGATATCTTCCCGGTTGAAGCCCGGAAGTTCCACCTCAACAGTGAGATTGTCGTCGGTTTCGGAGATCTCCACAGGAGCTGTGACGGTGCCCCGCCTAGAACCGTTCCGCCAGAGATCGTCCGATGCAGCGCTGAAGAGGGATCCGAAATCGTTCCAATCGAGCATCGACCACTGTTGCTTCGTAGTGAGTGACATTTTCGATCTCCAGATGAAGAGTTTAGACGTTTGAATCGCTTTGTTAGACCCAGCACGTGATCTGCTTCGTCCTGACGCACATCCTTTGCAAGCGCCGTACCAATTCGCACGCATAAATATAACTTATTGTATTCTTATAATTTATATCTACCTCTTGCAATGACCGTTTCGGGGCGCATCGGATCAAATATGCCATATACGCATAGAGTAGCCTGATTCGGCACGAGTGTGCCGTTATGGCACAAGTCGAAGTGGCACAAGAAAGGGCCGGTCTCAAAAAGACCGGCCCTAATTGGATATCCGTCCCAACCACTCCTATGTCGACGACTATGCTGACACATGATCAGGTAACGCTGTTTCCGTCTATTCGGCCGCCCTTCGGAGCAGTTCCTCCCTCGCTTCCCCGAACAGTTCGACCAGGCGCTTCCTGACCTTCTCGTCCCGGAAGACCCCGATTTTCTCCGCCCAGGCCACACCACCCTGCATATGGGTGAGCAGGTAGTTGCCGTCCGCCTCATTAAACGCGCATCGGCCCCCGACGTCGATGAATACGGGTGACGAATGTGCCATCACAGGGCCCGCATCCGTATAGTGGGGTCCCCAGCACCGGGCGGCAACCCAGCATGACCGTTCTGCCTTCAGCTCGTACCTGATCGTCACCATTCGCCGGTCGCCGTCCGCCTGCTCGCGTGCCACGCTCTTTCCATTCACGATCAACTCCACGGCTGTCAGCGGCCAGACGCTCTCGGCTGTTGCTACTACTTCCACGGTCCCGCCGTTGCCCGGCAGAGCGATCTCCTGCCCCATTTCGTGTCCGTCGGCATGAAGTTCGATCATGGCACCCGTGCTGGCGAAGGTATTCCCTTCCCGCACCGCCTGGCACCAGTTATCGAATGTAAACGACCGATCGTCCTTAACCCTTGCATAGGTTCGTGAACCGCCGAGAATCCGCCCGTTCGACATCTTGTCGGTCCCACCGCATATGGGGAGTTTCTGCCCGGCGTTCAGCCATCGGTAGTAGCCCTTCTCCCCGTTCCCGATCTCTTCCCCGCGCCAGTCCCAGCACATCTCGCCGGCGTCTGCATGCCCCAGGATGATGTTGGCGGCGTTCTCGAAATCGGGCAGTGGCATGTGGGGCATGATGACCAGACCTCCCTGCTTCTTGCATGCTTCCGCCCAGTCCGACATCAGAGTCTGGACCTCTCCTCCGATCCAGTCCTCCTGTGGGCCACCCGTACACATAGGTGCAACGAGTTCTTTGAGCCCCAGAAGACTGATGTGCCCGAGAACATGCTGGCGATTCTCCTGGCTCACGTAAATCAGGTGCTCACTGCTGCTGGTGGGCGACACTCCCCCGGTGAACTCTTCCCAGCTTGTGTAGAGCCTCCCCCACTTGCTGGCCAGCATGTTGACGACATTCAGATCTTCTGCGGCGGCTTCCAGGTGACTGGACTGTGCGCTCAGGAAATGAACGTGGGTATCACCGGAGAAGTAGCCCCTCTCCTTCATGTCGAATACCCGGCTCATCTTCAGGGTCAGCTGACGCTGGCCTGATTTGATGTGAATCTTCTGTCGGAGCGGTTTGTACTCGAATCCTCGAACCACCTCCACGAAAACCGGCCCGGTAGGAAGTTCGATCTGACATTTTCCGTCGATATAGGCGTAAGGGGTTCCTCTTACCTTACAGTCGCCTCCCATATCTTCGAACCAGGCTATGTTTACGTCGGCCTGATGGCCGTGCGGGGCGAAGTAGACGCCGTGGGGCGAGCGGAAGTTGACCCGGCACCCGATGGCCTTACCTGTGTCTGCATCCTGAACGCGAACATGGACCCACTCTTTCCCCGCCGGAGCCACCCGTTCCATCCTGACCGGCCCTTCGGTAACAGAAGTCTTCTCGAGCAGATCGCCCCACCGGACGGTCGCCTTCACCGAGTCTCCCACCGTGACTTTGATCTGCCCTTCAGGTGACCCGTGGATCTCGAGATGACCACCCCGTGTCTCAGTCTGCCCGCCGGCGCCCCACCCCGTTTCATCCGTCGTCAGGAACGTCTCATTCGGTACAATCAGCAGATCCTGGCGGGCGATGACCCCGCGATCCATTTCGACCACCGGCTCCCCCTCCACACCATCGACCCGAACAGTCACATCCTCACGTGGCTGCCACATGAATGGATCGGAATCCTCGTCGCAAAGCGTGATGCCGCCGAGGACAAATGGAGATACGGAATGAGCTTCCATATCGATCCGTTCGATCTCCTTCCCGGGATGCGGATTCTCCATGTCGTAAAGCCACCAGCCGTCTCCACCCCCCCGAACGCCCACCTGGGCCATGCCGTACCCCACGCTGCGATCATCGAGATCCATCGGCCTGAACTCCCTGCAGGGCCTACAGAGGAACCCACGATGCCCCCACGGGATGTTTACATCATGCACCTCGAAACGACGTCTAATCAATTGGTCGGAGGTGGTGCCGTCGGCATAGACTAAAGTGTAGGTGCCGATTTCCCTGCCGGTGGATTCGATGCCAAATTCATGGTCCCCGCGAGGAACAGAGCAGTGGGCGAAAAGAATGCGGTGGGCGGAATCCCCAATCGGAATCGAGACCGATTCGGGCGCAGCGTTTCCGGCGTTCTTGGCTGCAACAACGAACGCCGGTTTCCCTGCGCCCTCTTCCCGCTCGGCCAGGGCGAAGGGGATGCCATGAAACAGCTGGTCGCCCTTAGGCACTCGCTTCAGGGGGTGCCGTTCCGGATCTTGATCACCTGCCGGCCAGATCCATCCATCGCCAGCCTTCACGTTGGTGTCACCCAGATTCCAGACACCACTCAGATCCACAGGACGAAAGGGGGTTGCCATCGGTTCCTCCTCATCAGGGCATTCAGACAACAGGGATAATTCGAACAATGCGATCAAGACTCAGGACTCTTCTTGGAGATCCAATACTGTTGCAGCCACCGCTGTCGGTCAAGAGGAAAGATGAAGTAGACGTGCGGTAATTGCGCCAACAGGTGCGGGATATCTGCCAGCGGAGACGCCAAAGAGACGAGGTGAGCCCCATCACAGGCCCCAAACCCCTGTAAAGCAAAGAGCTAACGCACATGTCTTGAATTCCTCCGCGGGAAATCCATGGGCACGCTTTGTGCACCGTGCCTATATTCGAAGCAGCGCCCGACCTGGGCTTGACGTTGGGCTTCCGGCAACTCGTTACCCATTGGAGCGGCATCGTGCTGAGGTTCTTCGATAAGCTTTCCATAAAAGAGAAGGTTATCGGTATCGGCGTCTGCTCCGTGGCTGTCACCCTCTGCATAGGACAGATCAGGTTCTCATCGGAGACAGGCTGGGAGGAATGGCTGGCGCTGGTTGCAGGAGTTGGGGCTGCAGCGGCCGCCGTAGGCTGGTGGGTGCAGCGGGGCCTGGGCGAGCAGATCGACCGGCTTGCCGAAACCGCACAGGAAGTCGCAACCAAAGCCGACTACGGAGTCCGTTTGACGCCCCAGGGCAACGACGAAGTCAGTCGCCTGATGCATGCCTTCAACACACTGCTGGCCAGGTTTCAGCAGCAGGTCTCTGCGCTGGAAGAAGGGCGGAACGAACTGGAGTCCTGGTTCGAGGAGAGCACCCGTGACCTGATGGACACCAACCGCAGACTCAAGCATGAAACAACGGAGCGTCGCAGGACCGAAGCCACACTGGTAGAACGGGACGAACAACTGAAGCAATCCCAAAAGCTTGAGGCCATTGGCAGGCTCGCTGGTGGCGTCGCCCACGACTTCAACAATCAACTGGCCATTATTCGCGGCTACGTTGAAATGGCGCTGGACGATCTGCCCGAGAAATCCTCCATTCATAACGATCTCGTTCAGATCGCCAAAGCAGTCCAGCGCTCCACCAGCCTTACCGACCAACTGCTTCTATTCAGCAGCCGGCAGCCGATGAACCGACGTCAGACCGTCCTGAACCACCATCTGGAGGATCTTCAGAAGATGCTGGGACGCCTCCTTGGAGAGGATGTCACGACGTCCGTCGACCTGGCAGATGGCCTCTGGACAATAAACGCCGATACCGGAAACATCGACCAGGTGCTGACCAACATGTCCGTGAACGCGCGCGACGCAATGCCCAATGGCGGCACCCTTACGATTGCCACACGAAACATCCATATCGATGAAGCCTACTGCCGAAAGGTGGCGGAAGGACGCCCTGGAGATTTCGTGCGCCTGACACTGGCCGACTCGGGCATCGGAATGAGCCCGCGGGTAATGGCGAAGGTATTCGAACCTTTCTATACGACAAAGGGTCCTCTAAAGGGAACCGGGCTGGGGCTATCGGTTGTCTACGGAATCGTCCAGGCGCACGAAGGCTGGATTACGGTAGACAGCGAAGTAGGCAGCGGGAGTCGATTCCATATGTACTTCCCTGCTGTACCGGCAGAAGAGATTCAAGAGTTGGCCTCGGAAACCCTCCCAGGCGCTTACGCGTTTCGATGGCCACGGGGAATCGATACTGCTCGTAGAAGACGAGCCCGAAATCAGAAGTATGACTGAGAGAGCGCTTTCGAATCGAGGCTACAACGTTCAAGCCTGCGAAGACGTGGCAAAAGCGCGAGCCGCATTCGCGTCGTCCGATCCGCCCCACGACCTTGTACTCAGCGACGTTGTCTTACCGGATGGCCGCGGTAGCGATCTGGTCTACGATCTTCTGAAGGAGCGTCCCGGCATGGCGGCCATCCTCGTTACAGGGTACACCGACGAACGAGCAGATTGGGAGCGTGCGAGGGAAGAAGGCGTTGAGCTTCTGATGAAACCGGTGGGGATGGCAAAACTTCTGAAGCAGGTCTCCCTGGCTCTTGAGCGCAGGGGAGATGTATAGCGCCTGCGGGCGGCGAAGGCCTGCCGGGGCTGTTAGTAGCGTGGAAGGAGCGGCACAATGCAACGCATTCTCATCATCGACGACGAGGCCGATTTCCGCACTATGGCCATTCAAGTGCTGGACGCGCCGGGCTTTGAAATCCTTCAGGCCTCGGACGGAGCGGAGGGTCTCCGCAAATTTCGTGAGGCGTCCTTCGATCTCGTCATTACCGATATCTTAATGCCGGAGAAAGATGGTATCGAACTGATCCACAGCCTCCGCAGAGAATCGAAGGAAGTCAAGATCCTGGCAGTGTCGGGAGGGGGCCGCGACGGTCGGTCGAACTATCTGAAAGTAGCCGAAGACTTCGGAGCAAACGGAACCCTTGCAAAACCATTCGCAGCCAATGATCTTCGCGAGAAGGTGGCGGCAATTCTACCTGGCTATCACTACGGAGCAAGTTCAAACTCCTGAAGCAGGCGCTGAAGCACCGGGGCAATCTGGTCCCGAAGCGAACTGTTCGCATAGCCTGACCACGCGATGGGATGGGTGGTGTCCAGGGGGGCTACCAGAGGCTGCCCCATCGGATCGGTGACGATCACGCCGGCTTCCTGGGCGATAAGGGCAGTACAAATGTCGTATGGATGACAACTGATGCCGGCGGCTGTACCACGCTCTGCCAAAGCCTTCTCCAGCATGGGCCGTAAATCGGCGTTAAAACGATCGTGCCCCACGATCAGTTCATACAACTGGCCACCCGTGGAGATGTATTGATCCTCGAACAACCTCGCCCTCCCGGGGACTACGGGGCCTATCAGTTCCTCGGCCAGGCGTTCCTCCAGCGCGGCCAGAATCTCCTTTCCGCCCGGAAAAAAGCGTGAGATCATGGCAAATCCATGCTCTATGGATTCTGCACGTGAAGGGTGCAGCGGCAGTGGCGACGTCGTATCTCGGATTCGATCGTAACTCTCTCCTCCGGCCCCCTCCCCTCTGACGGCCCATAGGACGTCGCACCGGTACTGCTTGCGGGTCGGGATCTCGGTCTGCACCGCGGCGAAGATATCGCTCAGCCGCGTCGCATCGCCCCGGTTCTCCGCCACCCCCGTCAACACCCAGGCACTTCGCTTGTCGTACATCAACCCCCGGGTTCCGTCAATGGGGTCTACGATAATGCGGAATTCCGCTCGGGCCGAATCGCCACCCTCCGGGAACACCTCCCCTCCATCTGTTAGCCCTTCTCCGATCAGGACGTAAGTGCAGTCCTCTGCCAGAGCCTCTTTGAAAACGTCCCTCAGTACCGTTTCGCTTATCCGATCGATTCCGTAGATGGTATCGCCTGAACTCTCCTCGACAACCCGAGTCAGGTCCGAGACCTCAGCGTCTCCTGTTTGTTCCAGCAAGGCGTCTCTCAGGCGAGCCTGTGCGATCCGAATCCGGCGTACCAGTTCCTGACTGTCCAGACCTGTCCTTGAAGGCATCACAACTCCTGGATTGCGCATTGGCCGGCACCGCCCGCGTTTTTACTTACGGTAATCACAAACGCGAAACGCTTCTTCGAGCGCTGCCAACGGCTGACCTTTGGGCGTGAATTCATGGCCCACATACCCCTCGTATCCGCTTTCGACGATGGCCTTCATCACGGCGGGGTAGTGGATCTCCTGCTCCTGGTCCAGATCCTTCCGACCCGGGTTCCCCGCCGTATGGTAATGCCCGAACCAGTTTCCACAATCGTCGATGGATCGAACGAGGTCGCCTTCCATAATCTGCATATGGTAAATGTCGTACAGAAGCTTTACTCGAGGCGACCCTACCTGCTCGCATACCTGGACACCCCAGAGCGTTCGGTCGCACTGGTAGTCTGGATGGTCAACCTTGCTGTTCAACAGTTCCAGGTTGAGATTCACACCGCTTTTCTCGGCAAGGGCTGATACTCTCGAAAGCCCCTCGGCCGTAGTCTCCACGCCCTTCTCGTCCCCAAGCCCATCCCGGTTTCCGCTGAAGCAGATAAGTCCCGGAATGCCGTGGGTGGAAGCGATAGCGATGCTTTCCGCGAGTTCGTCTTCGATCCGATCATGGTTAGATCGCTTGTTCAGCCCATCCGGCAGGGAATCGTGACCGATCATGCTGGCCACGGTGAGCCCGTTCGCTTCTGCGGCTTCCAGCAGTTCCACAAACGGAGTTCGGTCGCGATGCCAGAGTTCCACAGCCTCGTACCCAATCACTGCCGCTCTGGAAATGGCATCCGAAACAGTTACACCGTCGCGCGTGAAGCATCCGATGCAAAACGATTGTCTGATTCTCCCGCTCATCAACCCTCCTGGTTCTTCGGTTGACCTTCGTACGGTGACACGTCCTCTGTCGTCACGTCGACGCAGTCTCTGCACCTTCACGACCTGTTTTCCCTTATCCTTCTCCCTGCTCCATCGCCCCAACCTCCGGTTCTATATCCGCGGGCCCGCGAACGGCGACGTTCAGCACGACGTTCGGGTCGGCCGCCAAGCCAGCCCTAAACCGGTAATCTTCGAAGTCTGCTGTCCAGATCCTGGGAAGGTCAGAATTGCGCACCCACTCCCACGCGTCCACAAGGGCTTCAGGAAACGGACCCTCCAGCGCAAAAACGGCGTAGGAGGATTCTGGAACCCGGATTCTCACCATCCCCTCCTCCGCCGCGCTCTCTGCCGATACTCTGCAGCCGACGGTCAACGAGTACTCCATTGAGCTGGGAGGAGCTTCGTACTCCGTGTATACCCCCAGGAGGGAGTCATCCAGACGATCCGGAATGGCTGACGCCCTGTCATTCACAAGGAACCGCTGCCAGTGAGACGGAATCTCCTCCTTCTGGCGCTCGCGAGATGTACGAAGCGGTACCCCTACGACGTCAAATGCCGGTCGCTGAAGAATGGAGTATTCCACCAAGATGTCCTCGCAAGTCCTTCAGCAGGTCGCGGCTGACGTTATCAGGGTCCATAAATGCGGGTCTCGGGTCGAAAAGCAGCCCATGAGAACCAGAAATGATTGATGTGTACGACCGGAGTCAAGGCCGTCCCTTTCAACGGCCCGGACAGGGCCACACCGTGGAAACTCCAGGTCGATTTTGTATCCAGGTCGGAGAATCCGTCGGGCCCAGCGTGAAATGTCAATTCTTGATCGCCAACGGTTCGACTGAACGTCTGGACCATCCCCACGTCTCTGCCGTCGGCCACCAGCGGTGCATCCAGGGCCGACGCTGAGCCCTGCTGCCAGAAAACGACGATGGGCCGGCCACCGACTGTATCCTGGACGACTCGGTCCCGCTCAAGGATGTCGTAGGGAAAGGCCACGGCCTCCGAATCGGTGTCTACGGTTACGACCCGAGCCATCGGAGAAAGGCGGCCGTCCAGGTCCCGTCCACGGAACAGGAAGGGCGTTGCGTCCACATCGTCGTAGCCTACGTATGGATTACGGCCATACGTGCGGCCGTGCCCCGTCTCTCGTGACAGAACTTCACCCGTCGGGTAAGCCGACCGGAACGCCTCCCACGAGATGATGGATGATGCTGCGGTTTCCAGCCGTTCACCCAGCAGCTCGCCCACGATGGCTTCACCTGTCGCCTGCTGCCACCATGTTTCGGTCTGCCGATCGTACATCACCAGGTTGCTGTAGCGCAGACGCCCGGTGGTCCCAAACGTGAGATCCCGGCCTCCCAGGCGCCCCTTGAAGACGATAGCCGTATTGCAGAGCGGGCAGAAACTGATGGTCACCGGTTCGTCATTGATGCGATCGTTTACCAGTTCGTGAAACATCAGTATCTGCAGCGGGTAGGCTCTGGCGGTTGGCCCGAAAGAAACAGCAACGACCGGTTCTCGCGGCTTCAGCCAGACATCAGCCTCTACCACCGAGACGAAGCGCGGCTCGTCGATCGCCGGGATACCATCCTTCGGAGGCCCTCCCGAAAGAATCTCCGAGTAGGGCACCAAATGACGGGTGAAATCGGTTCCGAACTCCGCCGCGTCCTCCGATGGACCTGCGGCGAGGCTGGATACGGACGCAACTACAGATGCGGAAGCGACCGCTACACGAATCCATCTGAACATCAGTACTCCGAACTCCGCCTGTTGCTCTTGATTACTAGTCCTGCTCCCTGAGAAGAGCGCCCACAACTTTACGTACGGCGCGTGCAGCGGCTTCGGCCTCTGCGAGCGTGTTGTGTTGATTCGTCGACAAGGCAAGGACACAACTGCGGGCGGCAAGAGCGTTTGGGTACCCATCCGGAGAGTAGGACCCTTTCTTCAACCTCCCCGGCCGATAGGTCGGAAAGACATCTGGATCTGCGTGCAGCTTACGGAACACCTCCCACTCCAGAACCATCGGCTGGTTGACCGGGCTTACGGGAATACCCTCCATTCGTACCAACCGACTGAATTCCAGTGTGTCAACACCCAACACTCCCTCTTGGAAGGTGAACAGCGTCCACCAGTGAGACGGCCGACTGCCGCGCGGCTGCGGATACGGAGCAATGCCTTTAGCCCCCGCTATCTTGCTGAGGAAGCGATCGGCGAACGCCTGGCGCTTCTCGATCCAACCCGGCAGCCGCTTGAGCTGGGCGAGAGCCAGCGCGGCGTTGAGATCGCTGAGACGAACGTTCAGTGCGGGAAAAGCGGGTGTCGCAGGCGATCCCTTTACGCGGTGGTAACACTTGTCAACGAACAGATCCGCGGTTTCTCCCAGACTCTTTCGGTTTGTCAGGAGGAACCCTCCTTCCCCGGACCGCATGTGCTTGCTCTCATTCGTGCTCCACGCCCCCACCTCACCAAAGGTCCCAGAAAAGCGCTTCCCGATGCGAGCGAGATGCGATTGGGCGCAGTCCTCGACAACGGCAAGCCGATGCTTTCTTGCAATCTTCATCACGGCCAGCATATCCACCATGTAGCCTCCCAGGTGAATGGGCATGATGGCCTTCGTATGAGGCGTGATACGTGCTTCAACCGAAGCAGGATCCATCAGGATGCCACCCGGCAGCACATCGGCGAACACCGGTATCGCGTTCAACTGGAAGATCCCGATCACACTTCCATAGTCCGTGAGCGGGCTCAGGATCACTTCGTCTCCCGCTCCTACTCCCACCGCGAAGAGAGCGGCGTGCAGCGCCGTTGTGCCTGAACTGGTGGGCACAGCATGCTTCACGCCGTACAGATCCTGGAGGGCCTCACGATAGGCCATTACCGACCGCCCTCTGGCCAACGGCAGCGCAGGCCCGGAAAGCACCCGGCCAATCGCTGCAACATCAGAAGGGAAATGGTACGGACCGGTCCGCCACGGTTTTGTCCAGACCGGTTTGCCGCCGTTGGCGGCAAGGTTGTCACTTCGTTTCACAAGGACCTTTCCTTTCTTGCCTGCAAGGGCGACGACGGACCACAAGGGCAAGCGTACGTTCACCCGCGGTGCAGTTGCCGGTCGATTACTCCCCTGTTCCCTGTTCAAAGGATACTCACGAATGGATCACGCGGTCGAGGATTCGCTGATAGTTGCCTCCCAGGATTTTCAGCCGATCGTCCACGGGGAGTCTGGACCAGAGCACCCACCCCAGTTGGGGCCGAGGATCTCGCATCGGCGCATCGCTGCCGAAGATGACATGATCAGAGCCTGCCTCCTGGCACAGGTACTCGATCGACCCGTTGGTCACCGCCGTGTATGTAATCTCAGCGAAAACGTTTGGATGGTCTCGAATGCATTCCGCCACGGATACGGCCATCGGCCAGCTCATGCCCGAATGGGCAATCAGCCAGCTCACTTCAGGAAAGCGTTCCGCCAGTCGACCGACGCCGGCAACGCCCCCTGTAACCCATGCGACATGCATCAGTGCATAGAGCTTGTGATCGTTACCGAACTCCCACCAGGAATCGAACCCCGGATCTTCGTAGCTGAGATTCATCAGAACGTAGGGCTTCATCGCTACGAATCCCTGCTGAAGGTATCGCTTGGCGATCTCCGATTCCATCTCCCCTTCACTCATATGCGTCGGATCGATAACGGCGGCCCCGATCACCTGTTCAGGAAAGCGCCGCATCGCCCGGTGGACGATGTCGTTTCCATCCACTGCATCCGTGCAAACCGGGCCGTTCCAACTCATTAAGGCGATTCGGTCGATGCCGCACCATGCGTTGACCTCCAGCATCCCTTCGGCGTCTCCCCGGTGCATGAGGTACCGGGGCCCTGCCCCCTCTCCGCCTTCATGTAGAGCATGTCCATGCGCGTCGAGCACGGAGATCGACAGGGGCACACCCTCGCGTGCTTCATCCAGAATCCGGTCTCCGGAACGAGCGTCTGGACAAACGCTTGGCCCTTGCCCTCCCAACAGCCGCTTTAGATTCCCTCCGGCGATCCTCTCCCTGGACGCCTCCGGTATCTGCGCGTAATCCAGGAAACACCGGGCTGCTCCGGCCGCCTTATCCATCAATCCGGTTCCGAACAACAACCGCTCGTCACCAAAATGATCGACGTACTGCTCCCATCCCCGGTTGATCTGGTAGGATGAGAATTCCAGGTGAAGATTCTCATGGAGGTCCATCAGGCGATGGACGTGCCGCTGCTGATGCCACGCCGCGTCGGTGAGGAGGAGGGGAAGACGGGGGTACCGCGTCAGAAGGTTGTGAAAGAACCCGAAGATGTCTCCACCAGCCCATCCGACCGCCAGCATCGTCAGAATCTCATGGTCCTGGAGAACGTCGAACGTTGGCCCCATCATGTCCTGGTGGAGGCTGAACCCCCCTGGCGCCAGCCGAACGGCGTGAACGTCTGCCGTTTCCATCACCTGAACCATCTCATCGCCATCTGAGTACCAGTCTGGCTGGCCCAGCGGCAAAATGCACCACGCACCGAAGAGACGTCCTGATGCCTTCCCAACGACGTCTTCCAGCCGCGCATTTCCATACCCTGGATCATAGTAGTAGGCCGAGGCGTGTGTCACCAGTGCGCCGGCGATCTCTGCGGAGTCGAGATCCTCCAGCAGGTGTTCGGTCGACCACCGGGCGTTGGGATGTTTCATCGGCCGGGGGCCAACCATGCAATTACAGTCGAAATAGTGAAGGGGCACTTCTCAACCTCCCGCTCTGATACGCTCTCGAGCCTCACCCATCGACCATACACCCTCGCAGGTACGACGCGAACCGTTCACAGTACGGAATGGCCGGCTCCTTCTCTTCATATTCGATACTGTAGTACCCGTTGTATCCAGTCTCAGCCATAATTTTCATCACGCGACGGTAGTCGACTGGCACGCGCTCTTCCCCCACACGAACCATCGGCTTGACGTGCGTTGTCGCAGCATAGGGAGCGCAGGCTTCGTACTGACCATAGACGTCGTCCCGGAAATTGCCGAAGTCCAGGTTGAGGCGCACATAGGGGTTGTCCTTGAAGGGTTCGATGAGTGCCAGCGTGCCTGCGGCGTCGGCCGTCATCCCGCCATGGTTCTCCAGCGCCATCACCACTCCCTCCTCTTCCGCCGTCGGCAGGCAGGCGGCAATCCCGTCCGCCACCCACTTCTGCGCTTCACTCAAATTGACCCCTTCCGGACAACCACCCGCGAAAACACGGAGCACAGGAGCGCCCAGCCAGGTCGCCTTTACCAGCCAATCCTTCACGTTCTCGATCTGGGCCGCGCGCTTGTCTGCTTCGGCATTGGCGAAGTTGCCGCCCGTGGCGGCACCCGCGGCGCCCAGGCCGCGGAAGAAGGCCTCGCGCTTGACCCGCGTCATATAGGATTTGGTGGTCTCCGGAAAGTAGTAAGATGTCCATTCGATTCCGTCGAACCCAATCTCGACAGCGAGGTCCATAAACGCCTCAAGCGTCATTTGGCCGTCTTTCAGCAGGTCCCGATACGAATACGCGCAAGTCGCAAGCTTCATAGTGTGTCTCCGTTTTGATGTCCTGGTTCCACGGCCGATCTTGAGTGAACACTACTCAGGTCCATTTGCCTCAACCATTCTACATGCTGAATGACGACCCCGTACGCGCGTCAGGCTGAGCATGACGAAGGTGATTTTCGGAAAGTTCTCGAAGCCGGAGCTTTTGGCGCCGCATTGCCCAAGGTGCGGAGCATCAACAAAGCACCAAGGCCCACTTCCTGACAACCAATCACTGGAAACTGCCTCCCCGCTTCACCCTCTTGCTTCCGCCACTTCTCCCAGTGCCTTTGCGATCTCCTTCACTGGAGCTGGCGCCACATTGCTGAAGACAACCACACAGAGATCTTCGTCCGGGTAGCGCTCGAACTGGCTGACGAATCCCGGAAGCCCCCCTCCGTGCGACACTTTTTGACGTCCATCTTCCTCGCGGAGGAACCAACCGTAGCCGTACTGATTCACCTCCGGCGTCTGCATCGTCTCGATCGACTCCGCCGTCAGCAGCCGGTCGTCCTGGAGAGCCGTATGGAATGCAGCGAGGTCGCCTGCCGTGGAGATGAGATTCCCGCCGCCAACGAACTGGGGCATGTGTAGTGCTGGCGCACGCAGCAGATCACCCTTCTCGCGAAGGTAGCCGGACGCCCGGCGCTCCAGCACTGCCGACTCGTCATCGCTTCGCGTGCTCTCAAGCCCAAGCGGGTCCAGAATGTGCGCCCGAAGGCTCTCCTCGTAACTCTGTCCGGTAACCGCCTGGACGGCTGCAGCAACCAGGTTGTATCCCAGGCCGCTATAGTGGAAGTCGCCGCCCTGAGGGCCCACGAGCGGTTGATGGTGAAAGCGCTCCAGGTGTTCTTCGAATGTTCGCGCTACACCCGCCGTATGGCGGAACCCTTCAAGATCCCAGCCGTGCATCAGCCCCGATGTATGGCTCAGGAGATGATGGATCGTCAACGGGCGCCAGGCGTCGGGGATGTCTGACAGATACGCCCCGAGGTCGGCCTCCATGTCGAGCAGCCCTGCTTCACAGAGCCTCATCACGAGTACGCTCGTAAAGGGCTTGGTGATAGACGCAATGCGAAAGACTGAATCGACAGCAAAGGGCACACGCCATTCCAGATTGGCGTATCCGAACGCCTCCTCATAGATGCAGGCTCCCGACCTCACGACTCTCGCTGCCCCGCTGAAGTCGGGCCCACCGACCTCCACCACCGTTTCACGGAATCCTGTAACGCCCACGACCCACTCCTCTCTGCTGATCAGATGCTGTTTCCGCCGCCCATCCGACACTCCCGACTGGATTCCGGCATAGCGCCGGAATGATGACCAGGAAGACGGGAGCCCATCTGTCGTCTGTCGTCTGTCGTCTGCCCTTTGCCCTCTGCCCTCCGCCCTCTTCACTGCAACCTTCCGAAGGTAACGCTTGTCCGACACTCGGGCAATCTTGACAAAATCGGCCTCTACCGGTTTATTTGCCGAATCGGTATCGGCATAATACTACATAAAGAAAGGTCGTCGGAATGGGTGCTCTGAAAGTCGGCGTGCTCGGCGCTACCGGGATGGTAGGTCAGCGATTCATTTCCCTGCTCAGCCGTCATCCCTGGTATGAGGTGGTGGGCGTGGCGGCAAGTCCTCGCTCGGCCGGAAAGACATATGGCGAGGCGGTGGAAGGCAGATGGACACAGAAGGATCCGGTGCCCGCTGCTGTGGCCAATCTGGTAGTGAAGGATGTCACCGCAGACATTAAGACTGTCGCCGGCGAAGTGGATTTCGTCTGTTCTGCCGTGGAAATGGAGAAGGATGCGATCCGCGAGTTGGAAGAGGCCTACGCCAAGCTCGAAACGCCCGTCGTATCCAACAACTCGGCTCACCGATGGACGCCCGATGTCCCGATGATCATCCCCGAAATCAACCCCGAACACGCCGAAATCGTCCCGGAGCAGCGGAAGCGCCTGGGTACCGACCGGGGCTTCATTGCCGTCAAGCCGAACTGCTCGATCCAGCCTTACGTACCTGCATTCCACGCTCTTGCGGAATTCGGCCCGACGAAGGCTTCCATTTGTACCTATCAGGCTGTTTCCGGCGCAGGCAAAACGCTGGAATCCTGGCCCGAAATGGTGGATAACGTCATCCCCTTTATCGGAGGGGAAGAAGACAAGAGTATTCGGGAGCCATTGAAGATCTGGGGCCAGATCGTCAAGGACCAGATTGTACCGGCTCGGGGACCGGTTATTTCCGCCCAGTGTATTCGGGTTCCTGTGTCCGACGGCCACCTGGCGGCAACGTCCATTTCATTCCAAAAGAAGCCAACTAAAGAAGAGATTCTGGAGCGCTGGACTTCCTTCACTGGAAGTGAAAGAGCCCACGATCTCCCTTCGGCGCCGAATCCCGTCCTCACCTACTTCGACGACGAGACCCGGCCGCAGACAAAACTGGATCGCGACGCCGGCAACGGCATGGGAATCACCCTCGGCCGTCTCCGAGAGGACAATGTTTTCGACTTCAAGTTCATCGCCCTGAGTCACAACACGGTACGTGGGGCAGCAGGCGGCGCCATCCTCATGGCCGAGCTTCTGACTAAGGAAGGGTACATCGAAGCGAAGTAGTCGAGACCGCCAGAAGCGAAAAAGTAAAAGAGGAAAGCCCCGGTGAGCAATCGCCGGGGCTTTCCTCTTTCGATACGCTTCGAGCTGCCCTCTGCCCGGCGCCTGCCCCGAGCGCAGCGAAGGGGTCCTTTGCCTACCTCAAACACAACAGCCCCCGACGGGAATCGTCGGAGGCAGTTGCGTGGGGGGTCAGTAACGCGGGGGGAGTGTTACACGTTTGTGACGACGGAGCACGGACGTACAGGACCAGGGTTATGTGTGCTGTCTGTCTCCATGCACCGTCGTCAGAAGATCTGGATCTCCAGCGGGCTAGATCTCCAATGCTCGCTGGAGCATATCTTTAGTCGCGCCCATAGCCGTAACGTTCGCTTCGTAGGCCCTGGAGGCTGCGATCATATCGACCATTTCAGTAATCACGTTGATATCTGGAAAAACGACGTACCCGTCTTCGCGGGCGTCGGGATGTGCCGGGTCGTAGACCAACCGCGGCTCGACGACCTCTTCCCTGACCTCTACGGATTCTATGCCGGAGCCCAGAAATTCGCCTCGAGACCGAGTAGCCATGCCCGCCATGTGTCCGGACCTGGTCTTGTTGAGTTTGCTCTGGTGAGACTGAAGGATGTTTGAGAACTCAGCTTTGCGCGCAGACTCTATCATCACAACGCGCTTCCGCTTGTAGTGAATCGCCCCGGGTAATCCGGAGGCCCTTTTAGTTGAGCCCAGCCATCATTGGCCAGGCTTCCTGCTGGTAGTGTAGCTGTTCGAGTTCGACGGGTGG
>Ga0114996_10003453_pt1 | contig 19604 bp, 17 predicted proteins | sample ArcticOcean_MG_C_4_FD_87039 | JGI IMG/M metagenome (GOLD analysis project Ga0114996, IMG submission 87039) | Marine microbial communities from western Arctic Ocean - ArcticOcean_MG_CB4_134 | ecosystem: Environmental > Aquatic > Marine > Oceanic | place: Arctic Ocean: Canada Basin | collected...
GCCTCACGTCGACAAGGTGTCGACCAATTACGCGCAACTGCGTGACGATTTGCAGCAGATCGGCTTTGTCGTTTGAGAACGGTTCACGGCAACGCCGAGAGGGGCAAGAAAGAACACCGTGTTGGAATTGTGAATAGGGCTGGTGCGTGACCGCACGGGCCGAGTGTTCGATCTGAAGGCTCAGCGTAACCACAGCGGACAAGTCGGCTGGCGGCACGTCTCCAAGGTGGTCTGCGATATTGGGAAAAAAGCCGGCGTGAAGGTCCACACGAACCCGATCAGCGGGAAGGTCAAGATCGCGTCGGCCCACGATCTGCGGCGATCGTTCGGTGAGCGATGGTCCCGAAAGGTCATGCCCCAGGTGCTCATGGAGCTAATGCGGCACGAGGATATCCAGACGACGATGAAGTACTATGTCCGGAGAAGTGCGGAGGCGACGGCCGATGCGGTCTGGGCAACCGAAGAGCCGGCGACGACCTTGGGTAACAGTCGGGGGTCGAGCGTCAAAAAAGTGGCTAAAACCAGCTACCCGGCCAGGACTTGAACCTGGAATGAGGGAATCAAAATCCCTAGTGTTACCGATTACACTACCGGGTAGTCGCGGTCATCAAAAACCGAACGCATAGCATACCGACCGCACCGCGATTGGGCAACGGCGGGGTCGTCATCGCCGGTCACCGGCGGCCGTTAATGCCCCAATCTGCCGACTCAATCGCCGTCCGTCGCCGAACGATCTTCGCGCAGCCGATTGAGCGCTGCGAACGTGAGCTGTTCCATCTCGATTGCCAAGTCGACGCCGATCAGGCTGACCCCCTCGGGAAGTTGGATCGTGACCGGCGCAAAATTGACCACTCCCTCGATTCCGGTCGAGACCAGCCGGTCGGCAACCTCCTGCGCGGCCGTGGCGGGTACCGCGATCATGGCAAGCTTGATCCGCAGTCGGCGGACCGTTTCGTCCAGCGAGTCAAGATGATAAACCATCACCTCGTCAATTGGTCGGCCAACGAGTGACTGATCGACATCGAACGCAGCAGCAAGATCGAAACTTTGTTGAGCAAATCCCCGATAACCGAGCAAGGCTCTTCCCAAGTTGCCGACGCCGATCATCGCGACCTTCCAGCGGTGATCGGTCCCCAAGATGCGCCGGATCGCGTCGATCAGTTCGTCACAACGATATCCGACGCCCGGATAACCAAAGTGTCCGAAATAGGTCAGGTCTTTGCGGACCTGCGCGTCGCTGATTCCGAGCAGTTGGCCAAGTCGCCCTGAACTGGTTGTTTCCTGACCATCGCTGAGCAGGCGCTGCAACTCCCGTAGATAGAGACTCAGCCGGTGACCGACTGCCTTGGGCAGCGCGTCGTCGGGCGAATCGGCGGGTTTCTTTTTTGATCGGCTCATTGGAGAGAGAAGCACGGGTGACCGTCAATGCTGGAAATCAAGGCCCCGCTGGCAGGCCCAAATCACTCTACGAGAATGGGCGACCGATGGCAACCACGCGGGAAGTTAGGCCGGTGTCTCACCGCATGTGAGAATCCATCGCGTCATTCGACCCACCGTCCCGACACCTCAATAAAAAGAGCCCTCCTCTCGCAGCAAGCCAGCGAGAGGAGGGCAATAGGGTATCGCGTCCGTCAATATCAGCGCCCAGTCGACTTGGCCTATTTGGCCAAATAGTCCGCGTGGTCGATCCAGATATTTCCGGTCGTCTTGTTATAAAGCCAGCCTCCGGCACCAGCAGCCGTCACATCGCCGACCACCGCCGGGTCGTTGGTCGTCTCGGTCACGACGTTGTTGTCGTTGATGGTGTTGTAAGGAATCGACTGCATATACGGGCCATAGGTCGAGCCATTGGCACCGCTGATATCGGTTCCTTTGGTCATCTCCGCCAGAGTCGCACTGGGGAGTTTGCCGTTGTGCTGCGCTTTGTAGAGTTGAATCTGTGCCCGCATTGTGTGCAGGTTGAACACCATGGAACTCTCGCGAGCTTCCTTGGTCGAGTCGGTGAACTGCGGAATGATGGTCGCAGCCAAGACCGCCATGATCACGACGACAATGAGTACCTCGATCAGTGTGAATGCACTTCTAATACGCTTACCCTTCATGACAATTTCCTTTCGTGAGTTTACCGCTTGTTGCTTGCGTTTTCAGCTTATCAGGGCGCTGGGAGCCACTTTGTAAGTTGATCGTGCGACCGACACAGCCGCTCATGGTTACAATTTCTTAGCGCGGCCCGTGAGGCAAAAGCCCTGGAATCCGTGCCCGTTGATGTTATTTACGTTGCCCCTTGGCTCCGGTCAAATAATTTTTCGCTTCTTTGGAGCATTTTTCTTGGCCGGTCAAAACATCACTCTCTGCCGGGAATAGGCCGAGCACATGTTGAAATCTCGCTGGCAGATACAGAACGGCTTTGGTCTACAACGATTGGCGCATTTGCAACGATTGCTGGGTACTTAGGACGCTGATCGTCGCCGCAAATCCTATCCAGGATTCAGTCCTCGTATTTCACGCAAGCTCTCTATTCTTTGCATCAACTAGAGTTTTTCCATCTTTTCTATTGCAGGTGATATACGCATTGTGCCGATCTATTGCCAATGATGGTCCTTATTTCGTGGTGTTACGACGTCTGCAACGTTGTCGATGATTGAATCGTATACGCGGACAAGATAAGTCAGCTAAGGTGCGTTGAGTTTATTGGCCGAATGAACCAAAAGCGAGCTAAGCTTGCGAGACTGGTCCTTCCCCAACCTTCCCCTTGAGGTGCCTATTAGGAGGCAAGAAACTATGAAGAGTCTACTGAGTCTGCCCTTACTCGCGATCGCTCTGTTCGTGGCGTCCGCTGACGTCGCCGAAGCAGGCTATTGCGGCGCCGCTCGCTACCGCTGTTGTGCACGATCGTGCGGCCAAGACTACTGTTGCGCCAAGCAACAGTGTCATACTGTCATGAAGACCTGCAAGAAGGTCATTTATGAAAAGGAAAACTACACCTGTTACAAGACCGTCTATGAGCGCGTCTGTGTGCCGAAGACGATCAACTGTGTGAAGCACGTCCGCGAAACCCGCTATCGCGAGTGCTGCTACACCGTCTGCAAGCCGGTCTGGGAAACTCGTTACCGCGAGTGCAACTACACGGTCTGCAAACCAGTCTGGGAAACCAAGACCAAGACCTACTGCTACACGGTCTGCAAGCCGGTCTGGGAAACCAAAACCCGCACCCATTGCTATACGGTTCGCAAACCGGTCTGGGAAACCAAGACCAAGACCTATTGCTACACCGTTTGCAAACCGGTCTGGGAAACCAAAACCCGGGACATCTGCTACACGGTCTGCAAACCGGTCTGGGAAACCAAAACCAAGACCACTTGCTATACCGTTTGCAAGCCGGTCTACGAGACTCGCTATCGTGAGTGCTGCTACACCGTCTGCAAGCCGGTCCACTATACCCGGACCGAAAAGATCTGCTGTGGCCGGTGGGAAACTCAAGTGACCGAAAAGCCCGGCCCGGTTGTCTGTAAGACGATCCAGGAACCCGGCTGCTGGGTTTATGATCCCTGTTGTTGCCGCTGCGTGTACAAGCCCGGCCCGTGTCGCACGGTTCAGGTCCAGTGCCCGCCGATCAGGTGCTGCAAAAAGGTTTGGGTCCCCGAGGTGAAAGAGCGGACGATTAACTGTGTCCGTTACGAGCGTGAGACGCGCACCAAGAAGATCCCTTATACCGTCTGCCGGATGGTGCCAGAGAAAAAGACCCGCACCTGCACCTACAAGGTGTGCCACTGGGTCAAAGAGCAACGCACCAAGACGTGCAGCTATAAGGTGTGCCACATGACGCACGAGAAACGGACCCGTACCTGCACCTACAAGGTGTGCCACTGGGTCTGCGAAAAGAAACAGCGAACTTGCAGCTACAAAGTGTGTCACATGGTGCCCGAGAAACGGACTCGCACGTGCACCTATCGTGTTTGCCGTATGGTTCGCGAGTGTCACACGAAGAAAATTCCGTACAAGGTGTGCCACATGACGCAAGAGAAGCGCGTCAAGAAGGTCCCTTATACGGTCTGCAAGCCGGTTTGCTACACCAAGACGGTCAACACCTACAAGTGCGTGCCGAAGAAGGTGGCTTACACGGCCACTCGTTGCGTGCCGAAGACCGTCTGCGTCCAAGTGCCGGTGAAAGTTTGTTGCCCCGTACCGAGCTGCGAGCCGTCCTGTGCGGCCCCCAAGTGCGGTTGCGGCAGTTAGGTTTGCGGTAAATAGAAAAGTGCCTTCTGCCCTTGGTGGATAGAAGGTCCAGTCTCAAAAAAAGTCGCGGCGGCCCGATTCCCCAAAAGGAGTCGGGTCGCCGTTTTTCTTGGTATCGCATCGCGATGCTAATCGCCAAGCGGCTCGCCTTCCTTCGGTCGGTTGAATCTCAGCACGTAAACAAATCCCGCAAAGTCATATGCCGCGTGGGTGATGATCGGGGCGAGTAAGTTCCCATCGGCGACGACCATCAATCCGCCCAGCGCGATCCCCATGATGCCCGCCACGACCGCATAGGTTCTGGTGATCGGATGAGCCAGCCCAAAGGCAATGCCCGCCGCAAACACCCCGACCAACGGGCCAAAATACTCGCCGATCACCGGTTGCAACAGCCCGCGAAACAGCAGCTCTTCGCCGACGCCGGCAGCCAGGGCGACCAACGCCAGTTGCACGATACTGCACTCGCGAAACATCGGCACGACGAGGGTGTCGACCGCCGCCACGATCGAACGAGTTGGCCCGTTCGGTTGTCGCATGACCACGACTAGCATAGCGAACATCGGCACGGTAAGCGCCAGCCCCCACGCCACCGCAATCGGATCCCACCAAAGCAGTTCCCACGGCTGGCTGCCGATAGCCCAGCCGATCAGACATGCCAACGCGCCGAGCCCGCCCTCGAAGAGGACGGCGACAGTCACGATCTGGCGTGGCGGCGGGGGATCTTCCAAGGCGGCATTTTCCTATCGGCCCATGGGAGGCAAGGTGTGAGACGGCATTTCAAAACCATCGTAGCCCGAAGCGTGAGCGAGGGACAAAAGTGGAAACGTTGCTATTTGTGTCCCTCGCTCACGCTTCGGGCTATGATTCGCGCGGCCATCGCGGCTTTGAAACGATCTCGAGTGACCCCTTTCGCCAATCCTAAGACGATGTGCCGACCGGGTCAAACCGAAACAGGGGACGTCGCAGCGAATTGCGAGTAGAATACCGAATAGACCATTACGGAGAATTACCTCGGAGCCCCGACCATGCTCACCATCGTGCTGATATTCGGCGTCTACTGCATCGCGGCCGGGCTGCTTGGATTCGCCATGCCGCGACGTCTGGTGGCAATGATCACTGGAGTCTCACCAAGAACTCTTTACATCGGTGCCGTTGTGGGACGTTTGGTGTTCGGTGCGTGCCTGATCGCCGCATCGGAACAATCACGTTTCCCCGCCACGCTCTACTGGTTCGGCGTCGTGATGATCGTCGCGGCTATCCTCATTCTAGTCGCCGGACCAAGCCGACTTGTCGCACTCGTGCGCTGGTGGGCCAATCGCAGCGAAATGGTCCTGCGGATCTGGTGCGTGGTGGCGGTGGGGATCGGGGTGTTTTTCTGCTACGCCGCCGTCGGGTAACCATCTCGTCCAAAGGGATAATGTCCCTCCCCGCACTCTACGTTCCCCAATCCCTGGCATACCGAAAGTCGCGGTCAACCGTCAGGTGACTTAGTTTGGCGATCACCGGCATGCGGCGATTGTAATGTTTGCGGCGGACCATTTCGAAAATTCGCTCAACGAAGCCGGGGGCAACCCTGCGGCCAGCAAGTCTCCACAGCGGGAGTTTCCTATCGACCAGTGAGTGATCGGCGGCGAGGTGTGGATAATTTCTGTCGCCTACTCGCCTTTTCCAAGTTGCTTGCGATCAATGCGAAACGAATCAAAGAACAGCCCTGCATTCATTCCCTCGACCACGTCCCGTTTTTCCGACATCACCTTTATCTGATACACCGTCGGGTCTCGAGGATCGACGAAGAAGCGATTACGGACGAAGAGGCGGAGAGTGCCTTCATGAATCTCGTACGAGAATTCTCTGCCGGTCAGACCGTACATCTGGATATCTTTTTCCGAGAGAATCTTCCCCTTGAATTCCTCCACCTCCGCTCGGCAACTACTCCGTAGACACTTTTCGGCGGCGAACTCAGAAGAAGTGACCGGGTATTCCGTTTTTCCAACGACCATGAGGATGTCTTTAGCGTCGTCGTCGTGAACAAAGTTCCGCATTTTCAGTCTTCCGGCGGGAGACTTCTGTGACTTTTTTCTTACCTCCGGCTTCTCAGGAAACTTTGCGATGATCGTTCCATCCGGTGAGGTGAAGTCGACCCATGAATCGGCCGACGGGAGACGCTCTTCACTGCATCCCGCGAAGCATAGGAGGACGCCGAGATATAGGAGCATTGATTTCCGCATGGTCATTCCCTTGAACTTGTTGAAGCCTGACGACGACGAAGACGATTAGACCATTCAGTTCTCGTGTCAGAACGTCGAACGCGCACCCTACGTTCCCCAATCCCTTGCATACCGAAAGTCGCGATCAACCGTCCGGTGGCTCAGCTTAGCAATCACTGGCATGCGGCGCTTGTAGTGATTGCGGCGGACCATTTCGAGGACTCGCTCAACAAATCCCGGGTCGAATCCTGCGGCCAGCAAGTCTCCGCGATGCCAGCGACGGTCGACCAGTAACACCAACAGCCGATCGACCTCGTCGTACGAAAAGCCGAGCTCGTCTTCGTCGGTCTGGCCGATCCACAGATCGCCTGAGGGCGGCTTGTCGAGAATCGCCGCGGGGACTTCCAGGTGGCGAGCCAACTCAGCGACTTGCGTTTTATAGAGATCCCCAATCGGATTGATCGCCGACGCCATATCACCGAACTGCGTGCCGTAGCCCAACAGCAGTTCGCTCTTATTGCTGGTACCGAGCACCAGACCGCCGAACGAGGCGCTTTGATCATAGAGCACGGTCATGCGCTCGCGGGCACATTTGTTGGCGCGGCGCAATTGCGAGGCATCGGGAAACTGCTCGAAATAGGCGTCGACCTGGGCAGTGATCGGCACTTCGACCGTCTCGAAACCCAGATCGTCGACCACCGATTGGCTGTCGCGTATCGTTTCGTCGCTCGAGGTTTTATACGGCATCGTCACGGCGAGCACGTTCTCGGGACCCAACGCTTTGGCGGCCAGATAAGCGACCGTCGAAGAGTCGACACCGCCCGAAAGCCCGAACACTGCTCGCTCAAACCCGGTGCGACCGATCTCGCTCCGGATGAAGCGCACCAGGATCTGTTCGACCAAATGCGCGTCGATCGCCAGCAAGTCAGGTTGGGGTTCAGTCTTCATAACGGGCCCGCTTGATCCGCTGAAGCTCTTCGATGGTGATCAGCAATCGCTCGTCGCGCCCCAACGGGGTGATGGTTCGCTGGCGCTGTAGCTCGCGCGGATCGAGCGTGACCATCGTCAGCGATTCGTCCAGCAGCGGGGCCTGACCGAGCAACTGTCCGTCGGGCCCTGCCACGAGACTGCCGCCCCAGAAACAGAGCCCGTCCTCGAAGCCGGTCCGGTTGACCATCACCACGACGGCGCCCAGCAACTGAGCAAAGGTGCGACAAAGCCGCTCGTATGTTTCGGCGACCTCGGGGCGATCTTCCGCGACTCCGCGTGCCGGCGAGTTGGCAATGCAGACCAACATCTCGACCCCTTCGGCCTGCATTATCGCGGCGGCCGAAAGGTGCCAAAGGTCCTCGCACACCAACAGCCCCACGCGGCCAAATCGTTGCGTGTCAAACGCCCGGATTCGTTCGCCACGGGCGAAGTAACGTTGTTCGTCGAACAGCCCATAGGTCGGCAGATAGACTTTGTGATGAACATGCCGCAGGGTGCCCCCTTCGGCGTACATCGCCGCGTTGTAGATCCGGTGTCCACTTGCTCGCTCTACATATCCCATGACAAGATCAGTCGTGTCGGCCGCCTCGACTAGTTCGCGCAGCTCGGCGGCATCTCGCTCCAAAGCTACGTCAGTCACCATGTCGCGGAGAAAATAGCCCGTGAGCGACAACTCGGGAAAGACGACCAGATCGGCCTTGGCGGCGACCGCCTGATCGATCTGCTGCAAATGCAAGCGACGATTCTTCGCGACATCGCCAAGCGCCGGAGCGATCTGCGCCAGCGCGACCGTCAACTGTCTTGGCGTCGGGTCGTCCGCGGCCAGCGCGGGTTCGGATTGGTTAGATTCGATGGTGGACATGAAAGATCTCCACCATCTAGCTTCGAGCGCCCCTGGCGGCCTGTCAAGGTCCGCGTCTCGCTGAATGGGCGCTCGGGTTGCTGCTTCGTTACGGCCCGGCTGGCGATTCGTGGAAGATTGCGGCCATCGTCTCCCGCAGTAGTCTTCGCGTCGCCAGACTGTACTCGATATCTAACCACAGGATCCGGCCCTTCGCATCAAGCACGTAGGTCCGTGGCAACCGCTCGGATGCGATCTTCTCTAGATTTTTTCCATCAACGTCGATCAGTTGCGGAAAGGTCGCTTTGGCCGCTTCAACTTCTTTTCGGATCGCGTTGGCCGACTGGCCCACGTTGACGCCGATCACGTTCACGCCACGATTCTTGTATGCGTCGACATAGTCGCGCTGCACTTCGCGAAATTCCTGCTGAGCATAGGCATGGTCGGTGGTCCAGAAGATGACGATCGTCACCCGCTGTCCGTAATAATCTGCCAGCGTGGTGGTGCTGCCGTCCAGGTCGACCAGCGACATCGCCGGCATCACGTCGCCCGCCTTGACTAGGCAGGTCTTTGCATGTCCCGAACTCAGCAACACGCGGGGGATCGGTCCGGGCGGCGGCAGCGGATCGAGTTTATACGCAATTGCTGGCGGACCGATGTCCGGCACAGGGACCGGATCACCGGACTTCAACGGTTGGGAAGTTGTCGGGGCGATCGTTGTTGGCGCGATCGTTGTTGGCGTCGTATTCGACTTGCCGTTCGATTCTGAGTCACAACCGGCCAACGCTAGCAACGCGCCGCCGAGTAGTGATAGTCCGACGAGATGTTTTCTTGTGTGAAGCCGCATCGTCGGTGGTTCCTTTCCACGAATCATGGCATTGAAAGCAGCGGGAAGAGCGAGGGTCTGGGCGAACGCCAGCACTCCCTGAACATTTAGTTTCCCGGATTCCCGCGGGGACGTCAACGCTAATCGCTGTAATAGTTTGTAAAGCCGCGACCAATGGTCGCCTAATTGCACCGGCCCACGTTACTGGTCGTGCCGATGCACCCTGACGCCCAAGTCTCGCAGTTGATGAGCATCAACCTCGCCGGGAGCTTCGGTCATCATGTCGGTCGCTTTTTGCGTCTTGGGGAATGCAATACAGTCCCGAATGTTGTCGAGACCCGCGAAGACCATCACCCAGCGATCAATCCCCAACGCGATCCCGCCATGTGGCGGAGCGCCATATTGCAGCGCGTCAAGAAGAAACCCAAACCGCTCGCGGGCCATCTGGGCATCAACCCCCAACAGTTCGAACACCTTGCTCTGAAACTGCTGGTCATGAATTCGGATCGTGCCGCCACCCGCCTCTGAGCCGTTAATCACCAGATCATACGCTTGAGCCCGCATCTTGCCGGGATCGGTGTCGATCAGATCGAGGTCCTCTGGTCGCGGAGCAGTGAATGGGTGGTGCATCGCGGCCCAACCTTCTTCTTCCTCGTCATGAGCAAACATCGGAAACTCGACGATCCAGGAGAAGTGCATCTGCTTCGGGTCGTAAAGTTTCAACTCGGCCGCCAATCGGTTACGCAGGCCGTTGAGTACCTTGCAGGTCACTTCAAACGTATCAGACGAGAAGAGCAGCAAGTCACCCGGCTCGGCGTCCATTCGCTCGGAGATCTTTGCGAGCAGTGCATCGTCAAAGTTCTTGGCGATCGGCGAGGCAAGCTTGCCGTCGTCATTGACCTTGAACCAGGCGAGCCCCTTGGCCGCGAAATCCTGTACGACGTAATCGGTCAGTTCGTCAATGCCCTTGCGCGAATAGCTGCCCGCCGCACCCTTGGCGTTGAAACATCGTACACGACCGCCACCCTCAGCGACCGCGCGAAACACGCGGAACTCTGCCTGTGCCGCCAGATCGGTCACATCGATCAATTCCATGCCAAAGCGCAAATCCGGCGCATCGTGGCCGAATCGCTCCATCGCCTCGTCGTACGTCATTCGCGGCAACGGCAGCGAAACGTCCAGACCGAGGATGTCCTTAGCCATCCGCACCACCAATCCATCGATCATCCCCATCACGTCATCGCCATCGACAAACGCCATCTCCACATCGAGTTGCGTGAACTCAGGCTGACGATCGGCCCGCAGATCTTCGTCGCGAAAACAGCGAGCGACCTGCACGTACCGATCATAGCCGGCGATCATCAGAATCTGCTTGTAGAGTTGCGGCGACTGCGGCAGCGCGTAAAACTTGCCGTGATGCACGCGGCTGGGAACGAGATAATCCCGCGCGCCCTCGGGCGTACTGCGACCAAGCACGGGGGTCTCGATGTCAATAAACTTGTGTTCGTCAAAATAGTTGCGCATCCCCTGGATAATGCGATGCCGCAGCATGAGCGTCTCTTGCATCGGCCCTCGACGAAGATCCAGATAGCGGTACTTGAGCCGAAGATCCTCGCCGGGCAACTCCTGCACACTGGGCGAAACTGGCGGCGTCAAGCTGGCGTTGAGCACCTCGAGTTCGGCGGCTCGCAACTCGATCTGACCGGTCGGCAATTTCTCGTTGACCGTCCCCTCAGGCCGCGCGGCAATCTGCCCCGTCACGCGGATCACGAACTCGGCCCGCAAGCTACGGGCAAGCTGCTTCACCTCGTCGCCGCTCTCAGGGCTGAAGACCACCTGGGTCTTGCCATAACGGTCGCGAAGATCGACGAACAGCCCGCCACCATGATCGCGATAGCTGTCGACCCAGCCGCAAAGTGTGGCCTCTTGGCCGATATCGTCCGAGCGAAGCTCGCCGCAAGTGTGAGAACGTAACAAAGGAGGGCCTGTTAGGGGTTGATTGATGAAGGAGGGAGGCTGCGCTGTGGCGAATCGCGTATTTTACGAACAATCGGCCATCGCCACAATCCGCTCGGCGATCTCGGATGCGTCGCTCGGGCTGTCTGTTTCGCTCTCCACCGGCACGTCGTGGCACTCGCTCAAGCCGCGAAACCAAGTCAACTGACGCCGGGCAAACTGCCGCGTTCGCACTTTGACCTGCTCGATCGTCTCGGCCATATCGCCACCGCCATCGACGTACTCAAGCACCTCGCGATACCCCAGCGCCTGGCACGCGGTGCGGCTTAGCTCGCCGTAACGCTCGACCACCCCGCGGGCTTCGTCAATCAAACCCCGCTCGAACATCTCATCGACCCGCTGCTCGATCCGTCGGTGTAACTCGGCACGGGACCACTGCAGGACAAACACTCGACATTCGTCGGCCGGACGGGCCGTCTCGAATTGTTCTTGGAGATGGCTGATTGGCTCGCCGGTGAGTTTAAAGACTTCCAGGGCTCGAATAATTCGCTTGGTGTCGTTCGGGTGTAGCTTATCGGCCGAGAGCGGATCGACCTGGGCGAGCCGATCGTACAGAGCCTGTTGGCCGACTTGCTCGAGTTCAGATTCGACCGCCCGACGAAACTCCCAGTCGGCCGGTGGGCCCTCGAAGATCCCACGCAGCAGCGCCTTGAGATAGAGAGGTGTCCCGCCGACAAACAGCACTTCGCGGTTGCGCGATCGAATTTCGCCGATCACACGATGGGCCGCCTCGACATATTGAGCCAGGCTATACTGCTCGTTGGGATCGACCACGTCGAGCAGATGATGAGGCACCCCGCCCCGCTCCTCGGGCGTCGGCTTAGCGGTACCGATGTCCATACCTCGATAGACCGCCATCGAGTCGAGCGAGACGATCTCGGCGTCGATTCGCCGCGCCAATTCGACGCCCACAGCGGTTTTTCCACAGGCGGTCGGACCAGTCAGATACCAACAATCAGCAGCAGGCGAAAACGACGGCATAACGATGAGACCCAGAACAAGTACCAAAGCCCCGCAGTGTACCACTCCACCTGTAAAGCCGCGACCAGTGGCCGCGCATCAAACCGCCATGCACCATCCATCACCCCCGCCGCGGCGCACTTCGCCCGCTCTTCTTATACTCCTCTAACTTCGCCTTCAACTCCTTCACGATCTTCGGATACTTGCCCGAAAGATTGATCCGTTCGCCGGGATCGTTGGCCAGATCATAGAGCTGCCCTGGTGCCTTGGGCGCCGTATCGGCGATGGCGTACTTTCTCAGCCCTCCCCGACGGTACGAGTTGCCGCCCGAACCCTTGTGATCGAGATACTTCCACTTTCCCCGACGAATCGCCAGCGCAAGGCTAATCGTCTGATGAAGCGTGTATTGCCTTACCGACTTGTCACCCTGGGTCCCCAACAGCACCGGCAGCATGTTGTAGCTGTCTTCAGCCGCAATGTTGGGCAACTTCGCCCCGACCACCGCCGCACAGGTCGCCATGACATCGGTCAGACAGGTCGTTTGATCGGTCGTGCTGCCGGCGGCAACCTTGCCGGGCCAGCGGACAATCATTGGCACGCGATGCCCGCCCTCCCAGTTATCTCGCTTGACGCCTCGCCAGGGACGTGCACCGTCGTGCTTCTGGTCGGCTCGCATGTGAAGCGTAGTGGTCGTCTCGGGCCCGTTGTCGCTGGAGAAGATCACCAACGTATTGTCCGCGACGCCCAACTCGTCGAGCGTCTTCAACAACTGGCCAACGACCCAGTCCATCTCGAAGATAAAGTCGCCATGGGGGCCCGCCTTGGTCTTGCCCTTGAACTGATCGGCCGGAAACGACGGCAAGTGCACTGCCTGCATTGAGTGAAACAAAAAGAACGGCTTGTTGGGCGACTTCTTAACGTGTTGCCGGAGAAACGCCCGGCTCTTCTTCAGAAACACCAAGTCGACCTCTTCCAAGTTAAAATCCTTGGCGATCATTCCGGGGCGATTGTCGCGCGAGTACGGATGCTTCGGCAGCGGGCGTCGATCAACGATCTTGGTCGGCGGCAAGGGAATTCGATCACCGTCCATAAACGCATAGAGCCAATCGGTCGTCGGACAACAGACGGTGCCGAAGAATTGATCGAACCCGCGATGAATCGGCGCATCGGGAACGGCACGCGAATAGTCGATTCGTTTGACCGCGGCGAGGCCGTTTTGATTGATCGGCTTACCTTGCTTGTCAAAAAACGTCATGCCGACGTGCCATTTGCCAAACAGGGCGGTCTTGTAGCCTTTCTTCTGCAACATCCCGCCGATGGTGAGTCGCTGCGGCTCGATCATGCAAGGCCCGCCCACTCCGGTGAAGACGCCCCGCATGCCGGTACGAAATGCCATTCTTCCGGTCAGCAAGCTGTAGCGAGTCGGTGTACAGACGGTCGAAGGGCTATGCGCGTCGGTGAATCGCATCCCCTGCTTCGCCAGACGGTCGAGGTTGGGCGTTGCGACTTTCGACTCCGCGTTGTAGCAACCAACGTCGCCGTATCCGAGATCATCGGCAAGGATCAGGACGATATTGGGTACCTTTGCAACGCACGAACTTTCGAGTGATATTGACAGTGTCAACGCGACGACGGGCAGCACCCGTGTAGCGATTCTATGTAGCAAATTACCGGATAACTGATTCGAGGCGGAATGCTGGCGAGGCTTGGTCACGGTCGGGATCCTTGCAGCAGAAGAGGTTTCAGGTCGTGGTCAGTTCACTCAGGAGAGGAGGGCGAACCAGTGAGCACGAGGGCCGCGACTTCGTGGCGTTCAAGGAAAAAAGCTATTTCGCGCTGTCCGACTGATGTTGCTCTTCGACCAGTCCCGCGACGAATCCGAGCAAGTCGCCCCGTTCTTCGGACGCTTTCAATAGGGGGCCAAAATTGCCCGCCGATTGGGAGAGTTCGAACAGCGACGGAGCAAAACCGGTGACCGGCACGTCGCTGGGAATCAGGGCAATCGCCGCCCCAATCGCCTCCACGTCACGTCCAGCGCCTGCAAGCAGCTTGACGTAGACTTCGGCCGACAGGGCCCCGTCATACTCGACGTCGGCCGCTTCGGCTTGGGCCTTAAAGTAATCGAGTGCCTCGTCAACGTCTTGGCCCAACATTGCGCGGAACAGCAGGCGGTGCGATTTGAAGATTTCCTTGAATGGCGACTCTCCCTCCAACTGAAACTCTGTGCTTAGCCGCGATCCATATTCGGTCAACTCGACGACCTTATCTAGCAGTTGCGTGTCTTCCAGACGTCGGGCGAATCGAACCACCGACGCCAAATGCGTCGTATCGACGTGATAGGCGTGTTCGGCGAATAGCCAATCGCGGTCGGTGATCAGATCGACGAGCGACGTCTCCTCCGGCGGTTTGCCGTCGTGTTGCTCGATGTCGGCTCGTACGTTTTCGACCAGATCGCCATAGAGATGCATCACCAAAGACTTCATCGCATGTTGCTGGACCGCTGCGTCGCGGCCCGACACGTCGGACTCGTATCGGGTGATCGCGTTGCATGTGCCGTAATGCTCGAGCAACACATCGAACCCGCGACAGGCGTCGACATCCTCGTCCAAGGCAACGGCAATCACTTCTTCAACGTTGTCGTCATCAACGGTGAGCTCAGCAATCGCTTTGACCACGCGGTCTTTTTCATCGGCGACGCGCAGATACATCCATGCCTCGCGCAGTTTTCCCTCGGCGAGCAACGCACGCCCCACTTCGCGACACGCCTCGAGGTAGGCCTGTTCCACGTCGGTACGCTGCTGATCAGGCAACTCGTCGAGCGAGCCGGTCAGTACGATGGGCAGTCCCAGCCGCTGTCGGCACTGCATCAGCCGGACATCAAACAGCTCGTGATAGCGCTGGTCTTTGCCCAGTTGGTCGGCCAATGCGTCGAGCGCCACCGCGACACCGTCGGTGGCCATTTGTTGCTTGAGTCGGGTGAAAAGGTCGTTGTCCATGGCGGGATACGGGTGGGAGGGGAGGCGGGAAAGGAAGGATGTATCGTACCAGAGCGATGCGGGTTGTTCTATGCGGCGTTGTTCGTGGTTGCACCGCGTGGACGCGGCCGCGAAATCGGCGTAGGTGCGCGAATGGGATGTTCGTGGCTCCATTACGTCCAAGCCACATGCGAGGTAGCATAGAAAAGGATTGAATTCCTGAATACGACCCTCCGTCCCACGGAAACACGCTCTCGCCTATGTCTGCCCCGTCTCCTGATTTTTCTGGTTTGCGCGTTGCGGCGCTTGAGAGCCGAATGGCCGACGAAATAACGCGGATGATCGAGCGCCTCGGCGGCGTGGCGTCGGTCAGTCCGTCGATGCGAGAAGTGCCGTTGGAAGATAGCGCCGAGGCGATCGACTTTGCCAATCGCCTGATCACCGGACAGGTTGATCTGGTGATCTTTATGACCGGCGTGGGCGTTCGTTGTCTGATGCAGCAGATCGACCGCCAAGTCCCTCGGGACCGTTTTCTTTCGGCCTTGAGCGACACGACCACCATTGTCCGTGGACCAAAGCCGGTCGCCGTGCTCAAGGAACTGGGTGTCACGCCAACCTATCGGGCTGACGAACCGAATACATGGCGCGAGGTGCTGACGAAGATCGACGAGCATCTTTCGGTCGCCAACATGGCGGTCACGCTGCAGGAATATGGACAGACGAACCCCAGTCTCACCGCGGGACTCGAAGCCCGGGGGGCGGACGTGGAGCGACTAAAGGTCTATCGCTGGGATTTGCCCAAGGACACAGGGCCGCTCGAGGCCAACATACGAGCGATCACCGCTGGCGAGATCGATGTCGTGCTGTTCACGTCGGCCCAGCAACTGACAAATCTCCTGTCGGTCGCGGATCGGTTGGAATTGGCCGACGACCTGCGGGCCGGTTTGGCTGGCAGCATCGTCGTGTCAATCGGCCCCACGACCAGCGACGCGCTGCGGCGCGAAGGCGTGGCGGTCGATCTTGAGCCGGAACACGCCAAGATGGGACAGTTGGTCACGACCGCTGCGGCCGAAAGTGGGACGCTGCTCCAGCGCAAGAAACAGGTGGCCCGCGTGCTGTCGACGCCGCTCACTTCGCTCGACAATCCACAAGACGCGCCGTGGTACGACAGCCTCTTCATGCGGGCGTGTCGATTGGAACCAACCGACAGGACACCCGTCTGGCTGATGCGCCAGGCAGGCCGCTACATGGAGGAATATCGTGAGATTCGAGCCAAAACGACGTTCCTTGATCTCTGCAAGAACCCGGCGCTTTGTAGCGAGATCATGGTGACGGCAGTCAATCGGTTGGGCGTGGACGCTGCAATTATTTTTTCGGACTTGCTGCCGATTCTCGAACCGATGGGGCTCGACCTGGAATTTGCCAAAGGCGAAGGCCCATTGATTCACAACCCATTGCGCGAGGGCGGTGATGTTGATCGACTGCTGGAACTGGAGAGCGTCGATTCGCTGCACTTCGTGATGGAAACGGTCCGACTCACGCGGGCTGAACTGCCGCCATGGATGCCGCTGATCGGGTTTGCCGGGGCACCATTTACGCTGGCCAGTTACGCGATCGAGGGCGGATCGAGCCGCAGCTATCTGCACACCAAGACGCTGATGTACCGCGACCAGGGCGCCTGGGACGAACTGATGGGACGACTTGCACGATCGGTGACCCGCTATCTCAACGCCCAGATCGCGGCCGGAGCTCAAGCCGTGCAAGTGTTCGATAGTTGGGTCGGATGTCTGTCGCCAGACGACTATCGCCGCTATGTACTGCCGCACCAGAAGACGCTGCTCTCTGGGATCACACCCGGCGTTCCGGTGATCCATTTTGCGGCGGGCAATCCCACGCTGTTGCCGTTGGTGCGCGAGGCGGGTGGTTCGGTTCTTGGCATTGACTGGCGCACTCGGCTAGACGATGCGTGGCAGACCGTCGGTTATGATCGGGCGGTGCAGGGCAACTTGGATCCGCTCTCGCTGCTGGCCGATCCGCAGACGATTCGCAGCCGCGTGCAAGAGGTCCTCGATCAGGCGGGCGGGCGACCGGGCCACATCTTTAACCTGGGTCACGGCGTGGTGCAGCAGACCCCCGTGGAAAACGCCATCGCCCTGATTGACGCGGTCCACGAGCTAAGCCAGCGATAGCGTCCGTTGTCCACCCCCGCTGTAAACTCTGTAAAGCCGCGACCAGTGGTCGCGTATTCTCCAGCGCGACCAATGGTCGCGGCTTTACAGTGGGGATTTGGGCTATAATGGCCGTCTCCGATTTTTTCGCGTTACTCAGCAACCTCCCAAGGAATTCCCACCGATGTCACTGTTTCGCTGCTTGATCTGCTTTGCGGTCCTGTTATTGGTTTCCGCTGAGCCTGTTTTCCAAACCGCGGCTCAGGCCAAAGCCCCTGCGGCCAAGAAGAAAAAGAAATCTCGCCGCAAGAAGTCCCCACCTCGCAATCCCGAGTATGCCAAGTACGCAATTTTCCGAAAGACGGCCCCCATGCCAGGGACCGCTGAGCCGATCAGCACCAGAGTGCCGCTGAAGCTTGCGCCCGGCGATCGTATCGCGCTGATTGGCAATACGTTGCTCGATCGTGCACAGTTCTTCGGTCACCTCGAGACGTTACTGCATCAGCGTTACCCCAAACACAAACTGGTGGTCCGCAATCTGGCGTGGTCGGCCGACACGCCCGACTTGCAGCCGCGGCCGGCGAACTTCGCCAATGTCGATCAACATCTGACGCACGAAAAGGCCGATGTGATCTTTGCCGCGTTTGGGTTCAATGAGTCATTCGCCGGCGAAAAGGGCCTCGAGGCGTTTCGCAAGACGCTCACCGACTTCGTCGCCGCGATGAAGTCGAAGGCCTACAACGGCAAAAGCGCGCCGCAGATCGTGCTCATCTCGCCGATTGCCAACGAGAACATCAAGGGCGTCCCGGCGGCGGACTTAAACAACGCCAACATCAAGGCCTATGCGGGCGTGATTCGTCAAGTCGCCGTCCAACAGAAAGTCGGCTTTGTTGATGTCTTTACCGCAACCAAAGCGGCCGCCGCCAGTCCTGGCCAAGATATTACGATTAATGGTGCCCATCTGGGCGAGAAAGGCTACTCGCTGTTCGCCAAGACCATGTACCAGGGTCTGTTCGGCGAAGAAGCACCGAAGGTGAACGAAGCGATCCGCCAAACGGTGCTGGACAAAAACCGCCAATACTTTCGTCGTTACCGGCCGGTCAACACGTTTTATTACACCGGCGGTCGTAACCGGTCTTACGGTTATCTCGACTTTCTGCCCGCGATGCGAAACTTCGACCTCATGGCCGCCAATCGCGACCGCCGTGTCTGGGATTTGGCCCAAGGAAAAAAGGTGCCGGCCAAAATCGATGATTCCAATGTCCCGCCGCTGCCTAAGAGCAAACAGAGTCGTGGCGCCAATCGCTGGATGTCGGCTGCCGACGAATACAAGGCGTTCAAGATCGATCCTCGGTTCGAAGTGAATCTGTTCGCCGGCGAAGAAGAATTTCCCGACATTGCTGCCCCGATTCAGATGCGTTGGGATAGCCGGGGCCGACTCTGGGTCGCCTGCTCCACGACCTACCCGCACGTTTATCCGGGCAACGAGCCGAACGACAAACTGGTGATTCTCGAAGACACCGACGGCGATGGCAAGGCCGACAAGTCGAGCCTGTTTGCTGACAATCTGCACATCCCACTGTCGTTTGAGTTTGGCGATGGCGGCGTGTATGTCTCAGAGATGCCGCATCTCACCTTCATCAAGGATACCAACGGGGACGGCAAGGCCGACCTGCGCCGTCGGGTGCTGACCGGTTTTGGTACCGAAGACTCGCACCATGCGCTGCACGATCTGACCTGGACACCCGATGGCGATCTGATTTTTCGCGAGTCGGTCTTTCACCACTCGCAGGTCGAAACGCCGTACGGACCGGTCCGGCAACAGAACAGCGGCTGGTTCCGCTTTCAACCTCGCACTCACCGGTTGACCAGCTTTGGCACCTATTCGAGCACCAATCCCTGGGGCGTGACATTCGACGACTGGGGCCAACACATGGCAAGTCATCCGATCTTCGCTTCGGCGTTTCACTCGCTCGACCCGCCCTATCCCAAGCAACACCCGCGACCCGGCGGCCTCAGGGCCTATTCGGGTGTTTGCGGCCAGGAGTTTATCGACTTCTCGTCGTGGCCCAAGGAGATGCAGGGCCAGTTCATCAAGGTCCGCTATAAGCCGACCAATCGGGTTGAGATTCTCAGTTGGAAGGAAGGACCGTTCGGTTACGACGAAAAGTACCTGGGCGATCTGATCTTCTCGTCGAACCTCAGCTTCATCCCGGTTGATCTTCGCTATGGCCCGCGCGGCGCGATGTACGTTTGCGATTGGTACAATCCAGTGAAGGGTCACGCCCAGTATTCTTTGCGCGACGAGCGTCGCGACCGGCACTCGGGCCGCATCTGGCGAATCACGGCCAAGGGCCACAAGCTGCAAGACCCGCCGAAGATCGC
>Ga0114996_10003455_pt1 | contig 19591 bp, 16 predicted proteins | sample ArcticOcean_MG_C_4_FD_87039 | JGI IMG/M metagenome (GOLD analysis project Ga0114996, IMG submission 87039) | Marine microbial communities from western Arctic Ocean - ArcticOcean_MG_CB4_134 | ecosystem: Environmental > Aquatic > Marine > Oceanic | place: Arctic Ocean: Canada Basin | collected...
CCACGCGCGCCAGCGAACTCGGCATGGGCGTCGATGCGTTTGCGGCGATCGCTGAGGACTTCGATTCGCGTGGTTTGGTGGGGCGCTTCGCCACCGTGCTCGAGCACGCCAAGGCGGTGGGACCGGCACCCCGGGTCGCGCGCTGCACGGCGCTAATGGCTTGGGCCGTGCCTGAGGGGATGGAATTCCAGGCCGGCGCGGAGATTGGCCGACACAAGATCTTGACGCATGCCTACTGGCGCGAGTCCAGCCCTGAACTGGGCGACCTCAACCTGTTTGGCGTGGCGCATGCGCCGGATGAGGACGCCGCCTTGGCGCACAAACAGGCGATTGATGAGCATCTGCGTGCCGCCGGCATTCCAACTCTGCGGTCTGGTGTTTTCTGGAGTATCCGCAGCGCCGTGCGGCCCTCGGAGATTCTCCCCAGCGCGTACGACCAGTGGTGTCGCTCGCTGGACATCGATCCGAAGACCATGCGCGCGGGCGCTCAAGCGACCTCCGCAGACTCGGGTCGGCGTCGAAAAGCCTAGGTCGCCGCGAGTACCACCGAGACCACTCCAAAGACGATGAACAGCACTCCCGAAACACGCCGCAGCGTGGCGACGCCGATGCGCCGTGTCAGCCGCACTCCGACGATCATCGCCAGGGCGTCGGCCGCGATCAGGCCGATCGTGGCGCCTGCCCAGATTCCAATGCGGTCTGACTCATGGATGCCGGAAAGGGCCAGCGTCGCGATCTGCGTTTTGTCGCCCAACTCGGCCAGCATGAATGCGGCGGTCAGGATGAGCACCGTCGTCAGCGCGGTCCGACCTGCGGTTGGCGCACGCTCGTCGTCTTCCTCGTCGGCGCGGATGATGAGCGCGTGCAGCCCGAAGCCGATGAAGACCACGGCTGAGAATGTCGCGAGTGCCCAGTCCGGCAGGATGGCGTCGGAGGCCTCACCGAGGGCGACCGCCAGCGCCATGAGCAGCGCCGCGGAGACCGCGACCGCGGCGCCCAAGACACGCCAGGAGTGTCGCGCCGAGAGTGCTAGGACGAGGAGCATGCTCTTGTCGCCGGCCTCCGCGATGAAGACGAGCCCCAAGGCGGATAGTGCAGCGCCCACGTCAGTCCTCACCGTTGGCGATGGCGTTGGCTAGGGTCGCAGAGCCGCTGAGCGCCGAACGGTCGAGGTAGTGCCTAGCGACCGTTGATCGAGGGGCCGAAGACGGAACAGTCGAAGAGGCACTCGTCGCAGCCCGCGACCGCTTGCATGCCGGTCACATCGCGGATGTCGACCATCCGGCCCACCGTATCGATGATGCCTTCACGCTTCCAGTCGCCGAGAGTGCGAATTGCGGTCTCCAGCGCCACGTTGGTGGAGCTGGCCAGGTCCTGACGCGTCATGGGATAGCGCACCAAGACGCCATCCCCATCGGCGCTGGCGTACTGCCGGGCAAGCTGGAGGAGCCGACAGGCTATCCGTCCTCGCGCATCGCGCAGCGCGCCCACACCGCTGCCGATGTCGCGGATGCGGATCGAGTTGCAGAGGCTCTCGACCACCGCCACGCCGACGCGAGGTTGCCGAATGGCGAGCCGCAGCATCACGTCGCGGGGGATCTCCAGCGCGGTGACGGGACCCATGGCGGTCGCGGTCGCGGTGAGGGGGCCGCCGTCCATCACGGCCCAAAGAGCGAGTGGGCTGCCGGGCGTGGGGAACTCAATGATCTGTTCGCGGCCATCGACGGAGGCATGTTGCAGCTTCACCTGGCCGCTGCCGAGAATCCACAGGCCATTCGGGACCTGCAGCTCTTGGAAGATCGCGCTGCCTTCTTCAAAGCTGCGGAAATCGGCCTCGCGCCCGACGACATCACGTTCGTCGTCGGAGAGATCGAAGAAAAGGGGGCAGCTTCCCAGGATGGAGACCGCGCTTGGATTGGACGAACCCATGCTTCACCTCTCAGGGGACCGATCATTGACCTGGCTCGAACGTAAATCGCGGGGCGCTGGGTGACATCCGGTCTGCACCTGATCTGACCCCGCTTCAGCGGGGAAAAGTCATGCCAGATGGAACGGGGAGCTGATCTGCATCATGGGCGGCGGGTGTGTTCCGCTGCGACTCTGCGGGCATGGCGCGGGTCCGCGGTGGGTCACTTTCCTTTACGGAGCTCCCCCACGATTGACGAACGCTTCACACTTCGATGGGGCCCGCGCCATAACTCTCTTCACTAAAACAGCACGTTTTTCGCGGCCAGATCACTGATGGCGTCGTCAGACAAACCGAGATCCGTGCGGAGGATCTCTTCGGTGTGCTCCCCCCACAAGGGGGCCCGGTTCAGAGGCAGGCGCTCTCCGTCCCAGACGATCGGCTCTTCTTGCAGATAGGCGGTGACGCCGCTGGGGAGTTCCAGCGGATGGAAGTCCGACGCCATCCCCTCGTCGCGACCCAGGAGCTCGGACAAATCCTCCACGGGACTTGCCGGGATTCCCGCGCCTTGTAGCTCAGCCGCGGCAGCCCACTTCTCACGAGTGCCTGACCAGGCGGCGACCGCGGCCTCCACCTCATCGTTGCGCCGCTGCCGCTCTGCGAGCGACCAGGCGCTGTCGAGACCGACGAATTCGGAGAGATGACGCCAGTCGTCGTCGTCGCGGCAGGCGATGGCCAGCCACTGGTCGTCGCCTGCGCTGGGGAAGACCCCGTGCGGCGCCAGCCGGGCCGACTGGTTGCCACGTCGCAGGGGTGAGGCGCCGTTGTTGAGGTGCTCGACGAGTTCGGTGTCGAGCAGGTGCACGGAGGCCTCGTACTGGGAGAGTTCGAGGTACTGCCCGTCGCCGGTGCGATCGCGCTCAACCAATGCGGCCAAGACGTGCATCGCCGCGAAATAAGGCACTGTGAAATCAGTGTGCAGAGTACCGAGGCCAATCGGATCGCGGCCTGGGAAGCCAGTCAGATCCGCCAGCCCGGACATGGCGACGATGCCGCTGCCGTAGGACCGCCAACCTTTGTGCGGACCCCGCAGTCCCATGACCGCCAGGTTCGCCATGATCAGCCCGGGGCGAATCTCTTGCAGCGCCTCATAGCCCAGACCCCAGAGGTCGAGCCGGTCCGGCGTGTAGTTCGATGTCACGACATCCGCAGTGGCGATGAGCTTGCGAACGGTGTCGATCCCCTCCGGCGTGTTGAGGTTCAGCGTGAAGGCGCGCTTATTGGGGTTGCAGTCGTTGAACTGCCCGTTGGTGTTCCAACTCATTTCGCCTACGGGCTGCACGCCGATGTAGCGAATAGGGTCGAGCCGGTATTCCGATTCGACCTTGATGACGTCGGCGCCAAGGTCCGCGAGCAGTCGGGTCCCCAGCGGCCCAGCGATCGCCCAGCAGAAGTCGACGATGCGCACACCCTTGAGTGGTTGGTGGGGGACACCCGTGGGTGCGGAGAGTCGCTGGCGCTCTCGTCTGGGTTGAGAGATGACGGGCGCGTCTTCGCGCGGGCCGCGGGCAATACCTTGCGAGAAGAGTGCATCGATCTCGGATCCGTCCATGCCGATCAAGCCGCGCAGGACCGCTTCCGTGTCTTGGCCCAGCGTCGGTGCGGGACGCCCTTCGCCCTCGTGTGAGCCGGACAAAAACGAGGTTCGGGGCAGCCGCAGGTGCGTATCGAACTGCGGGTGCCAAACCTCCTCGATGAAGCCGCGTTCGACCAAGTGTGGATCGACCGCGATGTCCGCGACCGAGTTCACCGGCAAGACCAGCAGACCGCGCCGCTGGCCCTCCCGGATCAACTCCGACTGGTCGAGGCGTTGACAGAGCGCCTGGGTCAGCGCGGCGATCTCGCCGCGGCGCGTGGCTCGAAGCTGTTCGTCGGTCCAATCCGGATCCCGCAACTCCGATGTACCCAGCACCTCCTCCACCCAATCGACGAAGCGTGGCCAGTTGGGGGGATGGATCGTGAAGGATGTCCACTTGCCGTCGCCGCTCTGGAAGGTGATTCCGGATGCGACCGGCGTGTGGCGGCTGGGGATCTGCCCGTGCCATTTGTAGAAATTGGCGTTGGCGGTTTGCACGGTCGTGAGATTGACCGCTTCTTGCAGACTCACCGTGACGCGCCCCGAGCGGCCACTGCGTCGCTGTTCCAGGATCAGCGCGACTGCTGCTTCCGCCGCCGCGAGCGAGCCTTCCTTGTAGCCCAGCTCGCCCGCCGGATAGTTGGGCGGATCCTGCGGGAATCCGTTCAGCGTGAGGAGGCCGCCGGCCGCTGTCGTGATCAGATCGGTCGCGACCTCGTTCGGAGCGCCACGACGGAAAACCACTTCGACGATGCCCGGGCCGGCGTCGCCCTGCGCGGCCAGAGCGTCGAACAATGCCAGCACTTCAGGTCGCCGTGCGAGCGGTCCGATCACGACGTCTGAGGCTGCCGCCAAACGGTGCACGATGTCCCAGGCCTCAGCGTTTTCCAAATCGAGCGCGCAGCTTCGCTTGCCCGCGTTGTAGAGGAGGTGCGCCAAGGATCGTTCGGTCCCCGGCTCGTCCTTGAGAAACGGCTCGCGCTTGCGGATCGGGTCGCCTTGTGCGTGTTCGACGCGCACAACATCGGCGCCTTGTTCCGCGAGCAGCCGGGCGCCGAACACGGTTGCCTCATCGCTGAGGTCGAGCACGGTGACATCGGCCAAGGGCCGTTCCCGCTTAGCCCGGGCTTGGTGAACCATTCGCCAACTCCTTCATACGAGGCTGCCGTTTCATACGAGAATTCCGTCGGCCACCAGGGTGGCGAATTCAGCGTCGTCCATGCCCAAGAGCTCCGTCATGACCCACAGCGTGTCGGCACCCAAGAGCGGCGGCGCCTCGATGCGGGGCTCCGCGTCGCTGATCTTCCAGGGCAACCCGGACAGCTCCCGTCGGCCCACCTCGGGGTGATCGATCTCGACGAAGAAGCCGCGCGCGCGGAGCTGTTCGTCCGCCAGGAGTCGCCGTGAGTTTGATGCCGATGCCGCCGCGATGCCCAGTGCTTGGAGTGCCGCCGCCAGCGCCTCGGCGTCCTGGATGCGACTCCATGCTGCCATCTCCTGATCGAGTTCCGCGGCTCGTTCGCGTCGACCTTGCGCTGTTGCCAAATCTGGATCGTCGCCCCAGTCGGCGCGAGGCATCAGTTGGCAGAGGCTGGCCCAGGCAGCGTCGGTCTCCACTGCGATCGCGACCCAGCGGTCGTCGCCCGTGCAGGGGTAGAAGCCATGGGGAGCGAACACGGTGTCACGGTTGCCGCTGGGGCTCCAGACGCGGCCGTTGGCCGTGAAGTCGATGTAGGCCTCGGGCAGTTGGGCCATCACGGCCTCCGCCATGGAGTACTCCAACAGTTGGCCCTCGCCCGTCCGTTCGCGATGCTCCAGCGCGGCCAGGAGATGCAGGCACGCGGTCATCCCCGAGAGGTGGTCCGCCCAGACGCCGCCGATCGATCGCTCGGGTCGCTCGCCCTCGTAGCCCGTGATCGAGGCGAGTCCCGTTAGCGCCACGAGGGGCGGCCCGAAGGTCACATACTGCCGGTGTGGTCCCGTTTTCCCGAGACCGGCGGAGGTCAGGAAGAGAATGTCGGGCTTTGCTTCGCGCAGACGGTCGTAGCCCAGATTGAAACGTTCCATCTGGCCGTAAGCGAAATTTTCGACGACCACGTCGCTTTGGCGCACGAGGTCCAAGGCAAGTTCTTGACCACGCTCTGTACGGAGGTCGATCGTGCAGGACTTCTTCGACATGTTGAGGCCGTGGTGCAGGCCGCTGCGCTCAACGCCGTCGACGCCGTCGACGAAGGGCGGCAGACGCCGGGTGAGGTCCGTGTGGACCGAACTCTCGACCTTGATCACCTCCGCGCCCATGGTCGCCAGCCACAGCGTCGTGAACGGTCCCGCGATGATCCAGGAGAAGTCGACGACGCGGAGCCCTTCCAGCGGCAGGGTCATGCCACGACCCCGCTCGCGCGCAGCGCCGCCAACCGTTCGGCGCCAAGGATGGGCGTCAGGATCTCGTCGCTGTGCTCTGCCAGGTCCGGCCAGGGACGCCGGTAGGACACCGGCGTCCGCTCCTGGCGCACGGCGGGGCCGGGCATCGTCACGCTGCCGGTGTCGTCCCGCCCCACGTCGACGAAGTACTCCCGCGCCACCATCTGCGGATCGGCCACCGCCTCCGCCGTCGTGTAGCAGGGGAAGACGGGGACGTGTTCAGCCTGCCCGGCCGCGTAGATCTCCAGCTTGGTCATCTCCATCGTGCGTTGCTGCATGAGGACGTCGATCTCCGCCCAACGTGCCACTCTGTCGTAAGGGTCTTGGAACTCCTCACGCTCGGCCCAAGCGGGAGATCCTAAGGCCCGCATGAGGCCGCGCCACTGGTAGTCCTCGGTCGCTTGGAAGGCGAAGTAGCCGTCTTTGCAGGGCACCAAGCCGTACAACGTTGAGTCGGGGCCTTCGCGCACCGCGCCGCTCACCGCCATGCGATTTTCGTCCGGGCTGTAGGTGCGATAGGCGATGTCCATCCGGGTGAACGAGGCCAGCGCTTCCTGCGCCGAGACGTCGACATGCGATCCGTGTCCGGTCCGGCGTCGTTGGTGGATGGCGAACATCGTTGCTGTCGCACTGGACAGGCCCGCGACGAAGTCCGCTTGGCGCCCACCCGGGCGGAGTGGAGGCATTGAGGCGGGATCGGGCACGTGCAACGGGGTGGTCATCGCGATGCCGGTGGCGGCATGGGCCGTCAGGTCCGTGCCCTTCCAGTCGCGCTTTGGTCCTGTCTGTCCGTAGGGCGTGACGGATGTGACGATGAGCTGGGGATTCTCGTCTTGCAGAACGTCGACGCCGAGCCCAAGCTCGCCCAGTCGGCCGGGCGCGAGCCCTTCGATCAAAACGTCGGCCTCGGCGGTCAAGGCCAGGACGAAGGCCTGTCCCTCAGCCTGCTCGTAGTCGACGACGATGGAGCGCTTGTTGGTGTTGCAGTAGGCGAAGAGACCCGATCGGGTTGGGCCCGGTTGGTCGTCGATGAAAGGCGGCCAACGGCGGACGATGTCGCCGCCGGGCCGCTCAACCTTGACCACGTCAGCGCCAAGGTCGGCCAGGCACTTGGCCGCGTACGACGCGCGCAGCCCGCCGCCTAGCTCCACCACCCGCAGGTGTTCCAGTGAGTCCGGCATCGCGGGAGGCTACCAGAAACAGCGACAGGCCAACCTCGAATGGGCCGCTTCAGGCTCAGCCAACTTCCTCAGCCGGGGCCACCGGCTTAGCATGGGCCCGCTTCGCACAGGCACTCTTCGTACGGGTCACGCTGGCCCCAATGCGGTGGCTGTGCGCGGGGAACCGGCCCCCACATGCCGCCCAGCAACGGGACAAACCCAGTAACGAGACGAACCCAGCAACGGAGTCCCGATGACTTGGCAACCCGAACTCGACGAACTCCGCCGCCGCGAGGCCATGGCGCATGAGCTGGGCGGCGCCGACAAGGTGAAGCGCCAGCACGATGGCGGCCGCCTCACGATCCGTGAGCGGATCGATGCCCTTGTCGATTCCGGATCCTTCCACGAGATCGGGGCGATCGCGGGCAAGGCTTCGTACGACGACGATGGCAACTTGATGGAGCTGACACCGTCCAATTTCGTTTTCGGCCGGGCCCAGATCAATGGGCGTCCGGTGGTCGTGGCGGGCGACGACTTTACGGTCCGCGGCGGTTCCGCCGACGCCACGATCAAAGAGAAGCACATACACGCGGAGCAGATGGCGAATCAGCTGCGGCTGCCGCTGGTGCGGATGGTGGAAGGGTCAGGGGGCGGCGGATCGGTCAAGACGATCGAGACCACGGGGAGATCCAACGTGCCGGGCTTGGCGGGATGGGAGTGGATTGTCGCCAACATGGGGACCGTGCCGCGGGTGGCGTTGGGGCTGGGATCCGTTGCCGGACTAGGCGCAGCCCATCTGGCGGCCAGCCACTATTCGGTGATGGTGAAGGAGAGTTCGGCGTTGTTTGTCGCGGGACCGCCCGTCGTTGAACGACTCGGCTACTCGCTCGATAAGCAGGAGCTCGGCGGGTGGCGGATTCACACGGCGAACGGCGCCGTTGACCATGCCGTCGATACGGAGGCCGACGCCTTTGATGCGGCCCGCCGCTTCCTTTCCTACCTGCCCAGCTCGATCGACTCGCTGCCCGAGCGCGGTCCGCAAACGGACGATCCGAGCCGCCGCGAGGAGTTCCTGCTCTCCGCCGTGCCACGCAACATCAAGAGGCCATACAAGATGCGCCCCATCGTGGAGGCCGTGGTGGATACGGACTCGTTCTTCGAGATCGGGAGGGAATGGGGGAAGTCGATCATCACCGGGCTGGCCCGCCTCGACGGCTGGCCCGTGGCGGTGCTGGCCGGGGATTCGTATCACTATGCGGGAGCCTGGACCGCTGACGCCTGCCAGAAGATCATCCGCCACGTTGATCTGGCCCAGACGTTTCACCTCCCGATCGTGCACCTGGTGGATTGCCCCGGTTTCCTGATCGGTCCCGACGCGGAACAACAGGCCACGATCCGCCACGGCGTCCGTGCACTCTCCGCCATCTGGCAGTCGAGTACGCCGTGGTGTGCCGTTATCGTCCGCAACGTCTTTGGCGTGGCGGGGGCGGGCCATCAGAACGGCAGTGCGCTGTCGTACCGCTACGCCTGGCCGTCAAGCCGCTGGGGCTCCTTGCCGCTTGAGGGTGGCATTGAGGCGGCCTATCGGGCTGATATCGCTGCCTCGCCCGACCCCGAAGCCAAGCTTGCGGAGATCGAAGAACGGCTCGATCAGCTGCGGTCGCCCTTCCGATCCGCGGAGACGTTCTGGATCGAGGAGATGGTCGACCCCCGTGACACCCGGTCGCTCATCTGCGAGTTCGCCAATCTCGCCGCTCCGCTGCGCAAGACGGGTGCTTCGACCTTCGCCATGCGTCCGTAGCTGGCCCGCCACGTTGCCCCAGACCCGACACGTTGCCCCAGAACGGCGCTAGAGGCCGCGCCACTTGACGATCGCGGGTCGGCGTTCGGCGAGGGGCTCGGAGTCCATCGCGCTCTGGCCGAGATAGACGTAGGCGACGATGCGGTCCGTCTCCTCGAGCCCCACGAAGCGCTTCGCGGCTGCATAGGTGGTGAGCTTGCCGGTGCTCCATTTCGCGGCCAGGCCCTCTGCCTGGGCCGCCAAGAGCAGGTTCTGCGTGGCACAACTGCAAGCGGCGTAGTCCTCGAGATCTCGCGTCGCGTCGTCGCCCACTTCGGAGCGATCTTGCCCCACGACTATGAACGCGGGCGCTCGCAGCAGTTTGTCGCGAGCGGCGCGGGCCGCGCCGTCGGCCCCCTCGTTGCCCGCCAACTCCGCCGCGACTGCGTCGGCCATCTCCGCGCGCGCTGCGCCAGCTACGACAGCGAAGCGCCACGGCTCCGTGTTGCGATGGGTTGGCGCCCAGATCGCGGCTGCGACGAGACGCGCCACAACCTCCCGCGAGACGGGGGCTGAGCCGAACTGTCCGATCGTGCGTCGTTCTTGGATCGCGGTGATCACGTCCATTGGTCGCCCCCATGCTGAGCGCGGAGACTGGCCCGCGCCTGACTGAAGCGTAGCCGCCGCGCTAGACGACTGGGCCCGCCAAGACGGAAGGATCGACACGCCGCGCCAACCACTGACCATCTCCCGGCGATCCCAGCAGCGCGCCGTCGTCGGCCACGACGTTGCCCCGCAGGATGGTCGTGACGGGATAGCCGCGGCACTCGAACCCGTCCCAGATTGAGTAATCGGAATCAGCGTGCAGGTCGGCGAGCCGGATCGTCCGGTCCAGATTGGGATCGAGGATGACCAGATCAGCGTCGCTGCCGGGGGCAATCGCGCCCTTTTGCGGATACATGCCCAAGATCCGGGCGGCGTTCGTCGAGATTACGTCGGCGAAGCGATTGAGCGACATGCCCCGTTCCTGGACGAGCTTGGTGAACGCCACCGGCACCCGCGTCTCGATCCCGTTGTGTCCCCCGCAGACCGTGTCCAGCGTGTCTCCGGCCAGCTTGATCGCCTTACTGGTGGTGTACTCATCTGTCGCCGTCGTCGAGAGGCGGCCGTCGAGCAAGCCGGCGGTCAAGGCCTCCCGGTCGTCGGCGGACTTGAGGGCCGGGTAGGTGTGAATCGCCGTGCCTTCGGGTTTGCGATAGTCGTCTGCGGTGAAGTGGAGGTAATGGTGCAGGGCTTCGCCGTAGATCGGGAGGCCCTCGTCGCGGGCCTCCGCGATCGCGTCGACCCCCTCCTTCGCCGTCGTATGGACGAAGTAGACCGCTGCCCCGTGATGTCGCGCAATCCGGATCACGGTTCGGAAAGCGACATCCTCGGAGAGGTTGCTGTGCACGAGCGGCAGATTGAAGCCCTCGTCACGACCTTCGGCGATGAGCCGCGCCCGCGTTTGCGTGACGATCTCGTCTTCCTCGGCGTGCACCGCGAGGATCCCGCCCTGCTTGGCGACCTCCGCGCTGACGTCCGACAAGCGGCCGTAGGCAACGCGGGTCGCGCCGAAGGTCGTGAAGACCTTGAAGGAGGCGATGCCGGCTTCCACGGCCTCGCCGATGCCATGCAGGATTGGGTCTGGTACGTCGCCCACCAGGATGTAGTGGAAGGTGAAGTCGGTATACGAGTGCCCGTCGAAGTCGGCACGGCGCACCCCGACGTCGCTGATGATCGAGGGCCCGCCATCTCTTGCCCGCTGCGGCGGCGCGAAATCGACGATCGTCGTGACGCCGCCGAAGACGGCGGCGCGGCTCGCGGCTTCGACGGACTGCGTGTAGACGTTGGGCGCGCCCGCCCATTCGATGTTGACGCGCGTCTGGATGTGGGCGTGCGGCTCGATACTGCCCGGCAGCACGATCTTGCCGGTCGCGTCGATTTCTTGAGCACCGTTCGCCTCCAGGGCCCCCGGCGTCGTTAGTGCCACGATCCGGCCGCCCTCGATCAGGACATCGTTGACTCCAGCGGACGATGGGGTGACAACGGTTCCGCCCCGAACGATCAGATCGACCACGTTGCCTCCTCACTCGACCGTGCTTTGGGCCGAATGTCGGGAGTCTACTCCGAGCCGACCGAAGAGTGCGCGGAGGCATTCGCGGATATCGAGAACTCTTAGAGTCAACGCGACCGGCCTCGTCCGCGAAGACGTGAATACGCGCCATGTGGCGAGGAATGTCGCTGGGACCGCATCTTCAGGGCCAGCGCGAGGCCCGCGGCGCGTGTGGGCGCAGAACGATCAGTCTTGGATCGTGCTGGTTTCCTTGCTCCTCGCCGTGGTGATCATGGCCGCCGTTTTCGCCGCTGTGATCTTGTCCATGCCCTGTTTGGCTTTGGCATTCTTGGCGTGGGTCTGCACCGTCTCCAGACCGATCTTGAGCCGCTCGGCGATCTGATGCAGGTTGAGCCCGTCCGCCACCAGGTTCATCACCTCTTGCTCCCGTGTGGTCAGCGCCGTCGTCCGTAGACTCAGGACGATTGCTCGGCTGGCGGTTCGCTGGAGGGGCGCGACTTTGATTCCCAAGCGCTCCAACAGCTCTTCCGGCTCCGAGGTATCCGGCCGCGGCATTTTGATGGATGGTGCGACTTCGCCCAACTGCACCCGCGCGATCGCCGCCTCAATGATCCAGCCACGCTCATCCGCGAAAGCGATCGCCTGATCAAAGCGACGCTTTATCCCCACGCGCCGTTTCAGCCGAAGCGAAGCCAGCGCATAGATCCGGTTCAACATGATCGGCCGGTCAACCGCGGTCACGAACCCGGTCTTCATGATCGGGCCGAGATGATCGACGATCGATCGCGCCGTGCTCGCCTTGTAGTCGGCGATATCTTCCTCACTCTGTGCGAGGAATTTGCCCAGGCCGTAGAGAGGACCGTCCAGGAACAAAGGTGGGATCGTGGGCTCCAGCAACTCCATGGACTTCCGCAACTCAGCGCACCGTTTCCGGTCGTCTTGGAGCGTCGCCAAGTGGAGCTGCAGATGCAGGAGGCGGTACTCGCTGTACCAGTTTCCGACGTGCCGACATCGCTGCAGACTGTCTTCAGAGGTCTCCAGGAAGGAGTTCAGGGAGCCTCGCGCCAGCAGGGAGGCTGCTTCTAGGACATGGCGCTCACCATGCCGCCAGCCATCCACCATCTCAGTACCAGCATCGATGGCGCGTTCCGCCCAGCGGTTGGCTTCTGTCACGTCTCCGCGCATGAACGAGAGTTGACCGGCGAGCTCCGCGCCGATCGACTGTGCCTGTAGATCCTCAGAGGAGGTGTACAGGTGGCACGCCGCGCGAATCGAATCGGGGGTCAATTGATGTGCCGGGGCCAAAGCGAGCGCGATCTTTGAGTCCATATCTTTGCCACCGGCTGCGAGTTCTTCCGATGTAGAGAATTCAAGTCGGTACAGATGAGCGGTGGCAAGTAACCCTTGGAGCTGCGCCTCAGGCCAACGGAGCTTCGTCTCCCGGATCACGGAGATGGCTTCGTCGATGCGATTCAGTGCCGCTAGGTGAATGACTCGGAAGCGAGCTGCTTCCTGAGAGGTTTCGGCATCGAGGACGGTCGCGGATTGCCGTGCTTTGTCGTGCGCATCCCTCCAAGCGATCCGTGAGTCCGAGCCCTTGAGACCCAATATCTCCGCGCGGGCCTCCGCGTACTGCGCGACCCGTTCGCCCTCGGTTAGTACACCCCCTCCCCCTCTTGGGGAGGTCTGCGTCTTTTGGCTGGGCCATTCTTCAGCGGACAGCAGGACACCTTTGAGGGGAAGTCGAAATGGGCCAAGGATGCCTCGAAATCGCGGAGATCATTACACATCTCATAGGACGTAAAGACGTCCAGGAAGCCGTCCACTACGTCGACGGTCGACCGGAGGCCATGGTAGCCCTTATCGGCTCCCATCTCGACACGCCTGAACGGGCGCTTTGGCAGGCGGAGGCCGCCTCCATGCCGCCTGGAATTATGCGTCAGTTCGCTCAGGTGATCACGGATGCCGTGAGCAATGACCTGGAGTTCCGTTTCGAGAACACGCCGCCGGACGATGTTCTGGGCTTCGCGCGTGAGCGTGCGGTCGAGATCCGCTTCCGTTACACGGAAACGGCGATCGTGGCCTCCATTGCGCACACGACGCGGCACCCAAGCTGGCTGCTCGCGGTCGCGCTGCCGGTCGCCCATGAGCCGGTGACCGAGAAAGGGCGAGCCACTGTCTAGCGACTTGCTGGCCCCACAGCTGGAACTGACCCGCGGCGAGACGCGCGTGGTGCGGCTGATCGCGGAAGGACTCTCCAATGGGGAGATCGCGGAGGCGCTGCTGATTTCGCGCAGCACGGTCTCTCGGCACGTTGGCTCCGCCCTCAACAAGTGGGATCTGGCAAATCGTACCGCGTTGGCGGTGGAGTACACGTTCCGATCCGCTAACACCTGAGCTTTGTGTTCCAGGGAGAGCGGCCCCTCCGCTTGCCATTCGTGGCGAGCGACCCGCGTGGGGCCGCTTTCCCATTTAAGCACTGTGCTCTGGCCCGTCGTAGGCGGTTGCCCTGTCCGTCCGTCCGAGAAGATGACCAGCTCATCGGATGTCCCCACACATCGATTGGCCCGCGCCGCCGATGCGATACACGCATGCCCGAACAATACCACTGTCGCGAACAATTGTGTGAGAGCGAAACACTGTCGTGAGAACCTGGTCCAAAAGGGGGCGCCCCCGCCCCGTCTCGGGAGTTCGGTCGGCCACGCTCTGATTCCAAGCGGTTCCGGCGTAGGGCCGCGGGCGGAACTCACTCAGGAATCCACGTGAAGTTCCGAATCTCGTTCGCTCCTACGGGGGCCTCGTGTTCTGCGTCCGTCGCCGGAGATGCGCCCGGAGCGACACTTCCACTGCAGAGAAGCATTCATCCGCTACATATCCTGGTACCCTGTCTTTGGACGCAACCGAATCGCGTCCTCTCAAGTTCCCTCTCAAAGCACGTCTTTCACATGCGTCCTCTTGAGCTCTCAGACTTGGGGAACCCCCGAACTCAATTGGCGCGGGGGTCAGTGTCGGCATCAGCCGGCTAGTTAGTGTTAGACGTTGGCTCAGAAGATTTATGTTGGAAACATGCCCTTTAGCGCGACCGAAGATGAGCTTCGGCAGCTGTTTGAAGTCCATGGCGAAGTCGTCTCCGTGGCCGTTCCGCTCGACCGCGAGACCCAGCGCCCCCGTGGCTTCGGGTTCGTCGAGATGAACAATGATGATGCCTCCAAGGCCATCTCCGCTCTCGACGGCGCGGACATGGGTGGTCGCACCCTGCGCGTCAACGAAGCGCGTCCTCGTGAGGACCGTGGCGGTGGCGGTGGTGGTGGCGGCGACCGTGGTGGTGGAGGCGGCGACCGTGGTGGTGGAGGCGGCGGACGCCGCTGGTAGCCGCTGCTTCGGGAGATGGTTGGCGTCGATAGGCTGCCGGCTTTTCTCCCACGCAAAACCTGCCGAACTGAAACCCGTGCCATATGGCACGGGTTTCTTCGTGCCCCGGGCCGGTTGCGCTGAGGGGCCGTTTCACCGGGGGGAAGGGCGCCCGCCCACGAGGGCCGGTGCTGGTCCCGTACAAGTCGAGGCGGCGTGGCCAGGAATCTGCACGCTCGTCGCTAGGCGCAGATGTCGAAGGATTATTTTGGAGTCTCTGCGTCGCGGCAGCAGGGGCCCGGCGCTGTTTGCCGAACTTTGAGGTGGTCAGGCACTGCGGCGGTCGTCCCAGGGTGGATGGTCTGCCCCATTGCGGAAGACTCGGGTCGCTCCGCATCGCTTGCAGACGGCCGTGCTGGTCGGGCTGCCTTGCGGCGCGATCAGCCAGTGGTGGGGACAGTCATTCGTCGGTGGGGTGTCCGGCATAGCTGCAATCCTTAACGTCGATGCTTGATCATCGACAGCGTCCTTGAAGCTCCCAACCCCTAGACTGCGCGGCATGGATGCACCCTTATCCAAGACGCTGGCACCGCTCAGGGCCTGAACCTTGGCGAATCGACGCTCGCCACCGCGCTCGCCGTCCCTCAGTTCCCGGACTTCGAGCGGTGGCAGGGAAGTCGAAGTTGTGCAGCGAGCGGGAGCCTGGGTCGTTGACGGGCGTGGGGGAGCCGATGCGGCTGTGCAGGCGTGGGATGCCGGCTTGCCGGCCTCGATCAGAAAAAAGTGATTTGGAAGGTGAGCGAATGCAGAAAGTCCGCGTCGGATCCGCTGAGATCATCCAACTGGGAGAGGGGACGCGGGGGATTCCCGGTGACCTTGCCTACCCGGACGCTGGTGATCGGCTGAGGGAGCAGTTTCCGCAGCTTCTTGATGAGAGCGGGGCGATTACGGTGAGCCACGCCTGCTTCGCGGTCGTGGTGGGTGGTCAGACGATCCTTGTCGACACGGGGCTGGGCCCGACGCGTGGAGGGGCCATGCTGGATGAACTCCAGGCCGCCGGTATCCGGCCGGAGGACGTTGACGTGGTGATCAACACGCATGTGCACGGAGACCATACCGGCGGAAATGTGGACGAAGCGATGGACCCTCCCAAGCCGCGGTTTGGGAGCGCGCGCTACTACTTTCCGCAGCTCGATTGGGACCACTACCGCGCCCAAGAGGAGCCGCCGGCGAGCCTTGCCCGGGATCTCGAGCCGATCGCCAACGACGATCGACTCGAACTCTACCAAGGCGAACACGCGATCGGCGAAGCGCTGACGATCATCCCCACGCCCGGCCACACTCCGGGACACTCGAGTGTCATGATCCAGTCGGGCGAGGAGCGGGCATACATTCTCGGAGATGCGTTCGTGAATCCGCTCGAATTGGACGAGCCGTTCTGGCGCAACATGTTTGATTGGGACAGCGAGGTTGCCGGCAAAACCCGACTGCGACTGTTCGATCGGCTGATCCAAGAAGGGACGCTCGCCGCGATCGTGCACTATCCGCCGCCGGGGTTGGGACGGTTCGCCGAGGTGGAGGGGCGCCGGGTCTGGCAACCGATCTAAGGACAGAAGGCGGTTTCGGCAACTCTGTCATCCGGGGCCCCAGCGTCATGGACAGCCCGAGGGGGCAGGTGCTCTCCATCGGCGCTCTGCACGACCTCGTCGCCGGCAACGATCGTTTCAGTGACTGATTCGTCCTCACCCGATGTGGGATAGATGGTTACCATGCGCGTCCAAGCAAAGGGGACGAATCGCATGCATGACTTCGATGGGAAAGTTGCCGTCGTCACGGGTGGCGCGAGCGGAATGGGACGGGCGTTCGCGGAACGGTTCGCGCAGGCGGGGATGAACGTGGTGTTGGCGGATATCGAGGAAGAGGCGCTCGAAACCGCCGTGCGGGAGTTGGAGCAGCAGGAACACCGGGTCATTGGCGTGGTCACCAATACCATGTCACGCGACTCGGTCCAGGCGCTTGCGCAGCGGACGATCGATGAGTTCGGCAAGATCCACATCGTCTGCAACAACGCCGGGGTGATTAGCCGCGGTGATGCCGGGACCCGGGCGGAGCGCGGCGTGTGGGAGATCCCGCAGAGCGATTGGGACTGGGTGATGGGGGTTAATTTCTGGGGCGTGCTCTACGGCTTGCAGGTCTTCATCCCCCACATGCTGCAGCACGGGGAGGAAGGGCACATCGTCAATACCGCGTCCCTCGCCGGACTCACACCGGGTGGCGGGGCGTACGGGGTGAGCAAGCACGGCGTGCTCGCACTCAGCGAGGGGTTGTATCGGGATCTCAAGAGCCGCGACGCCAAGATCAGCGCGTCCGTGCTCTGCCCAGGCTTCGTCAACACCCGCATTTTCGCTGCCGAGCGGAACCGGCCCGAGGAGTTTGAGAGCACTGACGCCGCGATTGATTCAGGTGCCAGCGCGAGCGTGGAGACGATGCTGCAGCAGGCGAAACTGCCCTCCGAGGTCGCCGAGATGGTCTTCGCGGCGATCCAAGACGACCAGTTCTACATCCTGCCCCATCCCGCCTGGGACGAGACGGTGCGCAGCCGGGTGGAGCAAGTCCTTGCTCGTGGCGCTCCGCTGAGCATCGACTTCGAGGACCTGTTGGGCCGCCTCGCCGCCGGGGAAGACCTCTAAGCGGCGACAGGGGGCTGCTTGCTCCAGATTATCGCGACGGTGAAGCCCAGTAACGGCGCCCTGACGGGGCTCTGATCGCGCTGGCGGATCTCAGAACAGCCGTTTTGACCGGCGAGCCGCCCATTCTGGCGAACTGGGCGGCTTCATCAGGTAAGAGAATTGGTCGGGGAGACTGGATTTGAACCAGCGACCTCTTGACCCCCAGTCAAGTGCGCTACCAGACTGCGCCACTCCCCGTGCCAACTGGCGAACCCGCACGGTGCCTGATGCCCGGGTGCTGGCCGCCGACGTGAATCCTACCACCGCCTCCCCGCACGATCCGCATTCGCAAGGCGGCGTCCTGTCGTCCCGAAAGCCTACTTCGGCGATACGTCTTCGCCGGCGAACTGCGGTTCCTCCACCCCGAACGCCTCTGCGGCGTTGAGGTACCAGATCCGGTCGCGATCACGGGCGGTCAAATCCAACCGATCGAACATGGCCTCGAAGCGGTCTAGATGCTCCGGGATCTCCTCGACTCCGCAGTCCGATCCGAATGTCAGCTTTTCGACACCCATCTCGCCGCCAATGAATCCGCCGGACTCCGCGTGTTCCTCAATCGTCTCACCGCCCGAGAGATCGAACATGACTCGTGGCCGCCAGCGCGCGACCGACGCCGCGTCTTGGTAGTAGCCCTGATTGCCGAGATGTGCCCCGATGATCCAGAGATCAGGGCACCAGTTGGCGATCGTCTCCAAGTGGAATGGCAGCATGTAGTGCGCTGATGTCGCGCGACGGCCCATGCGAGCGATCCGCTCGCGCCACATGCGGTAGCGTTTCGCAGCCTCCGGATCGCGTGAGGGGTGTGTCCGCGCATAATCCACCGCGCCGCCGATAACTCCCATGTGGAACACCACCGGCCAACCCAGCTCCTCCGCCTTCTCATAGAGCGGGAGGTAGTCCGGTGAGTCGTAGGGACGAGGCGGACCGATGAGCTTGCCGCCGCGATAGCCCAGATCGTGCAGGCGCTGGATCTCTTCCACGGTGAATCGTTCCGGATCGATGATCGCGACAGGCATGAGTTCCGGGTGGGGTCGGAGATGCTCGATCGCCGCGTCGTGATCCGGCCCGAAGCGGCCGCCGCTGAGGACGGACGCTCGCACCACGTTGCGCGACGCCATCGTCTCGACCAGTTTCTCGATACGGGGCGTGGGATCCGCGTCCGGATTCTGCCAGTCCGTCGGGAAATGGACATGCGTGTCCCAGATGCGAAGCGGTCGTACCACGGAGACCCCCCAAAATGAATCGCGCCAGCAGGAGCCATTTTCTCGGCCCCGCGTATCGTCCGTAAGCCTATCGACCGACACTCAACCAGGCGATTGACCATGTGTCACCCGGATTTGTTTGAGTTGGACCGTAACGTTTCGCTTCCTCGCCCGCCGACTTAACAGGACGACTGCAGCCAATAGGGGAAATTGTGTCCAGGAACTCAGATCGCCACCCGGACCACGATGGTGGCAACCTTGAACCAGACGCCCTGCCGGAGCTCGATGAGCTGCTGCAAGACGCGCCTGTGCTGAACCCAAACGCGATCTGGCAGCGAGTGAGCGCCGGGATGGACACGGACGAGCGACTTCCTCGGGCCACGAACCCGAATCCAATCGCAGGCTGGCTTGGCCGCTCAAGCCAGCGCGTTGCGGCCACGGCCGCGGGACTGATCATCGCCGTCGGCCTGGCGGTTGGGCTTCTCGTCGCCACTTCCAGTAGTGCCGATGCCAGCTTCCTGGAACGGGTCAGCGCCCTTGGACACCAGACCGACGTGGCGCTGGAAGATGGCATTCTCTCCGAGAGTGAAGCCCTCGATCTTGGGAATGCCCTCGATGAACTCATTGCGCGAATCGAGTCGGGCGACGACCTCGCCGAACTCACGACGGAAGAACTGGAAATCGTGCTGGGGGCCTTGGACAGCATCAGGGGCGACCTCGTTGTCGCGGCGGGGGGCGAGTTGGTTGCTGTGGGACCCTGACAGGGGACCTTGCACAACTCAGCGCGCGCGTGCACCGCGCACGTGGGAGCCGGTCCGCGTGCGGGGTCGTCGTCACGCTTCCATCCACTGCCAGCAAAACGGCGGTGTCGCAGCTGTTCGAGATCGAAGAGCTGCCAGTCACGGTGATCGCGGGTGAGGCAGGAAGCGTTGAGATCAGCGCTGTCGATGGTGCTCTGCAGGTGAGCCGGACGAACGGCGCCGATGGCTGGTCCGTCGTGATCAACACCCAATCCGGCCAATCGGTCTCCGTGACCTTCAGCGACGGTGGCGTCACGGTCCTGGTCAACGCGTCGATCACGGAAGGTGGTGACGTCGTCGTCACGACCACCGCGGATGATGGCGATGACAGCGGCGGTGGCGATGGGACCGCGGCGGCGGTCGTCGATCCCACGCGGGAGTCCTTCACAGTCGGAACCGCTGGGATCGTGGTGGTCGAATACACGGACGGAAACGTCACATTGGTCAGCGCCGAGACGAACCCGGGCTGGGAACTCGTATCTGACGACGACGA
>Ga0114996_10003458_pt1 | contig 19582 bp, 12 predicted proteins | sample ArcticOcean_MG_C_4_FD_87039 | JGI IMG/M metagenome (GOLD analysis project Ga0114996, IMG submission 87039) | Marine microbial communities from western Arctic Ocean - ArcticOcean_MG_CB4_134 | ecosystem: Environmental > Aquatic > Marine > Oceanic | place: Arctic Ocean: Canada Basin | collected...
GGCGGCCTTCTTGCCGGCGGCGGCCGCCGGTTCGTTTTTTCCCTTGTAGAGATCTTTTGCGGCTTTGAGCGTCGACTCAGTAGCCTGACGATGTTCCGTTCCCTGCTTGAAACCTTGGGCATCGACCTTGCGTGCCAACTCGGCGGTTTCCGCGGCGATCTGCCACTGCGCTTCGGCGATTTGTCGGGCGATTTGCTTGGCCGGATCCTCCTTCGGCTTTGGTGTGATCGCCGTTTCCGTGGCCTCGCGGATGCGAGCCTGCCGATCACTGAGGCTACCCGCTTCGGCGGCCAACTCGCGCGCCCGGGCGGCGTGATCGCGCTCGGCTTCGAGGCTAGTGCGCAATGCTTCGAGAAAGGTAATGGCCGAATCGATTTTCAGCTCGGCTGCCATCGCCTCGCCGAGCTGTGCACTCTTGGTATTCGCCAAGGGCAGCAATTCAAGGAGTTGCCTCGCCGAGTTGACATACGCATCGGCAACCGCGCTCGCCTGGATTGCGATGTGCGAATACTCCGTTCCAGTGTTTTCGTCTTCGATCTGCAACAGAATCGATTCCGCTTTGCCGGTCGAGTTGTGAGCGGAGGACAAAGCAGCTCTGCTCGCGTTCTCAAGCTGCAACGGCTGTTCTGAAAGAACCGGAAGAATCACGGCAACTTGTCCCTTGGCGCTGCGCAGCAGATTGATCGCCTCGTTGAGTCGCTTGGCGATTGTGTTCGCCAGTTTCTCTGCGGACTGCGAAGCGAAGCGACGTGCTTTGGCGTCGAAGACCAGGGTCAGTGGCTTGCTTCTGACTACGTGCGGCCCACCAAGCGATTCGGGCAACGTGTCCCGTACTTCGATCCGCACCTCGACGCGCGACACGCCCGCGAGCGGCAACTTGCGAAGATCCAGCGACGACTGTCCGATCCATGTGCCCTCTTCGATCGTGCTGCGCCGGGGTAGGTTCGTGGTGAACGATTCGCTGCGGTCTGGCGCCAGATCAATCACCAACCGGGCTTCCGCAATGCCAAAATCTTCTCGTACGTGATAGACCAGCGGCAACGTATCGGTCGGCCGCACACGTAGTTCCGACGCGGTCGGTTCGGCGATGACCACAATCGGCGCCCAATCCGGAATGACCTGAATCGTATGCGCAGCGGCACGGGATTCCAGGTCGAATTCGTCCTTGAGTTTCAGGCTCCACTTCCCCTCAGTCTTTTGGCTCACCTCGAATCGCCACGTTGCGACCATGAGGTCCTCCCCATCGCCGACATCATCTGGCAGGTGCAGCTCGTCGTTGATCAGCAGTTTCGCTTCGGTCGGTGGCGTGTTGAACGTCGCGGTCAGCGTGATCTGGGTACCGTTGGAAGCCGCAATATCGCCAGCGGCGTCGTTTATTGTCGCCGCCGTCATGCCCGTATAGGCAGGAAATTCGTATCGCAAATCATAGCGGTCGACGTCGAGTCGCGGCGTCACCTGCACGCGAAAAGAGCGGCTTCGCGTCCTGCGGTCGATGAGCACACGGTACCTAAGTTCGCTTTCGACGCGGGGCAGAGTTACGGCGAACTTGGTCGAACCAGCATCCGGTGAGTTGATCCGTGTCATCGCGTGCGTGGTTTCAACATGAGCCGCGTCCGTGACGAGTACATGGCCCGCTTTTGCGATAACGCCGCCAATGGTCGCCTCGATCCGAAGCGGATCGCCGATGGCGATCATCGTGTCGCCCGGTTCGACGGTGAGCGCCGCAGCGCCGAAGGAACCCATATCACTATGTGGCGAGATCGCCCGTTGTATCAATCGCGAGGTCTGCTGAGGCCACGCAATCCAGATCGCACCGAGGATGGTGCCGGCGACACACGCGGCGACAAGATAGGGCCGGGCTGATCGCAAGCTAAACTCTCTGCGCGGCTGCACGGCGCGGACTTGGTCGAGCGCCTGGTTTGTCAACTCTCGCAGCATCGCTGGCGACGCCATGCCTGACTGCCCGTGATATTCCAACAACAATTCGACGGTCGAGCTAACTCGCTCTTCAAATTCCGGATGGTGTGCGTCAACGATCTGCGCGATGTGAGCCATGGTCATTCGCTTCGCAAGCGGACGCACGAGAAAACAGACGAAGGCCAACACGACAAGACCTGTGGCCGTGCCGGTGACCAGCCATCTGGCAATTGGCGAGAACAGCGCGACGGTCGCATCAATCGCCATCACGGACAGCAGGGCGAAGATGGCGACCGCGGCGACGGTCAACAGACCGCGCACGAGGATCACCATCCGGCGACGGCGGATTACTCGTTGCAAGACGTCGACCAACGGTTGCGGCAGTGCGGTCATCGCGTTTTTCGTTGAGTCGGTTGCGGTCATCATGGGAGCCCCGCTTTTTTTCTAAGAATCCACTCGGACGTGAGCAGACACGTGATCACGGCCAGCAACGGCCACGAATGCCAGAGTGGATAACGGTCTTCTTCGATCACCTGACGCGAGCCGGGCCCCAGATGTTCCGCCGCGGCCGCCGCGTCTGCTGGTGCCACGACAATACCGCCCGTCCGCTTCGCGAGAAGTTCGAGCGTATTGCGGTCCGCCGTCAGTTCTACCAACTCCGGCGTCTGCTGCCGGACCACGACGAACTCGGTGGCGACGTCTCGTGCCGCTTTGGCAATTTCCGTGGCGGCTTCGTCATCTACTTCGAGCGTAACGCGGTATTTTCCGGTCGTCGTAAGCGGACCGATATCGGCCTCGTACATGCCGGGCGAACCCACGACAGGATTAAGGCTTTTCTGCGCGATTACAGCGTCGTCGAGTGTCACCTTGATCGAGGCGGCGTCGGTTTCAAGTGGACTATTTCCCTTGCTTTGCAATCGGGCCCGAACAACGACAGGCTGTCCCGATTCGTACACCGGTTGACCAGTTCCGAGTCGGACGAGATCGTTGCCGTCAGGCAATTTGTCGGTTGTTGCCCAACGCATGACCTGTCCCCAAAAACGATGGTGGTGCTTGTCTCCACTGCGGAAACGCAGCCGCCATGTTCCGTCGAACGTAAGCATCAACACGCGGCCGACCCCATAAGGGTGCATCGCGATCAATGCGTTCTTCCGGATGAATTCGTTGCGCTCGCGCGCGAGACGCTCGGCTTCTGCCGGGTTCTCACTCGATTCGGCAAAGATCTTCGGCTCGCCCAGCGGCATGGCATATGCGAGGACGGTTGCACCGGGTTTCGTGCCGGTGATGGAATACCGACGATGAAACTCCGGCAAGCCGTTCCACAGGAGTATGTTGTCATCTGGATCGTCATCGAGCCGCGTAATCATGTTCCTTTCGCCGTCCACGGTCAGTCGGGCAAAGAACCCTGAAGCAGGTTTGGATGCCGCCGCAGCGTCCGAAGGTTGGTAAGTGACCGGAAGCATCTCCTCCAACGTCGAATCGGTGAATGCGTGTGGCATATGATGCTGACCAGCGATAACGATCAATCGACCGCCACGCTTGGCAACGTACTTCTTGAGTATGGCGGTTTCCTTTGGGCCGAGTTGATCGGGTCCCACGTCGCCCAAGATAATCGCGTCGAACAACATCCAATCATCCTCGGTTTTCGGGAACGCCGTCGCCTCGCGTTCGCCAAGCTTGCGAGTCGCCGAGGCATGAATCGTTGGGCCCTTGGGGACGCCCTCGATCCTGTCGGGCTGAAGCAACAAGTGCTGTAACCGAACCGATTTGTCGCGTTCCGCGAACAGCCTGCGAAGATAGCGGAACTCCCAACGTGGGCGATCCTCGATGAGAAGCAGCTTCGTGGCATCGTCGATGATGCGCAAATGAACGTCGTGGGTATTGTTATCCTTGATCAACTCGCCTTCGATTGGAGTAATCTTGACCACATAACGCGCCAGACCGGGCTCGGTTGGCGTGTGGGCTAGCTCAACCTCGGTTCGGAAGACGTCATTCACCACAGAGATTTTCTTCTCGTCGACGGTCTTGTCATTATGAACGAGTTCGATCTGAGCCGTTTGTCCTTGAAGACCATCGATCTTGATATTCGCGCGGATCACGAACCGGTCGTCGGCCTGAACACGGCTGGGCGAGGTCACCGAAATAATGGCAGCGTCCGTTACGGTCGCCTCGCTGCCGACGATCACGGAATTTACCGCGGCACTTCTCATGCCCGGCTGACGCGCAACGGCATCGACAGAACGTGTGGCGTTGTGCCGCCCGTCGCTGATGACAACGACACCAGAGAGCTTCCGCGCCGGAATGTCTGTTCGGACCGTTTCAAGTGCCGACGCGAGATCGGTCGTTTGTCGAGTCGACTGCGGTAGGTCAGACTGCTGCCACTGGGCAGGTGTCGTTTCAACGGTGTTGCCGTCGAACCGATAGAAGCGGACCGAATACTTATCCTTCAACTTATCCAACATACCGGATTGCTCGTCGCCGACGCCATTCAGGATGGCCGCAGCGAGTTCCCGTCGTGGTTGGGCGGCAGCCGAGTCGATTTCTTTACGCAAATCGCCGGAAAGGCTCTCGTACTGAATTTTGTCGAGCACCGGTTGCAACTCGCTGATCGCGCTGAGCGCGCCGGCCAGTGACGTCGTGGCGCTATGAAGTTTTTTCTGAAGCTGAGGAGATTGTTCTCGCAACATCACGGCATCTGCGGCACGTGAGATCTGCTGAGCTTCGTCCAGAATAGTGGCAACGCCTTCGTCGAGCATATCGGCAGCCGCCACGATCGATTTGTTCGCCGCCTCCGGCAACGCTTGATCGGCTAGTATCTGGTGCAACTCGTCGCGCCGCGTCTGGGCAGTCATCGCTACTTCGCGCAGAACGACACGAAACGCCTCGCACCGATCAGCACTCGTCTTGTCATCGCTATCGAGGTTGCTATCTCGCGAGAGTCGTTCGAGCCACTGAATCTCGATGGCCAGTTGCCGCTCGACACTTCGAAGCTCTTCGCTGGCTTCGGCCACGACATATCGCTGAGGGAGACTGCCCGGCAGCAGCATCTGAGCCAAAGCGAGCTTTTCTGATACGGTGGCTTGGACATCGCTTCGGTCCATTGATGCGGAATCATCGATGAGAACCGCCACTTCACGTTCGTCGATATAAGTCGTCTCTTGCGTGAACGTTGGCTCCAAGAGTATCAGCAGCACGAGGGCGATGGCCGAAACGCGGAAACAAATGGTCCAACGACGTATTTTTGCAGGCACCGCCCGACGTTCCAGTTGGTACAGTGCGACGACGCACTGAATTGCGACCGCGCCGACTGCCGCGACAACCGCCAGATCCCAGGTGGTGGCCAGGGTGATGAACCGCTCGAGTGAATGAAACACGAATAACAACGCCACGCTGCCGACGCAGAGACCGACCACAAACCGAAATATGTTTGCGAGCGAATACACCGACGTAAAAAACCGGTGGAGAACCATCCACGCGATCACCGCTGCTACCGCAATGGCAATCAGCAGGGGCGTCGAGAGAGCTCCGGCCGATACATCGAATATCGCAGACTGCGTGTTCATGGCGAGTTTGCTCCCACCTTGACGCCGCCATCGGGCGCGGTCGCCCGTGGCCACGATGTTTGCGAAACGGGAGGGGATTGAAGTGAATCGGTGCGCTTTGTGTGAGACGTACTGCCGAGCCTCCGCTGAACAGCAATCCAACGAGCCAACGCGATCTCAGCAACGATCAAAAACAGCGCCGCGACGACCAGTAGTTTCCAGAATCGATAACCGGGCATATCACCAGAGATCGCCATCAGCAAACTGTCCAGAGAGGACACCGCGACGAGCGGCAGATGTTCGCGACCCGCACGAAACTGTTCCTCGGATAATACCTCGAGATGACTTTCTTGCGGCGAGGATCGTACCACCAGTGGCACGGTCTGCTCGGGAAGAGTATCTCGAAAGATATCGCGGAAAGAGTCGGGCAGTTCAAGGCGGTAAAGACCTGGCTCCGCCAGACGCTGGAAGCTCACATGGACTCGCTCTGCGACACTTCGCAGCACGGCCGCGTGCCTCGTGCCATCGGGCGCGACGAGTGTCGTGCGCAGCTTCTTTTTGCTGCCTGAAGTTTGAGCGACTTGGCCCGCAAGTTGTACCTTCCAGGCCTCGCGAGGCGAGAGGTTCTCAGTCTGGATCGGCTCGCGCTTTGATGTGCTGCTCTCCCATAACAGGCGGCATTGTTTTTCTTTCGTGCCGTCAACATACTCGACTCGCAGTGCGTACGGATGCCCCTCGATCAACTCGATCCCCTCTAGCGCGTCGCCTTTAGCGGAGGTGGTAGCAATGAGTTTTCCATCGAGCCAGGCGTTTGTCTGTGATCCGTCGACGAAGAAGCGGTACGTGCTCGTGGCCGAAGGCGTAAGCGTTCCGCTCCAGCGAATCGAGAAGCCGGTCGTTGGCATCCCTGCGGCGGCCGGCGACGCTCCCCAATTGAATGACACATTCGGGTCGACGCGCGCCAACATGCGACGACCGAATCGGGGATCAGAATAATACTCTGCCCACAAACCAGAGGCGTCGGGTAGATTCTCGCCTGTAATACGCCGCCGCGCGAAACCCAACGGCAGAACGAAAGACTCGGCACCGATAGAATCACGCTCCAGACCGTGTTGAGGCAGTTGCATAACATGGCCGACCATTTCTCGAACAAATGGCAGAAACGACTGGAGCGCCGGCAGGTTGCCGTCGCGGTTGTCGAGCGAAACGGCGGTGACCAATACTCGACCTTCGCCTACCTGCCGCTCGACGACGAACGGTTCGCCCGTATCTAGCTTGCCGCAAACTTGCACGGTGTCATCGCCCTTATCGCACTTCAAACGCCACACGGTCGTCAGTGATGCCGCACCCATATCGGTGTCCGGGTTTTCGACGATGAGTTTTAGCGCCGGGTGCTGAAACGTACTAACCATGGGGTGGAAACCCGCATCGCCGTCGGCACGAACGACTCGTTTTCCAAGCAACGCCGGCATCAGCGCGCGCCCCTTGGCAGTCTTCCAGGCGTGATAGAAGACTGGATCGCAACGGCTTCCGGGCGCGACGAGCAGTCCACCTCCGTCCGCCACAAATTGTGCCAGTTCAAACGCCGTGTTCGCCGGTAGCTTTGCAACATCGGCCAGAATCACGACGCGAAAATCAGAAAAACTGGAAACCGACGCAATCTGAGGTGCGTCGACGGTCGTTATTGAAAACAACGCACTTGATGATTCCTTCGACGTAGAGCCATCGAAATCTGGGGCCAGCGACACTTCCAAAAACGATGTGGCGCGATCACGCCAGCGTCGTGTCGGATTGCCGTTGACCAACAAGACAGGCAACCGTTCAAAGACAGACACGACGCGCTCCGCATGATTGTCCCAGGGAAGATCGTCCTCGATCACAATTTTGGCCGACAGGGAGTGCAAGCCACCGTGAGCGAAACGATGACGGAAAGTTACCGTTTCGGAAACACCAGAATCGACATCCCGAATCGTCCGCCGGAGAACCTGTTTACTGCCGTCGATTCTCAATTCGACATCGACAGCTTTGCGGATCGACTGCCCACCCGTGTTCTCGATCAATACGTTGATCGGCACATCGCGATCCGGCGAAATAACTCCGTCGGGAATGGCGACGCTAACGACTTGCAGGTTCTTGACTCGCTCGGGCATATCTAGCTTGCGAACTAAGAGCGCCGGCGGGGTCTGTGAATCTCCGATCGCTGCTCGCATCAATTCCCAATTCACCTGTCCGTCTTCACTCCAACCGGCACTCTGACCGTCGGTAATCAGGACAATCGTTTTGGAGACGTTGTCGCCACGGTCGAGAGTCGTCACGGCCGCCGCGAGCGTCGGCGAGATGGACATCGTGCCGCCGACGGGTTGAAGTTGTTCGATGATCTTACTGAGTCGGTCGGAGTGCGACTGTGGCGACGGAACCTCAATATGTGGATCGGCGCCCGCCACGATGATCGTGGCGGCATCGCCGCTGTCGAGCGCGGTGACGACGGCCTGGGCCTCTTCAATTGCATGGTCAAAATTGGATCTTCCGTCGACGACCAGTCGCATCGAACTCGAACCATCGATCACGATCGCGATGTCACTGCCACCGGACGCCTGTGGCAATAACGCCGTCTGAGACGATCGTTCCGCGACGGTGACTGCGACGGCGAATGCGATCATCAGCGAGCCCGCCGCGATCAGCGTCCACCGCCATGCACGATAAGCGCCAAGTGCCGCCGCCGCGCCGAGCAGCGCCACGCCGAGCAATACGGCTGGTAATACGAACTGCCAAGGCACTCGTGACTCAGGAGGCACAAAGGGTAGCGCCATGGCCATGGCCAGCAGCGCAAGAAGCAAGCAGCGAATGACGAGCAGCAAGATCTGTTCGATTAGCATCTTGCGACTTCGCCGCGCCACCGACGCCATCAGAAACTGCATGGCGCCCCATTGCAGTCTCTTTGCCCGATGTTGCGTGAGCAAGTGCAGGATGACCGGAATCAGTGCCACGGCCAACCCGGCAAGCATGATCGGGTTAGAGAAAAGCATTGGGAGTCGTCTTTTGCTAGGCGTGCGTGTTATTTACGGCGGGCTTGCCGTCTGGCCAGATACTGCGCCAAACAGATGTCGAATGGCTCCCGCGTACACATCGGTACGTAGTCGATCTCCATTTGGCCGCAACCCGCATCCAAACGGCGCTGAAATTGTCGCAAACGTTCCAGGTATTCAGTGCGAATGGCTCGCGGATCGAGCACGATATCGTCACCGGGGTTCTCGAGGGCTTCGAAAACAGTCCACCGGGAAAACGGAAACGTGAGTTCCTCGTCGGCCAGTACATGAAACAAAACAACTTCGTGTTTCCGGTGCCGAAAATGTTGCAGTGCTTCGAGCAGCGGCTCGATCTCGTCTAGCAGGTCGCTGATGATCATCACCAGACCGCGCCGTGGAATTCGCTCCGCAACGTCGTGAAACACGGCTGCAAGACTCGTCTCGCTGCCCGGCTGGGTCTTGTGCAACTGTTCCAAGAGCACACGCAAGTGTGTCGGGCGGCTGCGGGCGGGCACGTAGGAGCGCAGCGCTTGATCGAAAGACACAAGTCCCACGGCGTCTTGCTGGTTGATCATCAGGTACGCCAGTGATGCCGCCACGTAGCGGGCATAGTCGAACTTCGATACTGGTCGCCCGTCGATCCGAGCGGACTGCTCTCCGGCGTAGTTCATCGATCCCGAAGCGTCCAAAAGAATCGTCGCTCGAAGATTCGTCTCATCGATATATTGCTTAACGTAGTAGCGGTCATTACGACCGTATACACGCCAGTCGAGGTCGCGAATGTCATCCCCGGCCACATACTGACGATGTTCGGAGAATTCCGCCGAGAATCCCTTGTACGGACTCTGATGACGTCCGGTGACAAAACCCTCGACGACGTCGCGGGCGATGAATTGCTGGCCCGATAGTCGTTCAAGCGACTCCGCCCGAAGCAGATTCATACACGCAGGTCGGTCCGACGACTTTTTCATCTGGGTTCCACAAGCAGAAGTACGCTAGGAAATATCGTCTTCGACGTCCGGACGCACTTCATCCAGCAGGCGGTTGATAATGTCATCGGTCGTGACACCGGCTGCCTCGGCATTGAACGTCGTGATAATCCGGTGCCGCAATACGGGATGCGCGACCTCGCGAATGTCCTTCGTCGTCGCATGATAGCGGCCATGGAGAATCGCACGGGCCTTGGCGGCGACCGTTAGGTTGATTCCGGCCCGAGGCCCCGCGCCCCAAGAGACCATTTCGCGAATGAACTCGGGAACTTCGCCGGAGTTCGGACGTGTCGCTCGGGACAAGTCGCGCGCATACTTGAAGACGTGCTCTGCCACGGGCACACGCCTGACGACCTCTTGCAGTCGAATCACGTCTTCGCCGCTCAGCACGGACTGAAGCTGTGGTCGACTTGCTCCCGTAACCTGTTTGATGATCTCCAATTCCTCATCAGCGCTTGGATAATCCACCTGGATATTGAACATGAAGCGATCGAGCTGCGCTTCGGGCAAGGGGTAGGTGCCCTCTTGTTCGATTGGGTTCTGTGTTGCCAAGACGAAAAATGGCTCGGTCAGCGGATAGGTCTTCGTACCGACCGTTACATGGTGTTCCTGCATCGCCTCGAGCAGCGCGGCCTGTGTCTTGGGCGGCGTGCGGTTGATTTCGTCGGCGAGCACCATATTGGCAAACAACGGACCATGCACGAAACGGAACACACGGCGTCCGGTCGTGTGATCCTCTTCCAACACATCGGTGCCGGTGATGTCCGACGGCATCAGATCCGGCGTAAACTGAATCCGCTTGAACGTTAAATTGAGCACCTCGCTCAGCGAGCTAACAAGTAACGTCTTGGCGAGGCCGGGCACGCCAATCAGCAGCGCATGACCGCGGCAAAAAATTGCGATCAGCGTTTGTTCGACAACCTTCTGCTGACCCACAATCACATGACTCAACTCTTCGGTTAATGTGCGGTAGGCGGCGTTGAGCGTTTTGACGAGTTCGATGTCGTCGTCCGCCGCCGCACCTCCACTTGGCGGTACGTCCGCCGTGGATTGATCGGGCTGTGTCATCTTGTGTTCTCTTTAGCCGGGATTTCCATTTGGATAAACCTGGAACGACTCCAGGCTCAGAATGTCGCCCATTGTAGCAGTATAATCAGGATAATCCGAAGGGGGAAAACCGAACATTAAATTCCTGGCGCTGCAGACACGCAAGTCGGTGCGAACCAACCAATTTCGGCGGAGTTCAGTTGGCGGGTGTGGAAATTCTTGTGCAACGAGCTATTTCCGCAAGTGCAGTGATAAACAGGAGTTACGCATTGGTTGAACGCCGCTGGGACACGGACTCGAAAGCGCCCGGCGGACTTTGGAGGTGAGCCATGAATCCTCGCTTACGTTCAAGTCACGAATTGGGCACAGAGGTTGCCATCAAAAGGAGCAGTCGGTCCATTACCCGCATCAAAAAAGTGATGCGAATCGAGGGCGTGACGAGCCAAGTCCGCTTTATTTGTTTTTCTCTTTTGGTTTGTCGCGAGGAGCGCGAACCGGCCGGTCGAGCTTCAGCACGACGATCGTGTCGAGTTTCACGCGGTCTCCCCTGGGCACGGAGATCCGAACGCCCTTCTCGTGCTGCTCGACCTCAACCTTGCCACCAGTGAGCAACGAGGCGGACTCAATTTTTCCCTCAAGCGGCGACAACTCGATCCGACCAGCCGGCCATTTCAAGACATGCACGTACACCGTGTCGGCGCGATAGGTTGTGCCGCCCCACGTGCCAGGCGGCAGTGGTCCACCACGGGTGCCGTAGATACTCGCCCCAGAGACTTTCAGCCATTGGCCGATCTCCGCCAGCCTCTTCGCTTGATCCGGCTCAATCCGCCCGTCGGGCGAGGGGCCATTATTCAACAGCAGATTTCCATCGCCACAGGCACAGCCGACTAACAGGTCAACGCACTCTTTGAGCGACTTGACCTTTGCGTTCTTCTCGTACGACCAGTGCGTTCCGGCCATCTTGATGCACGATTCCCAAGGCCGCCGAAAGTCGTGCTTGCCCAACTTCTGTTCCGGCGTTTCAAACTCGGCCGGCACGCCACAGCGGTTGTTGATCACGATGTGCGGCTGTAGGCGGCGGATCGTGCGGAACACGCGATCGGCGTCCCACTGCCGCGCGTCGCGGCTGAAATATCCGCCGTAGCCGAGGCAGTCAAACCACATGATGTCGATCTTGCCGTAGTTCGACATTAGCTCCTTGATCTGACCGTGATAGTAATCGAGATATCGGGCATGGTTTTTCGTGTTGCAATCGGGATGCCGCCAGTCGACCTGCGAATAGTACAGCCCAAGTTTCAGCCCGCCGCGGTGACAGGCGTCCGCCAACTGCTTGACAATGTCTTTGCGATACGGCGACTTTCGGCTGGTGATCTTGTAGTCGGTCAGTTTCGTGTCGAAGTTGCAGAATCCGTCGTGGTGTTTCGTGGTGAACACGATATACCGCATGCCGGCGCTCTTGGCGATCCTGACCCACTCGTCGGCGTCAAACTTGACGGGGTTGAATTTCTGGTACAGGTTGTCGTAGATCTCGTTGGGAATCTCGCCCGGACTGAACCGCCCGCGACTCTTGCGGCCCCAACTCAGATCCGTGCCGCTCACGGTCACTGGTCCCCAGTGGACGAACATGCCGAACTTCATGTCACGCCAGCGAGCAACGTCTTCGGTCCGAGCCTTCCAGTGCGGGGCCTTTGGATCAAGTTTTTCCTCGGCGACTGTATTCGACCAGTCCGAGACGGCAAACAAGATGACTAGGACAGTCTTTAACGTGGCGCGATTCATGGAGAGTCCTCTAAGAAAACTTGTAACCAAACGGCCGATTACTTGCTGGGCGACTGTTTTGGGTTCTGGCCAAGTGCCTTGCGGTGAGGTCGGCTCAGCCGCTCAATTTGCTCGGCTGAATCGAAGGGAACGTACATCGCACGCATGACCATTTGATAACGTTGGCCGGGCTTGTATTGCGGGACGAAATACTGAAAGTCCCACGCGGGGTTGCCCTTGCCACCTCCCGACGGGGACTGCGAAATCCGCATCTCATCTCTGGGTCGAAACATCAGAACCAGCGCCATGCCGTGACTCACACCAAAATACCACGGTTCGCTAAATCGATACTTCGAACGGTTGAATACCAACGTAAGCGGGAAATCCTTATCGTGCGAGAAGACACGACGATCATCGGATGCTAGATGCGTTGGTAGCGTACCGTGCGCAGGTGTTTTGCCGCGTATCCACTGCGTGTTTTTCCGGGTCTCTTCAATGCCATGTCCTTTGAAATGGATATCGGTCGATTCAGGCTGGTGGATGTAACTGGCCCAAAACAGCCCGATATAATTGTTCTTGAACTTGCGTGCTCGCGGAACGCACTCCAGCGTCATTTCGATCGTCGAGTCGTCGAGCATTTGATAGCGAAGACAGCTCTCTAGTTTCCAGTGAGGCGTTGGGGCTTGGTAGAGCTCGCATGTGAAATCATCGATGATCCGCAACTGCATCGGCGCTTTTCGAGGCTCGAAAAGCGTTCGGTGGTTCTGGACCGTTCCGTCGTGAATATGTTCGAAGTTCAGCCCCGCATACGATGGGACAAAAAGGTTCTTCGGCTGTCGGGCGTGCGTGAGTGACGCAACGCCGCTATATCCGGCGCGATGCCCGGGCAGCACCTCGTCATCGACGCTCGAGTTGTCAACGACCACTGCACGGACTTCTGTTCGCTTCAAAATCACGTAGGGCTTTTTCGCCACGCGATACTTGATCGTCGGGTTGCTCAGCGTTGTCAGTTTCGGAGGTTCCGCGCCGAGGCACATCGAACCGCTAATGAGCCAGCCAACAAGGCACGTTGTGAAGTGTCGCATCATGTCTCTGAGTCCTCGAAACTACCGATCTCTGCGGTATCGAGATTACTTTTCCTTCGCGTCGTTAGCGAAAATCGAGCTTTCCCGAGCCTTGTCGGCGGCAGGAAAGTCGCGCGGGATCGGAATGGTGACTTTACCTGTGGCAGCCCACTCTGTACCTCGCTGCAAGAAAGCCACGAAACCTGCGCAGCGTGAGGCCTCTTCGTGTCCGATCGCGAGGTGGAATACTCGCCCTTTCCCATAGGCGATCGTCATAATCAGCGGTTCGTGAACGTCGCGGCCCGCCTTTGAACGAGGCGAGAACGCCGTGGCCAGGACCGTCATATTCTTAGCCGGGCCTCGCAAGTGCGAATAGAGTTCATCCTTGGTGTGCATCCAGGCTCGCGGCATTCCCCGCGTGATCGGATGCTCGTGGTCGCGGACCACGATCTGAAATTCATGTTCCGGCCCGTGCCAGCCCCCTTTGCCCGCGCTGTTGTCACGAATCAGTTTGTCCTTCTTATAGTACACATAAGGTCCCCATTTCTCGTTGCGGTGACCCCAGCCACCGAGCCCGATCATCTCGTTGTACGCTTTCCAATGCGGGAACGAGTTATTCGCCGCGTGAACAATCACCAGGCCGCCGCCTTGACTGACATAATCGACGAGGGCCTTCTGAGTCGCCTTTGACCAATCGGCGTCGGGCGTGCGCGTGACCGAGCCATCGCTATTGTAGTTGTGTATCACAACCGGATGGGCGGAGAATTTTGGCTTAAACTGAGCGAGTTCGCTGTGCTTCTTCGGCGCCGTCTCAACTTCGACCGTGAAACGGCGGCTGGCCTCCAAGGCGCGCTTTAGCAGCGGCGTCGTCTCCTTCCAATGGTGATTGCTGTGTCCGTCAACGATCAGCGCGCTCAGTTTCGCCTCCTCGCCATCAGCAATACCTGCCGACACGAAGATCGCGGTAAGCAACAAACAGCTCAAGCGAAACATGGTGCGGTACCTTTATGTGTGTGCTATTCGATGCGTTTAATCTTGAAGAAGTCGATGCGCGTCAAGTCGGTGCCCCACCACTTGTTAGGGTCGATCACCAGACGGATCAACTCGCCTTTCTTAAGACCGATATTCTTGTATGCGAATTTGGCCGTATCGGGACCAATTTTGTCACCCACTGGCCCATTCTTGCCGAGGACGCGGTCGGCCTTTTGACTTCTTCCGCCTGCCTGCTGCTTGACGACTTCGACGAAGCACAGCACACCGGTGTGCTTTCTGTATTTAACAACCTGCAAATCGGTGAACTTGCCCGAGATGTCGTATGATCCGTCGGCCGGCACGCGGTACGTGATCGCCACCGCACAGTGGGCGACCTTCTCCACGAACGGGTGCATCAGGACCTGCCCGGTCTTCTTGTCGCCCCAGACGCCCTCGAAACGTCCGTTCCAGTCGGAGCCAAAAATCCAACCCTCAGTTTTTTTCGGATTGGGCAACAGGCCGCCGATCGGACCGTCCACTTTTCCCGGGATTCCTTTCTTTCGATGTCGGTCCGACATGGTCGCCGTGGCGAGTCCCAGGCGATGGTAGACACCTGCTCCCTGGCCCAACTCGAACCAGAACTGCCAAGTATCGTCGTTCGTATTGCCGCGTCCGTCCGGGCCATCGCCCTTGGGGTCGGCAACGTCAGCGGCGGTCAGTTCGACCACTTCGCCGACGGAAGAAGATTTCTTCGTCTTCGCCGAATCTTCCGCGAGGCCGGGGTTCACCAGCAGCGACATCGCCGCGACAACTGAAACGATGACCGATCCGATACGAAGTTGCATAATCATGTTCCTACATCGACTAATTGGCGGTACAGCAAGGTCTCAATGCAACATCACTTCGGCACGATGGATTTCTTCGTCCGCCATCCGGTGGCCTCGATTCGGGCAAACTCGTTCTTCACATCCGTGCCTTCGAAGAACGAGAGCCAGCCGCGCAGCCGTACGGTTTTTCCCGGCGGACAATCGGGAAATCGCGGATCGCTGTGCATGCACGGACAGGGTGAATTAGACCAGGCCCGTTCGCACGGCTCCCAGGCGGTGATGATCCAACGGTCTCCCTTCTGATTGCGACAAGCGGCGTATGGGGCGGAGTGCAACTTGTTCTCGTTGGTCTGCTTGTTGAATCCAGCGGCGCTCTTGAGCATGATGCAGTTTTGTACGATCAATCCGGTGAGCTTTTCAGCGGAGCCATTGGTGAGCCACATCTCCATCCGCACGGCCCGGCGCGAAGGCGTGATCTTTGCGCCAAAGGAGACCTTGTTTGGCAGCGTGCGCTCGATCTGCAAACGGCCGTCGCTGGAGGACTTCCATTCCAGCGGCGCAAGCTCTATTTTTTGTCGATCCCAGGTGGTCGGAATATGCGTGTGTGCTAGGTAGAGCAGTTCGCGACGGCCACCCCGATTCCACCAGATCGCTTCCGGCACGTCGACCACTACGTAGCTGTCCTTGTCCCACGGCAGGAACACGCTCGCCTTGGTTTCTCGCTGAGGGCGAATCGCTCCATCAAGGAATCCGATCCGTGGATGCCGCCCGCCTGGGTAGGGCAGCACAAAGAGCGGCGCATCATCCGCACGCTTGGGCCGCGTTTCGTTGCGGATGTCATACTTCTTTAGCGCCGCGGAAATCTTCTCCGGCGAAAGCCCTGTCGCCGCGACGATTTCGTCCGTCTCGAAACGATGATACCAGACCATATTTTGAAGCCACCGCCGCAGATCGGCCTCGTCCTTAGAAGGTCGGGCGCTGGAGGGCGGTTTTGCATCAGCGGTGGCGGTCAGAAGAATCGCCATCATCAGGATGCTTGAAAGTCGTTTCATTTTCCCCTCGCCGGCTTGGTTTGTTGCCACATTCATTTGCGACGGATGAATTTCGTCGCCGCTGGCTCGTTGGGGCGCGACTTGGCCGGCGTCGGATGGCCCTTGAGTCCGACCGGCACTCCATCGAGTTTCCATTTCGGGTCGATTTTTACGCCCATGTGAGCCAGTGCGGTGACCGCGACGTCGACCGTGTACGCCTGGCCCTCAATTTTCCCCCGCTTTGCGGACTCGCCGCTGACAATCAGAAAGACCTTTCGAATTGCCGGAACCACATGACGGTGGCTGTTGTGACCGTTTCCGTGACCGCCATGATCGGAGCTTACGATCACTAACCAGTCTTCCTTGTCGTAGGTAGACCGCGAGCGCAATGCTTTGATGATTCGGCCGACACGTGCATCGGCTTTTTCCATTGCCCCAATGTACTCCGGCACGCCAGGGTCGAAACCCTTGCTATGGCCGGCCCCGTCGACCTCGTCGAGATGGATGAACACGGCGTCAGGTTGCTGCTTAGTGAGCACTTCGATGCCACGTTTCTCGGCCGCTTCGTCACTGCGAAACGTTTCGTTGATGTCGGCACCGGTGATCATCAACTTCATGTCTGGCCAGGTGATGATCGAGGCGGTCGATAGCTTTTTGTCGTGTTTTTTGAGTCGCGCAAAGAAATGTGGGAAGCGGCCATTGAAGCGACGCCGCCTCACGTCGTCGATCCAGCCATGTTTGTCTGGAAAAGCGCCGCTTAGCATGCTGGCCCAACCGGGACCGCTGCTGGTCTCCGCGTCGACGATCCGCAAGGGCAGAATTTGCGGCGTATAAGAATAGGCGCCGTTCTTGGCCAAGGCATCGATGACAGGCGTCTTGGCCTTGGCCAGCGCATCGGGCCGGCAACCATCAATGCCGATGACCAACACCTTCCGGGGCTTTTCAGCCGCCGCACCATGGGCCGACAAAGCGAATAGAACACCAAGAAATATGCGGAACATTTTCATCGAGATCATAATCTAATCTCTCTCTCGTCGATTTGGCCGGCAGTGCGACGGTAAGTGTCCGTTGATTTTTTTCACGGAATCCGCGAGGTTTACCCCTCGAACCTCAGCAACTCTCCCGCGGCTTTTCCGAGTTCAAAACTCACGCTGCCATCTTTGACTGCGAGATTCTGCCACTTGCCCTCTTTGCGGTTAAACATGCTTGCCTTGACCGGTTTGCCGAGCTTTAGCTTCACGGTCTGCGGTGCCTGTGAGTTGTGGTTGGCTACGAAAATCGCGTCGCGTTTCTTGTCGTCTTTGTAGACCCCCATCACGAACTCGCCACTTTGCGGCTGAATCCAGAAGTCTTTCGCAAAGCCACGGTTCTCCAGTCCAGGCGGCATCATCTCCTTCTTTCCGCCCGGCAGCGGCTTGTTCTCGTTGGTCTTGGTGATCTTCGTTGAGTAGACGGCCGTCGGCAGGCCGAGCTTCATCATCTCGCCAAGCACCGGCACGATTTCCTTGTGGACTTTCAGGACGTGCATCTTGCCAGGCTTCCACTCCAAAGAGTTCTTGTCCATGAAACCGCTGCCGAGAAACCACATAATGCCTTTGAAGCCGCACGCGATCGTCGTGTTGGCCGACCAGAGACTGCGATGATAGTGGTCGCTGTACTTGAAGGGTCGCCAGGAGAGCCAGGTGTAGGGATAGGAATCGTGTTTGCGGCTACCTTCGAGAAAAAGCAGCAGGTGCGGGAAGTGCAGATGGATCCCGCGCTCCCAGTGAAAATCGTAGTAGCCCATCACGTCAGCGTTGGTATAGACACGCGTGTTATCGTTGGCGCAGCCGCCGCTGTAGGCCGGGTGCGTTGGATCCCACTTGCGAACGGTGTTGATGTCGCGCTCGCGGCCCGCCTCGCGCCCGCGAGTATGATCGTTCCAGATGTTGTAGCCCCAAACCGCCGGGTTGCCCTTGAGCTTTGCGGCAAGGGCCTTCGCTTTGTCGGCCGACTTATAGACGTGATGGTTCTCGATGTCCAAGAGGTCGACCATCAACTTGACGCCATGTTTCTTGCAGAGTTCCAGACGCTTGTCAGTATAAGACGTGTGAATGACGTTAAAGCCGTGCTCCTTGATCTTTTTGAGCAGTCCCTCGAATTTCGCGTCGTCCTTAGGCATGCCGTCGCCAGCGTAGCCAAAAGAGAAAACCAGAGCGAACTCGGTTGGCTTGGGACAGCGCTGCTTCATCAGCGCGGCCTTCTTCTCCGGGCTATCCGCCGCGCAAGCCGAGGATGCCACAAGCCAGGCCAGTGAAATCACGATGACGATTGTTTGCGTTACGTTTGGCAGCCTTTGCATCGTAGTCGGCTCCTTGAAGATCGAGTAATTCGCGGGATAAATCTTAAAAATCCGGCACATTCTTTTCAGAGAGTATAGCAGATGGCGAAGGAGGAAAAAAAGTTGGCGACATGACAACAGCCAAACGTTATGGCGAGGGGAGTTTTACGCCAAAATGATCGAGTACGTTCTGAACGAGCAGTCCCACGCGACGATCGTAGTAGAGACCCCAGGGGGCCGCCACAGAACCGATGTTAAACACCCTGCCGCCGTTCGGGCGCTGCCAATAAAGGATCTCTGAGCAGACACCACTTGGATTAACTCGCTGCATGTTTTCATTCGCGTGGTAATCCGCGATCTTATTTTTGGACCGGCACTCCGCCAGCACCGTCATCCCTGACGGGTCTTTTACGCCTTCGTAGCCGGGCGGCATCTTGGGTGTTGCTTTGACAAGGATACTGGGGCGGACATCGTACTCGTGACCTACCATGCCGATGTTCTTGAAGAAGCCAAACTGTTCGCCTGACTTCAGGCCAACCTTGTGGGGCTTATTGAACAAAAAGTGCTCCGTCTTGGTGGCCGTGTAGGGCATGAACTTCATCCCGTGACACCAGCCGGCCGTCTCGAGCCCAATAAGTCCCCACCCCGGATAGCCGCAGAACCGCATCAAGCCTCCGCGCGATGAGTCTTTGCCGTGATAGAGTTCGCCCGGCTTCGTCCAGGCGGAACCAAGCATCCCCGTTCCGAACTTGCGGCAATGCATCGCCGAAGAAGTGTCGTCGAATTCGACGCGCCAGAAGACTGAGTTCGCGGAAAGGACCACGACGTTGCCACCACTCTTCAAATACCGCTCGACTGTTTTGTATGCCTTGGCAGACCAGTACTCGCTGTGACCAAGGATCATAAGCACTTTGCGGCCCTTGAGATGGTCCGCGTTCGCATGCAGGTCCATGTCCGTAATCACATCGTATTGATAACCATGGCGGTCGAGCCACAAATGAGCGAGTCGCTCATTCGCCACCCATTGCCCCCAGAGATCGCTTCCACGGTAACAGCGATAAGGATCGCCCGTCTCGCACGGTACGTTGA
>Ga0114996_10003463_pt1 | contig 19570 bp, 33 predicted proteins | sample ArcticOcean_MG_C_4_FD_87039 | JGI IMG/M metagenome (GOLD analysis project Ga0114996, IMG submission 87039) | Marine microbial communities from western Arctic Ocean - ArcticOcean_MG_CB4_134 | ecosystem: Environmental > Aquatic > Marine > Oceanic | place: Arctic Ocean: Canada Basin | collected...
ATTAAACGAGGGATGGACAAGGCACTTAGAGTTGCGCTGGATTCGATTGATGAGCAATCAAGTCCAATCAAAAGCAAGCAGGATATAGAGCACGTCGCTACAATCTCTGCAAATGGAGATAAGCACATTGGCTCGCTGGTTTCGATGGCAGTTGACCAAGCAGGTAAGGACGGTGCGATAACAGTACAAGAGGCACGCTCACTAGACACAACCTTAGAGGTTGTAGAAGGCTTTCAGTTTGCATCTGGGTATATTGCTTCGGCTTTTGTTACCGATGAACGGCTTGCGCTATTAAAATACGAAGAACCATATGTGCTTATCACGGACTCGACCATTAAAAATGTTGAGCCATTGTTGCCCATTTTGGAACAGGTCGCCAGAGAGGGAAAGCCGCTGGTTGTCATTGCGGAGACAGTTCAAGATCAAGCGTTGGCAGCACTTATTATGAATACCGTGAGAGGATCAATGAAGGTGGCTGCAATTAAGGCTCCACAATACGGTGAAGATCGCAGGGAAATTTTAAGAGATTTGGCTATCGCCACCGGAGCTACTTTTGTTTCTAAAGAAACTGGACTATCGCTCGCTGATGTTCGCCTTGAACATTTAGGCAGCGCAGCATCGGTCGAAGCTAGTAAATCGTGGACAACTATTATCGGCGGTGGTGGAAGCCCCGAAGAAGTTGAAAGAAGAATTGAGCTTTTAAAAGCTGAAGCTTCGCAGTCTGAGTCAAACGCCGCTGGTGAAAAGATTTATAATCGTGTAACTCGGCTAGCTAGCGGAATTGCAATTATTAAAGTTGGCGGCAGCACAGAGATCGAAATGGTTGAGAAGAAGCATCGAATTGAAGATGCACTAGAGGCTGTTCGCTCAGCGCAGGAAGCAGGTATTGTTCCCGGTGGCGGTGTGACGTTGCTGGTGGCAGCACAGGCATTGGAATCAGTTGACGTGGATAATCCAAATCAGGAATTGGGAGTGAGAGTGGTCAGAGAAGCCATGTCTTCACCCATTCGACAAATGGCTTCAAATGCCGGAAACTCACCAGATTTGGTGGTTTCTGAAGTGTTAGATCACATCGGAGAGGGAATTGGGTATAATTTTGCAACTGGCGAGTTAGTACCGATGGTTGAGCGTGGAATTATTGATCCAGCAAAAGTAACAAAAAATGCATTGCAAAATGCTGTTTCTGCGGCTGGAACTCTAATCACCACAGATCATGCGATTATTGAGACTTCATAAGCGTTTTAACATACTATTTATTGGTGTGAATCGCCGGGGAGTTTAATTATTACATGTCTAGTGAATTGGAAGGGTTAGTAGAAAAGTTATTATTGAAAATGGGCGACCTTGACGGGAGAATGTCTGACATTCAAGGTCATAAGCTGTTTAATGGACAAGGAGAGCAGCTTTGTAAAGAGGTTTCTGAAATTCATAAGAAAGTTGAAGAAATGGCTGCTGAGATTAGAAACCCTGAAACTGGGATCATTGTAAAAGTTAATAAGTTAGAAGCTTGGAAAGAGCAGACTCAGCCCACAATCGATCAAAACACAAAACAAAACGAAAAGTTGTTATTGCTAGAAGCTTGGAAATCGAACGTTACCAAAATCATGTGGGCGGTCGGATTTTCTCTAATGGGCTTGTTCTTCAAGGCTTTAACTGACATTATGCTGAAATAATGGACTCCGCAAATGCCCGATATTGTTGAATATTTCCCCAACAAATTAATTGAACTTTTTACTTGACATTCCCTTGCTGGGGTGTTATATTATACATGTAGTTAAGAGAGAAAGGAAACTATTATGGATCTAGAAGATATTGAGAGAAGGAAGTCAGCACTTGGCACGATTCTTGCACAGATGGATGTGCCGGAACAAAATTGCGATTTTGACGGACCACGGGCTACGAGAAATCTGCTTTGGATGACTCGTAACCTGTCGATTAATAACAGGAATCACCCAATGCTGGCAACGGCAATGACGCTGATTAAAGAAATCTTGAAAAATACTTAAGAAAACACTTGACATTGGGTTGATTCTTTGGTATAATGTATATGTAAGATGAGAGAGAGGTTGTTATGTCACTGAGAAATCGTCTAGAGAATTTGGTTGCCAATCCCCGATTGGTTGAAACTGGCACTGATTTGGATTTTGCCACAAGTCTGCTAGACTATTACAACAAAAAGGGTAGCCTGTCAAGTGGTCGCCGTCCGTGGCTAGATAAGCTTGAGGACAAATACGATGCGGCAGCATGGGTTGATCCGTTGGATACTCCGGTGGGCAAAAGCATCGTTGAAGCCCTCGCTAACGAGGCTCTAGCGCCCAGAGACAGGGGCTTTATCGAGTCTCTTAAGGGTCAGTACGTCCGCTGGGGGAAGCTCTCAGACAAGCAGCTAAGTGCCCTACAGAACGTTTCTGTGCGCTATTCCGATGCTGGGATTGCTAGTCGCAATGAATGGACTACCAGTTACAGTTCTGGCGATTTGCGCCAGCGGTGTGAGATTGCCGCCGCCTACTATGCTGCAAACCCTCCGTATTACGGTGAGTTGGCTGACAAGATTCTTAGCCAAGAGGGGTTCATTCCTTCTGAGCGGCAATATAATAAGATTACTCAAAACAAGTATGCTCTTAAGGTGATTGAGGCTACTCTGGCTGAGCCAAAGTATCCCTTGAACGCTCTTGTAGAGGGTCGGGCGTCTGCTGGTCGGCGGCTCCAAGGTAAGAAGGCTTTTGTCCTTAAGGTTAACGCTGCTCCGGTAGTGAACGCTGCTAAGGGTTCTAAGCGATACTTGGTGCTTCCCATTGGCGAGGCTGCACCTATGCTGGTGGAAGAGCGGGAAATTAAGAAGGTACGAAAGATTTAACTAAGCATTCTTGAGGGGGTCGATTCGATAGGATCTTCCCCCTATAGGTGTATCTAAAGGATTATAATATGAATAGAGTAAAAATCACATATTCAATTGATTTGGATGAGGTTCCAGATAAAACTCAGGAGCTTATCAATCAAGCGGGGCACTGGCTTCAAGAAGCTAGTCGAGAGGTTGACGAGATTAAGTGCGAGGGAGACTTTGAGGACTTAACAAACACGGTAGATCGTGTTAGAATAAGCTTAATGAAGGTTGACTCTTGTTTAGATGATTGTGTGGGCATTCTGGCTGGATACCAGAAAGCTTTGATCGATATTAACGCACCCCAACCACCAGCATCAGATGAGCATGGTCATGCGCCACAACAACACGGCAACATGGTAATGCCCGATGGGTTTGATCCTACCCAAATGTTCTCACAGGTCGCAGACCAGTTGGAAGAATTAAAGGATCTTCGTAAAAACTATGGAGGTAACGATGATGGGGAAACAAAATAATAATAAAGGTAATTTGGTTTATCTACCCTCAAGCGTTCGCTTGTATCAATTTGATGATAAGCGTATTGCTGAGGCAATGATACCAAATCCAAATACCAGATGTGAAATGCCCGTGGTTAGACACACTCAAACAACTAAACCTATGAATGTGCTGTCACTGGGTAATAAATTTGGTGAATATGTAGAGGTCTTGTACAATGCTGAGAAGTGGTGTGTTAAGATTAAAGATGTATATGAAGTAAGGAGTTAATATGTTGATTACACTAACAGAGGTTGTCGAACGTTCAACCGTGACAAAACTAAATGCCCAAGCTCGCTCTGGCAGCGATTCTGAAAGATACACCTTGAAAGAGGTGGCAATCAATCCAGAATATGTTGTCTGCGTGAGGGAAGACATTAGCATGGGAAAAAAGATGCAAGAAGGTCTTTTGCCATTGGGTCTTGATTCACGCCAGCGTTTTACAAAGGTCCACATGGACCGTGGGCATAGCGGAATCGATCTAGTGGTTGTCGGTCCACCCGACATGGTTGAGAAGACCTTGTTTCAGAAGTCGGAGCGAAAAGTGCTCCATGATTAATTGTCATTATTTATTAATAATTTCGCCAGAGTGTAGTTACTGTGAAAAGGCGGTTGCACTCATGATTGAAAATCGAAAGAACTTTTCAGTTCAAGTATATGATTTTGAAGACGAGGTGTTGGTTGGTTTGAAAGAAGAGTGGAATCATCCAACAGTTCCTATAGTTTCTATGGGAAGAGATTTGATCGGCGGGTACACAGAATTAACGGAACATTTTAATGGCACGAAGGCGCATCAGACGGACAACAAGTAAAAAGAAATTACAGGAGATTTTGGACGTTGAGCCGATTTCCTGTGAATTCTTGAAGAGAACCGAATGGCAGGGTGTAATGGATGACCCCGGTGGGGCGACAAAATTTGGTAGATACCACCAGTCTGTTTGGCACGAAGTGAAACAATTTGGTTCTAAGAGATGGGTTGTTGGGTGTTATATTCTTTGCGGCAAGAACATACAAGCTCTTATGGAGCAGGGCAGCACGGAAGAGGAAATAGTACAAGGTTGTATCAAGTTCTTAAATCAGCCGCCACCGAGAAAGAAATATCAGAGGAAAAAAAGAAAGCCGTTATATGGAAATCTAGATCCGTTGCCAGTGCGATATAATTTCAACATGGTCAGGGAAGGCGAGAAAGTTATAATGCTTCTTTTCGCCACCGATGCCAGAAAGAATAAGTATTTCTGGGGCGAAGGTCCAAAACAATAGGATGGGGTATGTCTGTGGAACAAGAGGTTCTGGCGTTTCAGATAAACAAGTTGCAGTGGCACTTGGAAGACGAAGAAGATGTGATCGTTGAGTGGGAGTATGGAACAATGAATGCTTACTACTATGAAGATGATCTTATCGTTGTGTCAACACGCTTGGGCTTGAGGTCACGCCTATATGTTCTTTTGCACGAAGCTGGTCATTACTTTCTTCGCAAGGAAGACAAACACAACTTTCCACCAAGACCCAATCACGGTCGCACTGGAAAAAATTATAGAACTACAGTTGTCTACGAAGAGGCACTTGCTTGGGACCGAGGGCGACGGCTGGCAGAGGAACTAAAGATTGAAATAGAAGAAGAAAAATGGCAAGCTTATGTCAACACGCAATTATATGATTATTGTCGTTGGGCTGTAGACCCAAAGTTGTTTAGTGAGGAACAAGCGTAATGTCAAAAAAAGAAGGCATAGTAATAATTCCTATCGAGCAGTTTGCGAACCTGTATGACGATTTGATAACGAGGCACGAAGTTGCCACAGCTATGTTGAAGCATTATGTTGAAAATACTGAACTGGACCTTTGGGATACCTCGCCTATTCCAATTTTGACCGAGTATTACGCTGCACTGAATACGTTAAAACGCATGGTTGAAATTAAATTTAAAGAAGAGTTGGGAGCGATCTTAACCGAGATTATAGAAAAAGGGCTGGACGGAATTCCCTTAAAAGAAAAAGAACTTATGATGATTAATACTCTCTCTGCCTCAATCAAGGTTTTGGCAGAAGCCTTGAAATATAAATATGGTGTGTCTTTGGAGGTTCACTAATGAAGGTACGTTCACCTTTGCGGTATCCCGGTGGGAAGAGCCGTGCAATTAAATACTTAGTACCAATGATTGAAGAGATGGGTATTAAAGAAATGGTTTCTCCGTTTTTTGGTGGAGGGCATGTTGAGATCGCTTGTGCGACCCGTGGTATCCAAGTGCATGGATATGACTTGTTTCTTCCCGTGGTTGTTTTTTGGCAATCCCTCCTTAAAGAGAGAGAGGATTTGGCAGACATAACTGGAGCTTTCCGTGGAGCCGTAGATAAAGATACATTTCTGGGACTACAAAGAGAACTTAGACAAGGTGTTGACGATCCAACAATCGCCGCAGCATTTTATTATGTTCTTAATCGGTGTTCCTTTAGCGGCACCACTTTGAGTGGGGGCTATAGCAAACAAGCTGCGGAGGGCAGGTTTACAGAGAGCAGTCTTGATAGGCTTAGAAACTTTGTGTGCCCAAATATGACAGTACGGTGGGGAGATTTTAAAGACACTCTCAACGTACATCCAAAAGATATGTTTGTGTATGCAGACCCGCCTTATTTAATTAAGTCCCAAAATTTGTATGGTTCACAGGGAGACTTACATGAGGGGTTCGACCACGACAAGTTAGAAGAGATATTGAAGGGTCGAACCAACTGGATGCTTTCTTATAACAATTGCCCAGAGATTCTAGAAAAATATAAAGACTATGAGATTCTTTATCCAGATTGGAAGTATGGCATGGGTGAGGATAAAGAATCAAAAGAATTGCTGATTTTATCGAAAAAATGAAAAAAAGACTTGACATTTATTTGTTTTAGTGTATAATTACGGCTCACCTATAAAGGAGTGTGAAAAATGAAGATGATGATTATTAGTGCTGTGGTTGCCTGCGGGCTTGCAGCGGGAACCGCTGCGTTTACGGGAGAAGATAACCAGCAGGAAGTTGGTGTTGAAACTCCAATGGCTGTCGATGTGGGCTTGAACACGACGATGCCCGTGGAATATATTAATTTTGAACCATTGGAGATTCGTGGCTACCATGCCATCGATCATCTCGATGCGGGTTCAACAGAATGGTAGTCGCTAACTGATCGTACAACCTAGAGCTTCAAGAGGGGAAGTGACCATTGCGGTTACTTCCCCTTTTCTTATAAGAGTAACTAATTACATACATGGAAAACAGAAACATAAAAATGGTTGAAGCTGCGAAGACTGCTATGCTGGCAGCATCACCAGCGTCTTTTGTTCCCGATGGTCATGGTCGTGCGTGGTACAAAAGACTAGGTGGCTTTTTAAAAGTTTGGCTTTGGAACCTTCCTCTTGGTGGATACATGTATCACTATGATTTTTTTGAGAATCTTCTTCCAGACAAGAGCTTTACGTTTTATGATGTGCCGATGTTGATCACGACACAATTAACTTCAATTGACGACACACGAACTTTGCGAATGACGAATGCCGACCCTGACAGCAACGGATACATAATAAAACCACACATGGATCACTCATTTTGGCATGTTGCAACGCCAGAAAATGATTATCCGGCTTGGAAAGCGGTCTACTGGTCATCAATGGTTCCGTTTTTATTTAAAAACATGCCCTGCGATATTGCTATGGGTCATGTTGCTGTTGATGGTTGTGTTACTTGCGGTGTTTCGTGGGAGTGCTTAAACTTAAAAAGAAATGTGTTGGTAGTCGCCACCTATGACAATCCAACATCGGTGATGGAGCCTCCGTCGAAACCAAATTGGGCTGGATTGCCAGTAATAGGACCATTCGTAAAAGCTTTTCAAGTTCTCGGAGGCAGCATTACTGACAACTTTTTTGATTCAATAATGAGTTGGGAAAAACAAGTTGAAGATTGTAAGGACAGTAAAGATAAAGCCCTATCTATTATAAAGATTCCATCGAGAAAAATTCGTGAGGAAAGGAGCCTACCTTCAAGGTTTAATCTTAAGGCACACACTCCGAAAGTTAACCTAGAGTTGTGGGAGGCTGGCACTGAGATAGCTGAGAAGTATTTGGAGCGCATGGATGAAGATCACTTAGACTTGATGGCGATGGACGGGGTTTCAGTGTGTTTGATGGGCGGTGCCTGCAATATGATAATCCAAGCTGCGATTTTGGCTGTTTTATATGATTATTTTAAAGAACGCAAGACAGAAATGGATGCCGCTGGCGCAGACATTCCTTTGCCGAGAGTTTTTACTGCTTTCACGGGAGAATCGGCAGGTTCGATTAATTCATTGTTTTTTGCAAACCTTCAACAGCTTGACGAGGCTGGAAAATTACACCTAGTGATAGGGAAAAAATGAGGTGGCAAAACCATCATCCAAATTTAAGATCGGTAAGTGGGTAAGGGTGATGCCTTCGGTTCCCACTGAAAAGCAGCTACTCCATGTACCCTACGGTAAAAGGACTGGGAAGGATGGCACTGAAATAATGTATGAGAATTTTGTCGGAGGTATTTTTCAAATAATAGAAGTGTGCGACGGAGATTTCACCGTTTGTTTGAATGTTGCGGGAAGAAAGCGGTGGTTTGATCCCGACTGGCTAATTACAGTGGAGCACCCGTATCGCCTGATGGAAACAAATGAACGATTTGCAGAAGGTCAGCGGCAAATCAAAGCTGCTGACAAATTTAGAGATCAGATATTTAAAGAACATATATTTAACAAAGAGCGTTAATGCTGTTATAATAGATGTGATTGTTTAAGAAGAGAGGATAACGAAGTGTCAGAACAAGATAGAAAAGAGGAAGTTAGTGAAGAGTTAATTCCAAAGCCGCCATCAAAGCTGGCTGCAAGGGGAATTAGAGCTTTTACTGTCTGTAGACAACAAGACGAATCCGGTGTATCTGGCGAGGGTGTTGTTATTGAGGGCGTTGTCTTGGCAACGGGACAATGCATTGTGCATTGGTTATATCCACCGCCAAGAGGCGGCATTGCCATTTTCGATTCTATGAACGATTTTGTGCAGGTCCACATCAAGCCACACCCCGGCAACAAAACTATAATTACTTACCAAGATGGTGAGCAACAATTGTTTGCGTCTGCTGAAGAGGTAAGCCTTAAATGAAAGAGTTAATGGAAAACTGGCGACAGTTCACAGAAGAAAATTCTGGAGGTGTCCAGAAATATAAACTCTTTTGTGATATGGATGGGGTGCTGGCTGATTTTGAGACAGGCGTTCTCAAACGAATGAACGAGGCTTTCCGTGAAATGGCAGAGCGTCAGTCGGAACTGTCGCAGCTAGAACCTGATAGAAAAAACCAAGACTATATGATATTCAAAGCAGCCAAAAAGGTTGCCGAAGAGCTTGGCGGCTGGGATAAAACAATTACCGGAACACACATATCCCGTGATGATCAGGGTGGTACGCCATTTAAAAAGACACGGGATTTTATGTATAGGTTGGTTGATAATGATCGAGATTTTTGGGCAACTCTGCCGTGGATGCCCGGTGGAAAAGAACTGTGGAACTATATTAAACAATTCCAACCTGAGATATTATCTGCCCCTATGGGTCCAAATTCAATACTAGGTAAGGAAGACTGGTGTGCCAGAGAAATAGGCAGCGATGTAAAAGTGAACACGGCAGATGATAAGACTATGTATGGCAGAGGTGATGGCAAGCGGCAAGGGCTGTTGATTGACGACAGGGAAAAGTACCGCAAGCAATTTGAAGCTGGCGGCGGGGCTACTGTTGCTCATGAACCGGGGAATGCTGGTCCTTCTATTTCACAACTAAAAGAGTTTGGCTATGTATGAAACCCTTAATTATTATGATAATGGTGTTGGCTAATGGGGAAACGACTTATGAAATTGGAGAAGAATTTCTCACTGAAAGAATTTAAATGTAGAGATGGTACAGATGTGCCAGAAGAACTGATGGACAACGTAAAGTTGTTGGCACGAAACTTGCAGGTTATTAGAGAACATCTTGAAAAACCAATTCGTATCATCAGTGGGTATCGGACTAAACGATACAATACTCGGATCGGCGGCGCTAGGAGAAGTCAACATATGCTCGCAAAGGCGGCAGATTTGAAAGTCATGGGCGTGACACCAAGAGAATTAAAAGAGGTTATTGAAAAATTAATCAAGGACGGCTTGATAGTGAAAGGAGGCGTGGGCTTATATAAAACTTTTGTTCATTACGATGTGCGTGGAAGAAACGCTCGCTGGTTGGGCAAGGGCGTTAAAGATGATAGAAACATATAGGAGTAAACATGCTAATGCAGATGAAAAGAAAATTAGTGATAGCGTCACTAATATCATTTTCTTTGGGGTTCCTCATGGGCTTCCATTTGTTGCATCCAAACGGTGCAATTGATGGTGGGATTGAGTACGCCAAGAAAGTAAAAGTAGAAGTTGTAAAAGTTATATCGAACTTGGTAGGAGCCGAGGAACCAGAAATCTCTAAAGGTGGAGAAGAATAGGTGTCTGGTAAGCTAAGCGACAAAGAATACATTTTTACCTTGCTGACCGCTCTCGTTAAGAGAGCGGGAGGCGAGTTGAGGATCACAGAAAAGGAAATGGGAACCGTTGTCAGAAGTGATGTGGTTTCTCTGCTGTGGGACGACAAGAATAAAGAAATTGTTATTCGGGTTGGATTTCCAATAGCCGAATCAGGCTATGAAAATTAAAACAAAAAGAGAGGTTTGTATGAGTGAAGGTGCAGGTGGAGTTAGCGGCGTCGGTGGTGCTGCCATGCCTAGCGGCGGGTCAGCCGTAGGTGCAGTAGCCCCCGTTGGTGGAGCGTCAGGTGGAGATGTAGATAGTGCAATTAGTGTAGATCAAACCGAGAGCGTGTCAAAAGACGGCTCTTGTAACAGTTCAATGAGCACAGAAGACTTTATGAGCTTACACAATGACAGTGTACAGGAGCCACAAGGAACTGAATTTGATTTAAAAAAGATGCTTGAAATGTTATTTGCACTTCAACTATTAAAAGAAATCAACAAAGCGGAATAAGATACAGTTTCATACTAATTAATGACATGAAACGTATTTTGGAAAGCTGGCGTAAGTTTGACGAAGAGTGCGATAGCGCAGAGGTAGAAGACCTTGCCGCTTTTGCACACCAAGGGCAAATAAGACGCAGCGGTGAGCCGTATATATCACACCCGAAAGCTGCCGCAGAGTTTGCGAAAAAGTTTGGGTACGATGATGTGGTGGTTGACGCCGCATTATTGCATGATACGTTAGAAGATTATAAAGACCCGGCAGAAATGGAAGAGATGATTAAAAGCGTGTGTCCCGAAGCTCTACCAATAGTACGAGAACTGACACATGACAGGAACATAGAGTACACAGATTATGTGCTTTCTCTTTCCCCTCAAGCAGTCGCAGTAAAGATGTTGGACATGTATCACAATGCTCAAGATTTGCAACCGGGCGACAAACAATATTTAAAATATCAAAATGCGTTAACTGCGCTTGGAGGCAAGCCCAATGGAATTAATGATTCACATTGGGCTGCGTTAACAAAAAAACTAGGAGTGGAAATAGAATGAAACATTTGATGGAGGGTTTTAGGAAGTATTTGAGCGAGGGTATTACAGACATTGTGTACCACAAGACTCGTCTTGACTTAGCCGCTGATATTCTTGAGGGCGACAAGTTTATGACAAGCATCGCTTTTGGAACACCAGCAGACAAACAAATAAATAAAGGCAAGCTTTATTATCTTTCAACCATGCGCTCGCCTGTTGGTGATTATGGACCGAGCTTACCTGCCGTAACTTTTAAACTTGACGGTCGCAAACTTGGCGAAAGAAGTAAGGCTGCTGCTGTAGATTACTGGGGTCCAGATTTTCCCACAAATGAAATGGAGGATCGAGTATTTACCGATGAGCCGTGGATCAAGCCAGCGTCGAAGTATATACTTGAGGTGCATATTGGCATGAGGGTGAAGGGTCAGAAATATAGACCAGAGCGAATAGAAGAATTAAAGAAGATAGTACAACTTTCAGAGAAGATGGGAATCCCTGCATATCTTTATGCCGACGAAAAAACGTATGCAATTTTAAATAAGCTCAGGCGACTCACGATAGACGAGTGGGTGAAACTCTTTAAGGAGCAGGGCGACGACTTAGATGAACCGTGGGGTTATGAGAGCAGACCTTGGAGTGATGAACGGCTAGAAGGACCAGCCAATTTAATTAAGGCTATCGAAGCTGGCAACCTTGACGACATTGATAAGGGGGGCAAGTCATTTTGGTATACTCTCAAATATGATCACGGTGGGGAGTTTGAGCGTCAGCTTTCAAACACAATTCATAACAACAAAGCCCAGCCAGAAGCTAGAGAACTGATTTCTATAATTGCACGGAAGATGAACCAGTTGGGCACAGACAGCCTTCAAGGTTTGATTGACTGGATGCAGGGGCATGTCAAAGCGTGGGTCAAAGAGAATGAACAAACTCAGCAAGCAGCAGAACACCAGATGACAATGGACGGTTGGCGACAGTTCTTGGCTGAGTCAATCGAGCTTGACATTGAGGTGGGAGATGTTATACTGGGGGGTAAATATAAAAACAAAAGGATGATTGTTAAGGACATTGGCGTGGATGAGTTGGGTCAGCCGACTATCAACGGCAAGTCGGTTCTAAAGTTTAGAATTGAGAAGCACCTGCCAGACGAGAAGAAGAGTAAAAAGACGAAAGACGAAGAAGCAGCGGAGAAAGAGAAGGGTGATGGATAAAGATAAAATACAAAAATTTATTGACGAAGAAATTAACCCCGGTCTTGAAATGCATGGTGGTTATCTTCTTGTTGAAAAGTTTGATGAAGAACATAAGCATCTTTATGTGCAAATGGGCGGGGGGTGCCAAGGTTGTGCTTCTTCTTCAATTTCGATGAAACTAATGATCGACGGCATGTTGAGAGAGCAGTTTCCAGAGCTTCTGGAAATTGAAGATGTGACAAATCATGGCGCTGGCGAGAATCCATATTACTAAAGGGGAAAATCAAGTGGCAATTACAATGACAAATATAGCGGTTCAAAAAGTTTCCGAGATAATGAAGAAAAGACAGACTCCCGATTACTATTTGAGGATAGGCTTGAAGGGTGGTGGGTGTTCTGGGTATATGTATTCATATGAGTTTACTTTGGAGCCGGAAGAGAAGGACAAGGTTTTTGATTTCGGAGAGGTAAAAATATGCATCAATATAAAATCTTATTTATTTCTTAATGGAATGGAGATTGATTATGAAGAGGATCTTTTAAAGTCTGGGCTGGTGTTTAATACACCACAAGCTCAAAGGGCTTGCGGCTGTGGTGAATCTATATCGTTTTGAGAGAATAAAGCTTGACAAGAGAACGTGCCTGTATTATAATATGGGTATAACGGTTAACAAATAAAGGAATTGTATTATGAGTAGTAATATTGAAGGATTTGAATACGAAACCACGGTCATTGCAGCCTTGAAGGAGGCTGGTTGTTGCGGGAACATTACGGAAGGGGCTGGTGCCTCTGCTGCTGCCGCCGACGCTGATCTTAGAATTGGTGAAGAGCTTTATCTAGTTGAGGTCAAGAAGGACGCTGGTGCCCAAATGGGCGGCACATCTGTTAGATACATCGACGGAGAATTTGAGGTAGCCTCTGATGCTCTGGAACGAGACACCGTGGATATGATAGTGGATGCGCTGAAACCAAAACAAGAATCAATTGAGGACTTCTTGGAGTTCGTTGGGGCTACACAATTCCCCGTGAGTTGCACAAAAGAGGTGTGGACCACGGCAAAGGTTGCTGGCTTGCTCAAGCCAATCAATGCGAAGATCCGAAAGGATACTGAATTTATTGCTAACCACTACAAGAAGAAGGGGATTCATTATATTCAAATCGGTGGTGCTGGATTGTTTTATCTTTCAGAGAATCCCGCCAACCTTCCGATTCCCAAACTAGAAGGTAGTATTGATATTGAGTTGAGGGCGGGTAGAAGCGGGTCCAAGGTTAATGCTGATGGCGTGAAGGTCGTCGGCGGTGGTTTGAGGGCACAGGGGCGCTTGAAGTTTAACGGCGTGTCTCCGTACACGCTGGACGATCCTAAAAGTATTGAGAGTTTACTGAAACAATGAAGCTCATAATGGAAACATGGCGCAAGCTTTTAAGCGAGGAAAAGCTACGGGTATTTGATTTTGATGATACGCTAGCTCAAACAGATTCGATGATTGTACTCCACAGGGCTGATGGCACAACGGTCGAGCAGTCTCCCGGCGAATGGGCTGTGTATACCCCGCAAGGCGGTGATGAGTTTGATTTCTCCCAGTTCAGTGGGGAGTTGATAAATCCACGGGAAGTGAAGGCATACACCAACGTCCTTCGCAATGTTCTAGGCGCAGGAGCAGAAGGGAGAAAAACCGTGATTCTCACAGCCAGAGCACCAGCGGCACAAGAGGGAATCACCAAATTTCTAGAGGACATTGGGATTGACCCGACTGCTTTGGAGTTGGTGACTCTTGGTTCTTCAAACCCACAAGACAAAGCCAACTGGATAGAACAGATGGTTCAGGAAGGCTATGACGATATATTATTTTTCGATGATTCCTCAAAGAATGTTGATGCAGTTGCAGCCCTAAAAGATAAATACCCAAACATAAAATTGGTGGCTCGATTAGTATGAAACAGTTAATGGAAAACTTCAGGAAGTTTCTGGGTGAAGGAAAATACGGCAAGAGGCAGAGTGTTCTCAATAGAGAAAGCTATTCGGACATGATCAGGTTCAGCGGCGAAAGCGAGTTGTTCGTTCCGTTGGGTGCGGGTCTGATGAAGCGGGTGTTCGGAGATTTACCAGAAGACCAGACGGGGTATCATATTACCGACCTTCATGGTGTATATGGGCTGGTCGATCTTCAAGGCTCGACCAAGCAGGTTTCCGTGATGACCAGAGGAATCAGAAAAGAATTTATTAAAGATGGTATCACCAATAAGGGCGGTATCGTTGTTGAGCTTGAGGGCAGGGTGATTGCATCCGGCGCAAAGGACTTGTTCTCGATTCCAGAGAAAGGGGGCAGAAGAAACATCATGTTAAAAATGCTCAAATCAATGTTATCCCCCGACACACACAAGGCAATTGAAGACGAAATCGTGAAGGTAATCGAAGATGCTCAGAGTGCTGTTCAGCTATCTTTTGACCAAGAGAAGGTTGGTCCCGATTTCTATGATGACGGAGAGTTTGAAGCCGAGCAAGAAAGCTGGCGACAGAAAGGACCGCTTATTTGGTGGTTCAATATCCTCTGGAAAGTTGATGGTAAAACTAAACACCAAATGATTAAATATTACCTTGACAGCGTAGAGAAGATCATGGTAAAATATGTTGATGAACTGCGAGAAGCGATCCTTGATGAATTCAAGGGAAGCGAGAAAAACTATCAAACTATGGGAGTCTATGATGAGAACATCATGGACAAGATAAGAATAAAGAATGTTTACTTACTGAACACATATCACAGCAAGCGAGGTATGCCGGGTTTTCCAGCGGAGATGGAATTTAAACAATTCATTTCGGACATGGAGAACGAAGGCATCGACCTTTATAAAGCCAAGGTGCAAGAGATTATTAACACGGTGTCGAGCAAGTTGGGGGCGAAGTAGTGAAACTTATTATAGAAAACTTCAGGAAGTATTTGCTAACTGAATCAGCAAAAGGTCCAGAAGACCTTCCCGAAAATGTGTATGTGGCTATTCGGGAGGACGATGACACTACAACTGTCCACTATTCCGACTACCTTGGAAGGCGGCTGGTGCCGGGAAAAGAAGAACTCATGGGTTACGTCGAGATAGAGCTTGCCTCTCATCGTTCCAAAGAACCATGTTTGGGAACATATATGGTAATAGGCGCAATGGCGACCCACGGTTGGGGTCCGATGCTATATGATGTGGCGATGGAAGTTGCGGGGGATGCTGGAATAATGGCAGATAGGCAGTCTCTATCGAAGGAAGCTTTCAGCGTTTGGCAACATTATATGACCCGTGGTGATGTTCAACAAAAACAACTTGATGACCCCGGCGACACACTAACTCCCAGTGGAGAAGATAATTGTGAGATGGACACCGCCATTCAGCGTTCGGGTCTAACAACAAAGGATATGTTTTCAGGTGAGTGGGATGACGAGAAAACTGCTGAACTATTAAAAAGCTCTCCAGTCATGAAGGTCTATACAAAAGGCGAGGGCACCATTGATAAACTAGAAGCGATGGGGAGGCTGAAGAGAAGATGAAACTTGTAATGGAAAACTTCAGGAAGTTCACCGAGAATTATGAAGAACACGAACGCAATCGCATCGCTAATCTGGAAGGCGATATTCCCCTGTGGTCTTCATTCGGAGGAAAGATGATGCCTATCGCACAGCTAATGAGCGATGGTGACGAGCTTAATGGGAATTATACCGAAGAAGAATTTGCAGGATGGCTAGAGAAGTACGGGCTAACACCCGAATCGCCAGCAACGTGGGTGACTACAAACCCTCTCTACGCTGCTGGTTACGAAAACGAAATGCGACCACCAGACGTAGACAGATACATAGAAGAACAAGGTGAGGCTGCTTTTGAAGAAGAGTATGGGGTTGAGTGGATAAAGAAAAGCCCAACTTTCACTAGACAAAGTGGTACACTTGTGGTAGAATCACATGACGGCGATGATGGGTATTTGTTTGCCGAGGATGAAGCATGAAACTCATAATGGAAAACTTCAGGAAGTTCATAGAACTCTATGAGTCAGCGAACCCTGTAACAATCAAGAAGATTCAAGACGCACTCAGCCGTGCTGGTGGCGAATCTTACATTACGGGCGGCGCAGTTCGTGATTCTCTTATGCCTGATGTGCCTGAGTCGAAGGACGTTGACTTTATTGTAACTGGTTTGCCGCTCGACAAGATTGCACAGGTGCTTGCACCGTTGGGCAAGGTCAATCAGGTTGGTGCATCCTTTGGCGTGGTCATTGCGAACATTGATGGCGAGGACTTTGACATTGCTATCCCACGAACGGGAGAGACTAAGACGGGCGAGGGTCATGGCGACTTTGATGTGACCACAGACCACACCGCACCAGTTGAGTCAGACCTTGAGCGCAGAGACTTTACCATGAATGCGATGGCGAAGGATGTTGATGGAAATCTTGTTGATCGGTTCGGTGGGCAAGAAGATATTAAAAACAAAATTATCCGTGCCGTTGGAGATCCAGCCGAGAGGTTTTCCGAAGACCCATTGCGTATGCTCCGAGCTTTACAGTTCGCAGTTCGCTTTGAATTTGAGATTGAGCCGAAGACAGCCGAAGCAATTAAAAAGTTGTCAGGTCAGTTCAAGTCTATCTCCGAGGAAAGAATACTAGGTGAGTTTAAGAAGGCGTGGACAAAGGGCAAGCGAAACTCTGAACACTTTATTAAATTGTTGGCAGAGCTTGGCGTTGGTGAAACTTTGTTTGGACCAGATTTCCAACCGAAAGCAGTTAAGCTTGAAGGCGACCCAGAAACTTTAGCGAATGGAAACTTTGTGGCATTCTTCTTGCAGGGTGGTGATGCTGCTGCGCTCAAGCCAAGCAATGAAATGATGCAATATTTGAACATGGCAAAGATTGCAGTTCAAAACGAACAGCAGCCGTATGAATACATTAAAGATCGTAGCAAGCTGCCGCTGCTTATTAAAGTTTTGTCTGGGTTTAGTTCGGACGCAGCCGACAGCCTTAAGCGTGCAACCGATCTTCCACTGGCTCCGAAGGAGTTGGCGATTGGTGGACGTGAGTTGGTGGGAATGGGACTAAAAGGACCAGACATAGGAAAAGCACAAAAAGCGATTTTGGGAGCTATTTATAGTGGTGAGATTCAGAACGAACCCGAAGAGATCGAAGAGTTTTTAAGGAGTAAAATGTAATGGCATATTCAGAAAAGGTGGTAGACCACTATGAGAATCCACGAAATGTAGGGTCGTTGGATAAAAGCGATCCAAGCGTGGGCACCGGAGTGGTGGGCGCACCCGCTTGTGGTGATGTAATGAAGTTACAAATTAAGGTGAGTGAAGATGGCATCATTGAAGATGCCAAGTTTAAAACCTTTGGGTGCGGAAGTGCAATAGCTTCTAGCAGTCTTGTGACCGAGTGGGTAAAGAATAAAACAATTGAAGAAGCAGAGGAAATTAAGAATCATGAGATTGTGTTGGAATTAAGCTTGCCCCCGGTAAAGGTTCATTGCTCTGTTCTAGCGGAAGATGCTATTAAAGCTGCAATCCAAGACTGGAAAGAAAAGAATAAATGAAGCTCCTAATGGAAAGTTGGCGAGACTATATGACCGAGGGCGAAAACTCTCAGGTGGTATACTCAGGTATATTAAAGTTGAAGCTGGACGCTGCACAGGTGGAGTCGGTGCGTAGACTTATTCCAGTGGCAGAAAGTAGAGGTGGGGTAGCACTACCAGACGATAGGTTGCACATTACCTTGATCCACCAGAGTGTTTTAAATTCCCATAAAAAGGAATTGAAAGGACAGAGTTTTCCATCACCAGAGTTTGATATTAGTTTTGAAGACGAATTATATGAATGTGTTGAGGGACCAGAGAAGAGATCGTGGGTCTTGTATGTAAAAAATCAAGAAGACCTTAGAAGTTACGTTAATAATTTTATGGAAGGGCTGGGTCAGCCTCCAAATCCAGAGCCAGACAGAGAATTTCACATCTCTTTGGCTAACTTAACAGGAAAACCAACTGACTCAATTGCAAAAGTAAAAAGGGGAGAGGCAAAATGTACAAGAATCCAATGAAAGAGTGGAAAAAGTTTTTAAAAGAGGGGGCAGATTGGGGCGGTTTCGGCGGGAGCAAGAAAGTTGCACCACTGGATACCTACGAAGATCCAAGAGACAGCAAACCCATGTCATACGAAGACCAGTTAAAGGTTTTTGAAATGATGGTTGAGCGTGGCGACAGAGATCCACACGAAGTTTTAAATTATCCAGAACATTTTCAAAATGACTTGGATTTCCCCGACCTACAAGACGACGACGTTGAGGATATTCTATCCAAGTTGGGACTACCAGAGATGAATGACCCCAAGTGGCAGAGACACACCATTGGTCAAAAAGCCGTTAGAGAAAGCTCGCATGACGTTGACGATCAAGAAACAACCGGGCTTAATGAAGGCTTCTTTAAAAAGAAAAAAGCACCCAAGCGCACGACCACAGCAGACCAACTTGAGAAGGCTGTTGATATTATGACAAGACCATCAGAGGGTTTCCAAGAGGAAAACGGACTTAGTTATGTAATCTGGGGAATGAACGATGACCCGTTTGATAGAGAACTTTTTCAATTGGGTAAGCAATTTGTAGCTAAACTCAAAGCGGTCGCACACCAATATAGATCAAAAGAGGATTCTAAATTAACGGCTCAAGAAGATAGTTTGACTGAAGAGTTTGCAGCCACAGCAGCAGAAGAAGCTGCGAAGGTTAATCGTGATCTGGGTGACGATCCGTCCTCACCGGGCGCATTGCGCCAAGACCAAGAGTATTGGGATGAGTATGGGATCACCACTGGTGAAGAGTTGGCAGTTATGCTGATTAGCGACACCTACTCTGATATGTACAAAGCAATCCACCGACGACGACCAAGCATGTCAACATTTAGGACGGCAGAGCAAGCACAAGATGCGTTGGATGCGTTGGATCGTGACTATGAAGATATGATGGCGCAAGAAGAGATGGATGTAAAAGCGCAAGAAGAATATCAGCTAGCAGCGGATCAACTTGCAGCTTTGATGCCTGATGAGTATGAGGCGCAGTATAATAAAATGCCGAAGCAGTCTGGTATGGGCAGAGGCATGAGTGAAGCGAGAGATTGGCAGAAAGATTCAGATCGAATCACTGATCACGAAGACAACAAGACGAGAGTGTTAGATAAGGGTGGAAATAAACACCAAGAGCCGGGATGGGAAGAGAAGCGACCGAAGAAGCGTGGCAAAAGTTCCCCACCAGCGGCAAAAGCTCTAGAAGAGTTGATTTATAATACGATCAATGATAGGTTTGGTAAGAATATTAAGGAGAAGTAGTTTTGCCCAAGGAAGTTGTTCCACCACAGGATCTTACTGATGAAACCATAAGAGACTGGAAGAGCAGAGCGTCTAAAGATGAGTTGAATATC
>Ga0114996_10003465_pt1 | contig 19558 bp, 24 predicted proteins | sample ArcticOcean_MG_C_4_FD_87039 | JGI IMG/M metagenome (GOLD analysis project Ga0114996, IMG submission 87039) | Marine microbial communities from western Arctic Ocean - ArcticOcean_MG_CB4_134 | ecosystem: Environmental > Aquatic > Marine > Oceanic | place: Arctic Ocean: Canada Basin | collected...
GGGGCCAGGGGCGGGCCGGTCTCTGAACGGGGCTGGGTTATCCGCATGGAGATCCCGGCCGAGTAGCCCGGACCGTCAGGGGTCGCCGTAGACAGAGAAAAGGCGTCTCTATTCCGCTTGTACGACGCCGAGGGGCGGGCCAATACTTGACTTGCGGCCCGCGTGCGCCGCACCTGCTATGGAAGATCGCCTCACATTCGAACGGTTCTTCGACCAGATCATCGCCTGGGAGTCGCTGGTCGCCCTGGGTGTATTTGCCGCCTTCATGGTCGGCGCATTCGTACTGCGCTTCGTCCTAAAGAAGATCACCGATCACCTGGAGCAGCGCGCGCCCGATAGCTTCGTTCCGCAGATGCTCAACGCAGCCCGTGGCCCGGCGGTGCTGTTCGTCTTCATGCTGGGCCTCTACCTGGGCATAATCGCCCTGCCTATAGATGGCGGCGGATGGCGACTGGGCGTCACGCAGGCCTGGACTATAGGCGTGGTGATCGTACTTGTGCAGGCGGCCGCCAGCGCGGTGCGGTTCTCGATCAATTGGTACCTGAAGGTAGTCGCCCCCAAGACGGCGACGCCGCTGGACGACAAGATGCTGCCCCAGGTGCGGCGCATCCTGCTGATCGTCGTATACGGCATCGGCTTCCTCATTGCTCTGGACGCATTCGGCGTGTCCATCAGCCCGCTGCTCGGCGGTCTCGGCATTACTGGTATCGCGGTTGCCCTGGCGCTGCAACCGACGCTAAGCAACTTCTTCGCCGGTACGTACGTCATGTCCGACGGGGCGATGGACGTAGGCGACTACATAGAACTGAGCGGAGGCCCCGCCGGGTACGTGGCCGAAGTGGGCTGGCGCAGCACCAAGATACGGACCATCTACAACAACCTGGTGATTATTCCCAACGCCGTCCTGGCCGACACGATATTTACCAACTACCAGACGCCGAACACCGCCGTCTCGGTGCTGGTGAATTGTGGAGTCAGCTACGACAGCGACCTCAAACATGTGCAAGCAGTCGCCCTGGCGGCGTCACGACAGGTGGTCAGTGACAGTGCCTATGCAGCCGAATTCGACCCCATCGTCAACTTCAAGACGTTCGGCGACTCGAACATCGACTTTTACATCTTCGCTCGCGCCAGGGACCGCATCTCCAGCTTCCGGCTAACCAGCGAATTGATCAAAGAGGTTCACGCCCGATTCACCGACGAGGGCATAGAGATCAACTACCCGGTGCGTAAAATCGTCTACGAGGGCGGCCAGAAGCTGCCGGTCGAACTGACGACCATGCCAACGCCCGGCCAGGGTGCGTAAGAGCGGCCAAAAGCTTAGCCCCGACCAGAGGCTTAGCCGCGGCCGGGAGCCTGAGCCTGCTCAGACTTCGATTTCACGGGTTGGTCCAGAAGGCGATGAGACCTCCGTTGGAGACGCCAGCCAGGTGCACGCTGCCCGGCTCGCCGCCGTAGCAGGCCAATAACTCGGGCACGATCCCCAGCACTCGGCGGGTGTCGTCGAGCAGGTCGAAGTCCTCGCCATAGAGGATGACCACACGGAATGCCTCCAGGCCCGCTCCTTCGGCCATATACCTGGACCAAACGCGTTCGGCCCCTCGCTCACTACCCCTGCCGCAGGGTAGGAACATGATCGTTTGCGTGGTCGCGTTGGGTGAGTCAGGGTGCTTGACGAAGTACGGGCTGGCGGGGGTACCGCCAACGTCTTGAAGCCCGTCTGCAACGGCCGGAGGGCAGTATTCGGGCGTAGCAACCGGCTCCGGGTCGTCCACCACCACCGTCTCTGGTTCTGGAGACGGGGTCGGGGTCGAGATCGGAACGGGCACAGAACCATCGCCGCCGCAGGCCCCCAGTGCCACAACCGCAATCACCGACAGCGTCAACCAGCGCGTCAGGGCGTCATGCATGGCCCAACTGTGCCTAACCCGAATGCCGGGTACGTCGCCAGCGAATGTGCGACCGTGAAGGACGCATCAAATATCAGTGGAGGGCTCCCGTAGACATGGGATTAGGATGAAGCGCATGGGAGATAAGGAAATCGATCCGGCGATACGCATTGTCGAGTACGATCCCCAATGGCCCGCTCTGTTCGAGCGCGAAGCCCTCAACCTGCGCGACTCGCTCGGCGACATCGCCATCCGAATCGACCACGTCGGATCGACAGCGGTACCGGGGCTGGCTGCCAAGCTGGTCATCGACGTCAACGTCTCCGTCCGAGACATCCGGCAGGTCGATAAGTACCGAGTTTCACTTGAGTTACTCGGCTACCTGTTCGTGCCTAACTACGACTCTCCAGACCTCCACTTCTTCGGCAAGCCCGCCGAGCGGCCATGGAGCTTTCACGTGCACGTATGCGAAGCCGGTGGCTACCAGGAGCGGGTGCACCTTGTCTTCCGAAACTACCTGGTAGTCCGACCGGCGGAGGCGGCGAGATACGCCGACTTGAAACCGCTCGGTAGCCATGCAACACCCCGGTGATCGCCTGGCATATATGGCCGGTAAGGAGTCGCTGGTAACCGGGATCGGGCACTGGCCTGGGCGGATAGGTCCGGCTAGAGCGCCCGTCCCAGCATGTGGCCTTCGTAGACAGCGGCCTCTACGTCCCTGGGCTGCATGCAGTCGCCGATGGCGTGTAGCTCGCCTACCCTGCCCTGCAATTCCCGGTACAGGCCGTCGCGGGCCTGCCCACCGGCGGCGAACACGACGGTGTCCACGCCCTCTATCGTCCACGTTTTCGGCGAATAGACGGCATCTCTAACGGACACCGAGTTCTCGCCGATGGCCACAACCTCCGTAAGGGGCGACAGGTTAACCTCGGCCCGAACCAGGTCCTCGTAGAGGTGACGCCAGGTGCCCGTCTGGACGTGTTCGCCGATGACGGGCATGCCGGTGACGAGCGTTACATCCTTGCCCTGTTTGGCCAGGTGGTTGGCCGCGTCGCAGCCCGCACGCAGGCCCTGTGTATCGATAACGACGACCCTGTCGCCCACAGGTGCGTCGCCCTTTATTGCATCGTGCGCGGTCGTGACATGCGAGCCCTCAGCACCCGGCATCTCAGGAACGTACGGCGTCGCGCCGGTGGCTACTACGACGGCGTCGGGTGACTCTGTCAGCACCGTCTCGGCCGTGGCCTCAACGCCGGTGCGGATGTCGACACCGGCACGGCGGGCGCGGGCTGTCATGTAGCGGGCGATGTCGCCCCACTCGGCCCTTCCGGGGGCCATGGCGGCAACGTTCGTCTGGCCCCCAGTGCGGTCGGAGCGTTCCAGTAAAGTCACCCGGTGGCCCCGCTCGGCGGCAACGGTCGCGGCCTCCAGCCCGGCGGGGCCGCCGCCAACGACCAGTACGCTCTTACCAATAGCGGCATCTGGGGCCGGGCTTGACGCCCCATCTGACCAGACAGCGAGGGTGGCCTCTCTGCCCGCCGCAGGGTTGTACACGCAGGTGATGGGCAGACGACGCGCTTGCCTGCCCTTGCAGCTCTGGTTGCAGGCCATGCACGGGCGAATCTCGTCCGCCCTGCCCTCTTCGGCCTTGGCGGGGAGCCAGGCGTCGGCGATGAGTTCTCGGGCCATGCCCACGAGGTCCATCTGCCCGTCTCGCACCAGCTGGTCGGCCAGCTCGGGTGATTTGATGCGGCCCGAACCGACCACCGGCACCTGAGCAACCTCCTTGACCCGGCTCGCAAGCCCTGCGAACTGGCCGGGCTGGTAGTACTGGGACGGGATGATGCTGGCTGCGCTCTTGAGGTCGTAGTTGGTCCCGGCCGTCACGCTGATGTAGTCGACCAGTTCCGGCCCGCACAGTTTCGGGATCCACGCCACGATGTCGTCGATGTCCTGGCCGTAGTCGAGTTCGTCGTCGGTGTAGCGGACTCCGAGTATCGCATCGGGGTCAATCGCCTCTCGTACTGAGGCCAGGCACTCTCGTGCGAACGTAAGCCGCCCGTCAATGGAACCCCCGTACCTGTCAGTGCGGCGATTGCTGTTAGGTGAGAGGAACTGGGGAATGAGGTTGCCGAACGCTATCGACACCTCAACGCCGTCGAAGCCTGCTTGCCTGACTCGACCGGCGGCGGCGCCAAACGCCGCGACGATCTCGTCAATTTCAGTAATGGAGAGTTCGTGAGGCATTACCCGGCCGAAGTGGACCGATGGCGCGGGCACGGCCGAGGGAGCGACCGTCACCGTCTCGGCCACGCCGGAGGGGTGCGGCACGCGGCGACCTGCGTGGGTGATCTGGGCGACGATGACGGTGCCGTGCTCGTGCACCGCGTCGGCGATGCGGGCCATCGGTGGGATAACCGAGTCGTCGTGGATTCTTAGCGGGAACGTCGCCGTGGCGTGCACCGAAGCCCCCTCGGTGACGATCATCCCCACGCCGCCCTTCGCCCGCTCTGCGTAGTAGTGCACGTGCCGGTCCGAGAACGTGCCACGCTCTTCGAAGATGGTCGCGTGGGCCGTCCACACGAGCCGGTTCTTTAGCGTTTTCGAACCTATTTTTATAGAGCTAAAAAGGTCCGGAAACGTCATTTGGCGGTCTGTCCTCCGTCCAGGTAAATCACCTGGCCAGTCATGTAGTCAGAGGCAGGGCTGGCAAGATAGACGGCGAGCAAGCCCAGGTCGCGCAGGTCGCCAGCCACGCCCATGGGCACCAGCGCCATCATGCGAGCGCGTTCGACCGGGTCATCGCCTCCGAGGTTGTTCATTTGCGTTTCGAATTCGCCCGGTGCAATGGCGTTTACCCGGACGCCATGCGCCGCCCACTCTAGTGCCAGGACGCGGGTCAGCATGTTCAGGGCCGCCTTAGAAGAGTTGTAGGCGGCATCGAACTCAAACGCCTGGTGGGCGTTGTTCGACGATATGTTGATGATTTTGCCGTAGCCGCGCTCCAGCATGCCGGGTGCGACGGCCCGGCAGCCGTACATGACGGCGCTGAGGTTGGTGGCGTAGACGGTGTCCCACTCAGAGTTCTTCAGGGGGCTGTCGGCCAGGCGGCTAACACGAGGAGGCCCGACCGGGTGGCCAGGGATGGGCACGAGGGGCACGCTGACATAAGTGCCCGCGTTGTTGACGAGAATTCCAATTGGGCCAAGCTCTCGCTCAGTAGTCGCAATCAGGGCGTCGACCTGGAAAGACTCGGCAACGTCTGTCTGCACAGCCAGGGACCTGCGGCCAAGAGTCCGTATCTCGTCAGCAACCTTGTCTATCTCCGACACCGTGCGCGCGGCGACGGCAACGTCGGCCCCCGCCTCGGCAAGGGTCAGGGCGATGGCGCGGCCGATGCCCCGCCCACCACCGGTCACCAGGGCTACACGGCCTTCCAGGCTTAGCTCGTCAAGCATGATCTGCCCTCCAAAATATTTTGTAGTCGGAGTGTTTGGAGTCGGGGCCGCGCCCTATTCCAGCGTGACTATGGGGTCGCCGCCCTGCATCTGCTGGCCGGTCTGCACGTGCACTTCGCGCACCAGGCCAGCCCACTCTGCGCGCAGGGTCTGCTGCATCTTCATAGCTTCCAGCACACATACCTGGTCACCGGGCACCACCTGGTCGCCCTGCTTTACAGCCACCGAGACGATGACGCCGGGCATGGGGGAGGAGAATACCTTCACCGGCCCGGCCGCTGGCGGCGTGGCTGCCTGCGCAGGGGCGGACTCGGCCGGTGCCCCAGATGGCTCGGGCAGCGCGACAGCCGATTTCGCGGGCGCGAGGGCCTTGACCTCTTTGCCAGAAGTCAGGAACGCCACCTGGACGGGCTCACCGTCGACGACTACCTCGATGGGGTCGGCGTCGAGGTCGAGCACCTCTACTTCGTGCCAGGCGTCGCCTATCTTGATTCTTAGCTTGGTACCCATGTTTCTAATTTACTGCCATGCGGTGGTGCGTCATTATCCGATCAGGCTGATGAACACGCCCGCGACCACGGCGGACCCGATTACACCCGCCACGTTGGGTCCCAGTGCGTGGTGCAGCAGGAAGTTGTTCGGGTTTTCTTTCTGGCCCATATGGTGGGAAATGCGCGCCGCCATTGGCACGGCAGACACGCCAGCGGACCCGATGAGCGGGTTGATTTTGTCTTTGGAAAACAGGTTCATGGCCTTGGCGAACAGTATGCCACCCATCGTTCCACAGGCGAAGGCAACCAGCCCGAGTGCGAGAATAAGCAACGTGTCGAGCGAGAACACCAGGTCGGCCTTTAGCTGGGTGCCCACGGTCAGCATAAGAAATATGGTCGCGATGTTCAGTAGCTCATTCGACGCCGATTGCGTCAGGCGTGGCACCACGCCGCTTTCCCTGAACAGGTTGCCCGCCACCAGCATGGCCACCAGGGGCGCGGCCATGGGCACTACCAGCAGGATTATGATCATTAGCAAAATTGGGAAGATGAGCTTTTCCGTCTTGGAAACCGCTCGGGTGGGCTTCATCACTATCTGGCGCTCTTTTTTGGTGGTCAAGAGCTTCATGATTGGAGGCTGAATGAATGGCACGGCCGCCATGTACGTATAGGCAATAACGGCCGTAATGCCCAACAATTCGGGTGCCAGCTTGGCGGACAAAAAGATGGTGGTAGGACCGTCCGCACCGCCGATTATGCCGATGGAGGCAGCCTCGCCCAAGCCGAAGCGGCCGGGGTCGATTTCGTTGATCCCGAGAGCGCCCCAGAAGGCAACGAATATCCCCACCTGCGCCGCCGCGCCCAGAAGAAGGGTCTTCGGGTTGGCGATGAGCGGGCTGAAGTCGGTCAGGGCGCCGATGCCGATGAAGATGATCGGCGGCAGGATGTTCCAGTGCGACAACCCGTAGTGAAATATCACCCCGAGGATGCCCGCGTCCTGTACGCCGGTGCCCTCCACGGGCGTGGTGGCGATGCCTGACAGCGGCAGGTTGACAATAACAATGCCCAGGCCAATGGGAAGCAGCTCGTAGGGCTCCCACTTTTTGCTGATTGCCAGGTAGATCATGCCAAGCCCCACGGCCAGCATTACCACCTCTTGCCACCTCAGGTTGTAGAACCCGGAGGACTTGAGGAAGTCGACGAGTTCGGTCAACTCACGGCCCCCTCATCGCTCTTGTTTTCGCCCGCTTCCCTGCCCCCCAATTCGCTTCTGGACATAAGCACGCCGACGGCCACAACCGCAGCCGTCGCCCTTGCGCCGCGAAGCGCATCAGCAGAAACCAGCGCCAACTCGGCCTTGGCCGATTGCTCGGCCTGACGCCGCTGGATGCGTACGGCCACGAACCCCATAATCAGCAGGATTATGAGCAGGGCTGTGAGCAGTGCGAACGCGGTTCCCGCGCCAATGGCGGTGGTTATCGCGGCCTGCTGTAAAGACGTCTCTTCGATGGCGTGACTCCACTGCGAGAGGTGGTAATTCCACGATTCGGGCAACTCGCGCGGTTCCCAGTTTGGCGGTGCATAAGCCCGCCCACAAACCTGCACTGAGTACGGCACTCGGCGGTCGTGATTCTACACCACGGCCCAGGTGTCATCCACTGCACACGCCCCACCGTTCGTGGGCGAGCCTGGGGCGTGCGGCTGGTATCACCGGGGTTCGAGACATATAATCAGACTCCCCTTCGAGCTTGTTCCTACGGTGCCTACGGGGGGAAGTGTTTATGCGGATGGGAGAGCTTATGAGCGTCGACAGCGCCCGGCTCAAACGAATAGATTTCAATAGCGATATCGGCGAGAGCTTCGGTTCTTACAAGATGGGCCTCGACGAAGAGGTCATCAATTCCATTAGCTCGGCCAATATCGCGTGCGGCTTTCACGCTGGAGACCCGGGCTGGATGAGGCACACCGTCGAACTCGCACAGCGCAGCGGCGTGGGCATAGGCGCTCACCCGGCCTTCCCCGACCTGCGCGGTTTCGGCAGACGGAACATGAGCGTGACGCCCGATGAAGCCCGGGACGACGTCGTCTACCAGATAGGGGCTCTCACCGCGTTCACCAAAGACAAAAAACTCCAGCACGTCAAACCCCACGGGGCCATGTACAACATGGCGATCAATGACGAAAAACTGGCCCGTGCAATCTGCCGGGCAATTCTAGAGGTCGACCCCGACCTGATTTTGCTGGCGCTGTCCGGTTCCCGTTGGATCGACATCGCCGAGAAGATGGGCCTGCAGGTGGCGCGTGAAGTGTTCGCCGACCGCGCGCTGATGCCGGACGGGACACTGGCCCCGCGCTCGCAAGAGGGCGCTGTGCTGCACGACCCAAAGCGCATCGCCGAGCGCAGTCTGCGCATGGCCATCGACGGCGTCGTAGAGGCCGTTGACGGCTCGCTCGTCGAGGTGCAGGCCGACAGCATCTGCCTGCACGGCGACACACCGGGCGCGGTCGAGATGGCGCGTCTGGTGCGCAGCGAGCTAGAGGGCGCCGGTGTCCAGATAGTGCCGTTGAGAGAGCTGGTCTAGCCCCTCACATGTTCAAAACCCCTGTCATTTCAGAGGCCGGAGACCGGGCGCTTGTCGTCGAGGTAGGCGACTCGATAGACCCGGAAACAAACGGCCGCGTCCGCAGCCTGATGCTGGCGGTCGAGGGTATGGACGTACCTGGCATATCGGACCTGGTTCCTTCTTATCGCTCACTTCTTATCACCTACGACCCGATTCGCACCGACCACGACGCCCTGGTCAAGATTGTCACGCTCGCCGACTCCAACCTGGACACTGCGCAGATAGACAGCCCCAAGGTGGTGACGCTGCCCACGCTGTACGGCGGCGAACGCGGCCCCGACATTGGCTACGTGGCCGAGCACGCCGGTATAAGCGTCAGCGAGGTCATCGACCTGCACAGCTGTGTCGACTACCGGGTGTACATGATCGGCTTCGCGCCCGGCTTCCCGTACCTCGGCGGCCTGTCCGAAAAGCTCGCGACCCCTAGGCTCAGCACGCCCAGAGTACGCATCCCGGCGGGTTCGGTAGGAATAGCGGAGTCTCAGACTGGCGTCTACCCGTCTGCAAGCCCCGGAGGGTGGCAATTGATAGGCCGAACGCCCGTCCCGCTCTTCGAGCCGGACCGCCAGCCTCCTTCCATGGTGGTCGCCGGTGATTACATAAAATTCTCTACGATCGACACCGAAGCCGAATACAAGGCCATCCAGGCGGCCGTGGCCGAGGGCGATTATCAGCCCGAGGTTAGTCCGGCCGAGCCCGAAGTTCCGGTACCGGGCGACGCATGACTCAGGACCGACCGTGAACCATAAGGCAATAGAAGTCCTCGAACCTGGGCTACTGACGACCGTGCAGGACACCGGTCGCTACGGCTTCCAACGCTTCGGAGTGCCGGTCTCAGGAGCTATGGACCCGTTCTCCCTGCGGGCTGCCAATGTTCTTGTAGGCAACGATCAGGACTCGGCGTGCCTGGAAATGACGGTTGTCGGCCCGCGTCTGAGGTTTTTGCAAGACACCCTCATCTCCATAACGGGCGCCGACCTAGCGGTCAGTATCGATGGTGAGCGCGTCCATCGCTGGCAGGCCATGCACGTGGCAAAGGGCTCGGTACTGACTTCTGGCGGCATGATGGATGGGATGCGGGCTTACCTGGCTATCGACGGCGGCATAGACGTTCCCCAGGTCATGGGAAGCCGCTCTACGTACATGACCAGCCGTATTGGCGGCCTGAAGGGACGCCCGTTAAAGAGCGGGGACGTCCTCTCGGGGCTGCCTTCAGACCCGAGCCACCGCCACGACGAGCGCGCCCTGCCGGAAGACCTGGAGCCGGTGCACTACGGCCACTCGCACGTGATCCGAGCAGTTATGGGACCCCAGACGGCAGCTTTTACGCCGGGCGCGTTGGAGACACTTTTTGACTCTCGTTACTCGGTGTCCAACGACTCCGACCGGGTCGGGTATCGCCTGGAAGGGCCGCATCTTAGTCACGTGACTGGGGCGGACATCATCTCCGACGGCAGCCCCGCCGGGCCCATACAGGTACCGGCGGACGGCATGCCCATTGTGCTGATGGCCGACCGGGGACCAACCGGAGGCTACGCCAAAATCGCCACCGTCATATCGACCGATTTGGGCCGACTGGCACAGGCCCGGCCGGGCGACACTATCTCGTTTAATCAGGTCTCTGTGGCCCAGGCAAACAGCGCACTGCTAGAGCAAGAAGCCATTCTCTACTCCCTCGACCCGGAGCTACTTTCCCGAGCACCCGAAGCCGTGGTTCGGGCACTGCAAGCGTCCGATGGAGCGCCGTCGCCGGCCCTGCGGGAAACAGAACTACCCCACCTAGAGACACGGGTAGCGCAGGCGACAATTGAGGGCCAGACGGTCGCCGTAGAGATCATGATCGAGCGCGACTGATCCGTTGGCCTGGCTGAACGACCTGTCCGAGTGGATGCTTGGGTTCGCCGAAAGCGGATGGGCCATCGGCATTCTCGTCCTGTCGACTTTTACCGAGTCGATATTCAACCCGATACCGCCCGACCCGCTACTCATTGCAATATCGGTACTTCAGCCCCATAACGCGATATGGCTGGCGTTGCTGGCAACAGGCGCTTCCGTCGCAGGAGCCTTTGTCGGCCACTGGCTGGGCGGTCGGCTCGGGAGGCCCATAGCCGAACGGCTTCTACCAGAGAAGTACATCCTGCGCGGCGAGGCATTATTCGAGCGCTACGGCGTGTGGGCCATCCTCATCGCGGCGTTCACCCCGGTGCCGTACAAGGTCTTCGCCATACTGGCCGGGGTTCTCGGGTTCGACCGCAAGTTGTTTCTCATCGCGTCCCTCATCGGCAGAGGCGCGAGGTTCCTTCTCATCGGCGCCCTCATCCTCGCATTCGGCGAAGAGATCGAGGCATTCGTAGAAGCCAACCTGGCCTGGATGACCGGCGCGGCAGGCGCGGCGATCATCGCGGCCGTCGTCGCGTACGTCGGCTACCGGATATACCGGTCGCGAAGGCCAGCTACCGGGGGCGAAACGCCGGAGGCCGAGACACCCTAGCCGAACGTCGTCTGCCGGTACTGGGACGCCTCGCGTGAAATTGGGGCCACCGGGCTACCGGCTGGCAACGATGCCGACCGCTCCAGGAAACGCTCGGGGTGCACCACAATGCCGCCAGAACCATTGGTAGCGCCGTTGGTGCCGTTCGAGGTTGTTGTTGGCTGCGCCTGTCCCGAATCGGAGTCGTCTAGACCGTCAGGTTCGGTTGAAAATTGAGGGAAGCTGGTCATTTTTTTTGTTTCTCCCGTTGTCGGTTTAAAACAAAAACGTCCGGCCGGGGAGAAGGGTTTTCCTGCCACGCAGCGCTATGGGGCGCCGAGCAAGGAGGGGACCGAACGGTGCATCCCACTACACCCGGAGAGGCCGCTTTCTCTTCGAGCCTAGCTGGGTTCAGGGGCGGTGGGACAGCAAAGCACCACCGTTAAGCGGTGTGGGCTGACACCTAATGCCGGTTGGCGCGAAGCTGGGCCAACCGGGCCAGCACGGGAGGGTCGAACGGAAGATGGCCCACTGGAGCCCTGGGCCAGGGCTCCAGTGGCGGCACGTCAACGGGCAGCAGGTCGATCATGCGGTCGAAGACGAACTCGGCAATGGCGGGGAGCGAGGCAACGTCCTCGGCGTTATAGCGCACCAGCTTGTCTCGCGCCCCGGAGTCGCCGTCCTCCCACATGCGCCACAGCCGCACGGCGTCCCTACCGTCAACGCCCGTAAGCTGACCACGATCCAGGCCTATGCGTTGCTCCGCCGCCTTCAGGCCGCCCCGGTACCCCAGTCGCCGCAGCGGGTACATCAGATCAATGTGGGCCTTTTCGTCGAACAGGGGCCGCCCAAAGAAGTGCTCCAGGAACGGCAGATCAAAAGACTTGCCGTTGAACGTGAGCAAAAGATCATAGCGGTCCAGGCTGGTGGGAAAGTCCCGCAGGTTTTCCCCGGACACGTAGGCGTGAAAGCCTCCCTTGTCGAGCACGCCAACCATCGTTACGTCCGAGTCACGAGCCGAAAGACCGGTGGTTTCAATGTCGATGAACGCCGCCCTGTCTCGGAAATGCGGATATAGCCGCCACCGCTCCGATGACGGCAACAGCGCGTCGAAGTAGGCCGCGTCGCCGTCGGCCAGCTTTGTCTCGCACTCCCGCAACAACGGTTGCAGGAATGACCTCTGAGCCGCGAGCCGGGGCGGGAGTTCCGCCGCCGCCTCGAAGTGCTCCCAGGTCTCAATACCGAGAGCCCACAGCTCTTCTTCCAGTACTTCGCCGACTCCTGGTAAATGTATAAATGAACGTCTGAGCATGTGTTGGCCTTGAGTCCTCAAAAGAATAAATGTTCTAGAAGCGTTTGTCTTCTCAGGGCCTCTTCACAACCAGGGCGCGAAGCGCATGCAACCTAACTCGCACGGGTTCATGCAGTTACAGTTACTGAGCCCCAAACGGGTAGCAAATTTATGGAACGTCAAGCTAAACCCATCTTCTTTCGACTCGACCCCAGGCTGACGGCCGTGGCCCTCGGCTTGCTGTCACTCGGGTGGGCCATCCTGACGTTCTACCTGCTCACAGACCCGGAGCCGCCCGGCTCCGGGCTCAGTTCAGGCGAGGGCTCGCTGCCCCAGTGGGTGCTTCCGACGGTGGGTCATCTCGGCCTGTTCGGCGGGCTATCGGTGGTGCTGTTCACGCCGCTACTGGCATCGACCCCCCTGACCAGGCGTCCCGTATTGGCCGCCGTCGGTGTCGCGCTGGTTGCGGCCATCTACGGCGGCGGGCTGGAGTTGTACCAGTCCACCCTGCCCACCCGGTACGCCTCGTGGGAGGACGGCATGGTCAACTTCGCCGGGGCCATCTCTGGTGTAGTGTTGGTGCTCCTCGCTCTCCGAATCAATCGCGCCAGAGGTCACTAATGCTCACTGAAGCCGCCAGGCAGTTCGCCGAAAAAAAACAGCAAGGCCGTCCTCACCACTTTCCGAAAGAGCGGAGCGGCCCAGATGAGCATTGTCATGTGCACGCCAGTTGGTGACGGCGTCGCCCTGACCACCCCGGACGACCGCGCAAACCCCAAGAACCTTGCCCGCGACCCAAGATGCTCCCTGCTAGTCGCCCAGGAAGACTGGTGGGGCTACGTCGTCATCGAGGGCAGCGCCCGGATCGACACCGTCGAGACGCTCGGCCGAGACGACTTCCTGTCGGCGTGCAGGCAAATCTTCCGGCAGATATCGGGCGAGCACTCCGACTGGGACGAGTACGACCAAGCCATGATCGACGAGCGCCGTGCCATCGTCACCGTCGTGTCCGACCGGGTCTACGGCGCCGGCATCTAGTCCCCCGCCCGGTCCGCCATCGTCATGTTCCGCTACACTGGCGGCCGATCTTGACCACGACCGAGGAGCAGACGATGACGCAAAGCGGACGGGTAGCCACCGAAGACGAAATCCTGGGCTGGATGGATAGCCTGAGCAACTGGGGCCGCTGGGGCAAAGACGACGAGATGGGGGCGCTTAACCTCATTACGCCAGAACTGGTCCGGCGTGCCACCGGACTGGTGAAAGAGGGCCACACGGTCACCTGCTCACGGCCACTGGACACCAATAACGACGCCGAGGTATATCGCCCCACTGTCCGCCTGATGCTCGAGAGCGGCGAGGGCTGGGGTCACCACGAAAAGCACACCGATTTCGAAATCCAGGCCGCGCTAGAGTACGTCTCGATTGTGTACCACGGCTACCACGTCACCCACCTGGACTCGACCGCCCACTTCTTTTGGAACGGGCAAATGTACAACGGGCGACCGTCGTCGCTGGTGTCCACCAATCGCGGCGCGACGGTCGGCTCCGTCGACAACGCTCGCGACGGCATAGTGGGCCGGGGCGTGCTGGTTGATGTCCCTCTGATACGGGGCGTCGACTGGCTGGACCGCGACGAAGCGGTCATGCCCGAGGACATTCTCGCGGCCGAGGAGCGCTGCGGCTTCAAGATCGAGCCGGGCGACATCCTGCTCATCCGCACCGGTCAGTTGAAGCGCACACGAGCCGAGGGCCCCTTCAACCCGGCCGTCGACGGCTCCACCGCCTGCCAGGCTGCATGCCTGCCGCTGATGAGGGAACGAGACATCGCCGTGCTGGGCACCGACACATCCAACGACGTCATGCCCGCGCCCTACCCCAAAGTGCGAAACCCAATTCACCAGGTGGCGCTAATTCGCATGGGTGTGTGGATTCTGGACAACGCCAATTTGGAAGAGCTGGCCGTCGCTTGTGCCGAGCGGAACCGGTGGGAGTTCATGCTCAGCATGGGCCCTCTGCGCATCGTCGGAGGGACCGGCTGCCCGGTTAACCCCATCGCCATCTTCTAGGCCCTCGTAACCCGGCGTGCAAAAGAACGCCGGGTCGAACGGGAATCTGCCCTCAGGCCCCATGCGTATAGCTAGCGTGGCCGGACCAAACCGGCCACCGGCGGGACATCGATCCCCGGCAAAAACCCTTGTCTCTGGCGAAAATAGGGATTATTTTTCAATGCACTCTTACCTGACAAAACTGCTGTTCGCGAGCTTGCTCGTCGTGGCCATCGCGGCCGCAGCGTGCGGAGACACGGCCGGTGATGCACCGTCCACCTCCATCTCTGGCTCCGACACTGAAGCAACGTAGACCGAGGCTTCTTCCGACGCTGGCAACTCCGGAGAGTCTAGCGACGCTGGCGAACCTGCCGAGGACATCGGCGTTGAGGAGGCCGTTCAGATCGAGGTGGACCGCGAAGGCTCTGGCGACATTTTCGCCACCGAAATTGCCAACTTCCAGCTCCAGTCCATCACCGTCGAGGTGGGCTCCACGGCGGTTTGGACCAACGAAGACTAGGCACCGCACACCGTCACCTCCGGCGCGCCCGGTGCCCAGAGCGACCTGTTCGACACCGACAACCTTGGTAACAAAGGCTCCTTCTCGTTTACGTTCGACCAGAAGGGCGAGTTCCCTACTTCTGCCGCATCCATCCCAACATGACCGCCACCATCACCGTTGTGGGGGATCAGTCCAGCGCCGACACCGACGCGATGGACGCGGTGGACACGGATGACTCCATGGCAATGGAGACGAGTGGCGAGGCGATGACCGACGACGCCATGTCCGAGGACGCGATGGTCGAAAGCGACACCATGCTGGTGCCCGACGGCGACGCTATGGTCGCCGACCAGGTCGTCAGTTCGGCCATCGTGAACAACAAGCTGCAGGACCTGACCATCGAGGAGGGCACGGCTATCGAATGGAAGAACGACGACCAGGTCGGCCACACCTCCACGTTCGGAGTTCCCGGTGAACCAGGCGCGGGCGACCTGTGGGACAGCGGCTCGCTGATACTGAACAAGACCTTCACCCACACCTTCAGTGAGGCGGGTGAGTTCGTCTACTTTTGCCGCTTCCACCCCGGCTCCATGCGAGCCACGATCACCGTGGTAGCTGCGGACGCGAGCAGTTCGGACGCCGACGCCGACAAAGAGATGGAGGCCATGGAGTCAGGGGAAGCCATGGACGCAGAGCCCGAGATAGAGCCCGAACCGGAACCGGTGACCGTCACTTCCGAGATACGCGACTTCGCGCTACAGAACCTGACCATCGAGGTGGGCACCACCGTCACCTGGGTGAACCGTGATCCCGTTTCTCACACGTCCACTTCCGGGGTGCCAGGGTGGCCCAGCGGCCTGTGGGACAGTGAGTTGCTCAGTGCCGACGCCTCGTTCTCGCACACGTTCAGCGAGACGGGAGAGTTCGAGTTTTTCTGCATTCCGCACAACAGCTTCATGAAAGCCACGGTCACCGTCGTCGACGCTTCTTAAGCCCCGCGCGGCCTTCGCCAGGCTCGCGTCACGGCTACTGGGCGGTCAGGCCGCCATCTACGACGAGGTGGGAGCCGGTAACGTACGACGAGACATCCGACGCAAGGTACAGGGCCGCGTACGCGATCTCGGTTGGCGCGGCCAGCCTGCCGAGCGGCACTCTAGCGACGGAGGCTGCTTTACCCTCTGGGGTGGCAAGGTTCTCGGCGATCATCTCAGTTTCCACGGGCCCAGGCACCAGCGTGTTTGCCCGGATGCCGTCGGCCGCATGCTGAATGGCCGTATGCCTGGAAAGTGACAGCAGCGCCGCCTTGGACGCACCGTAGGCGCTGCTCCTTTTGCTGCCGACAAGCGCGGTGGTAGACGCGACGTTCACTATCGCCCCCCCGCCCCTGCTGCGCATTGAGGGGATGACCGCTTTAGTACCCAGAAACGCCCCGTCAATGTTCACGCCCATCACGCGCTCCCAGTCGTCCAGGGCGGTGTGTTCGATGGCCTCTGTCTGGTAGACACCGGCGTTGTTGACCAGTATGCCGACGCCTCCGAAGCGGTCCACACACGCTCGTACGGCCGCTTCCCAGTCGGACTCTGAGGACACATCGAGTCTGACAAACAGGGCCGACCCTCCATCTGCGGCGATGTCGGATGCGACCTGCTGACCCGCCTCTTCGGCCACGTCTGTGACGACGACCCTCGCCCTTTCGCGGGCGAACAGGCGCGCCTGTGCACCGCCAATATCACCGCCGCCGCCGGTCACCAGGGCAATTTTTTCCAGCAATCTCATTGGGCTGAGTAACCCCCGTCCACTACCAGCTCTGAGCCGGTGGTGTACGAAGAATCGTCGGACGCCAGGAACAGCACCATCTTTGCCACCTCTGCGGCCGTACCCATTCTGCCCATGGGGATTTTCGACATGACCAGCGGGCCCAGTTCCGGGTCCGCCATGAGGTGCTCGACCATCTTTGTGTCGATCACGCCGGGGTGTACCGAGTTCACCCGAATGCCTTCGGCGGCGTAGTGAATCGCCGCGGCCTTGGAGAACATCCTCACCGCTCCCTTGGACGCTGTGTAGGCCCCCTCCACGGCGTTGCCCACCAGGCCAGCCGTGCTGGAAATATTGACGATGGACCCGCCTCCTGCACGTCGCATTGAAGGAATGACGGACTTGGTACCGAGAAATACCCCTCGCGCGTTAATGGCCATAATGTCGTCCCAGTCGGCGACCGTTGTCTTGTCGATGACGGTCGTTCTGTAGACGCCAGCGTTGTTAATTAGCACGTCTACCGGGCCGAAGCGCCGCTCTGCCGCCGCGATGGCCGCTACCCAATCGCTCTCTTTTGTTACGTCGAGCCTGTGGAACAGGGCTTGCCCTCCGGAAGCCTCAATTTCACCGGCGACTTTGTTGCCGTCTTCCTCCGCCAGGTCGCCAAGAAGCACCTTCGCGCCTTCGGCTGCGAACAGCCTCGCCTCGATCGCTCCCATGGCCCCCGCCGCGCCGCTTATAACGGCCACTTTTCCTTCTAGCTTCATCTCTTCGCTCTCCAGTTCTCAGGCTTGAATCGGTTACTGGGCCGTCCATCCCCCATCTATGACCAGTTCCGACCCGGTCATGTACGACGACTCGTCAGAGGCGAGGAATAGCACACCGTGAGCTATCTCCTCCGGCATGGCCATGCGGCCCATCGGGTGCAGGGTATCGAAGCGGTCCAGATGCGACGGCTCGTACGTCTCTCTGAGCATGGGCGTGTCCACAGGACCGGGGAACACCGTGTTCACCCGGATGCCGTCGCCAGCCATCTGCACCGCGGCCGACCTGGCCAGGCTGCGAATAGCGCCCTTGGACGCATGGTACGCCGCCCCCAGCTTGCCAGCGGTCATAGCCGAGACCGACGCGACGTTGACTATGGAGCCGCCCCCAACCCGTCTCATGGCCGGTACAGCGTGTTTAATGCCGAGGAATGGCCCGGCGGCATTCACAGCGACCATTCGGTCCCACGTCTCAACCGTCGTTTCGGTAATGGTTTCGGGCGACAGGACTCCGGCGTTGTTGACCAGCACGTCGAGAGCCCCGAAAGTTGTCGAGGCCAACTCAATGGCCTGCTCCCAGTCGCCCTCACAACTCACGTCGAGTCGGCAAAATACGGCGATGGATTGCCCATGATCGCTGTTTATGGCGTTGGTGACAGCCCGGCCGCCCTGTTCGAGCACATCACAGACGACCACGTGCGCGCCCTCGCGTGCGAACATCGCCGCCTCAACGGCTCCCTGCCCCCTGGCGGCTCCGGTAATGAGTGCTGTCTTCCCTGCCAGTCGCCCCTCGGTTGCGCTTCGTTTCAACTCCATTGTGGCCATGCTACAGGGGGCCGCGAGCCCGCATCAACGGCTTCACAATTGGCATCTTATTAAGACAAGCACAAGAATTGACCTTGACGCGAACGTGCGTTCTGTTCTATTTTTGTTCTAGTAACTGGCAAGGAGGATGGGATGAGCAACTCAGGTACCGTCGCCCAGTTGGAGATGCCGGGCATGCCGAAGGCGTCGTACGCAGACGTAGGCCCAGCAGACGTAGCACCAGGGAAAGAGGTTCTCTACCTCGGTAGGCTCATTGGTGGCCCTCGATACGGGTCGCGGGGCGTCGTTCGAGAGGTGCGCGGCCGCAAAGCAATTGTGGAAATAGGCCGTGTGCGCAGTGGTCGGCCGAGCGACATCTGGCACATTCCCTACTACTTCCTGGCAGACCCGAGCAGGGCCGCCTAGCCGGGCTTAACCCTTTGGGGCCTCTTCGGCTTAGTCCTCTTGGCTACGCTGAGCCCTGAGAAACTCCTCCAGTTCGGCAACCATGGCGTCCGAACTGGGCATAGGCCCGCCCTGCCGTTCTGTCGGCACCTCAGAGTCGTAACGTCGCTCCAGCATTTTCACGTACTCGACAATGTCCTCCTCCGCCACTATCGCCCGCCCCACTTCCCGTTCCCATACCGCCCCAGCGTCCCGTAGCTCCCTGAGTTCGTCGTCCAACAGCATGGTTGGGTCCAGCACGTCCCTCAATGCAGCCAAAAGGCCGTACGTAGCCTTCGGGTTGGGAGACGTCGTTACATAGTGGGGCGAGTGAGCCCACAGGCTGACGTAGGGGATGTCTTTTTTCTGGCACGCGTCCATAAGCGCCGTGTGGATACCCGCCGGACCCTCGTAGCCCGACTCCAAAATGCCCAGGTTTCCGATCGTATCGAGGTACTGACCGGTAGTCGCAACCCCGGTAATACGGGTTTCACGAGAATGAGGCACGGCGTCCATAAGCGCCCCCAGCGTCACGATTGTCTCTACACCGAGTCGTTCAGCCTCGGACATCAGGATGTCTGTGTAAGAGCGCCAGCGCAGGTTCGGCTCTGTTCCAGCAAACAATAATAGGTTCTGATCTCGCCGCTCCGGGTCGGAGTAAGAGAACTCGTTTTCCGGCCAGGACATACTGCGGCGGCCCGTCGCATCCACGGACGTGTAAGGCCGTACTTCGGTCAGGACGTAGTACGGTTCGGGGTCGATTTCGGCGAAGGCTCGGGCCCCAGTCAATCGCCCGAGGAATTTGACCGCGTTCGTCGATGACTGGGCAGCGTCCGGCCAGCCCGCAAACGCCGCTATAAGAAATCGGGCCTCATGCTGCGGCCGTTCGTGAACTATCAAACCATCCATGGCCTCAAGATAGCACAGGAACTCAACGGTTTTTGGGTGAGGGAACCAACGGGAGAAAGTGGATGTAAATGCGGATATAATGGGTAGCGAATCCGAGGAGAGAACACCC
>Ga0114996_10003466_pt1 | contig 19557 bp, 16 predicted proteins | sample ArcticOcean_MG_C_4_FD_87039 | JGI IMG/M metagenome (GOLD analysis project Ga0114996, IMG submission 87039) | Marine microbial communities from western Arctic Ocean - ArcticOcean_MG_CB4_134 | ecosystem: Environmental > Aquatic > Marine > Oceanic | place: Arctic Ocean: Canada Basin | collected...
ATACACCTGCTGATACCTCGAACGGCTCACGCTGAACGCGGCGAACCCCCTTTGCCAGCCGAACTCGCGTCGTCCCGGCAACTCCTGATGTATCCAGCGAGACGAGCTGCCCTTGACATACCGCATCAGGTCCGCCGCGGAGAGCGACGTTGGGACGGAGACCAGCAGGTGGACATGGTCCTTCGTGCCGTTAATGATGTGTGCTTTGCCAGCGCGCTCCCTAACGATTCCTGCCATGTAGGGAAACAGCTTCGGTCTTAGATCGTCGTCGAGAATGGGCAGGCGATCCTTCGTCGAAAAGATGACATGAATCAGCAGGTCAGCGAGGCTGTGCGGCATGGTTGTATCGCCCTTTCAGGGCTTTTCTCTTGGTGGCATGTTACCCACGGCTGAAGCCGTGGGCTATTGCCTGTTTCGTCCCTGACGGGACAGAGTCTCGACCGGGGACTCTACTTCAAAAGATATTTCGTCCGTGACAGAGATGTTTCGTCCCTGACAGAGATATTTCGTCCCTGACAAAAATGTTTCGTCTTTGACGGGACGCTGAGTCTGGCTGTGCCTGATCAACCATCGTCCCTGTCTCCGTGCCCCTCCCGAAACTGTTCGTGCCAGTTTTCCGCGAAACCGTTCGTGTCAATTTTCCGCGAAACTGTTCGTGCCAGTGTTCCGCGAATTTCTTCGTGTCAGTTTTCAACGAAATACTTCGTGTCAACTTTCACTTCGTGTCAACTTTCACTTCGTGTCAACGTCCAATGACACGTCGCGGCCCACGGTCGGCGGGCGACCCGTCAGGGTCGCTACAACTATAGCCCACGGCTTCAGCCGTGGGGAATAGTCAAAACAAAGTCAAGCCCTGGCAAGGGCGATACAAAACTACGGACAATGACAGGGTTCGTCGTCCTCAATTTCATGTTTCTTCAAAAAGGTTGTCAATTCTTCCTTGAATGTGCGGCATGCTCGTATCGCCCCTACCTTCTTGCCCTTGCGAGAGGCGGACGCCCAGAGTTGCGCTTCGCTCCGCGTTGCCCCATTTTCCCGCGCCGCTTCACGGCTGAACGGCTCTGGGCTCGAAGACTCCCAGCTCGACAGCGCTCAGTCGACAGTATCGCGGCCAGTGGGGCATCCAGCCCATGTGCGCTATAAGTGAAGGCATGCCGCTATTGCTTTCCAGACCGGCGTTGGGGGTTTGGCTGATCGCCGTTGTGGCCAGCCTGACGGCGCCGCGCCCGTTGCCCGCCGCTGATTGGCCCGAATTTCGCGGGCCCTCGGGGCAGGGGTACTCGGGCGATACGGGAGCGCCGCTGAGTTGGAACGAGTCCGAGAACATCGCCTGGAAAACGCCCCTACCCGGCCGCGGCTGGTCGTCTCCGGTGATCGCCGGCAACGAAGTGTGGCTGACCGTTTCCAACGATCGAGGCCGATCGTTGCGCGCCATCTCCTTGGACGCCGGCACGGGGCAGATGCGGCATGACGTCGAGGTCTTTCGTTTTGAGCGTCCGCCGGCGATTCACGAGAAAAACAGCTACGCCTCGCCGACTCCAATTATCGAGGGCGGTCGAGTCTATGTTCATTTCGGAATGCTGGGTACCGCCGCGCTGACTCGCGACGGCAAACTGCTATGGGAAAATCAGCAACTTCGCTACCAGCATGGCCACGGACCCGGCGGCTCGCCCGCTCTATCGGGTGATCTGCTGATCATCAACTGTGACGGGACCGATGTCCAATATGTCGCCGCTCTGGACAAGGACACAGGGGCGCTTCGCTGGCAAACCGATCGCCCCAGCGCCCGAATGGCTTTTTCCACGCCGCTGGTCATCGACGCCGGGGATTCCCGGCAGGTCGTCAGCGTCGGCGGTGATCGCGCGGTTTCCTACGATCTCGAAACCGGCGAAGAGCTTTGGTGGATCCGCTTCCATGGCTTCTCGGGTGTACCCAGACCGGTCTTCGGCCACGGGCTGGTCTACTTGACGACGGGTTTCTACAACCCCGAGGTGATTGCCGTTCGCCCGGACGGCAGGGGAGATGTTACCTCATCTCATATCGCGTGGCAATCGAGCCGCGGGGCGCCTCTGACTCCGTCGCCGTTGCTGGTGGGAGAGGAATTGTATTTCGTCAGCGACCGGGGAATTGCGACGTGTTTGGATGCCAAGACCGGCCGGCAGCACTGGCAGGCGCGGTTCAGAGGCGCCTTTTCCGCTTCTCCGGTCTATGCGGACGGGCGAATCTATTTTCTGAACGAGAGTGGCGAGACGAGCGTGATCGCGGCGGGCCAGGAGTTCAAAAAGCTGGCTCAGAATCAGCTAGGCACCAAAACCCTGGCATCCATTGCTGTCTCGGGCGCCGCTATCTTTCTTCGCACTGAATCTCACCTCTACCGGATCGAGGAGAAGTAATTGTCATGTGCTTCGACCGTCAGGCGGTGAGAAAAGCGAGCTAGTCGGTCTGGAACGAGATGGGCTGAGATTGCAGAGTGGTTTCGCGTTGAGGGGTCTGCTGAGCGGACAGATCGGCAGTTTCCTCGAGTGATCGCTCGCAGGCGAGGCGCAGGCCCTGCAAAGCCAGTTCAAAACGATCACGGATCCCGGTTTTCTCGAATATGTGCATCAGGTGAATTTTGACCGTTCCGGTGGCGATATTGAGCGCCTCGGCGATCTCGCGGTTCTTCAAACCTTTGGCGACTAAGGCGGCGACTTCCTCTTCGCGAGGCGTCAGAGGCCGGTTCCGCGGCCGGCCCAACGGGGAATCCTTGCTGAGAAAGAGATTCTCGGTCCACAATTGCTTGCGAGAGACCTCGCGCAGACATTCGAGCAAGGAGCTTGTCGAGGAGGTTTTCTTGGCAATGCCGCGGGCTCCCGCCCTCAAAATGCGAAAGCATTCGACGTCCGAGATAGCCGCCGCCCAAATGACGACTTCGGTCTGGGGAGAATTTTGAGGAACGCGCTCGACCCACTCGATCAGCTTGTGCATTCCGAAACCGCGGTCGGCAACAACGATCGTCGGCTGGCGTCTGGCGATTTCTAGACTCGCTTCTTCCAATGAGGCGGTGGCGCTGACGAATTCAATGTCCTCGCAGGCCGCGAGAACGGATTTCAATCCCTCCTGAACAATCGGTTGAGGGTCCGATAGGCACACGGAAATCATCAGTGGCTATCCTCCTGGTAATGCACGGGCTGGTCACGCGCGGTCTGGCAATGCACGGTCTGGTAACACATGGCGTCAGGGGTGGTCCAATGGATTGCCATCCTGAATGTTCGATCGTCATTCGAGGTGAATTCCTACACTGATGGCGGCGACGAAGTGTAGTTGTTGTTGATGGCCTGTGCCGGCCTTGCGCGGTCTATCTCTTAGACGGTCTATGTCTTATACGGTCTTGGTGTTCCAAGGTCTTGGATAGAACTGTCATGCGGGTGAGGTTCCATCAATGCTTCGCTGAGCCAAAATAATCTCCGGATTTTCTTCAAGAGTTTCGCGTAGTGGGCCGATATGTAGGGGAGCAACCGAATACTGTTCTTGGCGGCACCGTGCTGATTGCCGGGTGCAAGGCTTCCAGCGGCGGGTCGGAGGACTGTTCCTCGGTTGCTGAACTACCCATTCGAAAACGAGAACTGAGGGAATCCACAGATGAAAAATCCATTCAACTTACTACTCCATAAGCTTCATCTTCTGGCAGAGGACAACGAAGGTCAGGATCTGGTGGAATACGCACTCTTGGCCGGATTCGTAGCCGTCGCCGCGGGCGCCTTGCTGCCCGGCATCAGCGACAGTATCAGTGTCATCTTTTCCAAGATGGCTAGCGTTCTATCGACAGCAGCGGTCTAGCCGCGGTCGGCCATTTGTTTTGCGCGACGCCGCCGCGGCGCCCTAGGCCGCGGCGGAGCGTGCTCGGTCCGTCACCATCCAGACTTGAGGCAGGCATATGTTCTTATTGAGAGTTGATTTCATGATCGCCCGTATCCGAACTGTTGCCATTTGGCGGGACAGCCGGGGACAGGACTTCGTCGAATACGCGCTGCTGGCGGGATTGGTAGCTGTCGCTTCGGTGCTCGTGCTGCCAGGCATGTCCGAGAGTATGTCGCAGATCTATTCCCGCTTGGCCGAAAAATTGGTGGAAGCATCGGTGTAGATCCCGTGCCGTGCCGGCGAGGCTGGCCGCTAGCGGGCGGCGCCGTTGTCTAGAATCGGCTCAGCGGGCCGGGCGCGATCCGGGGGGCGGGCTGCAAGGCTCGCCATTACTTTGTTGCGCTTGTTCGGGGTGCTCGACGTACTGAGCGGCTCCTGGCGCTCGCGTCAAGGCCCAACTTCGACAGGCCTCTCGGCCGTGTCGCTACGCCGTTCGGCGTGTCGTTGTCGAACTCCTCACGCCGTTCGCTGGCGTGTGCGCGGTCTTGCTGGCATCGTTCTATTCTCCCGCCGCCAGCGCGTGAAATTCCACGGCCCTCCCGGCAGCGCGCAAGCGGCTCGCTGGATTCCGCCGCCCGGTGTTGCCGGTCGGAAAACTCCGGAAATTTCTCTCTTGGGGACACAATAACCCTAAAACTCACGGCTTTCCGAGCCGATAAAACATACGATGAACTCACGAATCGTATTAGCCCTAGCAATCTCGGCCGGAATGGCGCTGCTGGTCACCGGCATCTTCTATCAAGTCGCGGTCCGCGGCCAAGGCAACCCCGTCCAGGAAGTGGAAATGCTGGAGATCGTCGTTGCCGGCCAAGACCTGGAAATTGGCGCGGCGATCGAGGCCGCCAATATCAAGATGGAGCAATGGCCCAGCACCAAGGTTCCCGAAGGAGCCTTCGAAGCAATCGAAGACACTGTCGGGCGGGTCACGATCGCCCGAATTTTGGTCAACGAGCCCGTCTCGGGGCGGCGCCTGGCTCCGGTCGGCTCCGGGGTCGGTCTCTCTCCGAAAGTGCCTCCCGGCATGCGAGCCATGGCGGTGCGTGTCGACGATGTCAACAGTGTCGCCGGCTTCGTATTGCCCGAGGCGCGAGTCGACGTGCTGCTCACCGGTACGCCGGTTGGACGTGGCGACGTTGGCCGCCTGACCAAAACGATACTCAGCTATGTCAGGGTTCTCTCGGCCGGCGAGCATCTGGCTCCCGACGCGTCCGGGCGCCCACAAAGAGTGCCCGTGGTGACTCTGCTGCTATATCCCGCGCAGGCGGAATTGCTTACGCTGGCCCGCTCGCAAGGGCAGATCCAACTCGTTCTTCGCAACTCGATGGACGAGGATGAGACGAAGACCGCGGGTGTTCGTGAACCGGAACTCTTCTCGATCGACTTTAAGCCTGCCCCGAAACCGCGTTACGGCCGCTCGCTGGCGCCCAAGGTGATTCGAGTCCAAGCGCCTCCCCGGCCCTCACAAGACGTCGAGGTTTACCGAGGCAATGCGAAGTCGGTGCAGTCGTTCGGCGCCGGAGTGAGACAGTGAACTTGCGTGCGTATCGATACCAACCGCGGGAGAGCGGCTTACCCTCAGGCCCGTTCGGCGGCCACTGCGAGAACTAATGCGTGAACGATTTGACACCAGGCGCGGCGAAGAGTCTCACGGCGATTCTGATCAGCCCAGACCAGGATCTGGCTCAGCAGGTTACGGCCGCGCTCCAGGGTCTCGACGGGCTGTCGATCGTTTCGCATCTCGCTCAGTATCCATCTAGCCACGAGCTGACCGAAGGCGTCGGGCGGGTGCAGCCCGACGTCATCATGATCGACGTCAGCTCCGATCGCGATCCAGGTCTTCGGCTGATCGCGCAGGTAGTCGACTACTGGCCGAATATCTCGGCGGTAGGCATTAGCCGCGGCAACGAACCCGAATCCATTCTGCAGTGCTTGCGAAGCGGCGCGAGCGAATTTCTTAGCAGTCCGTTTTCGCGGGATGACGCCCACCAGGCCGTTCAGCGCATTCTGCGCCGCAAGACGGCCGAACTACCAACACAGGCGCCCAAGCAAGGGCGGTTGCTAACGTTTGCTTCCGTCAAGGGAGGAGCCGGGAGCACGCTGATAGCGGGGAACACCGCTTACCAGATCAAGAGTGTCAGCAAGGGCCGCGTCCTGCTGATCGACTGCAATCTGACCACCGGACTGATTTCGTTTCTGTTCAGGATCAATCACGCCTACAGCCTGACCGATGCCCTCAAGCATTCCAGCCAACTGGACCCGGGTCTGTGGGGATCGCTTGTCACCAACCGCAACGGCATCGACGTTCTGACCGCGCCCGAGCAGCCAGAACTCACCGCGATTGAGCCCTACGCGGTGCAAGAAATGCTTGAATTCGCTCGTTCGGCTTATGACCACGTCGTGGCGGATCTGGGTAGCGTCTGGGGGGGCATCTCGCTGGCGGCGTTGCCACTGGCCAATGGCATCCACCTGGTGTGTGGCAGCGACATGCCGTCGCTGTACCTGATGCGCCGCTCGATCCAAGTTTTGCGCGATACCGGCTACAGCCCCGAGCAGCTGCGGGTTCTGGTGAATCGCATCGAAAAACGGTCCGAGCTGAGTGTCGAAGACATGCAAAAGATTTTCCGCGCGCCGGTTCACGCGACTTTCCCCGACGACACGGCAGGCGTCGACAAAGCCCTGCGTGACGGCGTTCCCTTGGCCGAGAACAGTGAATTCGGGAAAAGCGTCGGCAGCTTTGTCAAAGGGCTACTGGCGGAAGAGACCCAAGTGGCTCCCGAAGCAGCGGGAATTCGCGGGTTCAAGGAACTTCTGACTGGAACGTAACCCGCTTTTCTCATCACTTGGGGGGCCGAGAGCGTGCGAGGCGCGCGCAGCTGGATGAGCGGAGACGTACTGGGCAGTCCGTCGCGCACGGCAAGCAAGTGCAACGAAGTAGTGGTGCGCCTATCCGTGTTTTGGCCGTCCGTGTTTTGGCCGTCCGGCGGCGAGAAATGCGGGTTTGTCCGCGTTCATTCTGGTGGTCAACGTTTGCACGTTTCGGCCGATAAGTGAGGCGGGGTTTTTATCCCAGGAGGATTCATGCCGGTCTTAGAATCACCAGCAGCACCACCCGTTATCCGAGAGCGGTTGCAGCGTCCCGCCCCGGCCGTGCCGATGCGCGGTCTGGGGCAGCAACATCAAGATCTTAAGTTCACGCTTCATCGCAAGCTGCTGGACAAGATCAACCTGGACGCCTTGGCTTCGATGGAAACGCAGAAGCTGCGCAACGAGGTGCGCTCGGCTTTGACGCAACTGATCGACGCCGAGCAGACCCTGCTCAGCGCAGTCGAGCGAAACCAGATCGTCTCGGAAGTCCTCGATGAAGTTTTCGGTTTGGGCCCACTGGAGCCGCTGCTGCAAGACCCAACCGTCAGCGACATCCTGGTCAATACTCACAAGCAAGTTTACGTCGAGCGGAAGGGGAAACTCGACCTGACGAACGTTACGTTCAAGGACGATGCTCATCTCTACCGCATTATCGACAAGATCGTTTCTCAAGTCGGCCGCCGTATCGATGAATCGTCCCCGATGGTCGACGCGCGACTAACGGATGGCTCACGCGTCAACGCCATCATACCGCCGCTAGCCGTCGACGGGCCGTTGCTCTCAATTCGCCGCTTTGGGACCGACAAGCTGATGCCCGAGGACCTTGTGAACCACCAGTCGATGACCCAGGCGATGCTGCAGTTGCTCGAGGCAGCGGTCAAGAGCCGCCTGAATATCATCGTGGCCGGAGGGGCCGGCTCCGGTAAGACGACTCTGCTCAACGCGCTGTCGGCCTTTATCTCGCCCCGGGAGCGTCTGGTTACGATTGAAGACGCCGCCGAGCTGCAGCTCAAACAGCCCCACCTGGCGCGGCTCGAAACGCGCCCGCCCAACATGGAAGGCACCGGTGCGATCCGTCAGCGCGAGCTGCTGATCAACGCCCTGCGCATGAGGCCCGACCGCATCATCGTCGGGGAGTGCCGCAGTGAAGAAGCGCTTGACATGTTGCAGGCTATGAACACGGGCCACGATGGCTCGATGACGACGGTGCATGCCAACTCTCCGCGCGATGCCATCGCCCGTCTCGAGGTCATGGTCACGATGGCCACGTCCAACCTCAGCCTGGTGTCGATCCGGCACCAGATCTCATCCGCTGTTGACGTGATCGTCCAGACCGCCCGATTGGGCGATGGCTCCCGCCGCGTCATGTGTGTCACCGAAGTCGGCCACATGGAGGGTGAAGTGGTCACCCTGCAGGATCTGTTTGTCTTTGAGAAGCGCGGAATCTCTCCGGAAGGCCGGGTGCAAGGCCGCTTTGCCGCCACCGGGATTCGGCCGCGATTCTACGAGAAGGTGCTGGCCTCGGAAATTCGCCTTCCCGCCGAGGTGTTCGAGTCCGTCGTTGAAGTCGATTAGCTTGTGTGAGCCCGGCTGATCGCCAGCCTGCCGATTCCGTCAAGGTCACTTCGGGCCGGGCGATTTCGGTTGGATCTCCAAGGAGCAGACATTGATTCTAATACTTGTTCTTTTTTTGCTGACCATGACTTTGACAGCGGGAACCTACCTGCTTGTCAACCGCACTCTGCTCAACAGGGAAACCGATAAAGTTCGTGACCGGCTGACGGATTCGACGCCGCAGGCAGCCTTAGCGGCTGGCTCATCGTCAGAATCCTTATTCCTGCCCGAATCGAGCGAGAAACATCAACTCCTCGGCCGCGCGCTTCAATCGGTCAACTTAGACCAGCGCTTGCGGGAACTCAGCGAACAGGCTGGGCTGAGCTGGGCTCCGGGCCAAATTTGCATGGGAAGTCTGTTGCTGGCGCTGGCCGCCTTCAACGCCGTCTGGTACATGACGCCTTTCGGCCTTCTGTTCGCGGCGGGCGGCGCGGCCGTGGCCGGGATGTTGCCAATCCTCTACATTCGGCGCACCCGCAAGAAACGCATTGAGGCCTTTGAAGCCCAGTTCCCAGACTCTCTGCAGTTTATCGCCCGCGCCATGCGAGCCGGCCATGCTTTTTCGGTGGCGCTCGAAATGGTGCATCACGAATTCGACGACCCGCTCGGCGGTGAGTTCCGCCGGACTTTCGAGGAACAGAACCTGGGACTTCCCGTCGACGTGGCGCTGGAGAAGTTGAGCGTCCGCCTGCCGCTGATGGACGTACAGTTCTTCGTGGCCGCCGTCTTGCTCCAGAAACGGACGGGCGGGAACCTGGCGGAGATTCTCGACAAGCTGGCCAGCCTGATCCGGGAACGCTTCAAGCTGCGGGGGCAGATCCGCACGATCAGCGCCCACGGAAGGTTATCCAGCTTGGTGCTCACGGCGATCCCGGCGGGCGTGGCCGTGCTGATGTACATGGTGCATCCCGAACACATGCAATTCTTTGTCGACAAAGAAATGGGGCAGTGGATGGCCGGTTTGGCGCTCGGACTCCAAGGCCTGGGCTATTTCATCATGCGCCAAATCGTCAAGATCGAGGTTTAAGGAAGTTTCTCCGAGGCTAAGCCATGGTTCTGTTGATGTCGGTGTTTCTATTCGTTGCCGTCATGTCGCTGATGTACTTTTTCGGGATGAAGTTCTGGGTCAACCCCAAAACCATGCTCGAACGCGTGACGGCCGACGGCCTCGGTCAGGAGTCGGCTCAATCGAGTCTGGCGTTTCATGACATCCTCGCCAAGGTCGGCAATCTGGTTCCCGCATCGCCTGTCGATCTAACGAACGCCGAGAAGCGGCTCTACAGCGCGGGCTATCGTTCTTCAGCGGCTCTGAAAATGTTCTACGGCATCAAAGCCGTCGGGACAGTCCTGCTGCCGCTGGTGACCTGGGTGGCGATGGGGCAGGCCGGCGTTGGCGGCGAGAACCTTTTTGGACTCGTTGCGCTGGCGGCCGGGCTGGGGTATTTCGGCCCCAACGAATTCGTCAATCACATGGTGAAGCGCCGTAAGCACCGCATTAGCCGCGCTTTGCCGAATGCTCTCGATTTGATGGTCGTCTGCGTCGAATCAGGACTCGGTCTCGATCAGGCGGTCCTGCAGGTGAGCCGCGAACTCCAGACCCACTATCCGGAGATCAGCAGCGAGTTCGCGATCACGAACCTCGAAATGCGTCACGGAAAACAGCGCGCCGAGGCCCTGCGAAACCTAGGCGACCGCACCGGGGTCGACGACATGAAGAAGCTTGTCGCCACCCTGATTCAGGCCGACCGTTTCGGTACCAGCATCGGCCAGAGCCTGCGAACGCATTCCGACTTCATGCGCATGACCGCGCGCCAAAGGGCGGAGGAAAAGGCCGCCAAGATGGGGATCAAGCTCGTATTCCCGATCTTCTTCTGCATCCTTCCCTCCCTGTTTGTTGTCACGGTGGGCCCGGTAATCGTCAAGATCATGTTCGAGCTTCTGCCCATGATGAATGGTGGATGATGAACGGTGGATGACGAACGGTGGATGACGAACGGTGGATGACGAACGGTGGATGACGCACGGTGGATGACGAACGGTGGATGACGAACGGTGGATGACGAACGGTGGGTAGTCATCAGTAGAGGAACGAACGGCGAGTCCGGATGCGGTCGCGGGAGAGGAACATGCGAAACCCGCGAAATTGATTAGAAGAGGAGGTTCATCGTTATGGTTAGAATGATTTGCGTTGTTGTCGCGGTCATCTTGCTTGGTTTGATCGTCTTGCGCAGGAAAGGAAAGGAGTCTGTTTAGTTCAGTCTGCTGGTCTAAACCCGGGGCCTTGCAGGCGGTCGACTTCGAGCGAGCGTTCTCAACAGAGCCGCGCCCGCAAGGGTGCGGTCGAGGGTACTCATTGCGTCGAGTTCGTCATCGGATTGCGGGCTCGACCGCACCCTTGCGGGCGCGGCTCTGTTTCTATCCCAAGAAGTGTAAGCTGCGTGCCTGGGCTCACTATGTGACCCATGTTCGCCGTCCCCCCCTCGTGCCGGGGCAGCCGGTCGCGGCGACTGCATTCGCTACAACCTCACTGCAACCTCATTACAACCGCGCTACAACCGTGGTGTAATGTCTAGAGCACTCGGTGAGATAACCAAAGCGAGCAGCGGAGTTGCCGCGGGCGCGCGAACTCGACCCGGTCCGATCCTGGCCCAAAGTCCCGTTTTCAACAGTTCGCCGATTCGCAACCGCCGCTGACGACAAAAAGCCTTCGGGCGACTTGCTCGCGAAAACGTTCTGTCCCGCGGCGCCAATCCACCCGACACCAGGCTATCCGTCACCCGACCCAGCCTCCAACGACAACCATGAAACTTTGTACCTTTGAGCACGACGGCCCCCCAACGGCCGGCATCATCCGCGACGCCCGGCTGCTCCCGATTGCGGAAATCAACGCCAAGGCCGGCACCGCCATTCCGGAAGAGATGCTGGCCTTAATCGAAGCCGATTGCCTAGACGAAATTAGGGAAGCAGCGGCTGGCATCGACGCGACGCTGCCTTTGAGTGAGGTCCGCTTGCGGCTACCCTACGCCCGCCCCGGAAAGATCTGGTGCATCGGGCTCAACTATCGCTCCCACGCTGAGGATATTGACGCCGTCCAGCCCGAGGAGCCCGGTAGCTTCATGAAGCCGGCTTCGGCCCTGTTCGAACCCGGCGGGACGATTGAAGTGCCGCCGCTCGATCTCTCCAGCGATGTCGACGCCGAGGGTGAGCTAGGCCTGGTATTCGGGAAGAAATGCCGTGATGTGCCGCTCGAATCCGTTCCCGACGTGCTCTTCGGCTACACCACGACGCTCGACATGACCGCCCTCGACGTGCTGGCGCGAAATACGCGCTACTTGCAGCGGGCCAAGAGTTTCGACACGTTCTTCAGTTTTGGTCCGGTGATTGTGACGGTCGATGAAATTGACGATGTGACCGCGCTCGAAGTAGTGACTCGTCACAATGGCGAGGACTTTTCACGTGACTTCGTCCGAAATATGAGGCATCGGCCTTTCTCGCTGGCCAGCTTTCACACCGATGTGATGACCTTCCACCCCGGTGACATTCTCTCGACAGGTTGCCCCAAAGGTGCGCGCATTCAACCCGGAGACACGGTCGAAGCTTGGATCGAAGGCGTTGGCAGGCTGCCCGCCCAAGTGGCTCAAAGGGAGCGGCAGCCCTACCGCTAATTGCCAGGATACGGCACGCGGCTTCGAGTGGTTCGGCCGCCGGATAACGAGAAATGCGGCCTAAGAGCGAAGCAGCTTGACGGCGCTCTCGATGCCGTTGCCGTTCTTCTCAATCTTGGACGCGGGGGCCCCAAGCAGATCAGGAACAAATACCGAAAGTGTCTTGGCGAGGTTTTCGATATCCGCACCCTCTTCGACCATCACTTCGTGTTCGACCCAATTGCAAAGCGGGATGTTGCGGAAGTACATTCGCTCTTGAACGACAAGCGACTTTCGCGAAGCAAACAGCACATTCTGCTGGCGAACGAACTGGCGCTGCTCGGTGCGCAGCTCACCGAGGAAGTCGTCGAGAGATTTGCGGCGGGCGACTTCTTGCCGCAGACTATTGAGTTCTTCGAGATGTCCTTTTTGCGCTTCGATCGAGGCGCGGGCTTCGCTCAGCGATTGCCGCTCGCGGGCAAGTTGCACCTCGAGCCGGTGCTGCATGATGTAGACGGCTAGCAGCGCCGAACCGACGGAGATGAAGATGGGCAATAAAATCCAGAGGATCGTGGTCATAAAGCTAATATCCTCACAACTACACAGCCATTATACTCGCCTACAATACGATCCTACGGCCGTACTGGGCGGGTGAATGGCTACTAGGTCAAGAAATCGGACAACTTCGGGGAATCCCTTAGCGGTCCCCTCAGTGGCAAGTTTGCCGGGATGAGTTAGCAATGTGGGCCAGCTTACGCCGGTCCATCGGGCGGAGGTAAAGACGCTCTCCAGCCCTCTCGCAGCATACCGGAAAGGCCGTTCACCAAGCTCAGGTTGCGAGGATGGTTGGCGATGTTGAAGTTCTCGAACGGGTCCTTCTCATAGTCATAAAGTTCAGAAGTCAGGGAACTTGTGCCAGCCACGGTCCACGCGGTGTAGCGGTAACGGCGCGTTCGAATCGAATGCCCCATGCCGGGGCCCGAGCCGGGAATCTCTCGAGGGTACTGGCTGAACGCCGCGCGTTTCCACAGACGATCGGGATCGTTGATTAAGGGCACGAAGCTGGACCCCTCTAGCCCCCGTGGCCGGCTGACTCCGCAGATCTCGCATAGTGACGGATAAATATCCACTAACTCGGTCAAGGCGGATGTTTTCCTGTCCGCGTTACGCTGGCCCGGGACACTCACGATCAAGGGCGACCGCGTGGCTGCGTCGAAGTTCGTGTGCTTATTCCACAGGCCGTGCTCGCCGAGGTGATAGCCGTGATCACCCCACAGCACGATCACCGTGTTTTCGCGCAAACCCAGCTCGTCCAGTGCGTTGATCAGCTTTCCAATCTGCGCGTCGACGTAACTAATCGAGGCATAGTAGCCACGAATCAGCTCGCGCGCTTTGTCTTTCGGGATCGGCCCAGCCGGCGGGATGTCGTTGTATCCGCGCAGCTCTTCTGAATCGTGCATCGCGAAACCGGGCGTGTCTAGCGGGGACTCGGTGTTCTCGGTCAGCTCGATTTTGTCTTCCGGGTAGAGGTCGTAGTATTTCTTCGGAGCGACGAAGGGCAAATGTGGTTTCAGAAAGCCGGCTGCCAGGAAAAAACGCTCTCCTCGCAGCTTCCTCAGTCCCGCGATGGCAGCGTCCGCGGTCTTCCCGTCCGGCAGTTCGTCGTCCGCGACATCGCGCGCTTCCCAACTCGGCATGCCCCAGCCCTGTTGGCCCTCGGGCCGGGGACTGCGTTTCGACGGCTCGAAATAGAAGCTTTCGGTGGAAGATAAGTTGGCCTGTTGCAACTGGTTCCACTTCTGTTGAGCGAAAGCCCGATTGGCTTCGCTGCCCCATTCGTGGCTGTCGGCAATCCACGGTGGAATGCTCCACGATTGCGGATCGTCGAGTTGCGGTTTGTGGAAAATCTTTCCGAACGCAGTGGTCGTGTAGCCATGCCGCTTGAACTGCTCGGGCAGCGTGCTCGCGCTCGGCAAGTGGCGGCGGAAATGAGTTTGCAGATCGTAGACACGCGTCGTGTCGGGCCGCAGTCCCGTCATTACGGAAGTGCGTGAAGGGCTGCACACCGCCTGCTGACAGTAGGCCCTGGTGAAGGTCAGCCCGCGGGCGGCCAGCCGGTCGATGTTGGGCGTCTTGACGAGGGGATGCCCGTAGCAACCCAAGGCCGGACGCAGATCGTCCACCGCGATGAACAAGACGTTCAACTCCGGCCCGTCGTTCTTCTTGGCGCCGAGCAGAGCCGGGGCGTACGCAGCGGCCCCGGCAGCCAGTCCGCCTAGTTGGGCCGTGCCAAGCCCCTTGCGCAACAATTCTCTTCGGGAATAGGTACTCATCAGCGGAATCCGCAGTCCCACAAGGCCGCGGGAATGCTCTTGTCGTGTCTCTTCAGCTTACCCTGCTTTTTGGTCACGGCCTAACGGTGACAGCCGCTAGACGGTGACAGCCGCTAGACATTGAAGAATACCAAAAGCCATCTCATAAACCTCATGCGAACCAGAACAGCACCCGATTGCCGCCACGTGGTGAGAAATACAGGGTAGGCGCGCGGCTGTATCCTTGAGCCGCGCGCGTAAGCAAGCGGTCATCACAAATGGATCAATCGCTTGGATCAATCGTTTGGCCGCTCCTGATACCATGAGACCAACCGTGGAATTGGCCATATCAATGCGTCCACCCGGTTTCTTTGGCACTTTTCTCGCCCCGCGACGTGATGACAAATGCTGACTAAAATGGAGTGGATGGGGCCGAGTCACGTCCGTTTTCGGTTGCTTTTTGCCGCACTAACCGCGGTGATTTTACTCCTTTTGGGCTGCCAGGGCCGGCCCGATCCAGAAGTTGCCGCCGAAGTGAGCGGCCACAAGATTACTTTTGCCGAACTGGAACGCTACGTTCAGACTCAGGTTCCGGACCTAAGCGATCCGGGTTCCGAGGATCAAGGCCAGATGTTGCGGCTCACCGTTTTGCGGGAGCTGATCGACCGGCACGTGATCCTGCAGCGGGCCGAGAAGCTGGGACTGATGGCCGTGGACTCCGAGGTGCAGTCCAAGCTGGACGGCCAGCGAGCGCCTTTCGATGACCCCGCCGATTTCGAAAAGCAGCTGGAAGAGCGCGGTCTTACGCTGGCGGAGTACGAAGCGGAGCTGCGCCGCACGATTACTATCGAGAAGCTATTTAATAAAGAAATCACATCGAAAATGGCCGTCTCCCAGGCCGAGATCCGCAAGTACTATGACGAGAATAAGGCCAGCTTTCACCTGCCGGAACAGCAGACCCGCTTAGCGCAAATTCTGGTCACGGCCACGCCGGAAAGCCCAGTGCCCAATTACAAAAACGACGACGCGAAGGACGAAGAGACAGCCAAAGCGAAGATCGAAATGCTCTCGCAACGTCTGGAGAACGGCGAAGCGTTCGACATCATTGCGGGCAACTACTCAGAGGACATGGTTTCAACGACCAATGGCGGAGACTTAGGGTTCATTCCCCAATCGGCGCTGGAGAAAACCGAGATTGTTTTGCGGCGCGTCGTGGCCTCGCTCTCGCCCGGCGAGGTCTCACCGGTCATCCGTACCGGCAGTGAGTTTCGCATCATCAAGCTGATTTCACGAGAACCCGCCGGGCAGCGCGAATTCTCCGATCCGCGCGTGCAGCAAAGTATCCGGGAGACTCTGCTGAACCGCAAGGATCAACTTCTGCGGACGGCTTATATGGAGTCAATTCGTAACGAAGCCGGCATCGTCAATCATCTCGCGAACCGCGTCGTCGAGAGCTTCGGAGCTTCCAACTAACGAGAATGCGGACGTGACCAACGCGGCCCAAGCCGACACTCAGAGCCCCGGACGGGAGTCCGGGGTCAAGTGGCCAAACAGCCCCGTCAGGGCAACCAAGTGTGAACAAAAACTCAGAGCCCCCGCGAGGAGGCCAGAGCCCCCGCGAGGAAGCCAGCGCCGCTCTGACATGGCGTGCGCCGCCCCGACGTGGCGCACTCGCGGGTATCAATGTTCACTCGCCTACCCGTCGCTTGCGCTCTGGGCTCTGATTGCTTCGATGGTCTTTACCACGTCGAGGTAGAGGTTGTTGACTCGTTGGACGGTGAAGCCGGCCCTGGCCACGTTCTCTACCGTCGGACGGTTCAGTTCGGGGCCGCTGAGGCGGGTGATCGGCGTCATGAGGTTCAGCATCAGGTTGAAGGGGAACCAGCGGCTGCCGGTGTGTTCGAACATGCGCAGTTGTCCTCCGGGTTTGAGGACGCGGCGCAACTGTTCTAGGCCATGCACGGGGTTTGGGACCGAGCAGAAAGTACACACCGCAAAGACTTGATCGAAGCTTTCGTCAGGGAAACTTGCCGAGCCGGGGGATCTCAGGTCGTGGACGTCCATCTCTTTGAGGTCGATCGTGCCGTCGTATTGCTCGGCTCGGGGCGTGGCCTTCTCCAGCATTTTGGGGCTAATGTCGATGGCTGTTACGTGCTGGTTCGGCGGGAAGAACTGGAAGTCGAGGCCGGTTCCGGCAGCCAGAAACAGCACCTTGCCTTGCATGGGCGCGAAGAAGGTCCTTTTGTAATCGGCCCAGCGGATTTCCGGGCCGCGCGCGAGCAGATCGTACCTCGCCGCGGCGCTGTCCCATTTTTTGCGGGTTACGCGGTCCATCGGCTCACCTCCCCTTGCAGGAATGCGTTTGCCACGTAGGTGAGCGCGAGGGTGGCGATTCCCACGGCGGCTCCCCATTGGATGGCCTCAGCGGCGGGTAGCGGCGCCATCGCGGCGAGCATGGCCACGGCCATCCCCGAGACCATGCCGGTCAGCATGATGGGAAGCATGATTTCGAAGGCTCCGAAATAAATACCGAAGACGACAGACGCGAAAAATGCGAGAATCATGCCGAGAACCATTCCCGCGAGCATGGCGAGCAGCGGGTTCCAGGTTTCACTAACGAGGCCGAAGCAGGCCAGGGCTGTGAGTGCGCCTAGCGAGGCGTTTGCGAACAGGTCGCCGAGCAGGAAGCGGAGCCGGGTTTCCATGGAGTTTCATGGTAGCGAATTGCGCTTTCCAAACGAGGCGGGCTGGCGGCAAAGAGTATCGCTGCGAAGACAGACGCGACAAGAGGTGCGCGCATGCGCCAGAATCTAAGGAACAACTATGTCCAACAATAGCGAAGTCGAGTCCGAACTAAAACGTTTCATGAACGGGCTGGTGCGCCGCAACCCTGGCCAGCCGGAGTTTCAGCAAGCTGTCAAGGAAGTGGCGGAGACCATCTTGCCCTTCACCATGGAAAATCCGATTTACCGCAAGGAGCAGATCCTGGAGCGGCTGACCGAACCGGACCGCATCATCACCTTTCGCGTCACCTGGAAAGACGATGAGCGCAACGTGCGGGTGAATCGCGGGTTTCGCGTGCAGTTCAACAATGCCATCGGGCCCTACAAAGGCGGACTGCGGTTTCATCCTTCGGTGACCGTTAGCGTGATGAAGTTTCTCGGATTTGAGCAGACGCTCAAGAACAGTCTGACGACGCTGCCGATGGGGGGCGCCAAGGGCGGGGCGAATTTTAATCCCAAGGGGAAGTCCGACGACGAGGTGATGCGCTTTTGCCACTCGTTCATGGCGGAGTTGTGGAAGTATATAGGGGAAAATCGCGACATCCCGGCCGGTGACATCGGCGTCGGGGGCCGTGAGATCGGATATTTGTTCGGGCAATATAAGCGTCTGAGCAATGAGGTGACCGGGGCGATGACGGGCAAGGGGGCGACCTTTGGCGGCAGCTTGATCCGAACGGAGGCTACCGGCTACGGCGCGGTCTATTTCTTGCGCGAGATGCTGCGGGTTCGTGGCGACAGTGTCAAAGGCAAGGTGTGCCTGGTGTCGGGCTCGGGGAACGTCGCTCAGTTCGCGGCGGAGAAGCTCATACAGCTTGGCGGCAAGGTGGTCACACTTTCCGATTCCGCGGGTTTCATCTATGATCCCGACGGCCTCAATGAGGAGAAGCTGGACTACGTGATCGACCTCAAGACGGTCCGGCGCGGACGAATATCGGAGTACGCCGAAAAGTTCGGCTGCGAGTATCACGCCGGCAAAAGGCCCTGGAGCATCAAGGCGGATATCGCCATGCCCTGCGCGACGCAGAACGAGATCAGCCAAGAGGATGCGGCCGAGCTGGTGAACAACGGCGTCATGGCGGTGGTCGAAGGGGCGAACATGCCGACCTCCCCCGCGGGCGTGGAAGTTCTTCAAAAGGCGAATGTGCTCTTCGCGCCCGGTAAAGCGGCCAACGCTGGTGGGGTGGCGGTATCTGGATTCGAGCGCACGCAGAATGCCCAGTTCATGACCTGGACCCGTGCCGAGGTTGACCGGAAGTTGCAAGAAGTGATGAAGCGCATTCACTCGACGTGCGTGCAGCATGGGCGCGAGGGCGAAACGATCAACTACGTCAGGGGAGCCAATATCGGCGGTTTTATTAAGGTCGCCGATGCGATGATCGCGTTGGGCGTTGTGTAGGGGCGGGCGGGCACTGGCCGCCAGGTGACAGGTTTCTACTTGAGGTGCTTTTCGAGGTAATCCTCTATCCCTCGGAACAGATGCAACCGCGCCTTCTCGCCATGGATCGAGTGTGTCTTGCCGGGATAGAGCTGCAAGTCATAGGGCTTGCCGGCGGCAATGAGCGCGTCCACCATCTGCATCGTGTTTTGCACGTGGACATTGTCGTCGCTAGTGCCGTGGACGAGCAGCAGCCTTCCGTGGAGATTCTTCGCCGCGGCGACCGCTGAGGTTTCTTGGTAGGCTTCCGGCTCTTTCTCCGGGTGTCCCATGTATCGTTCCGTGTAGATCGAATCGTAAAGGCGCCAGTCCGTCACCGGCGCCACGGCAATGCCCAGCTTGAAGAGCTTGCTGTGAGTCAGAGCGAGGCAAGTGCTGAAACCGCCGCCGCTCCAACCCCAGATTGCGATCTTCTCCGGGTCGATGAAGTTGAGCGATTTGAGGTGCTCGACCGCTGTTTCGTAGTCTTTCACGGCGACCGGGCCGTATTTGCGGGCAAGGGCCGTCTCGTAGTGGTGGCCTAGAATCGAGGAGGCACGGTCATCGATTTGAGCGACGATGTACCCCTGCTGCGCCAGGCGCTGATGGAACAGGAAGCGCCCCCGGCCACCCCAGGCATCTCGAACCGTCGGCGCGCGGGGTCCGCCATAAACGTAGATCAGGAGCGGGTACTTGCGGCCAGGGTCGAGCTGCTTCGGCTTCATCAGCATCACGCGGATCAAGGCGTCATCGCCAGTCGTGATTTCGCCGGTTCCGACCTCGCCGACCTGGACTTGACCGGTCCTAATTTCACCGGTCTTGACTTCGATGACTTGCGGTTTCGCGAGCCCATATTCATCCACTGAATTTGCTTGGTGGACAGTGGTGCGCCGGCCACTCGGCAGGTGCTGAACGCTCAGGCTCGGCACCCTCATCAAGCCCGAGTCAGTGTCGGCAAGCGACTGCGCCTTCGAGTCCATCGAGATGCGATGAGTGCCTTTTTCGCTCGTCAGCTTTTCGCGCTC
>Ga0114996_10003467_pt1 | contig 19557 bp, 19 predicted proteins | sample ArcticOcean_MG_C_4_FD_87039 | JGI IMG/M metagenome (GOLD analysis project Ga0114996, IMG submission 87039) | Marine microbial communities from western Arctic Ocean - ArcticOcean_MG_CB4_134 | ecosystem: Environmental > Aquatic > Marine > Oceanic | place: Arctic Ocean: Canada Basin | collected...
TACCGGGGCCGGCAGAACGTGCGCAGTGAATGGAACCTGGTGTGCGCGGCGTTCAATCTCCGGAAGATAGCTGTCCCGCTGCGAATCCCTCCCAGGGGAGACGGCGCGGCAGCCATGGAGCCACCACCACGCGGGAGGGCGCGAACAGTCTGCATTCGAAGCCGCGAGCGTCCAGCTTCCCATTCTTGACGAGTGGTTGGATGCCGCTGTGGCTACCTCTGGTCCGCCCAGTACGGATCAAGGCCACCTCATCGGTCTCATATGCTTGAGGGCCCCCATGACCGCCATCACTAATTGCCCGCGCTCCTAGTCTTGTGACCATGATATTGGACGCAGGATCCCAGGCCCCTCGCATCTCCCTAGTCGTCTGAACCCGGCCGCTTCGCCGATCTCCCGAGGACGCCGGTCAACAGTCCGCTGACAACGGCGATAAGAAGCGCGCCCCAGAATGCGGCCCAGAAGCCGTCTACGTACATGTGCAGGTCGAATCGACCTGCAATCCACGCCGTTAACACAAGCATCGCCGCGTTGATCACCAGCAGGAACAGACCGACTGTTAGACAGGTCAGCGGACAGCCAAGCAGTTGAGCCAGCGGTTTGACGATCGCATTTACCACGCCGAAGATCGCCGTAGTGCCTACATAGGCCGTGAGCCCTTCGATGTTGATCCCAGGAATGAACCTGGCCGCGACCCATAATGCGGCAGCGTTGATCGCCAGGCGGACGACCAGGTAGACCAGCCAGGACGAGCCTTCGTCTCTACCGACCTCCCTATTAATCATCAACTCCACCTGCTCTGAAGTGGACGCATCGTACCCAAGTCCAAGCGATGATTCAAGATGACACGTTGCCACATTTCGTACCTGGTTCGTGCCTTGACACTTGTTTGAGCTTGGCATAGCCTACTTCTCGAATGACGAGGTTCATCATGAACGCAATTAAGCTCACCGACGATCAGATACGGACGTTCATCCGTGATGGCTATATCGAAGTCAAGCCCGACTTGCCGCGCGAGTTCCACGACGAAATGTTCGCCAAGATCGACGAGTTGTACGAGAGCGAGGGCAACCCGGGTAACAATATTCTCCCGAAAGTTCCAGAACTTCAAACCATCTACGATGACCCCAAAGTGCACGGAGCGGTTCAAAGCATCGCAGGCGACGACTACTACGCCGAGCCACACAGATACGTCCACTACAACCAGCCGCACAGTGAAGGCCAGACCCTCCACAAAGACTCGTTCACGCGGCGACGTCACCACACCCGCTGGCTGGTGACCTTCTATTATCCGCAGGATACTACCCTCGAAATGGGGCCCACCGGTGTCGTGCCGGGCACCCAATACACCAACGTAATCCCCAAAGACTCCTACGACCGGGAAATAGGAGCGTCAGGCGAAGCCGGGCGTGTCGTCATCGCCAACTACAACATCGTTCACCGCGGCATGCCAAATGGCACGGACAAGAAGCGCTATATGGTCAAGTTCCTGTTCAACCGCATGAGTGAGCCGACGGCGCCAAGTTGGGACAACGCCGACAGTGATTGGCGGTCCGACGGAGACGGTGCATACGAAGACGTTTGGCAGCATATGTGGGGATGGCATCGGGCGGTTCCTAATGGGACGAATGGCGAGGGCAACGGCTCGATAAAAAGCCTCATTGCCAAGCTCAAAAGTGATTCGGAGGCCGAGGCGTTTCGGGCCGCTTACTCGTTGGCAAAAGTCGGAGAGCCCACAGTAGGACCGCTGATGGACACAATGCTCGACGGCAGCGCAGAGTCCTGGTACGACGAACTCGTCAGGCGGTCACCTGGCCAGATGGTGCCGTCAGCGAATGCCAGTTACGCACTGGCGGCAATGGGAAAAGCGGCGGTACCAGGTCTGATCGACGCCTTGGGCCGGTCGTCCGGCTGGGACAAGAGGTTGGCTGCCCAGACGCTTGGCGACATCGGTCTGCAAGCAGGCGAGGCGCTGCCTACCCTGATAAACGCCATAAAAGATTCAGATTCGATGGTGCGCGCAGAAGCAGCCGAGGCGCTTGGCCAGATCGACCAGAAATCGTCACTGGCGGTACCTGCACTTATCGACGCGCTGGTGGACGAAGGTGAAGACGTTCGCCGAAACGCTTCATTGTCGCTCAGTAAGCTCGGGCCGTCGGCCAGAGAGGCCGTTCCCGCTTTGTCCGGCGTCCTGGCCGACAGCAACCGTTATGTCATCGGCAACGCCGTCGACGCGCTCCGACGCATCGGAACCCCAGAGGCGACCGAAGTGCTCCTCAAGCACCTAATCAGCGCCCGATGGTGCCCAGTTACGAAGCCAGGAAGTTTATACTAGAGGCGAAAAAGCCGAATCACGACCGGAGGTCTTCGACATGCGTGCACGACCCGTAGACATGCCCAGCGTCCCGACTATTACCGCCACAAGGGTCACTGCCCCGCCGGCCTGGGCACTGATGGAGCGGCAGTTGTTCGCGTTGATGGAGGAGTCGGCGCGAAAGTACGTGGCGAAGTATGCAGAGCGCGGTGGTGCAACGCTGCTGGCAGAAGATCTCGATGATCTGTACGAGCAGTTCTACAACTACGGGCTGTTCTACGCCCTTGGCGCTGCCGACGATCTGTTGGACCTACACCTCCAGCAGTGGAACGCGACGAACCGCATTAGCGACCAGAGCTTCAACCACCGGGCCAAGCACAACGACCACACAAAGAAATTCACGCCGTCTCAGCACAACGAGTTCTGGGGTATGAACCACCCGATGGAGTGGCACCATCTTGGCGAGGGGCTGATGGCATGGTACGACATGGGTGTTGCCGACCCGACAATTTCGGAGAACGTGCGGCGGTCCAAGCGTTTCGCTGGAATGTACATCGGCGAGGACGAAGATGCCGACCTGTGGGACGCGAATAAGCGAATAATCAAGTCACCGTGGCAGTCGAGCCAGGGGCCGGTACTTAAGGGCGACGCCAATTGGGCTAATACGATGCTCTTGGCGGGACGGACCTTGGGCGGCGAGGCCAATTACTACGGTGTCAGGGCGAGCCTCTACCCGATCGTCAAGCATCTCGAAGGGCGCTGGTTTGAAGACCCAAAGCGTCGGGATTACATCGTCGATCTGTTCAACAAGCTCGTGCTCCAACGAGACACTCCAAACACCCTCTCGGCGACGGCGCTCGTGACCGACGCGTACCTCTACACTGGCGACGAGAAGTATAAGAAGTGGGTACTCGACTATCTGGAAGCATGGATAGAAAGGACGAAGCAAAACGGGGGGATCACCCCGGACAATGTCGACCACGACGGCGTGATCGGAGGCGGGCGGGAAGGTGTGTTCTGGGGCGGTCAGTACGGTTGGAACCACTACCAGGGCTACAACATCATGTTCCACGGCATCAACACTGCCGTTGAATGTGCTCAAATGCTCACTGGCGACGCCGGTTACCTCGATCTGCTTCGCTCCCAGCTTAAGATCATCGTCGATGCTGCGCGGATCGAGGACGACGGACAACTCATAACACCTGTGCGTTACGGCCCGGACGGCTGGGATATGAACCCTCCCCTTGGGCGTCACGAGAATGACGGTATCCCCATGCGCGGCGTCATGCAGGGGCCTAGTCCAATGCGTGCCCAAGAGATGATGCACCTCTATCACGCCTCGATGGACCAACAGGACCACGAGTTCATCACCAGCATCCGCGACAGGGATGTTCGGCGAGACTGGAACGAGATCGGCGACAGGCTTGGCGAAAAGAACGGCGGAGAAACCGAGTTCGCCCGGTTCCAATACTACGACGGCAAGAATCCAGACTGGCCGATGAAGATTCTTGCTGCTGAGTACGGACAGGCAGTGAAAACGTATGAGGAGGTCACGTCAGATAGCAGGTCGACATACGACATCATCACGACAAACCGGATGCCGCAGCAAGTTGTGTTGACGAAGGGACTGACCCAGGTTACTACCGGCGCGCCTCAAGCGACCTACAACGGTGGTCTAATGCGGGCAACCGTCCGCTACTATGATCAGGACCGTGGTCGGCCAGGTCTGCCGCCTGACACTGCTGCGCTGGTAGATGAGCTCCGACCCAATGGCGCGGGCATCCAGTTAGTGAACACGAACCGGAACGAGACTCGGCGCGTGATCGTGCAAGCAGGGGCCTTTGGCGAGCACGATTTCACTGAGCTCAGATACCAACAGAACGGTCAGGATGGCGACACCGTTCAGAAGGTACACGGTAAGTCGTTCGCCGTCACTCTACCGCCGTCTACGTCAATTCGCATCGACGCAGGCATGAACCGCTTCGTAAACAAGCCAGGCTACGCGTTCCCTTGGCACGGCAACAAGATTCCGGTCCCGTTCCAGTAGGAAACCAGTCCCGGATAAGTTTGTGGACATAGAGTGTAGTCGTCGATCTTCGGACTAGCGCCGACTACGCTTCCAATTCCTAAATTTCTCGGTGGGGGATGAAGCCCACTCCATCGGCACCACGCCGGTGTGCAGCCTACTTCGAAGCGCTGCTTCCAATCTTGAACATCTTGGTGCAGCAAACGGTGCAGATGCCACGGGTGGCGGGCCTACCGTTCTTCATCGTTATCTCTTCAGTGTCCTTCATCGTTCGCGACTGCCTGCACTTCATGCAAAAACCGTCCATGTTCGTCACTCCTCAATATTTATTCCATCTCGATGGATGCTTAGTTCAACGATACACAATTATGAGTTCTCACGTTGCCAAGTGCAACCGTCCAGTGGGTCAATCTACCAATATGCCCTTCTTTTGCCTCGCTCCGAGACAGTTCCCTCGCATTTTTAGCACGATTCTAGACCACATATACTACCCCGCAAATCTGAATTGGCCTACAGCAATATGAGTCTCAATCCCCCAAAACGGGCTCACTGCACTCAGCCGCATCTATCCCGAGGTTCGGCACTACAAGATCGAACGAGTCTTGTGGCCGTACTTCGTTCAGGCAATAAGTTTCCACATCGTCCCAGATGGCGTGCCAGCGGTCGAGAAACGCCGCCGCCTCTTGTGCGGCTGTGCGCCGATGACGCTCTTGGACAGGGACGTCCACAAGCACCGCTATGTCAATCAGATCGGACAGCGGCGGGCTGTACCTCTGTGACATCACGTTTCCTACGATAGACTCCATCGTACCCAAGTCCAGGCGCAAAGTCGAACGCCCGCCACCGCCCGGCTCGCCCTGTCCGAAGCGGCAAGATCGCATCGTTGCGTACACGTTCCCAGTCAAACACGTCGCGCAACCGTTGCTCAACACTCAGTTGCCCCCAGGTGTCTTCGGGTACGTCGATGGTATAGAAGTTGTCCAACATAAGGTGAGCGGCGCTCAAGCTCTGTCGCACGATGGCTGCCAAAGTCGACTTGCCGGAGCCGCTACCCCCATCCAACGCAACAACAATAGCCTCTGCGCGCGATGTGAGAGCTCCGCTGACAAACTCGACTATTTCTTCGCCTGCTTCCTTGATGGGGCTTTCATAGCCTTTCGGTGCATCAATCGTCTGACTCGATATGGTGTTCACCATGTCGTCGGCCTCAGTTCTGAGTGGTTGAGGCATAGATGTTAAACGAGGTACTCAACTTAGCTTAACGGCCTTGATCTGATTGTTGAAGTAGTCGCTAATGAGCAGGATGTCATCGTCGTACAGGGAGAGCCCGTAGGGCTGGTTCAGGCTGGCGTTTGTTGCGGGGCCGTTTTCGCCAGAGTTCCCCTGAACATTGCTGCCCGCGACAGTCTCGAGAGTGTTATCGGACGCGATACGGCGCACTCGGTTGTTCGATGAATCGCATATGTAGACCACCCCATCTCGCGTGACGGCCAGCCCGTTCGGTGTGTCGAGCTTCGCGCCGGTGGCTGGGGTGCCGTCGGGCGAGAAGCCCTGCTCGCCGATGCCCACGATCGTGGTAATTATGCCGCCGATGTCGATTTTACGAATCACGTGATTACCGCTGTCGGCTATGTAGAGGTTACCTGCATCGTCGAACTGGATGGCGTTGACCGCGGCGATACGCGCCTCAGCCGCCGGGCCACCGTCGCCGGTATAGCCAGGTTGCCCCGTACCAACGATGGTCGTAATGATACCCGTGACCGCGTCGATCCTTCTGACGCGATGGGCCGTGCTGTCGCTCAAGTAGATATTGTTGTCGGCGTCATGGGCCACGACGGTAACGGATAGCAGGTTGGCCGCCGTTGCTGGACCGCCGTCACCCTTGTCCCACTGTATACCCGTGCCCGCCAGAGCAGTAATGATCCCTTGCTCGTCTATCCGTCGAACGAAGCCGTGTCTTCCATCGGCTATTACGATACGTCCCGACGAGTCGACTGATGCACCGAGCGGGTTGCTCAGGTGGGCCTCGGTTGCGGGGCCGTGGTCGCCGCCCACGCCTCGTGCGCCGCTGCCAGCCACGGTGTGGATAACACCGTCAGGATCGATGGACCGTACCCGCTGGTTAAAGTAGTCCCCGAAATAGATCGTTCCATCCGGCCCAACGGCCAAGCCATTGGGTGCTGCCAGGAAGCCCTGAGTAGCAGGCTCACCATCATGGATGGAAGTACCGCCAAGTACTGTAGTGACTATCCCCGTCTCCCCATCGTAGCGACGCACTCGTCCTGAGCAGTCACACCAGAAGACCGTGCCGTCTGGGTCTGCCCAGATGCCCGCTTCAACGGAATTACAGTGAGTCTCGGAGCCGTGCAACCCCTCCTCGCCCCAGCCTGGCACACCGTTGCCCACCAGGGTCGTAACGATGCCGTCCTCCCCGGAAACTTTGCGCACCCTGTACCCATACTTCTCCCCGACGTACATATTGTCGTGTACATCGAAACACAGGGCGTCGGGCATGAGTGTCCCCGCCTCGGTTGCGGGGCCTCCATCGCCGTTGGAAGCGGGCATGCCCGTGCCGAAGACCGTCGTGATGATGCCCGTTGTCATGTCGATCTTGCGAATGCGGTTGTTGGAGTTGTCACAGATATACAGATCACCCTTGGAGTCGAAAGCCAAGTGTTCCGGGTGGAAAAACGCCGCGTCCTCCTTCGGCCCGCCGTCGCCGTGGTAGCCACCCCAGGTCAGACCACTCCAATCCTCCAGTCCTGCCCCAACAAACGGCATCTTCCCGTCCGATGTTTCGGAGGCATAGTGGCGTGCGCGGTGACCCGCCCACAGGTCGATGACGCCGGTCTTGGCGTCGACCTTTCTGATGTTGTTCGTCCACTCGCCAGAAAGATACAAGTTGCCATCGTCGTCCAGTGCCAGACCGCAATGGACGTATAATTCGGCTTCGGTAACAAGACCACCGTCTCCTCCCTGCCCGGATCGCCCCGACCCAGCGACGCGAGTAATAATGCCGGATTTGGCGTCTATTCGCCGGATGGTCTCGCTATGAAGGTCTGCCATGTACAGGTTGCCGCTCTTGTCTCGGGCCAAACTGTGCGGCCCTTGGAACTGCGCTTCTTCTTTCGGGCCGCCGTCGCCGCTGTTGCCCGGCATGCCTGTCCCAGCGAACGAGTGCAGTATTCCTTCACCGTCGATACACCACAACCGGTTTCCGTGCCAGTCCACGATGACCAAATCACCATCGTTATTTCGTGCAATCCCGATAGGCCACCCGACGTGGGCCTCCTTCGCCTCTACGCCTTCGCGATACGGCGCGCCCGCGATGGTCGTGATGTGCCCAACGGGCAGTCTGTCGAATATTTCGTGAAGTGTCATGTGCTTGTCTTGTTACTGCGTTTATTAGAATGGAGTTGGAGTTGAGACATTGTCCGGTGACATAACCAAAGATGCAACTCCGCCCATCAGATCTTTGGTTGACGACGACCTGTGGGATCGCTATGGTTTCGCCAATGACCAGATCGCGACATGCTTGAATTGAGATTAGGGAACAACCGGTCATGAGCAGTCCGATCTATCAGAATGATGTCGGATAGGTTGAAGGGAAGAAATGAAATTCATCTGCGCGAACTGCAATCGGAGAATGAAGTCTGACGGAGCAACAGGACCGGGAGGAGGCACCATGTCGGTCACCGCTTTCTGCCCGAACTGCGGAAACCGCTTCGCGCTCCTCGCCAACCCTGGTGAGACTCTCTTGTTGAAGTCCCTCAACGCGGGGCATGCCGGCGGCGAGCTCATGACGCTTGTGATGGAATCGGCAGCGAAGACCCTGCCCCAGGCCGTCGATCAGGCCCCCCTTTCGCAGTCGACCTCCGCAGGAAACTGGAGTGCCCTAGCGGCGGAGTGGGTATGGGTTGAGCCAGGAACATTTGAAATGGGCTCACCCGAATCGGAGTCAGGCCGCGAAACGGATGAGAGCCCCCAGCATGAAGTGACGATCAGCACAGAGTGTCATATGGGCAAGTACGCCGTCACTCGGGGCCAGTGGGAAGACATCATGGGGACCGCTCCCTGGGAAGGGCAGAGCCGCGTTCCTTCGAGTCCGACCTTCCCCGCCGTCTTTGTTTCGTGGAACGACGTACAGGAATTCATAACCCGTATTAACGCCAGTGACGGCGACTGGACTTACCGTTTGCCGACGGAGGCGGAATGGGAATATGCCTGTCGAGCCGGGACAACGGCGATGTGGTCGTTCGGCGAAGACCGCCATGCCATGGGGGAACATGTTTGGTATGTCGACAGTGACGCGGCGGAAGAAGACCAGACGCCGCGGGAAGTCGGAACCAAGCTACCAAACCCTTGGGGTCTGTACGATATGCACGGTAATGTATGGGAGTGGTGTCAGGACATCTATAGGGAGGATTACTACGCCGATTCACCCGCCGTTGATCCTCGAGGACCCGACGGTGAGCCCGACTCATCCCGTGTAGTCAGAGGCGGCTACTTTCGCTACTTCACTCGCCATTCGAGGTCGGCTTCCAGAAATACCAGGAAGCCCGAGGACCGGCAACGGGCTCTGGGCGTTCGATTGGTCAGGACCAGACGGGACTATTCAACATCTGGTTCTTGACGGCCATTCTCCTCACTCGCGACGGCGATTTCAACTATATGTGACGCGGCCATCGGGATCATAGGCGAAGTCGATTCTTCGTCGTTGAGTATGGGAAGCGTCGGCGGCGAAACACATAACCGAGCTCAAGTATCCTGCCTGAGTGTTTTGGTCAGGCGCATAGCTGGGGTCTCGCATCATATTTCCTAGCAGAAGAGCGTGCGTTCTGTCACCACCGCCATGACCGGACCCGTCTCCGCTTGCATCGTGCGAGGTTGTCTGTCCGGCCAGGTTCTCGTGCAAATAGACAGTCTTGTAATGAAGGTTTCCCCAAATACTTCCATTAGTTCCAACTGCGTGGAAATTGCGACCTGCTTTGGGCCCCGTCCCGCCAAAATTGAGTAAAAAATTGGCGACCGCCCCGTTCTCGTATTCGGCGGACACGCTCTGAACGTCGGCGGTGTCCTTGTCGATGTTGTAGATACAACGGTAGTCTTCCTGCACGAACTGATGGAGGACTTCCTCAGATGCATCTTCGTGGGACGAAAACATGGGCTTCTTGTAATACTGGCACGTGGAAGCATAGCTGCAGTCGTCGCAGACCTCAGCAAATGATGGGTTAGGCGGGAATATAGGCGAGGAGCCGTAGGAGTTCAGTGACAACGGCCTGCAACCCATAATCCAGTTCAGGATGTCCATGTCGTGACAGGACTTTTCGAGCATGGAGCCACCGCTCGTCTCACTGTGGCGTCTCCAACTACTGCGGTACAACAGCGACGTTACTCCCAACCCAGGAAGTTCGTCAGCTTGGATTGAAACGATTCGTCCTATCGCACCGGACGATATCAATTCATGTATTTTCGAGTAGAACGGAGTTGACCGCAGAACGAAACCGAGTAGCACTCGTCCTTCATTAGACCGCTCGGCGTCGATGACCCGCTCGCAATCAGCTTGCGTAGTCGCCAAGGGCTTTTCCAACGCGACGGGCACGCCAAGCTCCAGACAGGCCACGGCCTGATCAGCGTGGAGGTAATTCGGAGTACAAATGACTATACCATCGAGGTCGTCGATGGCATTCAGCATGTCTCGCCAGTCGTCGAATTCGGGGGTATCCCGTGCGAGTCCAGTCCGGGCGATAAGGGCTTTCCGGTGTTGCCCATTCGGGTCAGCTAGGCCCACCACGGCAATGTCTTCCGACGATTGGTAAGCCGCCGCATAAACTTGACTACGGCCTCCTGTCCCGATGAAAGCGACGTTGTACATTCGCCGTATTCCTTTTCTGATTCAAATGCTTGTTATGCAAATTGTGAGACTTAAAGGGGAGAGCAAGTGCTGGGTAAACAAAAAGAGCGCGATCTCTCGCGCCCCCGACACTTCTGATTTGCGCCGACGATTACATTTCTTCAAGGCAAAATAGCCAGTATATGTCGCCTGCCGCGCCGAACTCGACGAGATCCATGTCTTGCAGGCGCTGACCCTCGCCGATAACCCTCACGCCGTTGACGTAGGTGCCATTACGGTTGCCACGGTCCTTAATCCATTAGCCAAGACGGTCGCGGCGGATACCCGGGTGTTGGCGGGACGCCTGCTCGTCACTCACGAACATATCGCTTTCGGGCGCTCGCCCAATCCACGTTATGGCAGCCTCACGCGTCAGGGCCTTACCATCCGTAGGGCCGCCCTTCGCCATAAGGCTCCCAATCGGGATTGCCCCAACCTTCCCAGCCGACTCCCGAGATCCACTGTTCATTGTCATCGCTTCCACCGCCAGTAGTGGTATCAGGTCGAATTATAAGTTCGATACGGCGTATGGTCAACGCTGGATATACCTAGTAGAGACCCCACGAAGCGCCTAGGTAGAATAGGCATTTGGGGCAAGCGGGGGAAAAACGTCAAACGCAGGGGATGTTTTTATTTCGCGCGCGGCGGACGGCCGTCACGTATTACGTTTTACGTTCTCCACTCTTCCTCCTCGCGTTCCCTTGAAATCGCCGCAGTCACGGTCTTGAGTGAGTCTCGCAGGCGCTGAATCAGGGACGTCTCGGCGGGGAGGTTGGCGTAGATGGCCATGTTAAACAGGTCGGTCGATGGACCGACAACGTTGCTGGGAAAGGCGTGTCCGAGGCGTCTCTGAAACTCTGACGGGGTATCGTGCTTGTGTCGCTTGATGCCGCGCTCTTCCGCAGTTTCGAGCATATCGTAGTACAGCCGAAACGCCTCGACAATGCCGGGAGGACCGTCGGGCACTTGATAGCCCTTTTGCCTGGGACGCTTTAACATATCCGGCACTAGGTTCAGCAGCAACGTGGCAACGTCCGCCATTGTGTCAGCGTCCTCCACTAGAGAGTCACGACGCCCTCGGGTGTTATCGGGTCGTCCGCGCAGGAGCCTCCGAAACGCACGCGCAAGCACGAGCGTGATTACGATAACGACGATGGCAAGCAGGACCCATTCTATTATCTGGATGATATATGTATGCGAAACTCTCGCTCGCAGCCTCCTGCTCCTGTTGCAGTTCCTCCAGAGCGCTCTCGATCTCGGTGTTGAACTCGCCGTCCGTCGACTGTCCTCCTTGGTCCTGGAACAGGCCGAGCGTATTGATGATCCAGCGCACGATCACGTCGAAGGCGAATGCGATAGGAGCGACGATGGCCCAGAACACTCCTCGTGCTAAGGCCCCCAAAGCTGTCGTCGCTAGTGCGGAAAGCAGGGAGAGTACCCCGCGGTTGATTAAGCCGACAAGCAGGCCGAATATGGTAATGCCAGCGACTGTTACTCCAATGACTTTTTGCCAGGTCCGGCACTCGGCTGAGCGATCCGACTCCGGTAGCAGGTGCCCCACGCTCAGACCGACAAGGGACGAGGCGAAGAACAGAAAAATCATGGGGAAGGTGTGCAGGCTCTCGTCTTGGTTGATGTCGAAGATGAGCGCGGCGACGAGCACCACCATGCCTACGCGGAAGGTTTGGGAGAGGTTGTCTGTTGGGTATTCGTTGCTGCCGAGACGGAGACCTCGCCACCAGAGCGCGAGGGCGACTATGAAAGCGAATACGGCACGGAAAGTGTACCCATCCGGCACTTCACCCGCAACCCATTCGATAGGCCACCATGGCCGTACCTGCCCAGGAATCACCTACAAGCTAATGGATGCGTACACGACGACGAGACCCAGGATGGCCACAAGGAAGTACAACCATTCGGCCACGTCGCCCTGTCGAGGTGTCACCCGGCTGATGACGACCGACAGCCCAAGAATGCCGATAATTGCGTCCCACGACTGCGGGCTGGAGCCGATACCGCCCATGACACCGATAACTCCGGCGAGAGCGAACACCCACGCGCTCTCGGCGATAACGTGGGCGGCGAGCACGAGCCTATCCTGCGACAGCCGCATACTCCGCCTCCAGTCGGTCAAGGTTCTGACGAATCTCGTGGACGACGACACACCCCGGCATCTCCGGACACGCGTCGTCTCCTACATACACAACAACCATTTTATGGCCGTGGCTCTTGAGGTCGCCAACCACCTGCACGAACTGCGGCGGCATAAACGATGTGACAAGCACCAGCGTTGAGCCGAATGGGAAGCGCCGATAGTTGTCAGCCAGATGCTGGTACATCGGCCTTATCGCGTATGCGCGAATTCCGGCTAAAGCAGCCAGTACCGCACCCACCTGCTCACGACCGTGGCCCGGCGCGACGGTCATCGTGCCGTCGGTGCTCGCAGGCATGTCGTTCGAGAACATGCCGATGGTGTACTGGCGCTCTGCTGAGTACGACGCGACCGATGCCGCCGTCGTCACCACTCGTTCGAGGTTCCTGTGAATGTAGGGACCCCAGTGGGGTGCGGTGGTGTCGACCGCACCGACTAGGACAACGGTAAAGCTCGTGCTCGGCTCGTAACGACGGACTTGCAGGGTCTGTGCTCGCGCGGTGGACTTCCAATCGATGGTCTTCATCGGGTCGCCGATTTCATAATCCCGCACACCCATCGGCCTCGATGGATCCGGGAATATCTGAACCTGCCCTCGTACGTCGCCGAGGGGACGGTGTGCCGTAATACCTAGCTCCTCCAGCGGGTAGACTCGCGGGTAGACCAGCACGTAGTCCACCGTTTCCGTGTTCAGGCGGCTGCGGAGGAAACCGAATGGGTCGCCGCTATGAATATTCACTGGCCCGATGGGATACAGACCACGCCGCTCACACTTCAGCCGGTACTGCCAGCGAATCCTTTCGTACCATGCCATAGAGGTCTGATGCCGAAGGGCCGCTACTTTGGGCCGAACGTTCGAGGCCACATCGCCAGCGACCACTTGCAGTTCATCTGGCACCTCGTCCGTCACCCGAATCCAAGGGAGCGGTAGTGGTTTGCGGTTCATGAGCGAGACGGTAAGCTCGACTTCCTCGCCGACGAAGACACGTTTCTGCGGTAGGTGACGCTCATATGTCACGTCGTTTAACGACAGTCGGTTCCAAGCCAGCGATACGGCTCCGGATACGACGCCCATCGCACCGAACGCGATCACGAGCCCCTGCCCCATGAAGAAGCCAACCGCGATGACGATGGCGAAGAAGCCTATCCAAAAATCGTGCCAGATAACGCCGGTACTGACTGTGCGCCGCATAGGCTACAGTATATGTGAGGTCATGAGAGGATTGACACTTGGACGGACGATTGCTATTTCATCTTTAGCGAAAGGCTGGGGTGACGGCCCTCAATGGCACGCGCATCGCGCAACAAAAAATAGGGACAGATGGAGGAGGATCATCTGTCCCTATTCGCGCCAGACTTCGCTGCAATGGCTACGCTGTTTGGTCTTCGAAATTTACAACGACCCGGACTTCAGCTTGGTTAGGGACTCAGCGGCTAAGCACAGGCGCGCTCGATCTACGGTGGTGCCGGAATCCCCGATGCGATATATTAGATGGACGCATCGGCGTGGTCGATGCCACGGTTCAGAGGTACCAGCATGAAACTAATCTTCAACTTCAAGACGATTTTCACGGCCCTTACCGTCGGCGCTATCGTATACGCCATTCGATCAGGTCAGCCAACTGGCAGATTCCTCGACATGCCGTACGACTTCCGCATCCCCACAATCGACCGGATCAAAGAGCGGATGTGGAACGAGGACGACGAGCGCATCTTCATGCCGAGCGTTTTCGGTGTTGGGTGGGCGCTGAACCTGTTCAAGGTAGTAGAGAAATTCCGGGCGGACAACGCCATCGAGGAAACAATGGTCGAAGACGACGATGTCGTTCTTCTTCCACCGCCGCCTCAACCCTCCCCGTAGGCTGCTGAATCGTTGCCCGGTGGTGCAGTGGAAGCACGAAGGACTTTGACTCCTTAGACCCAGGTTCGAACCCTGGCCGGGCAGCCAACAATGTTTATTCGCAAATGGTCTGTCACACCCTTACCGCTCTACAATACCTCCAAGATACAAGGGCGAATGGAACGTGCCATGACGGCATTCGACCGAATTGGTATAGCCAAGAGCATTATCTGATTCGCGGTCTACCCCATCAGTTGCCAGCCTGAAGCGTCAGCACTTAGCGCTGTGTATCCTTTGTGGCGATCGTATACCTCGTGCATGTCCTCGATGGTGTCGAAGTAGCCGACGATGTGGGCCGCGCTGAAGGACTCGCCAGCCTTGACCGGCCTACCGTGAATCTCCTCGATCATAACGATGATGTCCTCGGGGCGCTGGCTGCACCACGCTTCGTAGACCACGGTTGGTTCAAGCGTCATACCGGCCAGCCAGGGACCGTCTTCGCATGTCTGGTCGTCCCGCAAATGGTACGCGCGAATGAAATGCTCGGGCGTCGTGTTCAGGTCGCGGCGATAGCCGAACTTCAAGTCCGGCGGGAACGGCGTGAAGAACTCGCTGGAAGGGATAAGCAGGCCGTTGGGGCCGCTCACGTAGCTGAGATATATTTCGCTGAAGGTGTCCTCCATTTTATGACGGACGCAACCCGGCGTGTCGTTGCGCAGAAACATCTCGTCCGAATCGTTGACGCTGTCGATCTTGTCCATCAGCACGAAATACCGCTCGCCTTTCGGAAACACGATCAATTGTGTCCAACGAGACCCGGCCTCGTGGCCAGGCGCAGCGTACTCATACTGATACGTCGTCTCGACGGCAACGAAGTCGGCGCCTCGAATGACTTGGGGCTGTACCGGCTTCATCCGGTGGCAAAGCTGCGGGCCCTCCACGGCACGTTTCCGATAGCTGCTCCCGTGTGCCGTGAGAGCGTAGTGCTGCCAAGCAGGATCGGGCTGGTTTTCGTACCACACATATTGCCCGACGCCATGCCCGTCGGCGGCGAAAATCTCTTCGCCGTAACCGGCGTCGCTGCCGGCCTCCATGAGCCAATCGATGACCATCAAGCCATCGCCGATCTCTCGAAAGCCGCTGGCCTTGTCGAGAAATGACCCCTTCTCGATTCCTGTCATCCAATGTTTCGGGTTGTTCTTGGGTATGACGGCTTCGAGTTTGTCGGTCTCGATCTTTATCGAACGCTCGTCCTCGGTCGCCATTATCCAATTATCGTCATTCATCAATTCTGCGCTCCTTTGGGTGCTGCCACATTGTCAACGTGTGATCAGCCGTCACAACCCGCCGGGTAGTTGAGTTGGGCGTTGTCATATACCCATCACATGCTAGCGCAAGTCCCATATACGGTGCCCGTCATCGCGGACCGACTCGCGCGCGCGATTGACGATTCGCTCCAACGTGCAGAGATTTCCAGGAACTAGTACCATATTCTCCCAAAGTAAGAACCGCCTAGTAAGGATATCAACCAGAGACCACGACGCAGGGAGTTCACCTTTCCGACCGCAGGTGAGGCACCCCAAATAGTTCAGGCCATACAAGGAGGCCCTAAATGTCAGCGAACCTTCCTCAGATGCCAACCATCACCGCTTCCCAGATCAAGGCTCCACCAACGTGGGCGCTTCTCGAAAGAAAACTCATCACCCTCATGGAGAAGGGCGCCCATATGATGAGTCAGAAGTATGCCGAACGTAGCGGCGCTTGGTACTGGTCGGACGATCTCGACGACTACTACGAGCGATCCTATAACTGGTGTCTCCTGTATAACATGGGCGGCGACGAGAGCCTAGTCGATCTGGCGCTAAAGCACTGGAATGCGACGACCCGGCTGTTCGACGATCGCGACGGAAACCGCGCCAACAATCTCGATTACCACCACGGCGTGCACCCAATGCGGCTCGTGCACAATATTCACAACGAGTATTTCAGCATTGCTCACCCCGGCGACGCCGAGTGGCACCACATGGGTGAAGGCAATATGGGCTTCTACGATTTGGGCCTGGGTGACCCGACCATATCCGAGAACGTGAGACGTGCGCGGCGATTCGCAGACCTGTTCTTGGGCGAGGACCCGGAGTCGCCGATCTACGACCCGGTACACAAGATCATTCGGTCTCCCATGCACGGCACCCTTGGCCCATACCATAGTGCGACTCTGGAAGAGGTAAAGTCGTATCTCCAGGGCGGTCATGCTGCTACTCCGGGATGGGAACCCAAGACGATGGGTGTGCGAGCGTCGATTTACCCCGCCGTCAAGGAGCTTGAGCCGAACTGGTGGGAGGATCCCAAACGGGCGGACGAGATCGTCGGGCTGTTCAACAAGCTTGTCCTGGATGGCGACTCGGCTGCAAACCTTGCGGCGACCGGCCTCGTGACTAATGCGTACCTCTACACGGGCGACGAGAAGTACAAGAATTGGGTGATCGAGTACGTCGAGGCCTGGATGGACCGGATCGAGCAGAATAACGGCATAATCCCCGATAACGTCGGGCCGACAGGCAAGCCCGGCGAGCACCGGGACGGCGTCTGGTGGGGCACTGCCTACGGCTGGAACAGCTACGTAGGATGGAGCCACATCTTCCACTCGCTCGCGGTAGCGTCCGAGTGTGCTCACCTATTAACTGGCGACCCGAAGTATCTCGACTTACTTCGGTCTCAGATCAAGGTACTCCTCGACAACTCGATCACGGACGAAAACGGCCAGCTTCTCGTGCCGAACAGGGCGACACCGGACGGGTGGGTGCATGGGCATGTCGAGGAGTGGGACGGCACGTCTACAACCAACCTGCGGCTCTACGAGTTGGCGCACTTGTATCACGCTTCGCTGTCACAGGAAGACTACGATATGGTGGTTCGGGTTCGCGAGGGCGACAAGTTGCGTGACTGGAACAAGGAGAAGATCGGGCCCGCGAGGGCGGAGTATGATACCGAGTACAGCCGCTTTCAATATTACGACGGCAAGAACCCAAACTGGCCGGAGAAGGCGCTGACCGTCCAGTACCAACTGGCGCTGGACACGTATCACAAAATGGAAGCGGACAACCGGACCGTCCCTCAGATACTCGCCGACAACCAAGAGCCTGTGAACGCCGTTTTCACGAAAGTGCTGACACAGATCATGCTCGGCTCGCCACAATACATGTACCACGGCGGGATGCTACGCGCGACAGTGCGCTACTTCGACGCCGACCGCATGCGACCGGGGCTGCCACTGGACGTCGCAGTGTTGGTGGACGAGCTTCGGGCTGACGGCGTGGGAGTGCAGCTTGTGAACACGAGCCGGAACGAGAGCCGACGGGTAATCATTCAGTCGGGGGCGTTCGGTGAGCACACGTTTACCGATGTCAAAACAAATACCGACGACGGCGAGTCGAAGGTCTCTGTCAATGGAAAATACTTCACGGTAGAGTTGCCGCCATCGACATCCATTCGGGTTGACGCGGGCTTGAATCGGTTCGTCAATAAGCCAAGCTATGCGTTCCCGTGGCACGGTGACAAGATTCCGGTGCCGTTCCAGTACTAGTGTTGCTCTTCCGGCGGGTTGGTACCGGTCATCACCCACAATCTAGCTCTCCCACAGTCTCTCGACCAGAACCAGAGGACTATCAGTATGCCGAGTATGTCGGTTTATCATATCGTTCACCCCAACACTTCTGACTCAAGATACAAGGACTTGAGTCAGGTACGGACAGGTTCGGCTCCAGAGGTGATGACGATCTTGCGAAACGTTGTGTTGGGCGTACTACATGCCAACATTGCGGAAACGATCAGACAAATAAGCTGGACGCAGGGACGAGCCCTATCCGTCCTCGGGCTAGCACCGAAATAACCGAAAGACTCTGGATTCGATCCAGATGCGCTTGACCTTGTATCACGGTTTGGCGTCATGATACGGGCTGACCATACACAGATGTGTTGCGGGTCTCGTGCAGGCGCGTTGGTCGTTTCTCTCAGTCACCTGCACAGTGAAAACTCTGCGGCGCTCTTTCGTTTGCTGGCAACACTGCTGCAAAATTACTGCGGTTGGATCAGGCCTGCCAGATACCTTCCATCAAAACACCAGGCCTTAGCCCCCGCACCTGCTCGCTCGGCTATACTGCCAAAACAGCGTCCGTTCGGTTGATGAACATTTCCCTAAGCTTGGCCCAAGATCTTAGTGGCCCGATGCTTTCTGCTTAGGAAGCCAGTTCGCGGGTTGTACCGGAGAGTCGAGAAGCAAGGCGGCGAAGGGGCCCGCGAAGCAAAGGGAGATTTGTGACCCATGGATGGTCGAACTCGTCGGTTTCTCGCGGATGCGGCAAAGTATTTGCCGGGCCGTACTTACGCGACCGCCACTCGTACCGCTCGTTCCCAGCCCGAATACCTCGTCTCGCACGGTGAGGGCGCATACCTCTATTTCACGGACGGAACCAAGCTGCTCGACGTCACCCTTGGGCATGGGTCGTTGCTGCTTGGGCACGCCCATCCTGTTGTCGTCGAAGCGGTCAAGGCACAGGCTGAGTTAGGCCACAACTTCACACATGTAACCCAGGCGGCTATCGAGTTGGCGGGGATGATAGTAGAAACGGTACTCTGCGCCGAGAAAGTGCGGCTCGTCAACTCCGGCACTGAAGCGGTTTTGGTGGCTCTACGCCTCGTCCGTGCATTTACCGGCAAGGAGAAGGTCTTGAAATTTGAGGGCGCGTATCACGGGTTCGCCGACGGGATGATGAACTACGGCAATCCTGACCACTGGTCCGAGCCGCCGCAGGCAACACCTGACACGCCCGGCATACCAGCCGTCGAGAGTAGCCTGGTGCTGACGGCACCATGCAATGACCTCGAACGTACGAAGGAGATCGTGCGGGACAACCACGACGAGACGGCAGCGATCTTTGTTGAGCCCGTTATGCGCGGGCTTGCGTCGAAGCCGGGGTTTCTTGAGGGGGTCAGAGAGATAGCATCGGAATACGGTATCCCTCTGGTCTTCGACGAGATAATCACCGGATTTCGGCTCGCATCGGGCGGCGCTCAAGCCTATTACGGGGTCACGGCAGACGTTGCGCTGTTCGGCAAGGGCCTGGGCTCGGGCTATCCTATCGGCGCGATCGCGGGCGGCGAGGATATCATGAGTCCGCTCGACCCAGCCTCACCAGACGGTGAGCGCATCTTCTTGACCTGCCCCCCGAAATCCGATCCAGGCCAAATGTTAGGGTTGGACGGACACGAAAGGGGGCGAAATGCCAAGAAAGAAGCACACACCGGAGCAGATCATCATGAAGCTACGAGAGGCCGA
>Ga0114996_10003469_pt1 | contig 19547 bp, 17 predicted proteins | sample ArcticOcean_MG_C_4_FD_87039 | JGI IMG/M metagenome (GOLD analysis project Ga0114996, IMG submission 87039) | Marine microbial communities from western Arctic Ocean - ArcticOcean_MG_CB4_134 | ecosystem: Environmental > Aquatic > Marine > Oceanic | place: Arctic Ocean: Canada Basin | collected...
CGAGTAAAAGATTCACAATTTAGGTCAACTTACAACGGAGCAATTTTGGCTGTCCAGAGAAGGGGTCGTCCAATTAGTGGTAAGATTGGTGACATTGTGCTGCAAGTAGGTGATACCCTCCTTATCGAATCCGATGACAATTTTCTGAGAACGTGGCGACATAGCCCAGACTTCTATTTAGTTTCACAGGTAGAAAATTCAAGACCGCCGTTACACGAAAGGGCTTTGTTATCGCTTGGTATTCTTGGAATCTTAATCATCCTCCTTACCACAAGTTCGTACACTGGTATCAATCTTGTTGCCGCAGTTTGGGTTTGTGGGCTGAGCATGGTATTGAGTGGTTGCATAAACGGTCCAGCAGCGAGAAGGGCAATCAACATCCAAGTACTCATCGTTATTGGTGCGGCGATGGGAATCGGTCAGGCAGTTGATCAAAGTGGTCTTGCTATAACTGCAAGTTCTGCACTTCTAGATTTTACAAGTAGTATTGGCGTTGGAAATTACGGGACGCTTTTCGCTATTTTTATCCTCACGAGTACCGCGGCTCAATTGATGACAAACTTTGGCGCCGCGGTCATCATGTTTCCGATCGTCATTGGCGCATCACAGGGTCTGGGAGTAAGTCCCTATCCATTTGTGTTTACCATGATGGCTGCTGCTGGCTACAACTTCATAACACCTCTGACATATCCAACAAATCTCATGGTCTACGGTCCGGGAGGATACTCGTTTATGGACTTCCCAAAACTTGGTGTACCACTTACCCTTCTTGTGGCCATTATTGCGACAACCATCGCACCGGTTGTTTTCCCCTTTATTCCTTGACTTATGCGTCGCTTCTCTACATTGATGTTTCGAGCCGCATTATTTGTATCGTTTGTTTGGTTTATTGGACAGGTTGTATCTGATAGGTGGTATTGGAGTCAGTGGTTGTTGTGGATTCCTACCTTCGTTGTCCTACTCATGTTATTTCTAGTTGCGTCAATACTCGCTCAATCTAGAAGAAAATATGAGTTCGCCATCATTGCGGTGGTGTTTCTTGTTTTGGCTTGTTACTTTCTGTTCAATGAAAACAATGTGTTTTCCACAAATAATGCCAAGGGCGAGTTGAAAATTGCTGCGTGGACAATGAGCCACTCCAAACAAAAAGTAGCGGAAGAATCTGCAGAGTTGATTGTTCAACTTGATCCCGACATCATGTTGTTGACACATGGCTGGTACGTTCGGGGTGAACCATCCATAAAAAAATGGCTTGGCAATGATGGAAAAAAGTTGATCAGTGGACCATTCACATTATTAACAACAGTTCGCCCAATTGAAGTGCGAACACTCGTTGCGTCAGATGGAATTTATATTTCTTTGTTCAAACTTGACACAAGAAATCAACTAGGCATAGAGTTGGTTGTATATGCCGTGGATCTTCCATTTAACCTTCTTGAATCAAGGGCAAGTATTGTACGTAGAGCACAAAGGTTGTTGAGTAAGACAGATGCTGAAGAACCTCATGTTGTGATAGGTGATTTCAATATGACGCGGAACAGCAACTCTATGAAACGATTATTCCCAGCAATGACAGACGCGTGGGATAGCGGCGGAATGGGGTGGTCCTCTTCGTATCACAGAGCCTTTCCGTTGTTTCATATTGACCACATCCTCGTAGGCGAAGATATACATGCACTCTCATACGAATTGGTCGACCCACAAATTGGTCGCCACTGCATCCAACTTCTACAACTTACACAATAAAGTTTACCCCCAAAGTCATTTTCATGGATACACAAGTTGACCGTGGGTTTCTATGTGCGCAGTAAAAAACCCCCCCTAAAAATACATGTTATTTAGTACTTCATCCCGAAGATTTCGTAGATAACATCCAAGTCGCGGTTGCCACCTTCAAGTGGTACGAATGGAAGATTTGTTCGTATGCGAACATCATCGCGCCATTTTACAGAGCCATCGCCAAAGAGCATGTTCATGCCACTTCCGTGATTGAAATCCGTTCGAGTTCTTAAACTGTCAGTCGCAAGAACCAATTTTGATCCTTCAAGCAAGCGACGACGAGCGCCAGTTCGCCAATCCTTATGACCGACGTAGTGATAATTTGTGTAGAGGGCATCATTCGATGTACGTGTGCCTTCTTCCCACTCTTCTACAACGCTGGAAAGTTTGTTGTCACCTTTATGGCTTGGGCAGTAGAAACAACTTGGGGAGTCGCAATAATGCCACTTCTTCAATCTGCCAAGTCCATCCCAATTGTCACCGGAAAGAGGTCGTGGAACAGCTCTTCTGCCCAACGCTGCCTCTCGAAGAGGTGGCACAACGTCATAGGCTTTGCGTGCGATAGACAATTCTGTTGGGTCTGGATTTTGATCATCGAGGACTTTTGCCAAGGGCAATTTGCCACGATGGTCACCAACGAACATTGTGATTGCATGACCAAGTTCACGTTGGTGTGCGCCACAGGTAACACGACGAGCCCCTTCTCTTGCAGAAGAAAGTGTTGGCATCAATAATCCCGTGAGTAAAGAAGTAATGCTAAGTACGACCAATAACTCCAACAAACTGAAGCCAGTACGATGACCAACACTGCTTTGGAGCGGTTGTTCATGTAGGCAAGTTGTAGCGTTTGTGCGCATTGGTTACTTTTTGCTCTGCGAAAGGCAGAACTCCTCATTGACAAGTCTACTACAAAAATGAGTATTTGCGAGATTTTTATGTGCTTTCTGTATATTTTATCGGTCATGAAAGATGACTTGCTCGATTTTAGGTTTTTATTAGGCACCAACTCATTGAAACACCTGTCGCTCTTTTACGAATACAATGTATGTGGAGGTAGGTGAGCAGTTGCCAACAAATGAACCTGATTATCGACTGATGCAACGTATTGCAATTGGCGAAGAAGAAGCCGTAGCTGAGTTATACGATCGCTTTGGACCCCTTGTTTTTAAACTTTCAAGGCAGTTTTTAACGAATACGGCAGAATCTGAAGACGCAGTTCAAGAAATATTTGTCCGGCTTTGGCAGACTGCAGACCGTTTTGACCCCAGAAAAGCGAAATTAGTGACTTGGGTGATGCTTATTACCAGACGTCATTTGATTGACCGAATCAGAAAGAAAACTGTTCGACCAAAACAACAAGAACTTGGAGAACATCTCGGAGAATCCGCAACCGATGCCCCTCCTACATCGAAGATATGGTTAGAAGAACGTAATCAGATACTGTTACAACAGTTGCAAACTCTTCCTGAGTTACAAAGAACGGTCATAGAGAGAGCGTATTTCCAAGGCTTCACCCTACGTGAGGTGAGTCGACAACTAGATGCCCCACTAGGAACAGTGAAATCTGCCCTTAGCCGTGGGTTACTCCGTCTCCGGGAGCGAGGAGACAAAGAATCAAGTGCCTTTCATTAAGAAGGGTGTAACAGAACGATGTGAACATAATGACTACTTACGAACAACCAAACAAAAAACAACTTCTTGAACTTGCAGTTCTTGATTCTCACGGTTTACTTGAACCACTTGAATCAGATTTATTCAATAGTGCCTTTCATGATGCTCCAGTTGCACTGCAAGAAGAAATTCAATTACTCCAAGAAGAACTTGCAATCGACGAGTCGCTCCTTCCAGCTGATTTGCCTGATGCAACTTTACGAAAGCGAGTGCTAGATGCAGTTGCAAGAGCAGCAGATGAAGAAGCAAATCGACTTGCACCACTCGCGCTCATAGGTGCACGTGCAGGCGCTTCGCGTCGCCACCAACAATCAATTGGAACTTCTGCTTGGCGTGCTGTGGCGATGGTACTCTTTGGCGTCACAATCGTCCTCGCTGCGTTTTCGGTTAATGAAAATGACCGAGCAAATAACATTACAAAATATGCACTCAACGCTAATGTTGAAAAAACCATGTACGATCTCGTAGGGAGTGAGTTTGGTGAGTTTATTAGAAATCCATCTGCACCTGCTGTTGGACTAGAACGTGTTAATGGAAATCCTACAGGGTACATTCGCGTTGCTATCAATGAACGAACTGGTGCTGGGTACATCTTCGCGATTGATCTTGAATCAGGCGAAGAATTTATCGTCCAAGGCACAACACCTGAGGGCAAGGTTATTGAACTTGCTCGATTCACTGTTGGCAACACACCCATTGTTGCTCGCACTTTCTCTGTTGATGTTGCCATTGCTGGATCACTTACATACAGAGCTGTTGATACAACAGGCAAAGTTGTCTGGAGTTAACAGCCCAAAATCTTTCACCCCACACGCTGGATCCAAATCACTTTTCTAAGTATTTGGATCCAGTTTTTTAATTTCCAAATAAAAAACGCAGACTGAGAGAATCTCAGCCTGCGAGCATGTCAACATGCTGCCATCTGTGCTCGAACCCAGTACCGTAAGGTGGGTTCGTGAGTCATCATTCCCGACCTTCCACCTATAGCGGCATGGTCTTCGAGGTGTCTCGTACGATCCCCGTGGGTTCGACAGGATCGAGCGCAAGTAGGCAACTTGCTAGCACTTTGCTACAAAGTGTACCCGATGTACCTTAGTCCAGACCGTTACTGGACTAGGTACATCGCTTGGAGTTGACACCATTCTGCCACCGTGGGACACTGTGCAACTTGTTTATAGGTAGTTTTTTTAAAGATGTCCCCAATGAATAATATTCTTACATACACTTTTTCAGCAGCAGCACTTGTCCTTATTACGGGATGCACGTCACAACAAAAAATCATGTCTGACATCACTCCTTCGATTAAAACGCTTTGGCAAACACAAGGTGAAGTCAATATAGACATCAATATGACTGACAATCAAAAAATGAGAGTGGCAGAGGAAGACCTAGGGCGTGTTTGGTACACAAACCGACCAAGTGGAATTTTTTCCTTTTCCAGTTGTTAATTCCACTGGCAATTCCCTATCATAATTTACCTCCATCAACACACCAACATGTAGGGAGTAGGGGTTAAAACATGCTGCTTCCTAGGTTCATTCGTACTGCGCTGCATGCATTCCACTTGCAAGCATTGCCCCCTGAAAGTCGGACGCATTACAAAAGAGAATTACTCGCTTGGGCATTTCTACCAATGATGATGGGTGCCATCGAGGGGGGTGTCGTGGGTGTTCTGACGAAACGGTTATTTTTTGGGACTGTAGATGAACTGATGCTCGATTGGGCGGTGGCAGCACTTGCTGCAGCGCAAGGGTTTGCAAATATCTCTAGTTTCGTTTGGGCAGGAATAAGTCACGGTAAACACAAAATTCGTTTCCTAACCATGCTCAAGATCGCTGTGATCATTTTAATTGGAGTAGTTTCTCTTGTTCCACGCAGTCCACTGGGGCTAGTCATACTTCTCGTTTGTGTCGTTGGCTCACGCATTTGCTGGACGGGCGTTGTCACGCTTCGTTCAACAGTTTGGCAAGCGAATTACCCCCGCGCCAATCGGGCTGATGTAGCGGGAAGAATTGCAACCGTACAAGCGATTATTCTTGCAACAGTTGGTCTTGGGATTGGTGAATTAATGGATCAAAATGAAGACGCTTTTCGATGGATCTACCCAGTCGCTGCAAGTTTTGGAATCATCGGAGCTTGGGTGTACAGCAAGATGCAGGTGATTGGGCACGAGAAGATTTTGGAAGATGAACGTACTCAACCAGAATTTGCCACAGTAGCACCTTGGAAAACCATCGCCATTCTCAAAGAAGACGGCGCATTTGCCAAATACATGTCTTGCCAGTTCATCTTTGGTCTAGGAAACTTAATGCTCAGTGCACCGCTCGTTGTTGTACTCGCAGACCAATTTTCATTTGGCTACCTTGGTGAAATACTCATTGTTTCTACGATTCCAATTATCTTGATGCCTTTGAGCATTCCTCTTTGGTCAAAGTTGCTTAACCGTGTTCATGTCATCCAGTTCCGCGCCATCCATAGTTGGGTCTTTGTACTTTCTGCGCTTGCCTTTGGAGTCAGTATATTTCTAGGTAATACAGTTGGACTTTGGTTCGCTGCTGCGATCCGTGGAGTTGGTTTTGGAGGTGGTGTTCTTGCATGGAACCTTGGACACCAAGATTTTGCACCAGTTGAACAATCCGGTCGGTACATGGGGTTACACGTCACCCTGACTGGAATCAGGGGGTTGCTCGCGCCAGCACTTGGAATGGGGCTCTATACATACTTCATCAGCATCGGAGAAGAAACTGGAGGGAGCGTCTTTTTCATCGGCGCAGCAATTTCTAGCATTGGGGGCATCGGGTTTTTGATCCTCTGCCTCTCTACTCCTGTCAAAACAAACAAATAAGGGCTAGAAAAAGGGCTTCGGGCAGGGTATGATACGCGGCTCGCTCGTGTAATCATGGGCAAAGTGACCACCCGCTACTTGCGTGATTTAAGCATGTTGCTTAAACAAGATCAGCGACTCACTCCTAGCAACTGCCCTCCGCGGAAAGGGTAGCCGAGATAAACGTAACCGCATAACACATGGTAGACCACAATCTGATAGCAGACCTCGGCATTGATATGGCCCAGGCCGATGCCCTCATTCTCGAAGCACTTGGTGCTGAAGCAGCCGCAGGTGATCTTGACGCGATGAATCTCGCTGATATTCAAGCGTACAAACCCGGAAACATTTTAAAAGGATCCATTGTTGGCAAAGCCGGCGATGATGCTGTCGTTGATGTTGGCTTGAAATCTGAGGGGCTTGTTCACAAAAGTGAGTTTGACGACTGGGACACACTTGAATCTGGAACTGAAGTTGAAGTTGTCCTCGAAGAAATTGAAGATGAAAACGGCATTGTTAAACTTTCGAAACGAAAAGCTGATCGCATTCGGGGCTGGGAAAAAGTTCTCGAAACACATAAGGAAGGCGACATCGTCGAAGGCATTGGACTTCGTCGAATAAAGGGCGGAATCCTTGTTGATATTGGCGTTCCAGCATTCTTGCCCGCGTCACAAATTGACGTTCGTAGGCCAACCGACGTTTCTCAATTCATGGGTAAGATTGTTCGTGCTGAAATTCTTAAGATAGACGAACCACGGCGCAACATCGTCATTAGTCGTCGAACACTTCTTGAGAACGAACGAAATGAAGCAAAAGAGCGATTGCTCAATACAATCAAACAAAACGATATTGTCGTTGGTCGCGTTACAAATGTTGCTGAATTTGGCGCCTTTATTGACCTTGGGGGTATCGACGGACTCCTTCATGTCACGGACATGAGTTGGGGACGTATCAAACACCCTAGCGAACTGTGCAAGGTTGGAGATGAAATTGAAGTTAAGGTACTTCGCGTCGACTTTGACAGCGAGAAGATTGCCCTAGGTTTGAAGCAAAAAGAAGCTTCGCCGTGGGAAGACATCGAAGAACGATTCCCAATCAAGAGCCGCGTAACTGGACGTGTTGTCAATCTCGTCAGTTACGGTGCATTTGTACATCTTGAAGATGGAGTTGAGGGTCTTGTCCATGTTTCAGAAATGTCTTGGAGAAAGCGGATCAACCATCCAAGTGAAGTTGTACAACCAAATGATGAAATCGAAGTCATTGTTCTTGACATTGACAAAGAGAAGCACGAAATTTCACTCGGCATCAAACAGGTCGAGGGGAATCCTTGGGAAATTGTTGCTGAAAAATACCCTATCGGAACGATCGTATCCGGTGCTGTTCGCAACCTTACCAATTACGGCGCGTTTGTTGAAATTGAACCGGGCATTGATGGTCTACTTCACGTCAGCGACATTTCATGGACTGAAAAGATTGCTCACCCAAATGAAAAATATAAGAAGGGTGATATGACAGAGTGTATTGTCTTGGAAATTGACCAAGAAAAACAACGCATTAGTCTTGGTATCAAGCAAATGCATGAAGACCCATGGCAAACAGTAATTCCAGAAGCATATAAGCCTGGCATGGTTGTACACGGCAAAGTGACGAAGATCACCAACTTTGGTGTATTTGTAGAACTTGAAGAAGGTCTCGAGGGACTGCTACACATCTCCGAGTTGGCAGATCGCAAAGTTGATAGCCCGCAAGAAATTGTGAAGCCTGACCAAGATGTTGACGTTAAAATTCTCCGCGTCGACCTTGAAGAACGTAAGATTGGCCTCAGTCTCAAGCGTGCTCAGGGCGATGATGAAAGCACAGAAGAGGATTGGTCACAACACATCGAGAAGGGCGAAGCACCATCTCGTGGTGGAATGGATGACCATGGTGCTTTAGGTACAGATAAAATCGATCTGTAATACTCGACAATTGTTCATTACGAAAGAACAGCCCACCCCTAACAGGGTGGGCTGCATTTCTCTTCTCTCCTCACTAGATCACTCCGGATCTAGTATCTTCCTCGCGACATTTAGCACAAAGCCAGGAAGGTCAACAGCGTTAGAATGACGATCTTTCGTCTATGCCGTGTCCACTCTATGGCGTGCCTTTTGCATCGCATACTCGTTCCTCTACTCTTAAATCTCAAATTAACGAATCAATGCCCCCAACACCGTTACCATGCGCATAATTACGGCCATGGCAAGTCATCATGTAAAAAAATCTCGCAGAACGATGTTCTTCATACTGAATATTCCAATTCTTTTATGCTTTTGTGTGCATCTAGTACATGCAGAAACTCTTCATGAAGAGGCAGAAACAGCTCTGAAGATAGTAAGAACATGGGCGAACGATAACTTAACCGTTTCAGAAGAAAAAAAACTACTTGCGGGTCATATTTCGGGCGTGTGTGTCATTCTCAGTCGTAATGGCACGCTTCTTGGTTATGGGGAAGCCTTTGGTGACGAACCATCGCTGCTTTCAGAAGCAGCGGCACGAGCGTTCAACAAAGTTAGAAAAAACCCAATCATCCTAAAATTGCCCGAATCAGTCCGTGATCACGCGCTTTCATTGATCGGAATCGAAGTCGGCATTGCTGGTAAACGAACACCGATCCCAACAAAAAACTTAGATAAGGCTGCGATGAAGATCCTACGTGGTGTTGATTCCATTGCAGTACGTCGAGGGAAGAATTGGGATGTCAGACTGCCATCTCTCATGCGATTGTCGCCGTTTAGAAGAACAGTGAACCATCTCGAGGGTATGTGTATCAAAGTAGGCGCCCCTGCTGCCGATGCGCTCTCGCATCAACTCTCAAACCAAGAAGACATCACAATCTACAAAGTACATTTTGCTTCTGCATATCAAGATGCCAGTAGTGAGAACATTCAGTTTTTATATCGCGGAGATGAAGTGATCAGCACAAACCAACTTCTACAAACCGGTTTGCACGCTGTGGCGGATTTACTTGCTTCATTCTTAGTTCATTCTCAGTGGCCAGGCGAAGAGGCGATTGGAATCACAGGAACGTACAAACCAGAGGTCGATCGACTTGACGATGTTTTTGCGCCACTCATTTCACAAGCGATGGCAGCTGAGGCATTGTGGAAGTACACAAAACTACCTCGTTGCCTGTACCGACAAGAAGCGACAGCGGTGTACATCAGGATTAAGAATGACCTCGCGATTGTGAACGAAAATGAATCACCGATCACTGGAGTTCTTGAGCATTCATTTGTCGTACTTGCGAGTAACGATGAGGCTGTTCTCTCGGATGAAGCAATTGCCATGATTACGGATTGTAAAAGAAACGTCGTTTTGGCTGCGGCGCAAATGGTTGACGGATCACTAATTCCCAAAAAGACATTGGAACGTGGTGTACTCTCTGCAGCAGTTGCTCATATTGCTAGTCAAGATGCAACAGTTCTACCGCTTGCTGAAAAAGTTATTTCCGCTTGCTTCACAACCACAAACGAAGATGATCGTGCATCACTTATTCCTTGGATCGTTAACGCAAGTGTTCGTGTGTCGAACATGGGATCCAAAGTAGATGTTGAAGATATTCAGCAACTTCTCGACAATGCATTGGCTTCTCAAGTTGTCGATGACTCCATCCCAGATTTACTTGGTGGGTTCTCTCTCAACACAACGGCGGGACCGGTTGTTGATGCAAGGAGTATTCGTATGTTGCCGATGCTTGCAACGCTTCTACCCACTGTTGAATTCACGCCACTTGGCGAGAGACTTGCATTGATGCAATCTATGCTTCTTGCTGCGAGATTTACGTCCCAACTCACAACCACGCCAGAGAGGGCAAGCCGTTTTGCAAACCCAGAAAGAGCAGTGGGTGGCGTACGAAGCTCACCATGGGATGCAACAATGAAACCTGAAGCAGTCGCAATGGCTCTCATTGGTATTTCAGACGCCATCAAAGCAATAAACAGTGTCGCCTTGGAACATTAAGCGTATACTCAGGCATGCGTTTTTGGATTCAAACACTAGTAACCACCGTGTTGTTTATTACAGGTATGCTTCAAGCTTCGCCAAATGCAATACAACACTCGCATGCAAAAATACTTGGCACGCTCCTGTACTCAGATTTATCCGTTTCTTGGGATGAGCAACCAATTGTAGATGTCCTCCAACAATTGCAAGATGACCTCCATGTAGACATGTTCGTCTTTTGGGAATCAGATAGTAAAGATGGTATTGATAAAAGCACGCCAATTACTTTAAAACTTCCAGCAACACCTGCGATTGTTGTTCTTGAACGAATCATTGGAAAACTCAACGTCAATAATGAACACAGCACGTGGCAACTTCGAGATGGCATGCTTGAAGTTGGTCTGAAAGACCAATTTACACAGGGTAGGTCGATGGAACTGCGCACATACGATGTTATGAGTTTGTTATCTACTATTCGAGATTTTGATAACGCTCCTGAGATGGGAACAACTGGTGGTGGCGGTGTTCAGTTTGGAAACCCTACTGAAGAACCAGAAAGTCAAACAAAAGAACAAGAGGTTCAAGAACTCATTGATACCATTACAGATTTTGTTGAATCAGAGCAATGGAAAGTGCATGGTGGGAATTGCACAATTCGTTTCTATAAAGGGTCTTTACTTGTGAAAGCACCTGATTTTGTGCATCGCCAACTCGGAGGTTATGGATTTGCACCAATTCGACCAAAAAATGTGAAAACTCGCACGATGAATTTCTCGGGCGGTTCGACAACTGTTCGTCTTCCACGCGTCCCGAACATTTAATTGACCCTGGGTCAGTTTTTTAATTCTCCTCTAAAACCCAGCGACGTAGCCACGCTCGGTCCCATTCCATTTTTGCTCTTCGGTGAGACATCTTAGAGAGTCCATGTCCAGTGTCTGGGTATATCACAAGTTGTGTGGGCACGTCAAGGTAATCATGCAAAGCCCGAAACAGTGCTTTCGATTGCTCAGCAGGCACACGCGCGTCACCTGCGCCAACATGAATGATTGTTGGAGTCGTGATGTTGTCCGCCTCAAAAAGTGGAGACATTCTTTGATATTCTTCAGGTACTTCCCATGGTAATCCCTTGGCATAATTCACAACATGTCCGGGTGTATCTTCAATCGACCATTGCATTGTTTGATCAAAGACGCCCGCTCCGCTGCTTGCTGCTTTAAAACGATCGGTTGCAGCAATCAAACAGTTTGTAAGGTATCCCCCGTTACTCCAACCGCCTACTGCGAGTTTGTCCGGATCAGCAATGCCTCGCTCAACGAGTGCATCAACGCCATCGAGAATGTCTTGCACTTCAATTTCATTTTCATGACCAACCAAATCTGTTAAAAATTTGTCTCCATAGCCTGTTGAACCACGATAATTTGGACTAAACACCGCCCAACCATCTGAGGATAACAATCCCCTGCCATAAATTGATATTTCTAAACCCGAAGTTCTTGCTGAAGTAGGTCCGCCATGTAAATCGACATACATCGGAAGTGGGTCGTCTATACCAAGAACAAAATTTTGTGGTAATTCAAGTACGCCCTCAATAGTCGTGCCGTCTTTGGCAGTCCATTGTACCGTTTGAACTTTTGAAAGTTTCCAATCTTTAGTATGAACGTTTGGATTTGCGATGACCGAAACCATATTTGAATTTTCTGTTGTAACGACAATGTTTGGCAGCGAAACAGCATTCCCGACTATACCGGCGATCCGCTTTGTGTTTTCTGCAACACTGAAATCCCAACAGATCATAGAACCGGTGATCAATTCACTAGTTACGCCTTGTTTTCCGTTGCCCACATCAGAAACTTGAAGAAGTGGTCTCATCGTGCCCTGTTCTGCGATGTACAAAAGGTCGTATGAATCAGGTATCCAAACTGGTGCCGAGCCAAGTGAGACCTCATCTTTGCGCGAAACTTTTTGAATTGTTGTTGATTTTCCAAACGTTGCCACAAACATGTTGCGTGGAAACCCATCGAAGTCAACTGCAAACACCAAACGAGTTCCATCCGACGTCCAATCAGGTGATTCAACCCAACCGTACGGCGAAGGTGCTTCTTTTCGCCAAAGCGTGTCATCAAGCAAAGTTGTAGTTTGTGATTCAACATCATATATACCAATATCCGACCAGCCTTCATTTGTAATCAAACGTGTGTCTGGTGTTGTCACCGTTGCAATTTTGTTGTCATCAGGTGAAATCGAAAAATCAACGATAACCTTCTCTTCATCCCACACCTTAATGTGTTTCCATGTTTGAAGGTCTAGGTACCAAATTTTCGAGTAGTCAATGATGCCATGTCCGTATTCAACATCAGCGTGTTCTTTGCGTAGTGCTTTCCACCCATCATCGACCTGTGTCTCGTTACTGGAAACGTAATACACGCGTGAACCATCGCTGCTCATTTTCCAATCTTCCACGCCTCCTGCTAAACGAGTTACTGCCATTAACTGCGTGCCGTTAGGTTTAATTCTCCAGATTTGTTTTTTCCCGTTTCGGGGTAAGTCATCGCCTTTGCTCCCCCGAGGGGAAGAAAAATACAACCACTCATCTGTATTCCCCCATTGGATGGAACCATCATTCGCTTCGTCAAACGTAAGACGTAGCGCAGCATCTCCAGTTTTTGATGTGTTTGCAATCCAAATATCATAATTCCGCCGGTCAAGTTCTTTGTTCCACCTTCCTTCAGTCCACGCAACATGTGCACCATCTGGGGAAATTGAACAACTCGATACATACGAAAGCGAAAAATAATCGTCACTTGTGATCTGGACATATATACACAACACTAATTCTAAAAACATACTGTTCGTTCTCTCTCTCTAATCGTGACGCAATGCAATAATTGGGTCCTGTCTGCTTGCGATAATTGCGGGATAAATTCCAAAAATAAGACCAATTCCTGCTGCAACAAGGAATGAAACAATGATCGACCATCCTGTTACCTGTGTTTCTAGACCTGTACCAAAATCAGCGATATCACTAAGCCATGGAAGTTTGAATAACAAATCTAAAATTGTTCCAAGACCAATAGAAATTCCTACGCCAACCACAATCCCCAGCAATCCTCCAACAGCACTCAAACTTCCAGTTTCCACGAGAAACTGAGCAGCGATGTCTCGACGAGTTGCACCAACGGCTCTCCGAATGCCTATTTCACGAGTCCGTTCGACAACGGTTGCGAGCATGATATTCATGATGCCAATGCCACCGACAAGTAAACTAATTGCAGCAATAGCGGTTAACAAAATGTTCATCGTTGCTGTTGTTCGTCGAACATTTTCAAGTAATTCCCATGGCACGATCACTTCTATATCCATTAAGTTAGGGTGATCTATTTTCATGATCTGTCGGATGTGCTCTGCCATGGGGATGACTTCATCTGTTGATGGAGCGGTGATGTATATTTCTGAAACTTGAACTTCTTCACCGCTAAAAGAGCCCGCTTGTCTACGAATGACGGTGTCTCCAAACTCAAGTAGAGATGTAGTCATTGGAATATGCAAGTCCTTGTTGAGGTCGCGGCCTACTAATGCAGAGCCCGTACCACCTGCAAGTCCCACTGGTTCAAGAACACCAATAATAGTGAAGATGCGTGTGTCAATTCGTATTTTTTCTCCAATAGGATCCGAGAGTGGAAAAAATTGATTCGCTAATTCATTTCCAATCACTGCAACAGGAGCTCGGCGAACCAAATCTTCCTCTACTAAGTACCTTCCACCCTTTTGGACACGAAGGTTCGCAGCATCTTTTAACCCTGGTATGGTGCCAAAAGTTTGACTTGTTGTTCGTACTGCCCCTCTTGCAACTTCCGAACCCACGGCTTTAAGCGGGATGATCATGTCACCCTCCACAAACTCACGAAGCCGTCGTTCATCAGCGCGGGTAATGCCAAAATTAGCAACAAATGATCGCCGTTGCGAACCAACATTTTGAGACTCCGGCGGTCTTTGTGACCTGACAATGATGTTCGTTGCCCCAAGTGATTCAATCGCTCGGAGTGCGGCTTGTTTATTTCCTTCGCCGATTGATACCATCACAATGACTGCTGCAACACCAAGCACAATACCAAGGCTTGTGAGGATAGAGCGAAGTGCGTGAAGACGCAGACTCTGCATGCCAAGAAAAATTGTTTCAAGTGTTAGATTCATGTCGACATTAAAGGTTTTGGAGTATCTTGTTCGAAGACGAGCGGAATTTCTACAAAGAAAGATGCACCTTGACCAACCTTAGATTCTACCCAAACATCTGCTCTTAGGAGTTCAGCAAGTTCTCTGCAAATCGCTAGTCCAAGCCCAGTTCCCTGATGTTCTTTCGTATGAGAAGCATCAACTTGCCTAAACTTCTCAAATACCATGTCGATCATGTCCTCTGGTATTCCGGGTCCATGGTCAGAAACCATAATTCTCACCGCAGGGGCTTGATCTTTCTTGAGAATTTGTTCTGCGATAATTTCGACTGAACCTTGAGTTGGACTAAATTTGATCGCATTAGATAGGTAGTTATATAGGATTTGTTGAAGTTTCCCCGGATCAGTCTCAACTGAAGAGAGGGTATTCACGATATGCACATCAACTTCAATCATCGAAGTTTTTGCTTGGGGTCGCATAATTCCAACAAGACCTTCAAGTAAATCTTCGATGCTTGTCTTCTCTAAATTTACTTCCATTCGACCCGCTTCAATTTTTGCCATATCGAGTAGTTCATTGATCATTTCAAGAAGTGAACCACCACTTGTCAGAATATTGTTGATGTATCGAACGCGTTTCTCGTCATTCGATTCGGATGCGGGGCCCATCCCCTGTAACAAATCAGCAAATCCAATGATTGAATTCAGCGGCGTACGGAGTTCGTGACTTACGTTTGCCAAAAACTCATTCTTCAATCGACTAGACTCGAATAGACCTACGTTATCAGATGCCAACTCTTCAACTTTAAGATCAAGTGTTTCATTGAGACGGCTCAACTTGTCCCTGTCTGCTTCCATTTGATCAAGCATTTCATTGAACGCAATAGCAAGTTCCTCAAACTCATCGCCTGTTACAAGAGATGACCTTGCGCTTAAGTCTCCGGTTTGAATTTTTTCAGAGACTCGTCTTAACTTGCGTACTGGTGAAAAGACCAACCTTGTCAGAATCAGATAAAAAGCTAAAAGTGAGATTAAGAATCCAGTAATGCCTGCCCCGAGCAACCATACAAGCATGTCTTTTCGCTGTTGTATAGCAAATTCGGAGTCGAGCCGTACTACAAGAATTGCCTTAAGTGTATCCGAGATAGACGCAATTGAAACTCCACTGTCGTATGTTGTTAAACCAGAATGTTGAATTTCGCGACTTCGTGATTCAGTAATTGCTTGAGCATATAAAAAATATTGATGCTGATCGCGGTCGTTTTTTTCAGTAAATACATCCTCGCTACTTGTTTCGAATATTTTTTTTGCTCGACTCTTAAAATTATCTGCACCATCTTCAATATCTTTTACAAAAATCAAGCGAATGTCTAGAGATGCATCATCATCTTCTGAAGAACCAAAATCACCGGCCAATAGCCATTCCTCTGCAAGTTGGCTCGCAAGTTCTTCTTGATAATTGTGAATAAGAGTAGCGGTTCGCGTCCATGGAATGCTAAGCATCACTACGATGATGATCGATATGACCGCTCCAAAAATCGCTAGGCATTTATTTGCAAGACTAAGACGTGATCCCATACTACCCAAGATACACCGCCCTTATACTTCCGTGGGTCGTGACCATTCCCAATGTTTGGACTTCTCCAATGCAGTTGCAGCTTGCTTGATACAACGAAGGCAAATTGTCGCTTCATTGTCGAATTCGCTACTCCAAGATTTCCCATCGCGAATTTCAAGGCACATTCGACATTTTAATTCTACTTGTTGGCCCTCTTTGTTCAAGACAACACTCGCGAAGGCAAGTGATAAACATTCACCACAAACAATGCTGCCTTGGTGCCCTTCGATACATGGATCTCCATCTGACCATGTTGATCGACCACAATAATCACAGAGGATATCCTCTGGTTGAACGTCGTTGACATTGATTCCTTTTCTGTGCATCGATTGTATGTTAACTTAGTACCAGGCATCGTGCCTAGCAGCGATCAAATCTTTCGCGTCGTTACACGATGAAAGGGTCTTCCTTCACGACGATACTTTCGCTCAAAATTTGTACCCGTTAATTCGCCTTCCCCTGCAGAATCGACTGTGTTGAATGGTATACATTCAAACAAATCTTGGTGGCGATCAATGTGCAGTTCGCACCATTCCCATAAATCATCGTGATCGGTGACAATTCTCAGTTCGCCACCGGGTTTTAAAATTCGGTGAAACGTATGCATGGTGTCATCTTGAATGACGCGTCGTTTATGGTGTCGTTTCTTTGGCCATGGATCACTAAAGTACAAGTGAATCACTTCTGCAACTTGATCTTCGCACCAGTATTGCAAAAACTCGGTTGCGTCTCCGTAGACCATTCTCACAGACTTTCGTCCGTTTCGCCGCAACCTATCTGCGCCGTAGCGATAGAATTCTGCAGCCCATTCAAAACCCAGGAAGTTCGTGTTTGGCTGTAATGCAGATTGTTGTAGTAGAAATGTGCCCTTACCTGAACCGATTTCAATCTCAAGTGGACAAGTTTCATCCTTGAACCAACTCCGAGGGTCGATACGACCCTCGTCACAAGGGGGAAGAGTTCGCATATCAATTCCGACTTCACCTACATCGAGAGGTCTGCCTCGTGAAAGGCCAAGACTCATGCTCCACCCGCTCCACTGCTTGCTGCAGCAGCCTGTTGTGCATCTTCTGCTGATTGTGCCGCAGGGCCACCGATTGTACTTCCACGAACAGAAACAACTGATGGGATTCCCGTTCCATGCCCCTTGAGTTCATTATCCCAAACTTGCTTTCCTGTTAATGGATCCAAGCAATAGATATACCCTTGAACAGAAACGATCAACCGATCTCCGTCAAGCAAAACCGCAGCGTAGCCGGATCCTTTCTCTGCTTTCCACTCCCAAACTTTCTTGCCGCTGTAACGATCAAGCGCAATCACCTGCTTGTTAAAACCAGTGAACACAAGATCATTGATCGTGTTCTTGTTAGTCATAATCTGTAACCTCTGTGAGCCATCCACCAAGTGCTTCTAGCGCGATGGGCTCAAATGTTGTTTCAATTTGACCATATTCAGCAACCGCGCCGGTTGTTGCTTTTTGGAATAAGTGATTTAAACCCTCTAGTTCGATGATCGTGACGTCACCTCCTGCATTTGTAATCGCATCTTCTATTTCTGGTAAGTTTTGTGTAGATGAAACTTGTGTGTCTAGTGTTCCATTCATTGCAAGAACAGGACATTCAACTGCCGCAAGAGTTGGGGCAGGATCATAATACAAAAACCACTGAAACCAAGGTGTACCAAATTGTTCAAGACTATCGTCGATAATTTCATTGAACTCCTCAGCCGTAAGTTTGATGCCTTGGGTGACAAGTTGCAATTCTACAAGCTCCGTCATTTGCGAGCGAAGCTCAGTTTCATCCACTTCACCTTGATACATTTCATAGATATTCATTGAAGCATTTACAATGCCATCAACAAGTTCTTGGTCCACGTCACCTGCTTGCAACAGCATCGCCGATTGCACTGGTAGCAATTCATATCCAGGGACGCCCGGGCCAGCAAGCATGACGACAAACGCTAGTTTGTCATCATCCACAGCAACGAGTGGGCCGATGATTCCACCCTCACTATGTCCTATCACACCAACTCGCAAGGGATCAATCTTTGGCTGCCACCGTGCAGCGTCGACCATGACAGATACATCTGTTGCAAAATCAACAGATGTTACATCTTTCAGAGTTTCAACATCTTCAACAACTGATCCTCCAACACCGCGATCATCGAAGCGAAGTACAGCAATTCCGTTTCGAGTGAGATAATCTGCAATCACAAGAAAGGGCTTGTGACCCATCAGTGACTCATCTCGATCTTGCATGCCAGAGCCGCTAATCAAAACGGCGCATGCAAAGGGTCCTTCACCTTCTGGAACAGTAAGCGTTCCCGCAAGCGTATGACCTTCTGGGTGAAGGGCTGTGATTTCAGTACTTGTATATGGAAACGGACCTTCAGGCATTTGGGTTCTAACAAGAATAGGTACTTCGTCAACTCTCGCAAATGCAATTGGAAACGTCATCCCCGCTTGATCCATCTGGCCAAGTAACATGGTTTGCTCGTCATTTTCTTTCACTGTAAACACAAGACCTGCCTGTGGTAATTGTGCAACGAGTTCTGCGTGTTCATTGTACGTTGCTGCAATTGGCATGTCTTGAGCACCTTGAGTTGGAACTGTTAAAAGAACAAATGTTCCTTCTTCCGATTCGCTGATTCCAAGTGTCATCTCAAGTAGACCAAACGTCGGCACCTCAATTGCACCTGAATATAGCCGTGGTTCGTCGTTGGCAGAAACTTCAGATGAAATGAGCAACAGCCAGATCGTCATTTGGCATAAGCATTGTTTCAACATCATTGTCTCCTTGGCGAGTTTACTTTTAGTCAGTTTCAATCTCAACGCACCGTGCGTCTGACCAAAGATCTTCTAGATCATAGTATGCCCGAAGTTGTGGTTCAAATAGGTGCGTCACGACAGTAATATGGTCGGTGACAATCCACGTGGCACTTGAGTCAACACTCTTTCGAAATGCTGGTAAGCCCGCTTCCTTTCCTAGTTCTGCGAGTTCGTCTGCAACCGACTTCATTTGACGGTCACTTGTACCTGTGCCAATCAACACAAAATCACAGACTTGACTCACTGTTGAAACATCAAGCAGGAGAACGTCTTCGCAGTGCCTGTCAATCAGTAAACGGGCTGCGGACACCGCGAATGCGGCGGCAGCAGCCGTTTGGTTTTCTAGTCCTGAATGTGACACTTATAGTCCCAATGCTCCCGCGACAACAGGGCCAAAGTTCACAACAAGACCTGCAAATACAACAGAAACAATTGCAATCAACTTAATCAAAATGTTAAGTGCAGGTCCTGACGTGTCTTTAAAAGGATCACCAACGGTATCACCTACAACACTCGCCTTGTGAGCATCAGAGCCTTTGCCGCCGTGCTTACCCGATTCAATGTATTTTTTGGCGTTATCCCAAGCACCGCCAGCGTTTGCCATGTAGATCGCAAGTGCAAAGCCGCTTGTTAAACCGCCAACGAGTAAGCCCATCACGCCGCCTACTCCAAGGAGAA
>Ga0114996_10003470_pt1 | contig 19544 bp, 19 predicted proteins | sample ArcticOcean_MG_C_4_FD_87039 | JGI IMG/M metagenome (GOLD analysis project Ga0114996, IMG submission 87039) | Marine microbial communities from western Arctic Ocean - ArcticOcean_MG_CB4_134 | ecosystem: Environmental > Aquatic > Marine > Oceanic | place: Arctic Ocean: Canada Basin | collected...
GGGATCGAGGATTCGAACCTCGGCTTACAGAACCAGAATCTGTCGTCCTACCACTAGACGAATCCCCAGCAATGGAGATAATTTTAGCATTCTGGTGTATTTATAACAATAAATATATATGGTGGCACCTGAATAGACTGATATAATTCAAACTACCTAGAAAATGACTAGTTAATATTAATCCTTGTTAATGATGTTATCTATACTATTGTAAAAGAACATACGTTCGTATTATAATAATCGAAGTTTATCTGTCTTAATAAGCAGAAAACTTTGTTTGAAAGGAAATTTAACTTGTTGACAAAAATCTCCTATGATATTATTTCCTTGGTTAAATATTGTTGTATGTTTAAGTGATATTAGAGGTATGTAATGGTTACAAATAGAATTAAAGCTTTGGATACGGCTCTGGCACAAATAGAACGTCACTTTGGCAAAGGTGCCATCATGAAATTGGGGGAACTATCTACTGGCATTTCTATAGATATTATATCCACTGGATGTCTATCTTTAGATATTGCCTTAGGTGTCGGAGGAATCCCGAAAGGACGAGTTACTGAGATATTTGGAGCAGAAGCTGCAGGTAAGACTACTCTTGCATATCATATTATGGCGGAGGCGCAAAAAAATGAAGGAACAGCTGCCTACATTGATGCTGAACACGCGCTAGATGTTAAATTTGCAACTACTTGTGGTGTGAATGTTGATCAGTTATTAATATCTCAGCCTGATACAGCTGAACAAGCCCTTGAGATAACCGATTATTTGGTTAGAAGTGGCGCTGTTGATGTTGTGATAATAGATAGTGTAGCCGCTTTAGTTCCTAGAGTAGAGTTAGAAGGTGATATGGGAGATACTCATATTGGACTTCAAGCTAGGTTAATGTCTCAGGGGCTTCGTAAGCTTACTTCTTCTATTAATAAATCCGGAACAGCTGTTATATTTATTAATCAGCTACGAGAGAAAGTCGGTATCGTTTTTGGAAACCCAGAGGTTACTCCTGGAGGCAGGGCTCTTAAATTTTATAGTTCAGTGAGGATAGATATGAGGCGAATAGAATCTATCAAACAAGGTACTGAAATGGTAGGAAATAGAGTAAGAGCTAGAGTGGTAAAAAATAAGGTTGCTCCACCGTTTCGTACTGCGGAATTTGACATTATGTTTAAGGGAGGTATTAGCAGAGAAGGTGATATTCTTGATATAGGGGTTCAATTAGAATTTATAAAGAAAAGTGGGTCTTACTATTCTTATGGTGACGTGCGGTTAGGACAAGGGCGTGAAGCATCTAAAGAATGGCTTCGTAACAACGAAGAAGTATCGCTTGAAATTGCAGGTACTATCAGAGATTATTATAGCGACACTGACTCAAATAAAACCAACACTCCAGAATAATTATCTTCACATATAATAATTAATGGGGGATATTTTTATTTATTTATATCTTTTTGAACTATGATGAAAGAAGATGTGCCTTTTCAACAAGCTAGTAACGCAGCCTTAAGATTATTGTCGTATAGGCCCAGAAGTGAATTTGAGCTAAGTGGAAGACTTTCGAAACGTTTTCCTAAGGAAACTGTTTCAAAAGTTGTATTATGGCTAAGGGAAAGAGATCTGGTAAATGATACTGAGTTTTCGAAATTTTGGTGTAAAAGTCGAATCTCTTCTAACCCGAAAAGTTCCTGGTTTATAAAGAAAGAATTGACTGCCAAAGGAGTTGCAAATGAGACTATATCTGAGATTTTAGTTGGAGTTGATGATAGAGAATTAGCATATGTAGCTGCTTTAAAGTCGGCAAAAAATATATCTGGCATTGAATTTGTTGAATTTCGAAGGAAGTTATGGGGATATCTTAAACGTAGGGGCTTTCAGTATGAACTCATACAGGCAACCATAAACAGAATTTGGAATGAATATAACCATGATCTATAAAGAATTGATTATAGTAATAAAAAAAATGGTTTGGTATAAAATTGATTGATACAAATATTGTATATCTTGTACTAATGGTAATACTCTTGATATTATCTGCTTTTTTCTCTAGTGCTGAGGCTGCCTTTTTATCAGTTAGGAAGGTTAGGCTTAGACATTTAGAGGCTACAGGTGTCAAGGGTGCTCGACGTGTCAGACAGTTGGTGGAACAACCTGAAAAATTCCTCCCAACAATCCTTTTAGGTAATAACCTTGTAAATGTAGGTTTTGCCTCAATTGCTACTGCTCTCTTTGTAGATTTATTTGGACAAGGTAAAGGAGTAGCAATAGCAACTGCTGCAGGTACAATGATGCTTTTGATCTTTGGGGAAAACATACCTAAAACTTTGGCGATTAGACATGCTGAGAAAGCTACATTCTTGTATGCAGCTATCTTAAAGTGGATAGATATTATTTTTTTCCCAATAGTTGTATTTATACAATTTCTAAATAGGTGTTTCTCAAAGGTTTTCGGTGGTTCACTCAAAGCATTAATAACTGAAGAGGAGATCAAGGTTTTAATTTCTGTGGGACAGAGTGTTGGTACAGTAGTTAGAGAAGAGGCAGAAATGTTACAGAAAGTATTTCGCTTTGGTGATATGCAACTCAGGGAAATTATGACCCCCAGGGTAGAAATAGTGGGAGTTGAGAATAATATATCTTTAAGGAAATTTCTTAAAATATACACTGAGCATTATCATACTAGATTTCCAGTTTTTGATGGAGATGTTGACAATGTTATAGGGGTACTTTCAGTCAAAGATATAATGAAAGGTTTAACACAAAGAGGGATATCTGAAAATATGAAAGCAACTAATATCATTAGGGATCCTTTGTTTGTTCCAGAGACTAAGTTAATTGCGCCTTTATTTGATGATATGAGGAAATCAGGAAATCAAATGGCTATGGTTGTAGATGAATATGGTGGTATTTCAGGGCTTGTTACATTAAAGCAACTATTAGAGGAAATTGTTGGTAGAGTAGGAGAAGACGGGGAAGAGGCAGAGGAAGAGTATGAAGCAATAGATGAGCACACCTTTCAAGTAGATGGAGCAATGGGTGTTGGAGATGCCAATATAGAGTTACAATTGGGTATTCCTGAGGGTGAATATGATACTGTTGCTGGGTTTGTTTTAGAATCACTTGGTAAAATACCGAAAGCAGGTGATTATTATCATTTTGCTAATACGAAATTTGAAGTTACAGAAATGAATGGCCATAAAATTGAGAAAGTAACAATCCTTAAGGCTTCTCCTTTACGAGAAGAAGAAAATGAAAACAATGATTGAAACTCCATTTAGACTAACTATTGTACACTTCTGTTAAAGGAGAGTAGCTTGCCGTTGGTAAACATTTCAAAACGAATTCATAGGGAAGTGAACAATTTTTTTGAGACGGCTCCCATTGATTTGAACAACCCAATTTTACTTGCTATTTCTGGTGGTCCTGATTCATTGAGCTTGCTTTATTCAATCGTTCAACTCAGAGACAAGTTTAATTTAAATCTACATGGCATCCACATAAACCATTTATTAAGAGGAAAGCATAGTAAAGCAGATGCTGACTTTGTTATGGGAGAGTTTAAAAAATTACAGATTCCATTTTTGATTAAAAATTTTGATGTGAAATTATTTAAGGATCATCACAAATTTTCACTTGAAGAGGCAGCAAGGAAAGCTAGGTATGCAATATTTGAAGAAGTTGCTCAAATGATTGGAGCAGAAGTAGTTTTTCTAGGACATACAGCGGATGATCAATCAGAGACAGTTCTAATGAACCTTATTAGAGGAACTGGGCTTAATGGGCTTGTTGGGATGCGGCAATTGTCAAAAGGTAAATCTATTGGAGGAGTTTTTTTAATTAATCTTGCTCGTCCATTATTGGAGTTTACAAGAGAGGAAACTGAGACTTATTGTAAAGAACAAGACCTAACACCATGCTTGGATCTGTCAAATTTGTCTTCAGAATTTACACGTAATAGAGTTAGAAATGATCTATTGCCAGCCTTAGAATTGTTTAATCCAAATATTAAAGGTTCTCTTATAAAATTGTCACGAACTTTAAGACATGACGTTGATTTTCTGGAAGAGAGAGTAGACAACATTTGGCCAATTGTTGTACAGGATAAAAAATCACGACTTATATTCCAAAAGAAGACATTTGGTAATTTACACTCATCCTTGAAAAATTTAGTGGTACGTAGAGCAATAAATTTAATTAAAGGAAATCTAGATAACATACAATTTTTTCATATCGAGCAAATGGTACGTTTAATTGAAGGAGAAACTGGTAAATATATGGAATTACCCGGAGGTATAGCTTTATCAGTAAGTTACAAAGATGCGATAATTGCTAAAAAAATGATTGATTTCTGTCCTTTTCCGGTTATAGATAAGCCATTTAATGTTAATATTCCTGGTTCTACTAAGGTAGATAATTGGCGTGTTAATGGATCAATAATAACAGCAGAAGATAATCGCATAAAAAGTGATTATATAGCTTATTTTGACATGGATTCAATTAAGTGTTCTTCAATGATGGTTCGTACTAGAAGAACTGGAGATATTTTTCAACCAATTGGAATGAGAAGTTCAAAAAAATTAAAAAACTTCATGATAGATAGTAAAATACCCAGTGCATGGCGTAGCAGAATACCAGTAGTAGAATCAGAAGGGAAAATATTATGGGTTGTAGGTTATCGTATATCAGATTGGGCAAAGATTCAGGAAAAGACAGAAAAGATTTTAGCTCTAAGTTTTTGTTCTGATCAATAGATATCTATCCATTTATAGAAGTCGTTCTAGTCTAGGATTATCAGTAATACCTGGTAACCTTCCTCTCTTTGCTATAGGTTTCCCTTCTATTTGGTGAATATCAGCAGTAAAGTCATTTGGCCTGGCTCTAGTGATAAAACTGCCTACACCAAACCCGTCAATTTCTGCTCCTGATTTAATAAATTCTCTTATTCGATCTGGTGTGATACCACCACTAACAAATATTTGAACATGATGGGCATCTGCTAAATTCAATTTTGCTCGTAGTTCTTTCACAAGGTCAGGTGTTACTCCACCTCTTTCTTTTGGAGTGTCAAGTCTAACGCCCTCGAGTTTGTTTCGCATAACTTTAGCGATATTTATACTCTCTTCTACTTCGTCCTTAAATGTGTCTACTAAAGCTATTCTTGGAATTTCCTTAGGAATATGTTTGTCAAATGCCTGAATCGCTTTAATAGTGTCCCCCACAATCAGAATTAGAGCATGTGGCATTGTACCTGAAGGTGTAACTCCTGCTAGCCTGGCTCCAAGGATTGTTGAGCAAGATTCACATCCACCTATAATTGAAGCGTAATCCATATTGCCAGATATATTAGGGTGTACGTGACGAGCCCCAAAGGATACTATTGGAATGCCCTCTGCTGCATCAACACACTCCCTTGCCGCAGTAGCCCATCCAGTACTTGAAGACAGCATTCCAGATATTGCAGTTTCATACAAGCAGATTGAATTATAAGGAGCTTTAATCCTAAGAGATACTTCCTTTGCTTCAACATATCCACCTTCCGGGAGTGCCCATACCTCACGATCAGATTCTGGCAGGACCTTAACTAGCAGTGCCATCGCTTCGTTGATACCACATAAAACACCACTTCTTTGAGGGAAGAACTCTATTACAACATTTGGATTAATGCCTTCATTACGTAATATAGACATAGTCCTATGAAAATAAATATCTGAGCTATCACCTACTAATACACTAGGCTTTGGTTCAAATAGCGTTGATTGATTAGGTTGGTTTGGTATTAAATTATCCATAATTATATTTTGATAGAATTTGTTAGGGTTACACCAAGGATTTTCTCCATGTGATTTAAAGCATAGCTGTGAGCTTCTTGATTGAATGTTGCTACACAATCTACAGGTACTTCAACTTCATAATCAAGGTTGCGTAAATCAGAAGCAGAGTGCATAACACATATATCTGTACATACCCCAGAGAGAATTATTTTTCTTGGGTCCAATATTTCAAGTTTTTGCTTCAGGGTTGTTTTAAAAAGAGCACTATAACGTGTCTTTAAAATTATGTCTTCTGCATAGGCATAGCTTGCTAATTCAGAAATGATATTTGTTTCCTCTGATCCCTTCACACAATGGACTGGGAACATTTTGAATTCTAAATCATTTGGTTCATGATTATCACATATAAAGAAGACCTTGTCACCGTTCTTTAATTTGGCTTTAATTAAATTCTTGACATTGGGTATAATTTCCCTTGCGTGGTCTCCGCAATAAAGGTTGTGCCCTGGTTCTAAGAATCCATTTAACATATCTATGACAAGAAGAGCATCAGTCATTTATCTAATCCATATTCCTTTGATTTACATGATTAAGAATCGATTTTATCCGTAGTAAGTAGAAATTTCAAGGTCAATCTTTGGAGGTTAGCTTTCTTGACACTTGTCGTAATCCTCCAAACCAGAGACGAAATAAACCATTTAAATCACCTGATGCAGTCTTGATTATATTAACTCTACTATCAGGATCATCAACCCAAGATACAGGTATTTCTCTAATTTTAAACCCATTCTTCTCGCCAATAATAAGCAGCTCAGAATCAAAAAACCAACCCTTGTCTTTAATTAAAGGTAATAAAATTTGTGCTGCTTTTCTACTGATGGCTTTGAATCCGCACTGGGCATCTGAAAATTTTACAAAGAACATAAGTTTAATTATTAAAATATAACCTCTTGAAAGAATTTCTCGCTTTAAAGTCCTGTTTACAACTTCCGATCCTTTAATAAGTCTTGAACCAATAGCGATATCAGCTTGTTGATTAGATATAGCATTTATCAGTGGTACTAAAGACTTCAAATTAGTAGATAGATCTACATCCATGTAACATATAATATCTGCTTTACTTTGCAACCATGATTTAATAAGGGCACGTCCTCTACCTTTTTTATTTAGATGGAATACTTCAATATTATCCATTTGCTTTTTTAAAGAACTGGCAACTTGAAGAGTCATGTCGGATGATCCATTGTCTGCTATTAAAATATTCCAGTCGAAATTTATCAAATTTGTTGCCATATATCCATGAAGTTTTTTTATACTATACGGAAGGGCATTCTCTTCATTATATACAGGTATAACAACTTCAACCGTTACTTTATGGTGAGATTTTGTAGGAGCACTTTGTTTGGTTATTTGTTTTTGCAAATCTAATTCCAGAAAATATCATTGTATTTAATGGCGGAAATGACGTTCGCCTGTTAGAATCATGGCTATATTATGTTGATTAGCCATATCTATAGATTCTTGATCTCTAATAGATCCTCCTGGTTGTATAATCGCAGTAATTCCTGATTTGCCAGCCCTCTCAATACTGTCTGGGAAAGGGAAGAATGCATCTGATGCAAGGACGCTACCATGCCTCTTATTACCGGCTTTATTTAATGCTAGGTCTACACTTGTTACTCGGTTTGGTTGGCCAGCACCAACTCCAATCAAGGATAGATTTTTTGCCAATACTATTGCGTTTGACTTGACATGTTTTACTGCTTTCCATGCAAATTGAAGATCCATCATTTCCATAGATGTAGGAACTCTTTTTGTTGCTATATTCCATGAAGAGGAATCTTTGGCAATATGATCAACTGTTTGTACCAGGATACCACTACTAACCTTTTTTAAGTCCCAATCATCTTCTATTATTGAGTTAGAAGGTACCTGTAAAATTCGTAAATTCTTCTTTTGACTCAAGATTGTTATAGCCTGCTCTTCATAGTCAGTTGCTAAGACTATCTCGTAAAATATATTATTCAATGCTTTAGCTACTTCTGTTGTTACTGTGCGGTTTATGGCAACAATCCCACCAAAAGCAGATATAGTATCTCCTTCAAAAGCTCTATTGTATGCTTCTAAAAGATCTTCATTTACAGAAAGCCCGCAAGGAGTTGTATGTTTGATTACGGCAACACAAGGTTGATCAAAATCAGTTACTGTTTGCCAAGCGGCATCAGCATCTAATATATTGTTGAAGGAGAGTGGTTTTCCATTTAGTTGTTTGGCAGTGGCTAGCCCACCTGCATTAATTACATTCGCGTAAAAAGCGGCTTGTTGGTGAGGATTTTCACCATATCTTAGGTCATATAATTTATTGTACGCTATAGTAAGTTCTTGAGGAAATGCAGTAACTTTAGTTTCAAGATATTTAGCGATAGTAGCATCATACAAAGATACATGTCTAAAAGCCTTTTCCGCAAGTTGACGCCGTTTATCTTGGGTAAGGTTCGATAGCTTTAAATCCTGAGATACCCATGAGTAATCGTTTGGGTCCACTATTACTGTCACGAACTGAAAATTTTTTGCTGCTGCTCTTATCATCGTTGGACCACCGATATCTATGTTTTCTAGAGCTTCTTCTAAAGTAATGGTCGGGTCTCGGATTTTATCAATGAAAGGATAAAGATTTACTACCACTAAATCTATTTTCTCTATACCGAGAGCAGCTAATTCTTCCATGTGTTTTGGAACATCTCGCCTAGCAAGAATACCTCCATGTACAGATGGATGTAGGGTTTTTACTCTTCCATCCATAATTTCTGGAGAACCAGTAAGATCGGAAACTTCTGTTACAGGCAGATTACCTTCGTGCTTTAAAGTTTTAAAAGTTCCACCTGTACTAACTAATGAATATCCAATCTCATGAAGAGTTTTGGCAAATTCTACTACCCCAGTTTTATTGTAAACACTTATAAGAGCTTTCAATCTATTATCATCCTAGATTTGCTTTCATCATGGGTAACGATTTTTCCAATAACATTCGAATCCGGTAGAAGAGATTGTATTGAACCTATGTCTTTTGGGTCACAAATAATGATTAATCCAATACCCATATTAAATACGCGGTACATTTCTGCATCACTTATTCCACCATATTCCTTTATAAAGTGGAATATTGGTAATGGATTCCAAGATTTTGTATCTATTCTAGCTCCCAATGATTCGGGTAATATCCTTGGAACATTTTTGTAAAAACTCCCACCAGTTATGTGAGCAAGTCCCTTAACAAATGGCATTGATTGTTTTATCAATGGATAATATGGCTTATGTATTTCCAAGAGGGCATCTCCAAGTTTACATTTAATATCGTCAAAATATTCTGACAAAATTTTAGAATTTTCATCGATAGAAAAAACTTTTCTGACTAATGAATATCCGTTAGTATGTATCCCAGAAGAAGGCAAGCCCAACAATATATCTCCTGGATTAATCTTGCTAGTATCCAAAATATTCTTTTTTTCTACTACGCCAACTATAAATCCAGATAAATCAAAAGTATCTTTGGTAAACATGTTAGGAAGTTGAGCTGTCTCTCCACCAATTAAGGCACATCCGGCTTCTTTACAGGCGCGAGATATTCCATCAATTATTGCCATTATCATTTGTGGTACAAGTTCGCTAGTTGCGATATAGTCTAGGAAAAAGAGCGGTTTTGCTCCTGAGACAATAATGTCATTTACACTTTGGTTTACTACATCTTCACCCACCGTATTATAGACACCCATTAGTGAGGCTATTCTAAGCTTCGTTCCGACGTTATCTGTACTAGAAACCAAAATAGGTTCATTGTATTCCGATAGATTGTACATGCCCCCAAAGGATCCAACTCCTGTTAGCACTTCTGGTCCTAATGTCTTAGAAGCAGAAATTCTAATCTGTTCTTTTATATTAGCGGCACCATCTAGATCTACACCTGCTTCTTGATACGTGTTTTTAGTCATGTCGATATTCTAACAAAGTGGAGATTATTTACATTGTATGAAATCAGATAATCAGGAGTAATCAAGCCGTATTTCTCCATAATTTTTATTAAATAAATGTTAACGATTAGGTTTCAAGTGCTAATTTATCCATTTCTAATTGGACTGGAACTGGATAATCACCAGTAAAGCAAGCCATACAATACTCACTTTTGGATTTATTTACTGCTTTAAGAAGTCCTTCGTGACTTAGGAAACCTAAGCTATCAGCACCTACAAATTCACGTATCTGCTCTACTGTATACTTTGCAGCTATCAATTCTTTTCGAGTAGCGAGGTCTACACCAAAGTGACAAGGCCACATGATGGGTGGTGCACAAACTCTAAAATGAATTTCTTTGGCTCCACTTTGCTTCAGCAATTTAACTACATGTGGTGTGGTAGTTCCTCTTACTATACTATCGTCAACTACAATAATCCGTTTACCTTCTAGCATTTCCCTAAGGGGATTAAATTTGAGTCTGACTCCAATCTCTCTGAGTCGCTGATCAGGCTGGATAAAGGTACGACCAACATAACGGTTTTTTAGAAGACCTTCTCCGTAGGGTATATTTGATTCTTGGGAATAACCTACTGCTGCCGGAACAGCTGAATCAGGAACTCCTATTACCATGTCAGCCTCTACAGGGTATTCTTTAGCAAGTTCCATTCCCATTGCCATCCTAGAGGTATAGACAAGGCTATCGTCAATTAAACTATCGGGCCGAGCAAAATAAATTATCTCAAAAATACATGTAGCTTTCTTTTCAGTTACACCAGGCCATTGGAAACTTTTTAGACCATTCTCATCTATTATGATTGTTTCCCCTTTTCCTACTTGTCTCAAATATTTGGCCCCAATGTGATCTAGTGCACAACTTTCAGACGCTATGACCCATCCGCCATCGTCCAATTTACCTATACAAAGTGGCCTCACACCCAATGGATCTCTGGCTGCAACCAGGGTATTTTTAGTCATCATTATTAGTGAATAGGCCCCCTTCAGTCTTCGCATGCAATAAGACATACGTTCTTGCCAATCTCCTGCTGGGGCACTGGTAATTAAGTGGGCAATTATTTCAGAATCTGTTGTTCCGGAAAAAGTATACCCAATTTTAGATAATTCCTCTTTAAGATCAAGGGCATTTATAACATTGCCATTATGAGCTAACGCTATCTCTATTGCAGTACCCTTAGAAATTATAGGTTGGGCATTAACTAATCTGCTTGAACCAGTAGTGGAGTAACGTGTGTGTCCTACTGCAATATGTCCCTTGAGATTTTCTAGATCTCTTTCTCGGAAGGCTTGAAAGACTAATCCCATAGAGGTATGGAGGTTGATTTTATCACCATCGCCAGTTGCGATACCTGCGCTTTCTTGCCCTCTATGCTGAAGGGCATGCAGCCCAAAGAAGGCAATTCTAGCCACATCTTGTCCGGGAGCATACACTCCCACAACACCACATTCTTCATGTAGGTCTTCGTACATATTATCTAAGCCATTGACGAATAAAGTGGACTATTAGCATAGTAGATTTACCCCCATTAAGACTATATTCCTATTATAAAGCTTTTCAGGGTTCTACTGTCAATGGAATGAATTGTGAAAATACTGGATATCTAATCATTTTATCAGTAGGTGTTAATAATTTACTGATTGTTTTCCAATTAAAATCTGTTGACACGGTAATGGGCCAATGCTATAGTCGTGAGCGTCAACTAGGCATAATCAGTTCATTTTAAAGGAACCTAACAAGGCTGGTCTAGTGAGTATTCCCAAAATACCTTATTGGAAACCTTATGATAGATTATTCATTTGATATTTTGATAATTGGTGGTGGCGCGGCTGGCCTTCGTGCGTCAATAGCTGCTGCTGAACATAGCAAAGACCTTCGCATAGGAATTATATCCAAAGTATATCCGATGCGAAGTCATACTGTAGCCGCTGAAGGTGGAGCTGCAGCTGCTTTAAGAGATGACGACAATTTTGATTTACATGCACTTGATACTATAAAAGGCTCTGATTATTTGGCTGATCAAGATGTGGTTGAAATGTTTGTTCAAGAAGCCCCAAAAGAAGTTATACAGTTAGATCATTGGGGTTGTCCATGGAGCAGAGATGAAGACGGAAAATTATCAGTTAGAGCTTTTGGTGGAATGAGTGTCAAAAGGACCCACTTGGCCTCTGACAAGACAGGTTTTCACCTCCTGCATACCTTATTCCAAACCTCTCTGCAATATCCTAATATAAGCCGATACGATGAATGGTTTGTAACTTCCCTTGTAGTAGATAACAATAAAATTAATGGTGTGATAGCTTTAGAATTACATACTGGGCAACTTAAATTTATCGCTACAAAATCATTGATATTAGCCACTGGTGGTGCCGGCCGTATATTTGCTGTAACGAGTAATGGGGCAATTAATACAGGTTCTGGTATGGCTTTAGCTTATAGAGCTGGAGCACCCCTCAAGGATATGGAGTTTATTCAATTTCACCCAACTGGGTTACCTAATATAGGAACTTTAATTACTGAGGGTGCACGTGGTGAGGGTGGGTATTTAGTAAATAAAGATAATGAAAGATTTTTATCTCGTTATATTCCTAATAAGATGGAGTTAGGTCCGAGAGATATTATATCTAGATCAATTATTACTGAATTGGAACAAGGGAGAGGTTTTGGAGATGTTAAGACTGGATATGTACACTTAGATTTACGGCATTTAGGTAAAAAATTAATGGAAGAAAGACTTCCATTTGTACTAGAATTATCCAGAACTTACCTAGCGATTGATCCTTTAAAAGAACCAATACCTGTAAGGCCTACAGCCCATTATACTATGGGTGGAGTTCATACTAATATTGATACTGAAACTCCTATTGAAGGTCTTTATGCTTGTGGCGAGGCGGCATGTGTTTCCTTAAATGGTGCTAATAGGTTGGGGTCGAATTCGCTCACAGAATGCTTGGTTTTTGGAGCTAAATCAGGACAGGTATCAGCTATTTATGCTGAGAGTCAGAAAGATGGAAAACAATCAGATGAAAAGCTAGCCCAGTCTCAAATAAAATCTACAGAAGATTTCTTTAAAAGCTTGGAGCATGGTACAGAATCAGTACCAATGATTCAGCGTAGTCTGCGGAAAGCTATGGATCAAAACTGTGGAGTTTTCAGAAAAGAAGATAGTCTGCAAGAGGCTTTATCTACAATCAATGAGCTTAAAGAGCGTTATACCAAGGTTAAGATAGTGGATTCGTCTCGCACATTTAATGTTGAGATTTTAGATACATTAGAGCTCGGTGCTATGTTAGAAATTGCAGAAGCTGTTGTAGAGTCTGCAATACAACGTAAAGAATCTCGGGGAGCCCACGTTAGACGAGATTATCCTAATCGTAATGATGAGGAATTCCTATCGCATTCTTTAGCACATTTTTCTAATAAGGGACCTGAAATTGAATATTTGCCAGTTACTCTAACTAAATGGAAACCAGAAGAAAGGAAGTACTGATTATAAGTTATGGCTAAAGGCGAAATTACTCTTAAGATATCACGGTATATTCCAGGTAAGCACCAAGAGGCATTTTTGAAGGAATATAAGGTGCCTACTAGTGAAGGAATGATGGTTCTGGATGCACTTAATTATGTTAGAGAGGAATTAGATCCTTCTCTAGCGTTCAGGTGGTCTTGCAGGATGGGCATTTGTGGGAGCTGTGGAATGTCTGTTGATGGTAAACCTAGCCTAACTTGTCAAGATTTAATTAATGATCACAATGATGATAATGCGTTGATTATCGCTCCATTAAGTAACTTTCCAGTTATTCGTGATCTAGTTGTAGATTTGACGGACTTCATGGAAAAACTAAAGAAGGTTAAGGCTTGGATTATCAGAGATGAAGATATACCTTTATCTGATGGTGAGCATGTGCAAACTCCTAGTCAGTTAATGGCTTTCCGAAATCATTCTGGATGTATTAATTGTATGCTTTGTTACTCTGCTTGCCCAATTTATGGGTTAGATACTAAGTTTATAGGACCAGCCGCAATTGCATTAGCATATCGCTATAATTTAGACAATAGAGATCAAGGGGAAAAAATACGACAACCAATCCTATCTAGTCCTGAAGGTGTTTGGGATTGTACATTTGTGGGAGAATGTACTGAAGTATGCCCTCATGGTGTAATGCCAGCCGAAGCAATTCAAAGGTTAAAACTTCAATTTGCTAAAGATATGGCCTTTAAAACTTTGATGCCATGGACCAAAAGATGAGTAGCCAACCAGATAAAATAACTGATCATTCCAGTAGATATCGAGTTCCAGTAACTGATAGCAGGCTTTGGTGGCTTAAAAATAGGCGATATCTTAGTTTTATGCTTAGAGAGTTAAGTGTATTGGGTGTAGCTATTTTTCTTGTGGTATATCTGGTACAGTTTGCGGTTTTGACATCTGGGCAAGAGAATTACAATCAGTTCTTGAATTTTATGAAGAATCCTTTTTGGATCGCTGCAAATGTAATATTTCTTGCCTTTGCTGTTCTCCATTCAATTACCTGGTTCAATTTAGTTCCGGTAGTTACTCCAGTTAAGATAAAAGGTAAGGAAATATCTAGGTTCATTTTATGGGGAATGGGGCTTATTTTTTGGGCAGGAGTATCTGTTATAATAGCTGGGATCATTATGACTTTTTCTTGAGGTAATTTAATGAAATTAGAACCACTGTTGTGGGGTATATTCTCAGCAGGAGGTACAATAGCTGCCTTTGTGTTGCCTATACACATATTTTTAAATAATGTGGCCCCTCAACTTGGATGGATTTCAGCAGATGTAGTTTCCTACAACACTATGGCTAATTTATTGAGCCATCAGCTAGTTAAAATCTACATCATATGTACTTTCATTATGATGTTTTATTATGCTGTACATAGATTTAGTTTTGTGCCCCAAGAGTTGTTATTTAATATTTCTCATAAGACAACAGCAAGGGTTGGGCAAGTATTGTTATCTATTTTTGCTGTAGCTACGCTTATTATTGTGATAGCTGCTCCTTGAATGTAAAATAGAGCCAGCAAAAGGAATATTTATGACATATATAGAAGCAATGGCTTACATAAACACCACTCCTGGAAAAGCCTGGACAACTTTAGAAGAGCCATCGAAATTTCAAGGCTGGATGTCTAATTTAGGAAAAATAATTGAACCACTGCAAAAATTCGAGGGCACAGGATTCGTTCAAGAGTTTAAGATAGTCGGTAACTGGAAACCTAGTATAGATTGGAAGCCTACGAAGATAGAACACCCACATTCGTTAATTTTTGAAGGGTATGGTACTGCCTTATCAAAAGCAATTATTGCAGTTAATTTTGAACAAATACATGAAGGTACACAGTTTAAGATATCACTGTCTTTGAAATATAAGTGGTTTGCTAAAATTTTTGCTTGGGTATTGCTTGAGAGACTATATTTGAGACGAACCATGGAGACAAGGCTTAGAAAGACCGTAGATGCTGCTAAGACTCTTGCAGAAGGCAGACAGGTTTCAGGTTCTTATTAAGCTGTAATAAATAGTCTTTAACGTTTAAATTTCTGTTGCTACTTCCTTTAAAATTCCAAAGATATGTTTATTCTACGGTCACAGATTTTGCTAGATTACGTGGTTGATCCACATCGCAGTCTCGTAAAATTGCAATGTAATAAGCGAGTAATTGTAGGGGTATTGCAGTAATTATTGGTGATAGTGGTTCAGCTATTTTCGGAACGGAAAGTACATAATCAGAGTTTTTAGCAACAATATCATCACCTTCTGTTGTAACTGATATTACAATCCCGCCTCGTACTTTTACCTCACTGATATTGTTTAACATTTTATCTCTGGATTCTTGGTTTGTAACTAACGCCACAACAGGTAAATTTTCATCAATAAGTGCTATTGGCCCGTGCTTCATTTCACCTGCTGGGTAACCTTCAGCGTGAATATAACTGACCTCTTTTAATTTTAAGGCTCCTTCCATTGCAATAGGGTAATTTAAGCCTCTACCTAAAAACAGGAAATTAGGATGGTTGAATAATTTTCTTGCTATGTTTTGGTATTGGCTATGGTCATTAGTTATATGTCCAATCGCCGATGGCAAACTGGCTAGGGTGGCGATGGTAGTTTTGGCTTCATTTTCCGACAACACTTTACGTTTAATTCCTAAGTAGATGCAAAGAACATAGAGATCTATTAGAGATGTAATGAAGGTTTTTGTTGATGCAACGCCTATTTCCATCCCAGCTCTCATATATAATGTCCACTCTGCTAGATGAGTGGCTTGAGAACCTTCAATATTGCATATAGTTATTACCCTAGCATTTCTCTTAATTGCTTCTTCCATTGCTCCTAATGTATCAGCCGTTTCTCCTGACTGACCAATTGCAACTACTAGGGTATTACTATCTAAGACTGGATTTCTATAACGGAATTCAGATGAATTGTCTGCATCAGCTTGAATTCCTGCCAAGGATTCCATCCAAAGTTTCCCTACTGTGGCAGCGTTGAAGCTAGTGCCCATTCCAACAAAAATGACCCTATTGAGTTTTTGTATTTCCGTATCCGACAATGGGAAACCTTCTAGATTTAAAGTAGAGTTTTCAAAATCAACTCTAGATCTCAAGGAGCTTATAACTGCTTCTGCCTGATCTTCTATTTCTTTAAGCATAAAATGCCTGTAATTGTCTTTAGCAACAGACTCATAAGTGTAAGGTATATTTATTGGTTCTTTATTGAGAGTAGCTCCTTTCAAATTGAGATATGTAACCTTGTCTGGTTTTATATAGGCCAATTCTTGATCACGTAGATAAACAACTCTTCTGGTATGTGGTAAAAAGGCAGGCAAATCGCTCCCTACATAGGTTTCATTGTTTCCAATCCCAAGTACTAATCCCCCTGCATTTCCTAATCTAAATGCTACTAATGCAGAGGGGGCATTTTTATAAAATGCTACTACAGCATGTGCTCCCTTTAATTGAGAAGCAGTTTTCAAAACAGCGGATTTGAAAGAGTATTTTTTAGATAAATAGTTCTCAATTAGATGTGGAATTACTTCACTATCAGTGTCTGAAGTAAATTTGTGGCCATCATTTAAGAGAAATTCCTTAAGGGTTAGGTAATTTTCCACTATTCCATTATGAACAACTATTACTTCCTGATTGCAATCTTGTATCGGATGGGAATTAATCATACTGGGTAAACCATGCGTCGCCCATCTGGTATGTCCTATTCCAGTAGATCCAAGAGGTATATTTTCTCCAATAGAATTAACAAGAGAGCTTAATTTACCAGCAGCTTTATAAACTATTATTTTACCCTTAGGCGATAATAATCCTATACCTGCGCTATCATAACCTCTGTATTCTAAGGATTTAAGTCCCTGAAGAAGAATAGGTGCAGCTTTATTATTGCCTGTATATCCTATGATTCCGCACATAAGGATTCTCCTTCCTTAACTAGGTTAATATTTTAGCAGCTTATTTCTTAGATTCATCAATGGAGTTTCTTGTATTAGTTGGGTTTGTAACTTTTCCATATACTCCATGATAACTTTCTGGTAGAAGGGCAGCAATCCTCTCCATTATCATTGATGTTAAAGAATCTAATTGGGGTTTTTCTAATTTCCCATGTATTACTGGTAAGCTAAAGACTTGCCCTATCTTAACTCTGATATTTCCAGTTGGAAATGCTATTCTTAATATTGGTCCTAATCTTTCAGTTCCAGTAATGCCGATTGGGAGGATTGGTGCACCAGACTTAATAGCTAAAAGTGTAATTCCTGACAAAGCCTTTTTCATTTTACCTGGACTTCTTGTGCCTTCAGGGAAAAGTACAATCGCATTATCCTTGGACAACTTATTCAAAGCCCACCGTATAGCACTAATATCTAGCTTGTCTCGTTTAATGGGGTAGGCACCATAATTATATAGTAACCAACGTGCTGGTGGGTTACCAAAAGCTGTTTCCTTAGCAAGGAAACACAGATTTCTTGGTAAGCTAGCTCCTAACAGAGGAGGATCAATATTACTCTGATGATTAGCCACAATAATAAGTGGCCCCATCGGAGGAACGTTTTGTCTTCCTGAAACCTCCCAATGAGCAAATAATCGTAAAACCATTCGCAACATTACATTACATATTTTATATACTATTCGCACTGTTCCTTAAAAGGGATAGAATTTTATTAATTGTATCCTGAATGGTTAATTGATCAGTATTAACATCAATTGAATCTGCAGCATATTTTAATGGGGAGTGGAGTCGTTCAGTATCAATCCGGTCTCTTTTAAGTAGATCTTCTAAAACATTATGATAAGTTATATTTCTCCCCGAAGTAACTAATTCGGTATGACGTCTTGTTGCACGGGTCTCAATTGATGCAGTTAGAAATATCTTTAAAATAGCGTCTGGAAGTACAACAGTTCCTATATCCCTTCCTATCATAACAATTTTACCTTTTCTGCCTAAACCTCTCTGTTTTTCAACTAATGCTACTCTTAAGGAAGCAATTTTGGCTATTATAGAAACCACGCTTTCCACTTCAGGTGATCTCAATTTGTCGGTCACATCATTTTTGTCAATTAACAATCTAATACCAGTTTGCGAAGAAACAGGTTCTATATTAGTTTCATAGGCTAATTCAGTTAATCTCTTGTGATCATTTAAATCTATATGTTTATTAAGAGCAGCCCATGTTATTCCTCTATACATAGATCCTGTGTCTAGAAAGTGCCACTCTAGTTGGTTGGCAAGAAGAGAGCCAACAACTGTTTTTCCAGACGCAACAGGGCCATCTATTGCTATTGCATTGAGTTTAGTCAAAATATCCTGCACTAATTTTGAGGGGGCTAATTATTCGTTGGCATTATAGTCCTAGATAGAAATAGAAACAAGTTAGTATCGTTGTATGGGGTATCTTTACATGATAGGATGATGCACATTCTCGGAGATACGAAATTTAGTGAAGAGCCATATATTAAAGCGGTATAAATGGATCTGTGGTAGTAATCCATTTTATGTATTAACCCATTTAATAAACCCACTTGTTATTGGAATTCTCGGACTTGTTACTGTTGTCTTATCTATTTTTGCAAGTGTTCTTGACTATTTCCCTGGGGATATTGCTGTATCTAATTGGATACAGTCTTTTAAGACACCTTGGTTAGATACGACTATGCAATCGATTTCAATATTTGGCGATACAGTTCCTCAACTTATCGTTTCAGTAGCTATTGTAGGGATAATTTTTTTAACCATAGGTAGACTTGAATCTGTACTTTTTGGATTTGGCATTGGTACGGCATTTCTCCTAAATAAGATATTAAAGTTAGTCATAGATAGACCCAGACCAAACCATTCTATAATGGAAGTAATAACGAAATTCGATCTGGGATCTTTTCCTAGTGGCCACGTAATGCATATGACAGTTTTATTAGGGGTATTAACTTTTTTGGTCCACAAAAACGTTAGTAATAAATATTTCAGAATGCCTTTATTTATTTTACTTTTTAATTTATGGGCGGCCACTGGTATTTCAAGAATATATTTAGGAGTTCACTGGCTAAGTGATGTTGTAGGTGGATTTCTTTGGGGAATAATTGCACTTTATTTGATCTTCTTGGCATATAAAAAGAGTATTCATAAGCGCCATGATTCTAACGTTTCCTTATGAATCAATTGTCTATTAATGCTTGGGAAAGATTCCTAGCTAAAAATGATTATTTTAACTAAAGGTCATGATAGAGTATCGTAA
>Ga0114996_10003471_pt1 | contig 19543 bp, 20 predicted proteins | sample ArcticOcean_MG_C_4_FD_87039 | JGI IMG/M metagenome (GOLD analysis project Ga0114996, IMG submission 87039) | Marine microbial communities from western Arctic Ocean - ArcticOcean_MG_CB4_134 | ecosystem: Environmental > Aquatic > Marine > Oceanic | place: Arctic Ocean: Canada Basin | collected...
AGCTCCTCGGGTCTGCCTTCTAACGCCCATCGGCGAAGAATTGCGGCTATATAGTTCCAGCTCCGTGCATTGGCTTCTGCGCCTTTTCGGATCGCCAGCAGAACCTCGTCTTCAGGGTGTTGCTCAAGAGCCGAATGAATGTTTTCAGCCACCAGTGGCGTAATAGGCGATATGTTCTGTTCGTAGAACGTTACCGCATCCATCTTCGGCTTCGCAGCTTCAGTGTCGGGCCAGGTTTCGGCTTCCCTGCCAGAGCTGACGGGTCTGCCAGTTCCGCCAGTCCCAGCTAATGCGCCAGTTAAATCAACGCCCTGTCGTACTAGCGCTCTTCTCACCGGTTCAGTGTTCAGGAATATCTGTTGCCGGTCTGTTCCCGTGCTGGCCATCAATAAAATCCCACGACCGGCAGCCGACTCAACTGCTGAATCCACAAGATGTTCCAGCTCGTCTCCCGATGCTCCCAGCATCGCCGCCACGGTACGGTCGGAGTAGAGCTCGTCAAAAGAAATCGAGGCCGGAACCTTTCGTTGACGGTGAAGCGCATGAATCGTGCGGAGGACAACTTTAAGCTCGTCCAGAGAGTCGATATCTTCCAGAAGCGAGGCCAGGAGTGGATTTGGAACTGGTGTGAACTGAACCCCGCGTGGGAATCCGTCCTTCAACGTGCTGCTCCGGATTGTGGAGCGAACGACGACGCCGGTTGCGACTGTGTCTGATACGAGAGTTCTTCGAAGATACCAATCGAGTCACGCACCCGCATTTCGACCTCGTCAGTCGGACCGTTACGATGCTTTGCAATGATCAAGGTGGCCCTGTCACGTGGGAACGGTTGAGTCGGGTTCGACTTGACCCACTCGTCCTCGGTCGTGAATTTTTCTTCCCGATGAATAAACATTACGACGTCAGCATCCTGCTCAATCGAACCAGACTCCCGAAGGTCGGAAAGCATTGGGCGGTGAGACTGTCGATGCTCCACCGCACGGCTCAACTGCGAAATGGCAAGAACAGGAATATGCAGGTCTCTCGCCATTCCCTTCATCTGCCTTGAAATTTCGGAAACCTCCTGCGCACGGTTTCCCTCTCGCCCGGGGCTCGAACCACCGTTGATCAACTGCATATAGTCGACCACCAGAAAGTCCAGACCATGTGTCATCTGGAGCCGTCGAGCCTTACCGCGCATCTCGGCCACGGTCTGGAACGGAGTGTCATCTACATAGATCGTCAGGTCAGAAAGCAGACCAATTGAGTTGATGACCTGGTCTTCTTCACTCGGTGACTGAATGCGATTTCGAATCTGCTGCATATTCACGCGAGACTGTGCTGCGAGCAGTCTCATGGCGATCTGGTCGCGTCCCATTTCAAGTGAGAAAATCCCAACCTTGAACCCGGCTTTGGCAGCACTCAGGGTGAAGTTCAATCCCAGCATTGACTTACCGACCGAAGGGCGGGCTGCAAGCACCACCATGTCGGATCGCTGTAGACCGCCAACCAGCAGTTCATCGAGACGTCGATAGCCGGTCACGATGGGTGATGTGTTTTGCTCGCCGTCTACCTGGTCGAGCGGAGAAGATTCTTCGAGATACGGTGTCAGGGACTCAGCAAGCGGGACGAAATCACGGTTCTGCGATCCCTGCCTGATGCTGAACAGAGCGTCCTCAGCAGCCGAGAGCGCCATGTCGACATCTGGATCGTCGTTGTACCCGATATCCGATATTTCACCGGCCGCAGCGATCAACCTGCGCATGGTCGCTGTTCGGTGCACGAGATTGGCGTAGTGCTTGATGTGAACCGAGGTCGGCGTGACCGTTACGAGGTGGGATAGATAGGCCGCTCCACCGACATCCTCTAGAATCCCACGGTTGTCCATTTCGTGAGTGACGGTGACCTGGTTGATCGCTTCGTCACGCTGGAAAAGGTCGTAGCAAACCTCGAACGCCTGCCGGTTGATCTCGCGATAGAAATCGTCGGCTGAAAGAAAACCCGCGATCTGTGTGATCGTCATTCCATCAATAAGGATAGACCCGAGTACAGATTCCTCGGCGCTTAAATTATGTGGTGGGAGTCGATCAGCTTGCATTTAGTAGTGAATGGATCTGGATACGGGCGGGAAGACTTGCAGGGCAATATACATAGAACATTCTGGGAACAAGGTGTATCTCGTGCTGGTTCGATCCGAAGATATCCCCATTTTCTTCACACGTTATCCACAATGAGTTCAACTTCAAAGTTTGGATGTCATTTGATGAGTAAAAACAAACCGCCCGTGGCAAGCTGCCACGGGCGGTTTTGCAAACTATTTGGAGTTGAGACCTACTCTTCAGATTTCTCTTCGGAGTCGTCAGAAGCATCATCGGATGAGTCGTCAGATGAATCACTTTCACCCTCGGAACCCTCATCACCCTCTGTACTCTCAACTTCTGAGCCTTCGGCTGCTGTGGCATCGATCTCCGCCTCAGCTGCAGCCAGAACATCCTCAAACGATGGGTCAAGAACGTTGGTGTCCTCTTCCGTCATAAGGGCGGGAGCTTCTTCCATCTGCTTGTTGAGTTCAATCGATGCACTATCGGCAACGACTTCAACAATCAGGGTCGCGGAGACACCTTCAACCAATCGAGCTGGAATCTTGTATTCGCCAGTTGCTCGGATCGGCGCTGGAATCTGAATTCCTTTGCGGTCGATCTCCCTGCCGGACATTACGGCTAATTCGGCAGCGAGCATTGTGTTCGTAACTGAACCGTATAGGCGTCCAGTTGGTCCTGTTCGAACCTCGATGCGAACCTTCTGGTCCTTGAGAACGTCGGCGACATCCTGCCACTCTTTCGCTTCAACAAGTCTTCGGTCTTCAGCCTGCTGGCGCAGCTTCGCGGCTCGGCGAAGCTCGTGTTCAGTGGCGAGAACTGCGTAACCCTGAGGGATCAGGTAGTTACGTGCGAAGCCAACTTTGACTTCCTTTACGTCACCCGCTCGAGCGGTAGGACGTACATCCTGTAGAAATAGAACTTTCACTTTTACATCACCTTGTGCGTCCGACGGTAGGTTTTGCGCTGATTACAGCGGATCGGCATGCCGACCCAGCCCCGTATTGCGTTACGAAACTGCCGTCACACGAACTGTGCTAAATGTTGGTTTTTCGAACATTTCGTTTGGGCGATCGCCCGGTAGTTCATAAGCCAGCTTTATAAAGGTACAACAGAGAGCTCATTCGGGCTATAAGACGAACTGCGCACGAAACGTTGTTTCGCCTACTTGTCCCATCCATACGAATGCGTATATATCTGTTGAATCTGTACTACTGGGCACGTTTTAACATGTGCGAGGTTGCCGACCATGACTTTAAAAACGATTTTTCACCGTGGACTGGGTGAACCCGAAGGACCTGTGCTGCTGACGGATGGTAGCTGGGGCGTTGTCGAAATGAGCCCCGAAACAGGTCACGTGTCCGTTATTTCACCCGATGGCGATTCCAAACGAGTGGTTGTCAAGACCGGTCGACCCAACGGAATGGTTCAAGACTCCGATGGCACTCTCTGGGTGGCCGAGTCGCAGAACCCACCCTCGCTGTTGAAAGTCGGTCTCGACGGCACGTCTGAGGTTGTTCTTACCGGGGGAGACGGCGCCGAATTCATGTTTCCAAACGATCTGGTATTCGGCCCGGACGGTGCCCTGTACATGACCGATTCTGGTGTGCATAGGCCGGAATTCCAGATAGCACGTGAAAGTGAATCAGGACTCGACAACTATCCCTACGATGGAAAATTGTTTCGAATTGACCTGTCAGATATGTCGGTCAGTCTGCTCGAAGATGGCTTGAAATTCGCCAACGGTTTGGCGTTCGGAGCAGACGAAGCGTTGTATGTGACGGCTACGGCGACGGGTCTTGTTTACCGGTACGAGTGGAACAGCGATGGCACGCTTGGCCCGCAAGAGATCTTTGCCGACCTCGTCGACCGTTCACGTGCGCCAGGATTTATCGGTGGCGATGGTCTTGCGGTTGGCGAAAACGGGTACCTCTACTGTGCAGTGGTAGGGCAGGGTGATGTGACCGTGATCGACACCAGTGGCTCGGTAGTAGAAAGAATTCCCGTGGGTGGCATGCAGCCAACTAACGTGGCGTTCGGACCAAAGGGCAGTGGCGACATATTCGTGACAGTTAAAGACGCTGGCACACTGGAACGCCACCACGTCGGGGTCGAGGGACTTCCATTACTCGCATCGAAGGCGAACTGTTAGTCCACTCAGGGTCAACGTTTTCTAGCTGTTCTGGGCTTTCGGATCAATCGGATCGGAATCCGAGAACTCCTCGTCGCCGCTACCCGAACCCGCCAGGAACCAGTTAACGGCTGAAGCCGCGGCATCCGGATTGTCTTTTGCCGGGAATTCACCGCAATCCTCTGGCTCAATCAGTCTCGAGTGTCGAAGCGCATCATGCATCGCCACCGCGGATTCGTGGGTCAGGGATTTGCTCTGGCGACCACGCAGAATCAGCGTAGAGATCGCATGCATGTCATCGATGCGTTTGGCAGAAAGCTCGCCGTTACAGATCGTGATCGATGAGGCGGCTGCGGGTGCCATAGCAACAAGATCGGCTGCCCATTCGGCAGCCTGCTGACCCTGTGTAACCAGATCGACAGGCCTGCCCATGTCCCATATAAACATCAGAATTTCAAGCGCCGAAGAAACCTCTGCCAGAACCGGTGAACTGGGAGGTGATAGTAAGGCAGTGAACTCGTGCCAATCGTCTGGCGAATCATCAGGCGCGACTATCAACATGGGCGATGACGGACTTGGCCGTTCCCAAATGTAGAACGGTACTTGCACACCCGATTGCAGGGTGATTGTGGCAGGTTCTGCAGGATCGAACATGGGCTGCTGATTTACTCTCGATGCGGGCACTATGATTTCTAAGAGAATATTATCCTTATTGTTTGAATCTGAGTCAGTTATTCCGATCATTTCATCGGCAACGGGGTGCGAGTTCGGCACTTCGGGCGTATATTTGCCTGCGCAACGGATCATCGTCAGACTCGAATCGCTTTGATGGGCACTTACGGGCGCTGAAATATCGTGAATAAAGGAAGAAAACGTGACAACTAGAGAATGGGGAGCGATTTACAAGGAAATGGGTGCGAAGCCAGTTGTGAACGCTACTGGTAGCGTGACACTTCTGGGTGGCTCAACCCCTAACGCCGAAGTGAAAGCTGCGATGGACGCAGCGGATTCTGCTTTCATTCCACTGATTGAACTGGAGCAGGTAGCGGGCGATCGAATTGCAGAGATGCTGGGAGTACCTGCCGCTTATATTACCTCTGGTGCAGGGTCAGCTCTGACTCTTGCGACCGCGGCGTTCATGGCCGGTACCGATGACGATAAAATTGAGCAGCTTCCCGACACGACAGGGATGCCAAACGAGATCCTGATTCAGAAGCGCCAGCGATACTGGTACGACCGATGTCTCGAACTCGCTGGAGCGAAGCTGATCGAGGTTGGTGACGACGACGGCACGAGCGCAGACGATCTTCGCGCCGCTATCTCGGATCGCACAGCAGCAGTTCACTGGGTTGCTTACGAACAGAACCCGATCGACCCCAATGTCCTGACTCTCGAAGAGACGATCGAGATCACGCACGCTGCCGGAAAGCCCGTATCGGTTGACGCAGCAGGCCAGGTCTACCCGCTCGAAAACTTCGGCAAGTACGTAAAGATGGGCGCTGACTTCCAGTGCATCGCTGCCAAGTACATGGGTGCACCGCACTCGACAGGATTTGCGCTCGGAACCAAGGAAGTTATCGACGCCATTAGCCGACACTCGTTCGTTGGCTACGAAGCTCGACGAATCCGAAGCATCGGACGACCGCACAAGATCGACCGACAGGAAATCATGGGCGTTGTCGCCGCTGTACAGCGTTGGATGACACTGAACCATGAAGACCGTCTCTCGGATGCAGAATCACAGTCTCAGGCTATTCTGAAGCCCCTTCAGGGTCTCCCCGGTGTGACAGCCACGCTCAACATCAACATCATGGGTCACCAGCCTTTTGGTATTCACGTGAAGTTTGATGCAGATGTAGTTGGATTCACCATCGATGATCTTGTTGAGAAATTACGCGATGGCGACCCATCGATCTGGACTCGATCCTCGCTTGATGAGCCCCGTCTCGATATCCACGTATTCGGACTCAATCCGGGTGAAGCCGAACTGGTCGGTAACGCCATCGCTGCAGCCGTAAAAGCAGGCTAGTGCCGAGATCAGGCAACTGGTCAGCTAATAACCGAAAATTGCGCCCGGTCAAAATCGACCGGGCGCTTTGCTGTCTGCTGTTAACACACCGTCTGATCGTACTTGAAATGATTTCACTAGCCAGATTCATATATGGTCAATGAAATCGAAAAAGTCTGCGCCAGTGACCGGTAAAAGGAGAACTTTCTATGACTGTTAAAACCGTGGGAATAATGAGTCCCGGCGATATGGGGAGTGGAGTTGGTGGTTTCCTGAATCAAAACGGGTTCAGGGTTATAACCGCTCTGGACGATCGAAGTGATGACTCGCGGGCAAGGGCTATCGAACAGGGCATCGAAGACGTCGGCTCGCTCGACGAGCTGGTCAAATACAGCGACCTCATCCTGTCGATCCTCGTACCTTCCGAAGCACTTTCTTTTGCTCAGGACGTTGCTGAATCGCTGTTTAGAACCGACTCACAGGTCGCTATAGCCGACTGCAACGCTGTATCGCCTGCCACTGGGATCAAGATCAGCGAGATCATATCGGCAGCCGGCGGTAAATTTATCGATGCCGGGATCATCGGTGGTTCACCACGTAGTGGCGCTACACCCCGCTTCTACGCCTCGGGTGAACATGCCCACATTCTTGGCGAACTCGATGGCAAGGGAATCGAAGTGCCTGTAATGGACGGGCCGATAGGTCGCGCTTCTGCGCTCAAGATGGTTTATGCAGCTCTGAGCAAAGGCACTGCAGCCCTGTACGCGTCAACACTGATGACAGCCAAATCACTTGGTATATACGGCGACCTGATCCAGGAACTGGAACAAAGTCAGGCAGGCACACTGGCCGCTATGGGCAGTGTGAACACGATTTCAACAAAAGCGTTCAGGTGGATTGGCGAGATGGAAGAAATTGCCGCTACATTTGGAGACGCTGGCACAAGCTCGCACACCCACAAAGGGGCCGCCGAGACATTCCAGACAATTGCAGATTCCTCGATTGGGCATGAACGAGTCGGAACTGTCGATGAATCTCGCACGCTCGAAGAGTCGATTGCCGCGATGTTGGTTAAAGGTGACCTTGGCTGATCGAGAAAGTACATTGTTGCCTTTGAAAGCAGCTCTGGCCGTCTTTTGCGCGCCGGTTGCAATCAACACAAAGCACGCCAGACGCTATTTCACACCGAAATTCTGACCCAGAGGCGATCACCAAGCTGCCAGTAGAGCGATCTCTACTGGGCTTTTACGGCTGCGATCTGCGCTTTCAGCTTCTCGGATATAGCTGCGTACTCTGCTGCAACGGCTTCCGATTCGAGCGATGCCGGCTTCTGCGAGTTCATGTAGTCAGCACTCATCGTGGTGGCCCCAAGGAAAGGAAGATCCATCTCCTCGGCAAGTGCCTGTCCGCCCCCGGTTCCGAAGACGCCACCCGACATGTTTTCGACCACTCCGAAGACTTTCAAGTTCATCTTCTTAATCATGTTGATCGAACGCTTTGCATCAAGAACGGCCAGCTCATGGGGGGTTGTGACGATCACGAAACCATCGAGGTTCAGGGTCTGCATCACGGTGAGCGGTGCATCTGATGTCCCAGGAGGGAGATCGACGATCATGTAGTCAGGATCACCCCACTCCGTCGAGTGCAGAAACTGGTTGATCGCATTGTGGATCATCGGTCCACGCCAAACGATCGCTTCGTCCTCTTTGTCCTGGAAGAAGGCCATCGACATAACTTTCACGCCGAACCGTGACGGCGGAACGAGCTTCTCGCCGTTCTGTATTGGACCTTCAGTGATTCGGAGTACACGGGTGACGTTAGGGCAGTCGATATCGCAGTCGAAGAGCGCTACGTCTTTGTCTTCAGCAGCCAGGGTCACGGCGAGATTTGTTGCGACAGTCGTTTTCCCGACTCCGCCTTTTCCCGAGTAAACCCCGATGCGGGTTCCGATTCCCTCCAACGACTCCGAAACGCGGCGTCGTTCCTGGAAGTTCGCTCGCACCTGTGCGAGTCGGGCTTCTTCTTGCGGGGTTAATTTTCTGGGTGACGACATTTTTTGATGAACGCTTCTTGAACTTTTGGTCGCGCCGAATCTGCGCCGATTACATACGGTGTGAGTGGGTCGAGTTAGTCGATACCGAGAAGGCGCTTGCCATCTTCGGTAATCATGTCGGGAGTCCACGGCGGGTCGAAAACAACATCAACCTGAACATCCTCAACATCCTCGATCTCAGCGATTCGCCACTCGGCCTGCTGAGCGATGTAAGGTCCCATCCCGCAACCGGGTGCGGTCAGCGTCATCTCGACGTGCACATCCCCGTCGGCAACTTCCACGGTGTAGATCAGCCCCAGGTCAACCACGTTGACAGGAATCTCGGGGTCGTAAACGTCCCGGAGCGCCTCAAGTACGGTTCCCTGCTCTAATGCTTCAGCTTCAGCCATCGTTTTCTCCATGGTACCGTCAGTCGATGTTCAACTACTCAACGGCGACCTTATTCAGAACATATTGAAGTGAGCATAAGTCTACCAGAAAGGTAAGGAATTATTAGCGATCCGTATTAGGATTTTGTGAGCGTCGGTCCCGCACTACGAACCTGCTCTACAGACTTGTATGCCTCGCGAAGGTTTTCCAGCCACTCGGTCTCGTTGTCCTTCACGAACTTCACGCACCACGCCAACGCCTCGCTGCGAGATGTCGCAACGCCCGAATTCACCAGCGTGTCGAGAACTCTGCGTTCGTCCATGCGAAGCCGGGTCATGGCCGGTGCGGTAACGTGCGTGAACAGGTAGGTGTCTTCGCCAGCCTGAACTCCCCACGATACTTTGCGCTCGAACAGCTCTTGCGCTGAATCAGCAACTGACATTCGTGATTGACGAGTGGCCTTCCTGAACCGTCGAGCGATCCGCTTGATAGCGATCTCTTTTTCGTCCGACTCTTCGGGCAGTTCGCTATCGTCGGTGCCCAGCTTCACTACTGCGAGAATTTCATCGTCATCGGTGCTGATGCGAACCTCATCGGCTCCCCAGTCTTCGTCGATGTGCGAGTCGAACCACTTCTGGATAGTTGCGTTACCTGCTGTCACCACTGCACCTCGAATTTCTGAAGTAATAATTACTTAATTACATAATTACAACATTAACTTTAGCGTGAAGCAACTGAGAGCACAGTGATTGTCATTGAGAGGAGTCCGACGACGTGGCAATCAGGGGTAACAGAGCTCGCTCCAGCGATTCTGAACTGTGGGATTACGACTGAATCCAGCCCACATTGGGCTAATCCGCGCCTACCAGCTCCTCAGGAACGCCGTCTTCGAGTGTTGGTGCGAGTTCGACTTCCTTGTCTGGCTGCGGATCTACCGAGTCGGAGTCACCAAGATCGACCAGCACCTTGCGCAGGTCGACTATCTGGTCACGCATGAGCGCAGCCTTCTCGAATTCAAGATCCCGAGCAGCCTTCTTCATCTGCCTCTCAAGATCCTTCACCAGGCGAACCAGGTCGTTCTTCGGCAGCGTTGCCGGTGTGATGTAAGGAGTCTTAGTCTCTGCGACCCGGCTGGCCTGTGAAGTGATGTCTTTGACTGCTTTGACAATCGAAGTCGGCACTATCGAGTTAGCATCGTTGTGGGCAGACTGAATCTCACGACGACGGTTAGTCTCGTCGATAGCGAACTTCATAGAGTCGGTGACCCTATCGGCGTACATCACCACCTTGCCCTCGACGTGTCGGGCTGCTCTGCCGATGGTCTGCACAAGCGAAGTGCTTGACCGCAGGTAGCCCTCTTTGTCGGCATCAAGAATCGCCACCAGCGAGACTTCGGGAAGATCCAAGCCCTCCCGCAGCAGGTTGATTCCAACCACAACGTCGTACACACCAAGCCTCAGATCACGAAGAATCTCTGATCGTTCCATGGTCTGGATTTCTGAGTGCAGATACTGAACCCGTACTCCGAGCTCGCGAAGATAATCGGAAAGCTCCTCCGCCATCCGCTTAGTCAGCGTTGTAACCAGCACTCGTTCATTCTTCGCAGTCGTCGCTCGAATGCGCTCAAGCAGATCGTCTATCTGACCCTCGGACGGCATCAGGACGATCTCTGGATCAATCAGCCCCGTAGGACGAATAATCTGCTCGGTTCGACGCTCCTCGTGCTCGGCCTCGTATGGACCCGGAGTCGCCGACACGTAAACGATTTGGTTAACGCGATCCTCAAACTCCTCAAAAGCAAGTGGTCGGTTGTCCATTGCTGAAGGCAGTCGAAAGCCGTAATCGACCAGGTTGGTCTTGCGAGCCACGTCGCCCTTGTACATGCCTCGGATTTGCGGCAGGGTGATGTGCGACTCATCGATGAACATCAGGAAGTCGTCAGGGAAATAGTCCAACAGCGTCCACGGAGCCGATCCCCGGGGTCGCCTGCCGAGTGGCTGCGAGTAGTTTTCGACTCCCGCGCATGATCCGGTCTCCCGGAGCATTTCCAGGTCGAAGTTCGTCCTCTGCTCAAGTCGCTGAGCCTCCAATAACTTGCCAGTCGATCTCAAATCGTCGAGTCGCCCGCCAAGCTCTTCTTCGATTTCTTTGAGTGCGTCTTTCATCTCGTCTTCTGGGGTGACGAAGTGCTTACCGGGGAAGATATCGACGTGGTCGAGTTCTGCCAGAACCTCACCGGTCAAAGGATCGAGCTCGATGATCCGCTCGATTTCATCGCCAAAGAACTGAATTCTAATCGCCAACTCTTCGTAAGCCGGCATGATTTCGAGAGTGTCACCGCGCAATCGGAAACGACCTCTGACCATCTCCATGTCGTTGCGCTCGTAGTACATATCGATCAGTTTGCGAACGACACGACGAAGTCCCGGCTCCTCACCCTTTCTCAGGTTCAGAACCACGGACCGATACTCCTCAGGAGAGCCAAGACCGTAGATGCACGAAACACTCGCGACTATCAGCGTGTCGCGCCTCGTTAGCAAAGCACGTGTGGCAGAGTGGCGCAGCCTGTCGATCTCCTCGTTAACGTCGGACTCTTTCTCGATGAACGTGTCCGACTGCGGGATGTAGGCTTCCGGCTGGTAATAGTCGTAGTAGCTGACGAAGTACTGGACCGAGTTGTTCGGGAAGAAATCCTGAAACTCAGATGAAAGCTGCGCAGCAAGTGTCTTGTTATGCGCTATGACAAGGGTAGGTCGCTGTACTTCCTCGACGATCTTGGCCATCGTGAAAGTTTTTCCCGAACCCGTTACTCCGAGAACCGTCTGGTGTTTGAGATTCTCGTTCAGCCCACCGGCAATGTCGCGTATAGCCGTGGGCTGATCACCCGTGGGCTGGAAGTCGGCTTCGATTATGAACTTGCCGTCGGTGTTTGCCATAACCGAATTCTACCGCGCCTTCGGCTCAAACTTGGTGAGCGTGTCAACCGGTTCGCCGAATCTCAAACATCTTCCCAATCGTCGGGAATCTGCGGCATGTCCCACAAAACATCGGGTCACCACTTCGCCCAGATTTCGTCATACGGAGGCCGGTTCGATTTCACAATCTCAAGAGCCTGTTCAGCTGTGGCCCGAACCTCGGCTCCCTCTCGTTCCGTAAATAGACCTGCCTCTATTGCTTCAGCGAACTCATCTTTGTCTTTGTAGCGCCATGATTTGCGATCTGGCTCAACTACGACGTCGAGGAACATGTCCCATGTATCGAAACCGAATCGTGTTCGCTTGTACGGGGCATCGATGTTGATATACCAACCTCTATGCGTTGTCATACCTTCGTCCCAGAAAATCCAGAGCGACCACATCGACCTCGGAATTTTCAGTCGGAGAGTTCCAGAGGTGTGCCAGGTTCTCGGCACCATCGTCCATGCCTTAGCGGCCATGGATTCAGCACTGAGATGGTTTTTTCCTGTACCGGAAGCCGCATCCGCTTCCGAAATTCCGTTTAGCACCGGAGCGCCCAGCGGCAGCCATGTGACGATCAGCTCAGGCATGTCAGTAACGACAATCGACGAAAACACGGTCTGCACACGCCCGTCGAATACATTTCGAAGCAAGACGTGGTCACCGGGACTAAACCTCGGTTCACTCATCGGATATTCACTTCACGATTCGTGCAGACGACCATTGGTGAATTATGCATGTTGTGACACCATGCGCACCTGCCAAAAAATACCCGGCACGAACGGAGATGAGAGATGACGAATCTAAAAGTGGTGATCGGAACCGACCACGTTGGGACCCAGTACGCAGACGAGTTGATCGATTCGTTCCCCGGAATTGAATTCGTTGTCGCCTACGAAGTGGAAGAACACGTCGAGGCCATTCGCGACGCCGACGCATTTTTCGGTTGGCCGAACGGAGAGGCGTTTGCCGCGGCAGAAAAGCTGAAGTGGATCGCGTGCCCCGGAATGGGGATCGACAAGATCGTCGCTTACCAAAACATTATCGATTCAGATGTGCCGATCACAAACGCCCCGGGCACCCACGTCACTTCCATGGCGGATCACGTTATCGGCGCGATGGTCGGGCTAACACACCGCTTTGAGGAAGCATCAGAAGATCGCCGGAACATGTTCTGGAGCACTCCAAAGTACGCTTCGCGTATTACTGAACTAACCGGTACCACCGTGGGTATCTTTGGACTCGGTGCGATCGGTAGGGCTGTTGCCGATCGGGCAGCTGCATTTGGCACGACTACATTTGCTGTCGATCCCGGACCAGCGAGCATTCCGGCAAGTGTTCGCGAGTGCTGGGATCTTGACCGGCTGGACGACCTGTGCCGTCTCTCTAACTTCCTCGTCATCGCAGCCCCCGTACTCGACAACACCCGCAACTCGATCGACGCCCGGCGCATTGCGCTCATGCCCGAGGGCAGCTACATCATCGTGATTTCTCGTGGAGCTATCGTCGACGAAGAAGCGATGTGCGATGCGCTCGAGTCCGGGCATCTTGCAGGTGCCGCAGTCGACGCAACGGCCGTCGAACCGCTGGCAGATGACTCACGACTGTGGACACTGCCGAACGTGATTCTGACTCCTCATTCGTCAGCACTCACGCCGGAGCTATACGAAATGAGACGGCAGGCGTTCAAGGCAAACTTGCGAAAATTCGCCGCAGGCGAGCCACTCGAAAACATCTGCAACAAGACGGCAGGCTTCTAGCTATCCGAGTTTGCGTGCCGAGCAATCACAACTATCTCGTCGCTCTCCTCGCTTACGTCCCCGCCTTCGAAATCGTCCCATATTTCGATGACTTCAAGACCGACCCGATCACAAAGTGATACCACCTGATCGGGGTAGAGGTACCTGACAACCACTTTTAGTTCCTGGCGTCTCAGCACGACACCTTTCGGGTCGAGTTCCTCGGCAATCTGCACTCCATGGTTGAGCTGGCTTGTCGTATCGAAATGGTTCTTCGCAGTTAGTACAAAACGCCCGCCATCCGGCTTTTCGACCACCTCCAACAGGAACTCCTCATCGGGATCGTCTGCAAGCATTTCAGGGTCGGGATAGAACAGGTTGAACGCCAGCGTTCCCTCCGGTGCCAGATGCTGAACCGCGCAGCACAGGGTCTGTATCTGCTCTTCCTCCGACGTTGCAAGCAGCAACGTCCGAGCCGGGATGGTTACAACCGGAAACTGGCGATTCAAATCGAAACTGCGCATGTCCGCCTGTATCAACTTCAGGCTTCCCGACAGCGGAGCGACGGCAAGGGCGTTCTGCTGAGCGACCTTGAGCATCGGTTCAAACAGATCGATCCCGACAATCTCCATGCCTTCTTGTGCCAGCGGCAGCGCGATGCGGCCGGTGCCAACACCTATCTCGAGAATCGGCCCTCCCGACGCCCGGCACAGGCCGTGGTAAAACTCGAGATCACCCGGATCAGCAGCCGCGTAGAAAATGTCGTACCACTCGGCCCAGACTTCGTAATCCATGGTTGAGTCGTTCATGTGTAATAATTATGGCTCATACGCTGCAATAAACCGACCGGATAATGCATGCACCGCAAATCCCCACTTGCAAAGATTCTCGCGACGATATTCATAGTGATGCTAGCAGTTGGCTGCTCGGATACGACCGTGGAACCCGATGCTGACGCACTCGCGCTCAGCGAAATGGCTGAGAGCGCACTTGAGGCAAGTGGAATTGACGAACCGGTGCTGCGCCAGATTTTCGTTAACGACGTTGACTTCAACCCCTACGCGGGCAGCCACAGCTTCACTGTGACAAACAGAGATGCAACGATCGGCGTTGAGGTCTCCGCTGACACCCTGGGCCGGTCTCCTGGCGAGTGGCGCGTGGCATCGCTGGAGTTCCCCACCCGATATCAGGGTGAAGGTCTTTATGTAGACATCGAGGCACTGAACGTGGGAGCAAATGCCGCCATGGCCGCAATTACCGAACACTGGCCAGGGTGTGTGCCGAGAGGTCAGATGGTGGCATGGTCGGACGACGGTGGTGATGGTAACGATTGGTACCTATTCTGCGATATTTCCGAAGGGACGGTTTCCGGGTGGGTTGATGCGGCTACCGGAGAATTCACTCCCTCTAACTCTCCACCCACCGTCGCACCGGGGATTGCAACCCCTTTGGCTTCCTAGATTTACCCAACGGTTTTCATGAACTGGCGTCCGTAGCTGCTCATGAACGCTGGGATGTGCGTGTAGTGCTGGAGGGACGCCCGCCTCTGTATTCTTCAGCGCCTGTTCCGCTGAAGCGAGTTGCACAGACACTCCGTACGAGGGATTTCCCGACTTGATGAGATTCTTCATTCTGGACTCTCGAAGTTGTGCCACAGATCGAGCAGCTCCGATTTGTCAGTAAATCTGGGGCGAGTTGGCGGGATGATAACGGTGACGCAACATATAACCACACGCCAGCCATGACATTGTCTCACCAGATGTTGACATGCCAACGGCGCGCTATAGAATTTCCACCTTGTGAAGGATTTCGCAATCACCCGGGGTTGACCTGTTTTGGCAGTCACCGAATAGCGGATCCGAATCGATTCTCATATCGGCATAGTTGAATAGGCTTCACCACAGTGACACAGCTCGCATCTCGACAGGCAAATCTGGGTACCGAAACCGCGTTCGAAACCCTCGCCAAGGCCAAGGAACTGGAACGCCAGGGGAAATCGATCATCCACCTCGAGATCGGTGAGCCCGATTTCGACACTCCTGTGCACATTCGAGACGCTGCAAAGCAGGCGCTAGACGACGGCTTTACGCACTACGGAGCATCAGCCGGCCAACTCGAACTGCGCGAGGCAATCGCAAAACACCAGACCGAGCGGCAGGGCTATGAAGTCTCGCCCGACAGAGTGATTGTCACCCCCGGCGGGAAGCCCGTGATGTTCTTTACGATCATGGCACTGGTTGAAGAGGGCGACGAGGTCATATACCCGAACCCCGGCTTCCCAATCTACGAATCGATGATCAGGTACATGGGCGGCACTCCGGTCCCCATGCAGCTGAACGAAGAGACCGGTTACAACGCCGATATCGATAAACTTCGGTCGCTCATCACTCCCCGCACAAAGTTGCTGATAGTCAACTCACCAAACAACCCGTGCGGCAGCGTGATCCCGGAATCCGATCTGGAGGAAATCGCCCAGATGGCCGTCGAAAACGACCTTACGCTGATGGCCGACGAGATCTACAAGGACATGTATTACGGCGACCAGGAACACGTTTCAATCACGAAGTTCCCCGGCATGGTCGAGCGAACCGTGATCCTAGACGGGTTTTCCAAAAGCTACGCCATGACAGGGTGGAGACTCGGATACGGGGTGTTCCCTGAGTTCCTTGTCGAGCCTGTTACCCGACTCATGACCAACAGTGTTTCCTGCACGTCGGTCTTCAGCCAGATGGCAGCGATTGCAGCACTCGAAGGACCGCAGGACTCGGTCGGCGTGATGATGGAAGAGTTCACGAAACGCCGCGATCTTGTCGTTGAGGGGCTGAACTCCCTTCCCGGTATCACATGCCCAACGCCTAAAGGCGCTTTCTATGCGTTCCCGAACATCACTGGCACCGGGCTGAGCTCACAGAAATTTGCGGAAAAAGCGATGTACGAGGCCGGAGTCGCACTGTTGGCAGGCACGGCTTTTGGTGAATTCGGTGACGGCTACGTTCGCATCTCGTTCGCAAATTCACAGGAAAACCTGCGAGAGGCGATCAAGCGTCTTCGTACGATTCTCTGATGATTTCCCGAGCGGAGTCATCGGAGCCGAGGGATCTGGTAGGTCGCGTGCCGCGCAACCGCTCGAAATGCTTGCTGTATTCGTTCGTCATTCACGGCACTGGCTGAACGTTGATCTCGCAAGCCTTCATAAGGTCGCGGGTGTTCGCCCCCGCCCGATCGCCCGTAAAACGTGTTGAGTAACTCGCTTGACCTGCTTGAGCGGTGCCGCAACGACCGTCTCTGCCTGCTCGTTTAACAGCTCCCATTTGATTTGGAAGTTCGGTTGTTCTGATCATCCTGTGGGGAGCCATGATGTAGTGATAATCGGCACAACGAAGATAGGTGGGATCGTGGAACTTCGTTGAAAGCGTGTCGATGCGATTCCTGGTCGATTCAGCCTTTTTCGCAACGACCTCGACGTCCGACTCGGCAATCGCCAACGCCCGGGCTTTACCCACCTTGCTCGAAGCAACCAGATCCTTGGAACCCGCAAGCACAACCTCTGTAAGTTTCACCGCTTCGTCCAGCGACTCTGCCTTCTGCATCAGCTTCTGCTGAGTCAGCTCGTTATTGTCATCACGTCGTAGATCGGCCTTACTTCACTTCGATCAGGAAAACCCGATTCTCAGGGCCAAGACCCACAACGTCAGTTATTCGTCCAAACGGCTCCTCCAGCCTCACCTCGAAGCCGACCACCCGGCACTCCGCAACCTCCCACAGCCATTTCCACGCCGCCCACTTAAGCGAGTAAGTAAGCTCGGTCTCGTTTCCATTCTTGAAGTTGTCGAACGCGTGTGAACCGCTCGGAATATCGATAGTCGTCGGCATAATTTTCTCTGGATATGGCAGAACCCCGATCATCACACGTCCGCAATCAAAGTCATAACCGAGCTGTCACCCTTACAAGAACAACGTAGATTGCCTGGCTGCAATCTGCAGTTGTTCACGTGGTAGTTGAACTCAGCAAACAACGGCTAGCTATCGAGCCAGTTATCTTGAAGGTCGACCCGGCTTGCCAGCGAGTATCGCGGCAACACCACATAGCGGCGGGAGCACCATGTACGCAATCAATCCGATTGTGTAAGACTCCGAAAGATCGATTGATAAGGCCAGAGGGAGCGGCCCGAGTGCCGCGGCCGACATGGTGCCAAAGTTGGCAACCCCACGAATGCTACCCAGGTGTGTGCGTCCGAAATATGTCGGCCACACGATTTGATTCAGGTTCATCAGGAACCCTTGCACGCCACCGAGAACAACTCCATAAGCGTAGGCATGCCATAGTTCGGTGGTGTTCAGGAGCATCAGCATGGCGACTACCAGTCCAACTTGCCCGATAGCCACCAGATAGCGAACCGGAAATCTGCTGGCAAGATAACCAGCGATAAACTGACCCGCAATTGCAGTTGGCGCCATGATGCCGAACACCCCCGCCGCCGCTCCTATCGATAGGTCTTTCGACGTCATTATCGATACCTGTTGAAAGGCGACACCAGTACCAACCAGCGACTGGGCTGAACCTGCAAATATCAACAGCCACAAGACTCTCGATCTGGTGGCCTGTCTGGTTGTCCACGAGAATTCAGTTCGGCTTGCAGCCCTACTTTTCGACCTGCTGCCAGTAACTCCGGGATCTTCCGGTGTATCGCCGTCGGGCAGTAATCCGATCGAGTCAGGGCTGGTTCTGACAAATATGATCGCTGGCACGATCAGTAGCACCCATCCGGTAATGGCGATCGCTATCCAGGCCGTTCGCCAATCGAACGCCTCAATCAAGGTGGCTCCGTAAATTGGGTAGGTACCGCTGGCGATCGCTCCACCGAGCGCCATCAGTGCTAGAGCCATCGGTCGTTTCCTTACAAACCAAACCGAGACCATCGTCGCCGGAATCAAGCTCAGGGCTCCCTGTCCCATCGTGCGCATGATCGCGAACCCAACAAATAACTGCCAGCTTGTCGTTACCTGAGAGAGCCACAGTGCACCGATACCCAGAAATACGACGGAAAAGACCATCATTCGCCGTGGTCCGTATCGATCGAGGCTACGACCGATGAAGATGATCATCACGGCGGCGGTCAGAGAGCCAAAAAGATAAAGCGTCGAAACAGATGTCGAAGACAGGCTCAGGTCTTCAATGAACGAATCCTGGAAAACTGAAAACGTGAAGGTCTGGCCCGGCCCTGAAACAAAGCTAGCGAGGGCGGCAACGGCCAGAACAACCCAACCATAATAAAAGGGGGTGTGCGCGACGCGGGGGAGTGAATTGGGTGGTTGATGAGTGGGTTCAAGCACGAGCGGCGAGTCTATCGGTTGCCCAAAAATCTGGCGTTCGAAACTCCGCTGACAACAGGCTGATTACCTGCTGTCCGCTTTGTGGAGTCCGGAAACAAGCTCAAGTAAATTCCCCGCGCAACACCTAAGAAGGAACGATCAATTCCAGCTCCCAAGCCGTGTGGTCGTGATCATCCATTAGTGATGCGTATTTTTTGCCCCACTCACTGGCCTTCAATTTGTCGACGAACCTGCGGTTAGCTTTGGGTGATTCCAGAGTACGAATAAAAAACCACTGAGTTCGGTCTTTCGATACCCATGAACCTTCAATGGTCACGTCTTCGTCAATTTCTGCGCAAGCCTTGATCAATGCGGGCAATTGATCTAACCATTTCGACATCGCGTCGGGTGACATCGTGTACTTAGCCATTAGTCGAAACATTGAACGCTCCAATTATGTTGCCTGATTACCGTTGAGATCACTTCGGAGAATCACTCACAAAGCGTCAGCGGGACTGTATCTCACATGTGCTGCCTGAGCCAACTCAGTGGCTACAGCTGCGGTGTAGTGTCTCAACATGGTCATGTCTTTCCAGCCCATCACTTCATGAATGCCAGAGTCGTTCATCTCTAGTCGTTTCATCTGTGCGGCAGCCGTTCGACGGAACGCATGCACTCCTTTGAACTCAACATTTGCTTACCTGTAAACGAGTGAATAAGCACAAGTGTTCGGAATATGTGTTCTAAACCCCTTCCAATTATTAGAACACGAGTGCTAATTTATGGGTCCGGTCGGGGATGACATCGACAAAGTAATCCCGAAATGCACCGGTCGAAACACAAAGGTTGGACCCGATGATGAAGCTCGCAAACACGAACCACACAACCCCGTCGC
>Ga0114996_10003473_pt1 | contig 19540 bp, 17 predicted proteins | sample ArcticOcean_MG_C_4_FD_87039 | JGI IMG/M metagenome (GOLD analysis project Ga0114996, IMG submission 87039) | Marine microbial communities from western Arctic Ocean - ArcticOcean_MG_CB4_134 | ecosystem: Environmental > Aquatic > Marine > Oceanic | place: Arctic Ocean: Canada Basin | collected...
GAACGGCCAATGGCGGCAATGCCGGTGCGTTCATAGCCGAGCAGAAATTTGGCGTAGGTCCAGCCCTTGTTTTCCTCGCCGATGCGATTGGCCTGGGGCACACGCACATCGTCAAAGAAAATATCGTTGACCTCATGCCCGCCATCGATGGTACGGATCGGCCTGACCGTAATGCCCGGTGAATGCATATCGATCAGCAGGAAGGTAATGCCGGTTTGCGACTTGCCTTCATTTGAGGTGCGCACCAGGCAGAAAATCATATCGGCAAATTGCGCCAGGGTGGTCCAGGTCTTGGCGCCTGAGACAATATAATCATCACCGTCCGGCACCGCCTTGGTGGTCAGCGAAGCGAGATCGGAGCCGGCGCCCGGCTCGGAATAGCCCTGGCACCACCAATCTTCGCAACTGAGAATGCGCGGCAGGAAATGCTTCTTCTGCGCTGCATCGCCGAACGCCATGATCACCGGCGCTACCATGGAGAGGCCGAACGGCATCAGGCGCGGCGCCTCGGCGCGGGCCAGTTCCTCCTCGAATAAATGACGCTGCAGGGGCGTCCAACCGGTGCCGCCCAATTCCTCCGGCCAGGCCGGCGCCACCCAGCCTTTGTCGAATAGAATCTTGTGCCAACGCACATAATCGTCTTTCTCCAAGCGCTGACCGAGCTCTGCCTTGGCGCGGATATCGCCCGGCAATGCGGCCTCGATGAAATCCCGCGCTTCGTTTTGAAATGCCGCGTCGGCTGCGCTTAGATTAATATCCATCTCTACAAATCCCCGAAGCCCTTGCCGGCAGCGGCAAGCTCTGCCAACAGCGGCGCCGGCTTCAGCCACTCGCCATGCTGATCATAGAGCGCGCTCATGACATCATAGACTTTCTTCAGGCCAACGGTATCGGCATAGAACATCGGCCCGCCGCGCTGACGCGGGAAGCCATAGCCGTAAATCCACACCGTATCGATATCGCCGGGGCGCTGGGCGATGCCTTCCGAGAGAATTTTCGCACCCTCATTGATCAATGGATACATGCAGCGCTGGATAATCTCCGCCTCATCAATGGGCCGGCGCGCATAGCCGAGCTCCTCTGAGGCGTCGACAATGAGTTTTTCAATCTCGGGGTCAGGGATCGGCGCGCGGCTGCCTTTTTCATAATTATACCAGCCGGCGGAGGTCTTCTGGCCATAGCGTCCCATCTCACAGATGCGATCCGCTATGGGCGAATAGCGCAGATTGCTCGGCCGCGTTGCGGCGCGCGCCTTCCTGACCAGCCAGCCGACATCGAGGCCGGCAAGATCGCCCATGGCAAACGGGCCCATGGGAAAACCGAAATCAAATACCGCCTTGTCGACCTGCTGCGGCAGCGCGCCTTCTTCGAGTAAAAAATTGGCTTGGCGGGTATAGGCATAGAGCATGCGATTGCCGACAAAGCCGTCACACACCCCGACCAACACGCCGACCTTGCCGAGCTTTTTGGAGAGCGCCATGGTGCTGGCGATGGTCTCGTCCGAGGTTTTGGCGCCGCGCACATTTTCCTGTAGGCGCATGACATTGGCCGGGCTGAAGAAATGCGTGCCGATGACCTTGTCGGGCCGCGATGTAGCATCGGCAATCTCGTTCACATCCAGGGTCGAGGTGTTGGTGGCCAAAATTGTCGCCGGCGGACAGACCGCATCAAGCTTGGCGAACACTTCCTTCTTGGCTTCCATTTTCTCAAAGATTGCCTCAATGACCATATCTGGCTCGCCGAGCGCGGCGTAATCGGTCACGCCGTTAATCAGCGCCATGCAGCCATCCATCTTGTCCTGGCTGATACGGCCCTTGGCAACGCTCGCGGCGTAATTACTGCGAATCAACTCCAGTCCCTTTTGCAAGAAGCTGTCCTCAGCCTCCAGCACCGTCACCGGAATACCGGCATTGGCGAAGTTCATGGCGATGCCGCCGCCCATGGTGCCGCAGCCAATCACTGCGGCGCGGCGGATATCCTGTTTGGCCGTGTCTTTGGCCAGGCCATCGATCTTGGCACCGCCGCGCTCGACGAAGAATGCATGACGCAGCGCTTCGGATTGCTCCGAAGCCACCAGCTTCTTGAAGGTATCGCGCTCAAATTGGAGGCCGGCATCAAAATCATCGCCGAGCGCCGCCTCGACGCATTTCACCGCCGCATAGGGCGCTTCCAGGCCACGCGCACGCCGCGCCATGGTTTGACGGTAATCGCTGAACAGATTTAAGTTGGCGCGCGCCTCGGCCATTTTATCGTCGCGCGCGCGGGTTGGGCGGAGCGCAGTCGTGCCGGCGGCAGGCGATCACAAAAATCTACCGCCGCTTGTACCAGATCACCTTCGGCCAGTTCATCGACCAAGCCCAGCGCCAGGCCCTTCTCTGCCTTAATCGGCTTGCCGCTGACGATCATGTCAAGCGCCGGCGCGGCGCCGATAACGCGCGGCAGGCGCTGGGTGCCGCCGGCGCCGGGGATAATGCCGAGGCTCACTTCCGGCAGGCCGAGATTGGTACCCTTGGCCACCACCCGGTAATGGCAACCCAGTGCCAATTCCTGCCCACCACCGAGTGCATTGCCGTGCACGGCGGCGACCACGGGCTTCTCCGCTTTCTCGATGATGTTGATGATATCAGGCAACGACGGCGGGCTCATGGATTTGGGCGTGCCGAATTCGGTGATATCGGCGCCAGCTGAAAACATCCGCCCCGCCCCGGTGAGAACGATGCTGGTGATATCTGGATTGCCACATGCCGCCTGAAAGGCATCGGCCAGGGCGGTTCGGAGCGCCAGCCCCAGGCCGTTAACCGGTCCATGATCCAAGGTGAGCACGGCAGTGTTGGAAATTCGCGTTGTGGTGACCGAATTCATTGCTGTTCCTCACTCTTTCTATGCAACGCAGAGCTTTATTGCCTCTGTCGCACACGCAACGTACACTTATCAATAGGTGACCGCCAAGACGGGTCTTTTAAAATTAGCCCCGAGCAGGACGCCATATAACGTAAATCAAAATCGGGAGGGAGATTGTCATGCGATTAATGGGACTAATTGCCTGTTTGACCGGCCTAGTTATGACAGGCCTTATTGCCGTCGCGCCGCGCGCCAGCGCTGCCGATACCATCAAGATTGGCTTGATTGAACCATTGTCCGGCCCCGTTGCTGCGGTTGGTACGGACGCTTTGCAAAATTTTGAATTCAGCGCCGCGAGAATCAACGCAGCCGGCGGCGTACTCGGCGGTCAAATGCTTGAGATCGTGCCGCTCGACAATGCCATGAGCGCCGAGAAAACCACTCAGCAATTGAAAAAAGCGGTGGATATGGGCCTGAAATATATCGTTCAGGGCATCGGCTCCAATCATGCGCTCAACATCATCAAATTCGTCAACAAGCATAATAAGCGCAACCCGGGCAGCGAGATTCTGTTCCTCAATCATTCAGCAGTGACGACGGCTTTCACTAATGAGCTTTGCTCGTTCTGGCATTTCCGCTTTGACGCCAATGTGGATCAGAAAGTCGCCGGGCTGGTGACGCAGATGAGCCGCGACAGCAGCATCAAGAAAGTCTACATGCTGAACCAGAACTATGCTTACGGCAAAAGCTTCCAGGCTGCAGCGCGACGCCTAATTGCCGAGCGCACACCTGGTATCGAGCTGGTCGGCGACGAATTGATCGTGCCGTTCGGCAAGGTGCAGGATTTCACGCCGTACATCGCCAAGATCAAGGCGTCGGGCGCCGATACAATCCTCACTGGCAATTGGGGCCCGGATCTGGTCCGTCTGGTGAAATTTGCCGCCGGCGCCAATCTGTCGGCACAATTCTATACCGTCTATGGCGGGCTCACCTCCTCGGTCGGTGGCTACGGTGCCGATGCGGCGAAGATCAGCATGAAGCAGATCAATGAATTTCATGAAAATCACGACGGCATCCCGGCTGATGTGAGCCAGTTCGCGGCGGATTATTTGGGCAAATATCAGGACACCTGGTATTCGGACCGCCATCGCTGGGTGATCGATATGTTGTCGGCCGCAATGAACAAAGCCGGCAGCTCCGATGCGATCCCGGTTGGTATGGCACTCGAGGGCATGACCTATATGGGCCCGCTCGGCGAAGTGGAGATGCGTGCCTCTGACCATCAAATTCAAACGCAGCTCATGGTCTCAAGCCTGACCACCAAATACACTCACCCGATCTCGTACAAGGGCAAGGATTTCGGTCTTGCCTTTGCCACGGACGGTGTCATCAGCCGGGCGGATACCACCCTGCCGACGACCTGCGACATGAAGCGGCCCAACTAGATAAAAGCTTCACGTCTCTAGGAGCTGCACCCGGTCCCCGGTCGCCTAGACGGGGGGGCCGGGGCTTTTTTGTATTAAACAAGATCGACGCGGCGGGAAGCGTTTTGGAAGTATTCGTATTTTCGCTCTTTAACGGCGTTCTCTACGGCATGCTGCTGTTCTTGCTGGCCAGCGGCCTGACGCTGATTTTTAGTATGATGGGCGTACTTAATTTCGCCCATGCCAGCTTCTTTATGTTGGGCGCCTATTTCGCCTATCAGGTGAGCCACCATATGGGCTTCTGGCCCGCATTGATCATCGCGCCAATCCTGGTCGGCGTGGTTGGCGCTCTGGTTGAGCGCTACGCGCTCCGACCGGTGCATCGCTTCGGCCATGTGGCCGAGCTTCTCTTTACATTCGGCCTCGCCTTCGTCATCGAGGAAATTGTCCAGATGGTGTGGGGCAAGGTACCGGTGTCCTATGACGTGCCGCCGTCGCTCAATGTTACGGCCTTCGCCTGGCAGGGGCTCGATTATTCGGCTTACCGCATTTTCATGTTACTCATTTCGGTGGCGATCTTCGTTGCGCTCTTTTTCGGCCTGACGCGCACCCGCATCGGCCTGATCATCCGCGCCGCTCTCACCCACCCGCATATGGTTGCCTCGCTCGGCCATGACGTGCCGAAAGTCTTCATGTGGACCTTCGGCGTCGGCTGTGCGCTTGCTGGCGTGGCCGGAGTGATCAGTGGCAATGTGCTCGGCACCGAGCCCGGCATGGCGATCCAGCTCGGGCCGATCGTATTCGTCGTTATCGTTGTCGGCGGGCTCGGCTCGCTCGGCGGCGCGTTGATCGCCTCACTGTTGATCGGCATCCTCAACAATCTCGCGATCTCCTATGATTTCTCGTTCTATCCCATATTCGCCGCCCTTGGCATTGAGCGCGATGTGGATGGCGTTCTCGCCGATCTGGTCAATCTGACGACCGCCGGCATCGCGCCGCTGGTGCCTTATCTGCTGCTGGTGCTGATGCTGATTTTCCGCCCGCGCGGCCTGCTGGGCACGCGTGACGTATGACCATGGCCAATCCGACAAAGCCAACAATGGCGAATCTCACCAAGCCGGGCGTTGCCGCCGGCATCGTCGCGATACTGATCGTCCTACCGCAGCTGACCGATTCAGGTTTCGCTATTACGGTGATGAGCCAAATCGGCGTTGCCACCATCTTCGCGCTTGCCTTCAACATGTTGCTCGGCCAAGGCGGCATGCTGTCGTTCGGCCATGCGGTTTATTTCGGCCTTGCCGGCTATGTCACGGCGCATGTGATGAACGGCATGGCCAGCGAGGATCTGCCTTACATACCGGTGACGTTGATCCCGATCGTCGGCGGCTTCGCCGGGCTGTTCTTCGGCATCCTGATCGGCTTCGTCTCGACGCGCCGCGCCGGTACCGCCTTTGCCATGATCTCGCTCGGCTTTGCCGAATTGGTGACGGCGCTGACGTTGATTATCGTCTTCTTCTTTAACGGCGAGGAAGGCGTACAGACTGACCGCTGGATCCGCGAGGAAATGTTTGACATCACCTATGGCCCGGATATTCAGGTCTATTATCTGATTGCCGTCTGGTGCGTGATCGCCGCCATCGCCATGTATGCCCTGACGCGCACGCCGTTCGGGCGCATCTCGAATGCGGTGCGCGACAATCCGGAGCGAGTCCAGTTTATCGGCTATAATACCCACCGGGTGCGCTGGCTAGCGTTTTCGCTGTCGTCGTTTTTTGCTGGCATCGCCGGTGCGCTGCATGCGGTGAATGTGGAACATGTGGGCTTTGAAACGGTCGGCCTCGGCCAATCGGGCGTGATCCTGATCATGGTCTATATCGGCGGCACAGGAAATTTCGCCGGCCCTATTCTGGGCGCCATATTGGTCACCCTGCTCAACAGTTATCTCAGTGACCTCACACCGGCCTGGTATCTTTATCTCGGTCTGATCTTCGTGCTGATGGTGATGTTTGCGCCGGGCGGCCTCGCCGGACTGATCATGATGCACGACCCGATCCGGCGCGCCCGGCCACGCCTGCTGCTCACCATGCTGCCGGCCTACGCCATCGCCTCAGCGGTGAGCCTGGTGGCACTGGCGGGCGCCATCGGCCTGATCGAGATGATCTATTTTCTCAGCACCACAACGACGCGCGATAGCGCCATGATCCTCTATGGCATTGCGCTCGATGCGGCGGATTTTCGGCCGTGGCTGATCTGTATCGCGCTGACAGCCGCTGGCGTGTTCGGCTGCGTCCGCGCCTATCCGCGCATGGCGGAAGTCTATAACAGCGCCCTGCATGAAGCGCGCCGCCAGGTGGCGTCATGACAAGCGCCATCGAACTTACAGGCGTACAAAAATCATTTGGCCCGACGGAAATTATCCGCGGTGTCGACCTCGCCATCAAACAGGGTGAAATTCATGCCATCATCGGCCCCAACGGCGCCGGAAAATCGACACTCTTTAACCTGGTGACCGGGCGTCACCGCGTCAGTGGCGGGCGCATTGCCTTGAACGGTGAAGACATCACCAATCGCACGCCGTACCAGATCAACCGCAAGGGCCTGAGCCGCAGTTTTCAGGTCACCAATATCTTCGCGCGCATGAGCGTCTATGAAAATGTGCGCTGCAGCGCCTTGTGGAGTATGGGCTATGGCTATGCCTTCTGGCATTTCGTCAATCGCCGCCGCGACCTTAGTGAGCGCACCGATATGGTGCTCGAACAGACAGGCCTGACATCGCGCCGCGCTGTGCCGGCCGGCCTGCTTTCCTATTCCGATCAGCGCGCGCTTGAGATTGCCGTCACCATTGCCGGCGGCGCCAATGTGGTCATGCTCGACGAGCCGACCTCCGGCATGAGCAGCAGTGAGACCGAACAAGCCGTGGCGCTGATCCGCGATATCTCCGCCACTCGCACCATGGTGATTGTTGAGCATGACATGGGCGTGGTGTTTGATCTGGCGGATCGTATCTCGGTGCTGGTCTATGGCAAGATAATAGCCACCGGCACGCCAGAAGAAATCCGCGCCGACGCCAAGGTGCAGGAAGCCTATCTCGGCGCCGAGGCCTCATAAAATGTTGAGCGTTAAAGATCTGCATGCCTATTACGGCAAGAGCCATATACTGCAAGGAGTGAGTCTGGATGTAGGTGAGGGTGAAATCGTCAGCTTATTAGGCAGGAACGGCGTCGGTCGCTCGACCACTTTGAAAGCGATTATCGGCGAGGTCGCACCGAGCGGTGAAATTCATTTCAAGGGCAAGAATATTGCCGGGTGCAAGAGCCATGTGATCGCCCGCAAGGGTATCGGCTATGTGCCCGAAAACCGCGAGATTTTTCCCACCCTCACGGTGCGGCAAAACCTCATTCTCGGGCAGAAATCAACCCGTGCCAGCGGTCGCTGGTCGGTTGAGGATACCTTCAACCTGTTCCCAAACCTGCGCGAGCGCGCCGATATCTCTGCCGGTGTGTTGTCGGGCGGCGAGCAGCAAATGCTGACCATCTGCCGCACCCTGATGGGCGACCCCGACCTGATCATGATCGATGAGCCAACCGAGGGCCTGGCACCGCAAAATGTCGAGCGCGTCAAACAACTCATCGAGGAAATCGCGGCGCGCGGCGTCTCCATCCTGTTGGTCGAACAAAAGCTCACCATCGCCCTGCAAATCTCTACCCGCATCTACGTCATGGGACATGGCCGGATTGTCTTCGAGGGTAAGTCGGAGGATTTGTGCGACAACGCGGATATCCGCAAAGAGTGGCTGGAGGTCTAGACGAACGGGTCTATTCCAAACGGCAGAACCGATTATCAAAATAGCCGGGGCACCAAGTTAATAGATTTCAGTTTTGATTCATCGCATTACGCGAGATAACTCCTTTATCCACGTAACCTGCTGAATTATTTATATTTTATTTTAGGTATTAAATAAAGTATTGAGCGTCCCTTATGGTCGCTTAAGGCAGGCTCATTAATTAATAGTCAATAATACCTTAGTAAAATATTTATATGCTTACTGGAAATTGTGCTCATCAAGGCGGCTAAATGCTATCATCGACACTGCAAAATAAAGATTTATCGTGCTGGTCCAAAGGTCAGCTTGTCAACGAGGTCAGCGACCTCCGACGGCAATTGACGGCGTTAAAATATGGCAACGAGATCCCTCCCAACCATGCCGCTCCCGAATCTGAAAGAGCGCCTGACATGGAGGCACCGGTCCACAGGTCATTGCTCGAATCTGCGCATGAAATGGCTCATCTCGGAAGTTGGGAGATCGACTACAGCAAAAATTTCGTGACGTTGTCAGATGAAATTTATCGCATGATAGGGTTGAAGCGTTCCGAGCATGATAGGCGCCAAGCAACATATTTGAAATATGTCCATCCTGAAGATCGTGAACGCGTTACACAACTAGCCGGCGATCTACAGAAGGAAAAAAGCCTGGAACACACTTACCGCTTGGTTCGGCCAGATGGCCAGGAGCGCGTTGTGCACGTACTGGGCATGGTCACGCATATGGTCAATGGCGTAGCGCTCCAAAGTCAGGGACTCATTCAAGATATCACCGAGCGCATTGCGGCGGGAAATGCACTACGTGGCAGTGAGGATCACCTGGCAGAAATGCAGGAGATCGCCAACGTTGGCATGTGGGATTTATATCTCGGTGGAGATCGACCGGATAACCTGTTTTGGTCCGCCGGACTGTGCCGTATTTATGGCATAGACAAGGACGCATTTCCCCGGGACTTCGACACCTATTTGAGCCACGTTCACCCGGATGATCGCGCCAGGGCCCGGCGGTTATGGGCGGAAGCTTTCAAATCCGACACACTATTATCGGATGAATATCGAATTGTCCGCCCCGACGGCTCTGTACGATTTATCCTCATGCAGGCGCGTTTGTTGCATGACCAAAAGCGCAATACCAAACGCTGGGCTGGCACCGCGACAGACATCACCGAGCGAAAACAGTTGGAGGCCTCGTTACGCGAAAGCGTCGCGCGCTACCGCGAAATATTTGACGATGCGCCGGCCGCGCTCGCCTTCTGATGCATGCCAAAGCCCTTTTGTGCGCGCGGCGTCAACACCACCTTGGCACCCAGCATGCGCATCAATTTACGCCATTCAATCGAGAAGCTATCGGCCATGGTGACCACCAGGGGATATCCCTTGGCCGCGCAAACCATGGCGAGGCCAATGCCGGTGTTGGTGCTGCGAACAACAGGTGTCATTCACAAAAAAGGCGGGGTGAGCGCTAATAAATGCACACGGCACTGCAACATTTGGCATAGGAGTTAGGAAAACTGCCTTGGAGTCAGGAAAGCTGCCTTAATTTCCGATAGCCGTCCCATCCCGCCTCAAAGCGCGCAAGCTCTCAAACTCCCGGAAATACATAATCCTTGAGCTGATCGCGTAAATTCAACTTCGACACCTTGCCGGTTGCCGTGTGCGGCAATTCATCAACGATTACCATGTCATCGGGCAGCCACCATTTGGCGACCTTGTCGGCGAGGAAAATGTTGACATCTCCAGGGGTTGGCGCTTCGCCCTCAACGGCGACAACGACCAGGAGCGGGCGTTCATCCCATTTGGGATGCGGCATGCCGACGACGGCGCATTCCTGAATGGCCGGGTGGGCCATGGCGGCGTTTTCCAAATCGATTGAGCTGATCCACTCGCCAGCGGATTTGATCACGTCCTTCTTGCGGTCAACGATCTGCATGAAGCCGTCCGGGTCCAGGGTCACCACATCGCCGGTGCGGAACCAACCGTCTTCCGTGAAGGACTGGGCGGTGGCTTCGGGATCATTGAAATAGGCGCTCGCCGTCCACGGGCCACGCACCATCAACTCGCCAAAGGCTTTGCCGTCTTCCGGCAACGCCTTGCCATCGTCGCCGACGATTTTTTTCTCAACGCCATAGATCGCTCGGCCCTGTGTGCTTTTGATCGCCCAGCGTTCTTCCTGCGGTAGATCCTGCTGAGATTTGAGCAAACAGCCATTGGTGCCGATCGGGCTCAGTTCAGTCATACCCCAGGCGTGGTGAACCTCAATGCCGAACTCTCCTTCAAACGCCTGGATCATCGAATTTGCGAAGGCCGAGCCGCCGACGAGCAACTGTTCGAGCGCTTGCGGCTTGCGCCCGCGCTTGCGCATCTCGGCCAACAGCATCAGCCAGATGGTCGGCACACCGGCGGTGACGGTAACTTTCTCATCGTCGAGCAGCTCGAATATCATGTCGCCTTCGTAGCGCGGCCCCGGCAGCACCAGCTTGGCGCCGGACATGGCGCAGCAATAGGGGATGCCCCAGGCATTGACGTGGAACATCGGCACTACGGCGAGATAGCTGGTCTGGCTCGAAACGCCGGGGCCTTCTGCCAGGCAGGTGGCAAAAGTGTGCAGCACTGTTGAGCGATGGCTGTAAAGCACGCCCTTGGGGTTGCCGGTGGTGCCCGAGGTGTAGCACAGCGATGAGGCGGTCAGCTCATCGAATATTGGCCATTTATAATCCGCATCCTCCGCCGCCAACAGCTCTTCATAGCAGAGGGCGTTTTTCAGGCTTGTTTCCGGCATATGCTCTTTGTCGGTCATAATCACATAGCCGGCGACCTTGGGGAGATGTTCGCCGAGCGCCTCGAGGAGCGGCACAAAGGTCAGGTCGATAAAGAGATATTTATCTTCGGCATGATTGATCACATAGATGATCTGCTCCTGAAAGAGGCGCGGATTGATGGTGTGGCAGACTGCGCCCATGCCGGAGATGGCGAAATAAAGCTCGAAATGACGATAGCCATTCCAGGCAATGGTGGCGATGCGATCCCCTTCCGTCACGCCGAGGCGGGCCAGTGCTTTGGCCAATTGTTTTGAGCGGGTATGGGATTCGGCGAATGTGTAACGGTGGATCGGCCCTTCGACCGAGCGTGAGACAATTTCCGAACCCGCGTGATAGCGCGCTCCGAATTCGAGCAATGAGGAAATCAGCAGTGGTTGATTCATCATTAAGCCGTGCATGCGCGTGCCCCCTATTTTTTCCATTATATTCGCCGAATTCTCTTTTCGGACTCGGTATCTTTGGGCACCCAATCCGGGATTGGCTGCCCACTCAAGAAAATAAAATTCCATCCAAGTGTCGGGCAAATAGCAAAATACCAAAAAATGGCGTAAAATCACCACAATTCATGTTTTGCAATTGAGGAAATGATGGAAATTTGCGCACTCGGTGATCGTCCGCCGCTCGGAGAACTCCCTGAAAAAATGCACGCCTTCGCGGTGCGCCCGGATCGCTTTGGCGAGCCCAAAGTGGCGTGGCAGCGCGAAATCATTGATACGCCGGAGATCGGCGCCAAGGACGTGCTGGTCTACGTCATGGCTACCGGCATCAATTATAATAATGTCTGGGCCGGTTTGGGCCGCCCGGTGGACGTCATCGCCGACCGCCAGAAAAAGGGCGAGCCGGAAGACTTTCACGCCGGTGGCAGCGATTGTTCCGGTATTGTCTGGGCCGTCGGGTCCGACGTCAGCAACGTCAAAATCGGCGACGAAGTTGTCGTGCATAGTGGCTGGTGGGAGCCTGAGGACCCCTGGGTGCTCTCCGGCAAGGACCCGATGCTGGCCGAAAGCACCCGCATCTGGGGCTATCAGACCAATTATGGCAGCTATTGCCAGTTCGCCCGGGCGCAATCCCATCAATGTCAGCCCAAGCCCAAGCATCTCAGCTGGGAGGAGGCAGGCTGCTATCTGCTCTGTGCCTCGACGGCCTATCGCATGCTGATGGGTTGGGAGCCGAATATCGTCAATGAAGGTGATCATGTGCTGGTGTGGGGCGCCGCCGGCGGCCTCGGCAGCTTGGCGCTGCAGATTGTCGCTGCTAAAGGCGGCAAGGCGATAGCCGTTATTTCGGATGAAGACAAGCGGCAGTTCTGCCTCGACCATGGCGCGGTTGGCGTGATCAACCGCAAAGATTTTTCTCATTGGGGCGTGATGCCCGACATCGAAAGCAAGGAGTGGGGCACCTGGTTTAAGGGCGCGCGCGAATTCGGCAAGGCGTTTTGGGAGGCAGCCGGGGCCAAGGTCAGCCCGCAGATTGTTTTCGAGCATCCCGGCGAGACGACGTTGCCGACCTCAAACTTCCTCTGCGATACCGGCGGCATGGTGGTCATTTGCGCCGGCACCACCGGCTACAACGTGACCCTCGATTTGCGCTTCCATTGGATGCGTCAGAAGCGCTTCCAGGGCAGCCATCTGTCCAATGATGTGCAGGCCGAAGCCGTGAACAAAATGGTCATAGCCAAAGAAATCGACCCGTGCCTGTCGGAGACCTACAGCTTCGACGAGATCGGCCACGCGCACCAGCTGATGTTCGATAACAAACACCCCTACGGCAATATGGCGGCCCTGGTGAACGCGACCGAGAAAAATCAGGGTAGGAGTTAAAGGGCACTAAAAATATAGCGGGCTTGAAGGTTGGCGTTATCGGCATTGGCTGGTTCGGCGAAATCTATTGCAGCGTCATTGCCGGCGTGCCGGGAATGACGCTGGTGGTTAGTCATGTCTGCCGCTTCAATCCGCGCTGCATCGCCGCCAAGCGCAAAATCGACATGGGAAGCATTGGTCACGTGGTCTCGCTCAACGGCCGCCGCAATGTGCCGGCCGCTTGGGCCGCGGGCGCGGACGATAAGGTCAATCCGATTTCAGATACCGGCATCCATGATACTGATCTGATGCTGTTGTTCACCGGCGCCCGAGTGACCAGCGTTTATACCCAGACCGTGCGGGTCAATAATTACGCCTATCCCGACATGTTTCAGATCATGTACCGCTTCGACAATGGCGCCAGCGCGATCTATGAGAGCGACTGGCTGATGCCCGAATCAGCGCCCTTTGTGATTGATGAGCGCATGTCGATCATCGGCTCGAAGGACTTCCTCCAGGTGCAGGACACATTCCCGAATTTTGGCCTGTGCAATGCCGACGGATCCACCGGCCCGGACACTACCTATTGGCCACGTATCGGCGGCGTGACCGGCGGCGCGCTTGCTGAAGAAGTGATGTATTTTGCCAATTGCGTGGCGGGTGGCATCACGCCGAATATCATCACACCGGAACAATCCATGGCCGCCATGGAGACCGTGTTGGCCGCCCAGGAATCAGCCGAAAGCGGCGAGATCGTCCGCCTCGGATAGCGCTTAAAACCTATTCACCCATCGCGACCGGCGCGCCAGCGAGAAAGGGCGCCATTTCCGGCTCGCCGCGCAGCGCCTGCGCGCTACGTTGCGCCCGCCTGGCGATGCGCTCGGCATCAAACCCGAGCTGTGCCATGCCAATGCCGGGATCGAAGATTTCCGTGTAATGAGTGATCAGACCATCTTCGAGGCGAAAACGGCCCATGCCGGCAAACACCACGCGAGTGCCGGTGCGCCCGGCGATTTTTGAGGTGTAGCCGAAGCGATAGCGCGCATAGCCGATGCCGTCGCTCATGGCCGGCTCATACATTTGCCAGATGAAATCCTCGGCGTCGCGGCGGAAGTGATTATCGATCATGTCGGTGATCGCCGCGCGCCCGATAAACTCGCCGTAGAAGCCGTCATGATAAGTGCCGTCTTCGCTGAACAGCACCGCAAGTTCCGCACCGCCGGTGCAGGCAGCTTGGCAAAAGCGCTTGGTTAAACCTGTGAAATCCGCCATGTCAGTGTTTATCCCGTCTTTAAATAATTAAGCATACTGTCACCATAATTACGGTCGCTGCGACTATGGTGGCTAGACTGTGATGCGTTCAATTTTGAAGGGAGCGCCGATGGGTGCTTCCGTGTCGAGCTCGCGGGCATACCGGTGGCCAGCGTAGACCGCGTGCGCGACGGTGGCCGGCGCCAGGGCATCCCCGATACAGGTCAGGCTTTTCCACGGCGCGGGTTGATTTTCGCCCTTAAGCTGTAGCTCACGCATGAGGCCGTCGTTTGAGATGCGCGACGTGACCAACACCACCGATGCCACCGCCAGTTCCGCTTCCGCCCCGGCATAGATGCAGGCATGCCGCGCGCCACCGTCTAAAGCCACAAGCCGCCGGGCAGTCAGAATGATCACACCGGCCTGCAATAGACGACGCTGAATGGCGGGCTGTTCGAGGGTGTTTTCGGTCCACGGCGAGACCATTGTGGCAGGCGTCATCAAGGTGACATCGTGCCCGTCCGCAGCCAGTTTTTCGGCGATCAAACCGGCCATGATGTAGCGATCATCATCATAGACCAGGACCGGTCCGGCGCCCGGCTTCTGCCCGGCAATAATATCGTCTGGCGTGAAGATGGCGGGAGCCAACGCGCCAATCGGCAGGGCCGTGCGGTGGCTAAAGCCAACCCCATTACGCCGCCACGAGGCGCCCGTCGCCAACACAATATGCTGGGCCTCGAAGGCCATTACCTCCTCGGCGCTGAGATTGCTGGCGAGATAGGTCTCCACATTGGGCAGCTTATGGAAGGCGGCAAGGCGGTGATCAACTACGCGCTGATAAGACGCCATCCCAGGTAAGCGGGATTCGCCGAGAATTCGCCCACCGAGCGCCGTGCCGGCTTCGGCCAGGGTGACGGCGTAGCCACGCTGGCCGAGGGCGCGGGCGCATTCCAGCCCAGCTGGGCCGCCGCCGACGATCAATACATTATCCTCTGACCCACTGACCGGAATCCGCTCCGGGTGCCAACCCTTGCGCCATTCCTCACCCATGGTCGGGTTCTGCGTGCAGCGCGCGCGGGTGTGGGTCATATCGCCGGCGACACAGATATTACAGCCGATGCATTCGCGAATATCCTCCACCCGCCCTTGATTGATTTTGCTGGGCAAAAACGGATCAGCGATAGAGGGCCGCGCCGCGCCGATGAAATCGAGTACCCCCTTGGCGATCAGCGACACCATGTGATCTGGCGAGGTATAGCGCCCGACGCCGACCACCGGCTTGCTGGTGAGACCTTTGACGAAGGAAATAAAGCGCTCTTGATAGCCTTCTTCGGCAAAGCGCGCGGTCTGCGAATCATTGTCCCAATCGCTCACATTGACGTCCCAAAGATCCGGCAATTCAGCCAGCATGGCGATGATTTCCGGCGCCTCGCCGCCCGCTTCCATACCATCCTGTCCGCGTAATTCATCGACCGCGAAACGCACCGCAACAGCGCAGCTATCGCCGACGGCATCCTTGGTATCCTCGATCAATTCGCGCAACAGGCGCGCACGGTTTTCGAGCGAGCCGCCATATTCGTCACTGCGCTGATTATAGCGCGACAGGAGAAAATGCTGAGCTAAGGAGAGATCATGTCCGGCATAGACATAGACGATATCGTAGCCGGCGCGCTTGGCGAGAAGCGCTGATTGACGGTGGCTGGCGCGGACGGCGCGGATGTCGCTCTTGTCCATCGCCCGTGCCTGCAACGGCGCCGATATGATCAGCGATTGAGCAGAGGGCCCAAGCGGCACCTCGCGGCTGTCCTTATTGGCGCAGGAAATGCCTTGCTGGCAGAGCTCAATGGCCGCCAACGCGCCATGCTTATGCACTTCATCGACCATACGGGCGTGATAGGGAATGTCGCCCTCATCCCACAAGCGTCCCTCAATGGCAGGACTGAAATCAGTCAAATGATCAATCGATACTTCTTCGGTCGAGATCACCGCCCAGCCGCCCTCTGCCTTGGCGCCGCGCATGGCCGCCATGGCGCGCGGGTGACGGTCGCCCATGCCGTTGCAATGGGGCACCTGGTAAAAGCGATTGCGCGCCGTCACCGGGCCTATTTTCACCGGTTCGAAAAGAATATCGTAAATCGGATCGCGCTCGCTCTTATTATTAGGGTCGCCTTCGCTCATGTTCTCGTCCCTTAGCTATTACCTGTTTTCTTCGTCGCCACGTCCACGCTATTGTGGCCTGCGTGACGGGCAGGATGAAAAAGAGACTAGCGGATGAGCGAGAGCGGTTTAATTTATTTATTGTGGAGCGACTTGGTCGGCATGACGCGAACGCGCGGCATACCGCTCAGGGATTTTGATAGCAAGCTCGAAACCGGCCTTGGCTGGGCCAATGCCGGCCAGGCGATGACGCCGTTTGAGCATCTGGCTGATAATCCGTGGGGACCGGTGGATGAGGTTCGCCAGATTCCCGATCCGGAAACTCGCTTCACCATTCCGGCCTCAGGCGAGCATCCGGCGATCCATGCCGTGCTTTGCGATTCGCGCCCAAGCCCAGGCGAAGATTGGAGCGCCTGCGTCAGAACCTTTTGCCGCAAAGCCATTGCCGACCTCAAAGCTGAAACCGGGCTCGACCTGATCTCTGCCTTCGAGCTTGAATTTCTGCTGCATGGCCCTGACTTCGAGCCCGAGGCGCCATTTTCATTCACCGCCGCCCGCGTCCAGCACGGCTTTTTGACCGACCTCGAGGCCTTGTTGAGCGGCGCCGGTGTAGCGCCGGAGACAGTTGAACCGGAATATGGCGTCGGCCAATATGAAATAAGCTGCGCACCGCAAGGCGCGCTGAAAGCGGCGGACACGGCCCTGATTTCTGCCGAGATCACCCGCGAGGCGGCGCGCCGCCATGGCCTGCGCGCGAGCTTTTCGCCCAAGCCAACGCCCAAACATGTGGGCAATGGCAGCCATATCCATTTCAGCCTCGCCGATGCGAAAGGCCGTAACGTCACCAGCGATAGCGCTGGGCCACTTGGCCTCAGCGAAGTGGCGGCCAAATTCAGCGCCGGTATTCTCACCCATTTTGATGCCCTGCTGGCGATCACCGCGCCCTCGCCGGTGTCCTATCACCGCCTCGGCCCGCACCATTGGAGCACCGGCTATCGTTGCATTGGTTGGCAGAACCGCGAGGCGGCGATCCGCATCATGCCGGGCAGCTCGCGCGATCCCGAAAAAGCGGCCAAAGCCTTCAATTTAGAAATTCGTGCCTCTGACTGCACCGCCTCGCCTTATCTCGCGGTCGGCGTCTTGGCACGCGCCGGACTTGAAGGCATTCGCAACAACTTCAGCCCGCCACCACCGGCTGAAATCGATCCGGCTGACATGAGCGAATCAGCGCGTATGGAGGCCGGTATCACGCCGCTGCCGGATAGCCTGGATGCCGCATTGGCCGCGCTCAAAGCGAATGACGTAGTACGCAGCTGGTTTTCCGATGAGCTCTATCAATGCTTTCTCAGCATCAAAAGCTGGGAGGCGGATTACGCCCGCAGCACCGCGCCAGAGCAACTCTTCGCCCGCTACCGCCGGACCTATTGATCTCGTAATAGGACGCGCAGTCCGCTTCCTATTTCAGCAAACGCACCCGCACGCTCTCAGTGTGCCTACACCATAACTTTTCAGTAATAAGTAAACTGGATACATAATTATCTTGCGGGCAGCCAAATGGTGACAAGCCAAAAAGATAACCAGCCCGACCGCGCGCCCGAGTTAATACGAGTTAGCCAAGCGGGCGGATGCCCGCGCCCGGCGCTTGAAGGGCCAACCAAAAAGAGAGGCCCCGCGCCCGATGTTTGAGGGCCAGACCAAACAAAAAATTCACCCCACCTGAGCCAACATGCCGCCATCGATGGGTAGGACATGGCCGGTGATGAAGCTCGACTTGTCGGAACAGAGCCATACCACCGCATCGGCTACCTCTTCCGGCCGCCCGACGCGCTGCATGGGCACGCCTGCGGCCGCCTTGGCGGCATTGCCTTTCCAATCACGTAGCAGCATCGGCGTCATGATCGGCCCGGGCGCTATGGCATTGACGCGAATATTGCCAGCCGCATGTTCGAGGGCGGCGGTCTTGGTCAGGCCGCAGATAGCGTGCTTACCGGCGATATAGGGCGAGCGTCCGGGGTAGGCATTCAAGCCCCAGGTTGAGCTGGCATTGACGATCGCGCCGCCGCCCGATTCGAGCATCGCGCGGATTTCATATTTCATGCTGTGATAGGTGCCGCCAATCAACACGTCGAGCGTCGCCGTCACATCCGCCATATCAAGTTCATGCACCGCCCCGGCAACACCCTCGATGCCGGCACTGTTATAAGCGATGTCGAGGCCGCCATAGCGCTCGACCGTTTGGCGCACCATCTCGGCAACGGAATCTTCCACCGTCACATCGGTTTGGCAAAATTCGGCCTGGCCGCCGCCCTTTTTAATCTCCGACGCCAATTCCGCGCCGGCCGCGGCGCTGATGTCGGCGAGCATCAGCGCCGCCCCCTCGCGCGCCATGGCGCGCGCGCTTGCCGTGCCAAGCCCGGAGGCAGCGCCGGTAACAATGGCGATCTTATTTTGTAACAACATATGGAATTCCTCTCTGACCTGGCTAGCCGTCAGCATGGCCAGGAGACACCACCAAATCCTGTTGCGCCAGCAGCAAATGATTTTTCATGCAGGCGACAGCGCTTTCCGGATTGCGGCGGCGGATGGCGTCAAACACCTCTCGGTGATGGTCATTATATTGACGCATGCGCTCCGGCGTAAGAATGGCCCCTTTGATGGATTCCCAAAGGTCATGGGTGCGCACATGATTGATCTGGCCATACATGGTAATCATCAGCGGATTACGCGTGCCCTCGGCGATACGGAGATGAAATATCTTGTCCCAATGGGAGAAGATTTCTTCATCCACAGCGGCTTCGGTATTTCTGAGCGCTTCTTCCAGACCGGCAATATCGCGCGCCGTCATATTGCGCGCGGCGAGGCGCACCATTTGCGGCTCCAGCGCCAGGCGCACTTCGAGCAATTGCAGCGGGCTGGTGATCTCGGCCACATCTTCCCGGCCCGCCCCGCCCTGCGCCGCCGGATAGGCCACATAGCTGCCGCTGCCCCGCTTGCGGCTGAGCAGGCCGCCCTGCTCCAAAAGACGAAGCGCCTCACGCACAGTGCCGCGCGAGACCGCATTGTCCTCAGCCAATTGACGCTCGGAGGGTAGCCGTTGGCCGCCCTGAAATGCGCCACGCAATATTTTCTCACGCAGCGCAGTCGCTATTTTTGCCGGCGCGCCACTGCGGCTGGATTCAGCCGTATCATGGGTAAGACTATTCAATTGGTAGGACCAATATCAGCATTATTTAGCTTGCAAATAATACCGGCAGACGGTTTAATTTGGACAAAATAGATAGTCGCCTCCTGGAGTACGGGCGGTAAGGTGCTTTATACAACAATGAATGCGCTTAATTGTTTAGACCAATTTAATAATTGGTACAAGAGGCAATTACCCACGCTGACGGCGGATCGCGCATGATTCCGGCGCAGATTAAGTACCTCA
>Ga0114996_10003476_pt1 | contig 19529 bp, 17 predicted proteins | sample ArcticOcean_MG_C_4_FD_87039 | JGI IMG/M metagenome (GOLD analysis project Ga0114996, IMG submission 87039) | Marine microbial communities from western Arctic Ocean - ArcticOcean_MG_CB4_134 | ecosystem: Environmental > Aquatic > Marine > Oceanic | place: Arctic Ocean: Canada Basin | collected...
CGCGGATATCCTCCATCGGTGCGTGAAATCGCTGAGGCGTTGGGTCTCCGCTCCCCCTCAACTGTCCATAGCCACATCTCGTCGCTTGTGGAATACGGTTACCTTCGCCGTGACCCGTCTAAGCCGCGTGCCATTGAAGTTGTGGGCCGGACAGAAGAACCGATCTCAAGCCGACCAAGTCAGCCTGGACGCGAAGTTCCGCTCGTCGGCCGAATCGCCGCGGGGACACCAATCTTGGCCGAAGAGGACATCCAAGACACCTATACGCTCCCTACTGAAATCGTGGGAACGGGTCCGGTCTTCATGCTTGAAGTACGCGGAGATTCGATGATCGACGTTGGCATATTGAACGGAGACTTCGTTGTCGTCCGCCGTCAACCAGATGCTCTTGATGGCGAGATCGTTGCGGCGCTTGTTGACGGCGAAGAAGCCACCATCAAGCGGCTGGAGCGCAAAGACGGCCAAGTCATCCTGCACGCTGAGAACGAGGCTTATGAGCCCATGATATTCTCCGACGGCGTCGAGATCATTGGGAAGGTTGTGTCCGTCCTCAGGGCGCTGTGACTCTCAGGCCGCAGTAACAACTCCGCTTACCACGATCAAGTCACCCCGAAACGAAGTGTGCGCCGGGCCAGTAATCCACGAGCTGTCCCCTGTCGTCTCTACGACTAGTGAACCCCCAGGCAAATTCACCGTGACAATGCCCTCGGTAGCCGGAAGCAAAGACGCTGCCGCCGCGGCAACCGCACCCGACCCGCAGGCAAGCGTCTCGCCTACTCCCCGCTCCCACACCCGAACGTTGATACCAGTGCTTGTTCGTTCAACGAACTCAACATTGACGCCCGCTGGGAACTCCTTCTGCAAGCGCTGACCCACCTTGGATACCTGTGCATCAGACACAGCATCCACAAAGACAACCACATGGGGGTTCCCCACGCTGGCCTCTATCAGCTGGAGGCCAGCGACGGACTTGGTCTCGCCGACGCTAACGGCGCCGGTTTCTGCTCGGACCACACCAGGCTCAACGAGTTCAGCGTTCAGTCGCCCACGGGACGTCTCGACAGCGAACGCCCTGGCAGACACCAGCCCGGTGTCGTGGGCGTACTGGGCGACACACCTGAGTCCGTTCCCACACATCTCAGCCCCGGACCCATCAGCGTTCCAATACTGCATTCGCACGACCCCAGGAGAAACGGCTGATACGGTAAGAACACCGTCAGCACCAACACCGGTATGACGGTTGCACACTGCTGCAACCCACTCCGACGAGGGTGGCTCTTCACCGAGGACCACAAAGTCGTTGCCGATTCCGTGCATTTTAGTGAACGAGGTCACAGGGCTTCCCTAGCCTCTCGGTACATCTGGTCGAATGGTCGATCACAGCCTATCCAAGTAATTCGAGGATCTCGACGAAAATACGTCCGCTGCCGCTTTACCAACGCCAAAGTTGAGCGGTAGATGGCCTCGGCCCCTTCTTTCAGTTTGGTTCGGCCGTCGAGCACTGGCAGCAGTTCCTTGTACCCAACAGCCTGCATGGCGGTGCGGCCCAAAGACCCAGCGAGGCCTTCCACTTCCTCTAGTAGACCCAGCGAGAACATCTTCCCTAGACGCGCCCCGACCCGATTGGACACACCGCCCTCAGAATCCAGCCCTACCAGCTTCACCGGCCGAATCGGCGTGTAGGACTTCACATTTTGGGTGTTCGGAGATCGGGACACGCTGCTCGGAGTGCGACCGTCGATTCGGAACGCCTCGAGCGCTCTGATGGTGCGCCGAGGGTTCTCCATATCCACAAGGCCGGCGGCTCCAGGATCAACTTCTAACAACTGGGCTGCAAGGGTCTTCGCATCGAGACCCTCTAGTTCGGCGCGAATAACCGGGTCAGTAGGAGCAAAGTTCATGGGATCGATCACAGAACGGAGGTGCATCCCCGAACCACCCACCAAGATGGCAGGGACTCCTCGCTGTTCACAGTCGTCGACCGCTGCTCGCGCCTGCTTCTGGAACTCTGCAACGGAGAAGTCATTAGCTGGCTCAACCAAATCAAGCATATGGTGGGGCGCGCGTCCCTGCTCTTCCTTCGTCGCCTTGGCGGTCCCGATGTCCATTCCCCGATACACCTGCATTGAATCAATTGAGATGATCTCGCCGCCGAGATCCTCGGCTAACGAAAGCGCCAGTCTGCTCTTGCCGGAGGCAGTGGGCCCTACCACACCAATGAGTTGCCTCACAGCAGCCTTCCACGGGCGCTGTACGGGCCAGCCGACTCCACTAGAACTGTGACGAAGGACCCTGCCGGCACAGGACCAGAGAAGTGGACCAGTTTGCCGCCGTCGGTGCGGGACCCATTGGTCGTCGGGTTCTTGCGGGAAGGCCCTTCAGAGAGCACTACCTGCTCAGTACCGACTAACTGTTGGTTGAGTTGGAGACTGATGCCGTTCTGCAGATCAATCAAGCGCTGAAAACGTTCTTGGACCACATCAGGATCAATGAACTCGTCAGCCATGTCAGCAGCTCTAGTGCCCGGCCTGGCTGAGAACTGGAACGTGAAGGCTGAATCGAACTGGGCGGCCTCGACGACGTCTAGCGTTGCCTGAAAGTCGTCTTCGGTCTCGCCGGGGAAGCCAACGATGATGTCTGTCGTGACCGTCACGCCTGGGAGATGCGAGCGCATCATCGCTAGGCGCTCGAGATAGCGCGCTGGTGTGTAGCCACGGCGCATCGCTGAGAGGATTCGACGACTGCCCGACTGAAGCGGAAAGTGCATCTGGTTGCAGACCGCTGGGGTCTCGGCCATCGCCAAGGCCACATCTTCCGTCATGTCCGCCGGGTGAGGGGATGTGTATCTCACTCGCCGAACGCCTTCTACCTCGCCGACCCTTCTCAGGAGTTCACCGAAAATGGGACGGCGCCTACCGTCGACCGCTAAATCTCGCCCGTACGTGTTTACGTTCTGACCGAGGAGCGTCACCTCCACCACGCCGTCCGCTGCAAGCGCTCTGACCTCCCGGAGAATATCACCTGGGCGACGGCTGATCTCTGAGCCGCGTACAGAAGGGACAATGCAGAACGTGCAGGAGTTGTTGCAGCCAGTCTGAATGGTCACCCAGGCTGCGTACGGGACGTCTCGACGTATGGGGAGCTGAGCGTGTGCCGCTGACTCGGGCTGGTCCAGAATCTCGGTGACTGGTCCCCACTCTTGTGCCTGATCTATCAATGCGAGCACCCTGTCCAAGTTGTGAGTACCCAACACGACATCAACCCAAGGGGCGCGCTTTCTGATTAGTTCACGATCCTTTTGAGCTGCACAACCCCCAACGACGAGCACCGCTTCAGGGCGCTCACGTTTCGTCTTGGCCATGTGGCCCAACGTTCCGTATAGCTTGTTATCAGCGTTCTCGCGGATGGTGCAGGTGTTAATGAACACGACATCAGCGGTATCGAGCCCTGCCGCCGGAACAAGGCCGTCTGATTCGAACAGCCCCGCCACGCGTTCGGAGTCGTGATCGTTCATCTGACAGCCGAAGGTCGTAATCCAGTACGCCTGCCCGGTGCGAGTGGGCGTCCTCACTTCTCGAACCTTCGGAGTTCCTAACAGGACTGAGTCAGACACGAGGTTTACCTTGCGAACTCTGTTGCCCTGAACTCACGGATGACAGTCACCTGAATCTGACCGGGATACTGGAGATCCTCTTCAAGACGCCGCGAAATCTTGCCCGCGAGAGACGCTGCTTCTAGGTCGTCGATACTTCCAGGGTCCACTACGACGCGAATCTCTCGTCCGGCCTGCATGGCGAACACATGGTGCACACCATCGAACCCTAGGGCGATCCGCTCCAGTCGCTCCAGTCGCTTCACGTAGCTGTCGAGCTGCTCACGTCGGGCTCCTGGCCGGGCAGCCGAAACAGCGTCGGCTGCCTGGGTGATGACGGCGAGCACCGTGCGCGGCTCCACCTCATTATGGTGGGCCTCAATGGCATGCACGACTGAAGCCTCTTCCTCGAATCGTCGAGCAATCTCGGCTCCGACGAGGGCGTGGGAGCCGCCAATCTCGTGAGTAACAGCCTTCCCGATATCATGCAGTAGCGCAGCCCGCTGCGCCTTGAGAGGATCCATACCCAACTCCGAGGCCAGCAACCCGGCCACGTGGGCGGCCTCGACGGAATGATTCAGGACGTTCTGCCCGAACGAAGTGCGGTACTTGAGCCGACCCAGAAGCGTCACCAGCTCGGGGTGCATACGCGAGAGGCCGACATCGACCAGAGCCCACTCGCCAGCGTCCCTGACCGACTGCTCCACTTGACTCTGGGCCTTCTCGTAGAACTGTTCAATTGAGGCGGGGTGGATCCGACCGTCTTCGACCAAGCCAACCAGCGTGAGGCGAGCAATCTCGCGGCGCACCGGATCAAAACAAGACACTGCAACCGAGTCGGTGGTGTCGTCGATCACGACGTTCACGCCGGTCACTGCCTCGAAGGCGCGGATGTTGCGACCTTCTCGGCCGATGATTCGACCCTTCATGCCGTCTGAGGGCAGCTCCACAGAAGACACAGTGGCCTCGGTCACCACGCCGCCGGACATCCGCTGGATGGCCGTCGCGAGTATCCGTCGAGCACGTAGTTCGGCCTCTTCTCGAGCCCGGACTTCAAGATTTCTCACCAAACGCATGGCATCGAGGCGAGCCTCATCTTCAACGTTTGCCATAAGCTCTTCCTTGGCCGCCGTGACATCGAACCCCGCTAGGCGCTCAAGACTGTCTCTAGCGGTCTCTTTCAACTTCGCGACTTCACCCCGCTCTTCAAGGATTTCTTCTTCGCGCGCCGACAGGGCCTGCTCCCGCTGGGAAAGATTCGTCGATCGCTGCTCAAGAGTGAGCTCTCGTTGGCTCAAGCGCTCGTCAGTGTCCTTGGCATCGATCACTCGCATCTCTAAGGTGGCGTCCTCGCGCTCTAGGTACTGATCGGCCAACGCTTGCGCCTTGTTCTCGGCAGTAGCCAAGATGTCCGTGGCTTGGAGACGAGCCTCTGCAATGGTGGCTTGGGCGATGGAGTTGCCGTCGACAGGGCTCTGACGCCTAGATCGGGTGGCCAAGACGCAGCCTGTAAACACGCCCATAAGGACCGCACCGATGGCAGAAACTAGGGCCATTTGCAACGGACTCATGATCACATCTTTCTCGAAGCAGTCGGAAAACGATCTACTTCGCCCCCTCTAGGGGGCGCATAGTCTGACCCTATCGTAACGCTGTTCTTGATAGATGCGACAAGCCGCGGCGTCAAACCGTTACCGGCTGACGCCAAGGAGCAGTAACTCAGTCGTTATCGACCTGTGTGGTGTCTGCCGCGGCTGTTTCCCCCGCTGTGGCTTCGACGCCGTCCTCGTCACCCACGTCACGCTCGTCACGCTCGTCACCCTCGAGTGCTACTTCTGTCAGGCCGACCGCTCCCATGACTCGGGTGTGGAGTTGGAGCGCAACGTCCGTGTTCTCCCGTAAGAACCGCTTGGCTGCTTCTCGACCTTGGCCCAGTTGATCACCCTCGTAGGAGTACCACGCTCCGGCTTTACGGACGATACCTTGCTCGACCGCTACGTCGATAAGGCTGCCTTCTCTTGAGATACCCTCACCGAACATGATGTCGAACTCAGCGAGACGGAAGGGCGGGGCGACCTTGTTCTTCACGATCTTGGCCCGGACGCGGTTCCCGACGTTCTCTTGACCGTCCTTGATTGCTTCAATTCTGCGCACATCGATGCGAACTGATGAGTAGAACTTGAGCGCGCGCCCACCCGGAGTTGTCTCTGGCGAACCGAACATCACTCCGATCTTTTCCCGAATCTGGTTGATGAAGACAGCTGTGGTTTTAGATCGGCTGATGTTGGCCGTGAGTTTCCGCAGCGCCTGGGACATCAGCCGAGCTTGGAGGCCTACATGGTGGTCACCCATGTCGCCCTCAATCTCAGCCCGAGGAGTGAGGGCCGCAACGGAGTCAACGACGACGACATCGAGAGCTCCCGAGCGGATCAGCATGTCCATGATCTCCAAGGCTTGCTCTCCCGTGTCTGGCTGGGAGATGAGAAGCTCGTCAACGTCAACACCTAACGCACGGGCGTAAATTGGATCAAGAGCGTGCTCAGCATCAATGAAGGCTGCGATGCCTCCGTTTCTCTGTGCTTCAGCAATGATGTGAAGAGCGAGCGTCGTCTTACCTGAGGACTCTGGGCCGTAGATCTCTACAACGCGGCCTCGGGGTACGCCGCCTATTCCAAGAGCAAGGTCAAGGGAGAGGGCACCGGTAGGGATGAAGTCCATTGGCCGAATCTCATTGTCGCCAAGCTTCATGATGGCGCCTTTGCCGAACTGACGCTCGATCTGGCTCATTGCTACTTCGAGGGCTTTATCCCGCTCCATGTTGTCTCCCTGCACTGTGTCTTGGTTTTGGCTCTAGCTTTAGCTCTAGCTCTAGCTCTTTCGTGTGTGTCACAACCCTACAAACTGAGTGTGACAGAAACTGCGTGAGACACACCATAGCGAACACTTGTTCGATAGCTGGTATTAACCGAGGTCAAAGATTTCGAGTGATTCATATCGGGTACCTCCGCTCTCAAATTTGGCCTCAAACAGCGTCAAGTGGGGAACGTTCCACTTGACCCGGAGCCTAGGTTCTACTTCCAACCAAGGGCGTACATCAGCCTTTGGCCGAGTCCGGGCCAGACTCAGGTGCGGCACGTACGACCGCTCGTTAGCGTCGAATCCCGCGAGGTTCAAGCGATCCTCGACAGTAGATGCCAGGGCTGTCAACCGATCTTGACCACGGCCTACGCCAGCCCACAACACCGAAGCGGCTCTCGCGTTAGGGAAAGCCCCTAGACCCTCCAAAGTGACATCGAACGGCTCCCCTAGCGAGACGTCCGAGAGAGCGAAACTCAATCGGTCTCGCTGAGCACTGCCAACGTCGCCAAGGAACCGGATGGTGATATGCCAGTTGGAGGGCGGGACCAGCACGCCAAGTAGTTGCTGATCGGAGAAGTGCGCGTCAAGCTCTGCCGCCAAGGCGTGCTGCGCATCGTACGAAGGAGCCACCGCCAGAAACAGTCGCTTCACTCAGCGCTCCACCAAGCGCCGATCACGCCAAGCCGAGCAAGCTGGAGCGCCACCGAAGTGGCGTAGAGTCGAGCCGGAGCTCGATCAGTTGAAGTAGTCAGGATTCGCGAACGAACACCTTCAGGTGTGCGGATACCGATGATGGTGGTTCCCGGCTCGATCCCAGCGAGGGGGCTTGGTCCGGCGACGCCAGTGATCCCGATACCAACATCGGCGCCAAAGGTGCTTGCTGCGTGCTCGGCCAAGGCCTCAGCCACCTCGACGCTAACTACCCCGTGCTCCGAGATCAAGCTTTCGTCGATGCCCACGATCGCCACCTTTGCGACTGTCGCGTAGGGAACTACACCTCCGAGCACCACATCTGAGGCGCCGGCAGGTCCCGTAAGCCGAGTCAGGACCGCTCCGCCGGTGACTGACTCGGCCACAGCCAGCGTCCACCCTCGAGCCCGACACTCCTTGATGAGCTCCTCCTCGATGCTAGTTCTATCAACCCCAAAGATCCTGTCGCCTACGCGACGGCGCACCTCTTCCTCGAGCGGCGCTATCAACTTTTTGGCTTCCTGTTCAGAACGGCCCTTGGACGTCAAGCGAATCTTGGTGATCCCAGCCGAAGCAAGGTACGCCAGTGAGGGGTTGATCGCCGTCTCGAAGAGATCCGCCATCATCTCGGCTACCCGCGACTCGCCAATGCCGAACGTATGCAACGTGCGCGACACCAACACACCCAAACCGCCAGCCTCGTCCCGAAGCCGGGGTGATACGTGGTTGTCGTACAGCCCACGCATCTCCACCGGAACGCCGGGCAGAGCGAATATCCAGGTGCCCTCGTGATGAAGAGCTATCCCGGGCGCTGTGCCTCGTGGGTTATCGAGAAGCTCAGAACCTTCTGGGTGATCGGCCTGTTGATAGTTGTTAGCCGGGATCTCTCTTCCGAATCGGTTCTTCCACATCGCCGTGAGAGCGACGGCGTACTCCTCATCAAAGATCATGTCACGATGGGTAGCGGCACAAATCGATTCCCGAGTCAGATCATCTTGGGTCGGCCCCAGGCCCCCAGTCAGTATCACCGCGTCGGCGCGGTCGATGGCCGTAGCAATAGCGGCGGTGAGCCGTCCTGGGTTGTCACCCACCACTGTCTGGTAGTGCGCGTCAAAGCCTTCTTCGGCGAGTCGCTCACCAAGCCACGCTCCGTTGCTGTTCACAATCTGTCCGAGCAGCAACTCAGTTCCTACCGCTACCACTTCAACAATCACGTGAGCTCTACCTCCTCGGAACGTCTCTCGTTGAAGCGCAGCTGGGATGTGTAGCCAGCCCGCCGAGCCGCGTTCACGACCTCGGCGTGCCCTGACCCGCCCTCCGAAGGCTCGTGGACGTCTGAGGCGAGCGTGACCGGAACCCCGAACTGATCAAAGACCATAACAAAGGTTGGCGACGGATACTCCTCTTGAGCAGGGCTTCTCAGACCTGCCGAAGAAACCTCGACAGCCGTCCCACTCATGGAGGCAGCTTTGGCAACCCGCTCGTACCACGCTACTGGCTCTGGATCCACCCTGTCACCGTACTTCTTTACCAGGTCGGCGTGGGCGAGAGCGTCAACCGGCCCTGACCCACCGAGCTGTTCGAGCAGCCCGAAATACTCGTCCCAACACGCCTCAAGGCCTCGCTGACGCATCTCGGCAGCGCCCCACGGTGGATCGACGGCAAGGCCGCCCATCCAGTGGACTGATTCGATGAGATGATCAAACGGATAGGGAGCGAGAAACCCCACCACGGCGTCGATGGTCTCAGGGAAGAAGTCCACTTCAAGCCCCAGTTTTACAGGCAATCCTTGAGTGTTCCCAGCGAGAACTGTCTCCACGTACCCATCCAGAGACAGGGTGACATCGAGCTCCATCATCTGCTGATTGGAAGCGTGAATATGGGCTGGTTCATCTTGCCAGAAGTACCCCAGCACATCAGCGGCTTCAACGCATCGGTACAGATGCTCGGTGAAACCAACCTCAGTGACACCCTGTTCACAAGCGGCCGCCACATATCGCTCGATGATGCCGTCGCCATAGAAAAGTTCGACTGGAGCCGTGAATCCATGGGGGTGCAGGTGGAGGTGGTAGTCGGACACGCTATTGGTTGAGGCCGAGCCTACGTTCGAGATTGGCGATCTTGACATCAAGAGCGTCCCGTCCCGAGTCATTGTTGATGAGACCGTTCAGTTTCTCGGCGTCCCGGTGCCAGTTCCACTCACCCCAGAGCATCCCGGAGATACCCGACTTCCGCTTGGAGGACACGACGATGAGGTTGTCCTCGATCTCGTCGCGGCGTTCCCTCAGTCGACCCAACTCATCAACCCACGCGTCCCGACGCCCTGCGGTATCCCAGATCTCGGCCTGCGTGTGGAGTTCCTTACGTCGATGCTCCAAAGCGCGGCGCGCTGAACCCATAGCTGTTTCGAGCTGCTCTGAAATGTCGTTGAGCTCACTAAGAGCGTCGTCAAGCGATGGCATGGTGCCTACAAAACTAGCTGAAAACTCAGCCTCTCTTGCAGGGAGGGGAAAACTCAGACTTCCTGGAACATCAGCGGGCGCAGCGCGTTGAGCCGATCCGTGTACGAGTCGGGACACAGCATCCACAACGAAGCTGCCATCGAACTCAACAGGGAGTTCCCGTCTTGGCTGGTGAAGCAGAACCCCACGAGCTCATTTCCGTTCCGAACTGATAGGGATTCGATGGGGACCACAGCCTGGGAAAGGATTCGCCCGTGGTATCCGTGGTCACGCCCGAACGAGAAGACCTCGTTGGTCGACACCTTGTGCGTTAGTGCAATTCGGCGGTTTGACTTCAGCAGGTCAATCGCATCATCGACTGTGACGTCATGATCGAGCGTGAGACTGAACCACATCGAGTGCATGTACTGCGTGTTGAGCTTCATCGCAGACGAGTACAAAGGAAGGTCATGCCCCATCGTCTCAAATAGGTGATGGGCATCGCGGGCGTGATGGGTGCCGAAGCGATCGTCGGTATGGACGCCGACCGTTGGGGAGGGTACAAACCCGCTGTTCTGGCTGATGTCATTGGCTCGGCGCAACATCACAAAACGTCCGTCGACGAGGTGAGAGACCCCGTCGGACATACCAAGAGTCTTGATCATAGAGGAGATGTTGTGCGTGTTACACGAAACGATGTGGAGGTATCGGTCCGACGCCGTGTCGAGCGCCTCGTCGTTGATGCCGCGAGCGTACATCTTCCCGAATCCGAGCTCCGACCCCTGGGCGAGGAACCCTTTTGGCCCGGAGGCAGCTTCGTAGAACTCCTCCTTGTTGACGTTGCCGGCTGGCGTGCAGTCAATGACTACCGACGCGCGAGCCAACGCCTCCTCCGCGGTGTAACTGGCCTTGTGGCCGAGCTCGGCGAAGGCGTCTACCCGATCGTCCAGGACTGCCAGCGTGGCACCCTCAGACATGAGCGCGTCGACTTTGCTCTTTTCAGACACAAGCGGTGTTCGCTTCATAAACGACACTTCATCGATCCCGAACGCTTCCTTGTGATGAACCAAAAGGCTGATCAGGGGTTCTCCAATCGTTCCGGTACCCACCACGTGCACGATCTTCGACATTCTGTTCTTCTCCGTTGTTTCGAACAGCGCAAGGTTATTGCTGCGCGCCTTGCTTTGATGGTTAGTTGAGCAGATAAGAACCACAGTTCTTAAGAGCTAACCCAACAAAACACCTCTGACGTTCCGGTTTTACCCTAACGCATATATTTGAATGATTTATGCTTCTAGGAGAGCCACCCACCAATATTGGGTATGAAATCCACATCTTGTCATCTCACACCGCCAAGGAGCTGTCATGCCAGCCTTCGATCCAGTTGTCCTCGGTCAGAGAGTTCGCCACGCCAGGAAGGCGAAAGGGCTCACTCTCGATCAATTGGGGAAGCTAATCGGCAAGCCAGGGCCCTACCTCTCACTGGTCGAGACTGGGAAGCGGGAACCCAAGCTATCGCTTGTTGCTGACATCGCTCAAGCGCTGAACACGGACCTCCCCACCCTCCTGGACCCTGAGCCACCATCCCGGCGTGCCCGCCTTGAGGTGCAGCTGTCAAGGATTCAGGAGGAGCCGCTCTACCTGCAATTGGAGCTTCCGCACCTGAAGGCGACCGCGTCGATGAGAGACGATGCTCTGGAACACATCGTCTCGCTGTACGACGCGCTGCTGCGCAAAACGCTCGGCGAGGTGGCAACTCCCGAAGAAGCCCGTCGTGCCGCTGTGGAGATCAAGACTCGCTCACGGTCCGTCGGAAACTTCCATGCAGATATCGAGGAGGCGGCTGGCGACGCCCTGAAGGCCATCGGCTACTCAGGTGCGGGGGCTCTGTCACAACGTGACATCACCGAATTGGGCAAACACTTTGGATTCACACTCCACACCGTTCAGGGCTTCCCGCCAACCGCTAGAGCCATTGCCGATAAGAAGCACGGGAGGCTCTTCATCCCCCAACGTGACGAGCTTCGGACCAGACAAGCGCGCTACGTCATCGCCCAAACGCTCGGTCACGTTGCGCTCGGTCATAGTCGGCCCAAGAACTACCTCGATTTCTTCCGCCAGAGAATCCAGGCCAATTATTTCGCCAGCGCGGTGCTCGTTCCTAACGAGGCAGCTGCCCGATTCCTCACAGAGGCAAAGCAGCAGCGTGACCTTGCCGTCGAGGATCTAAAGGAACGGTTCTACACATCCTACGAGACCGCGGCACACCGGTTCACCAACTTGGCCACAGAACATCTCGACATTCCCGTGCATCTCCTGCGGGTCGACCACAAGGGTATCATTCGCAGTTCTTATGAAAACGACGGCATCCCCTTCCCGTCTGATCCCGATGGCATCGTTGATGGACACCGCGTCTGCAAACACTGGGCTTCACGCCGCGCCATGCACTCCGATTCCAGGTTCGACGTCTACTACCAGTACACCGACATGCCAGCCGGAACGTACTGGTCTTCGGCCTACATGGAAGTGGATCGCCAACCTCCGTCCACCATCACATTGGGTACCGACTTCAAATCGGCTCAGTACTTCCGAGGCCGCAACACCGAACACAAGGCAGTATCGCGGTGCCCGACAGGTGAGTGCTGTCGAACTCCAGGATCGGAGTTACTCGATGAATGGGGAGACAGCGTATGGCCCACTCCGCACAGCCAAAAGCACCTCTTAGCGGCTCTCCCTCAGGAGATCTTTCCCGGCACTGACCTAGGAGAGGTGATCGAGTTCGTCGCCAGCCAGGAGTTGTAGCGGCGTCGCCATCTAGGCGACTGAATCGACTCCGAATAGGCCTCTTAGCTCTGCGACCAGCTCGCAGTTTCCTCCAACAAACAGAGCCTACGCGACCGAATCAACGCCAAAGAGTCCTCGTAGTTCTGCGAATAACTCGCTTTTGGCGCTGACTTGAAAGTCGTTGAGCTTCAGCACTTTGTGACCAGTGGAGTTCTTGAGGTGCAGGACCACTGGGGAGTTGCCGGGATGGGCACCCAAGATCCTCTTCAGTTCAGTCACTCGCTCAGGGCTCAGCATGCCAGCCGTTATCTCCAGGGTGACAGTGTTGGTTGGGTCGAGCTTCGGTTCTTGGATGGATTGACACAGTACCTTGCGGTCGTCCCCGCCTCGGTTGTCGACTCTACCTTTCACGAGCAGGATGGCGTCTTCTTGGATCATCGGGCCGAATTGATCTGCGGTGTTGGAAAACACCATCACCTCGGTGGAGCCGGAGAGATCCTCGAGTTGGAAGAAGATCATCTGCCGGCCAGCCTTCGTCATCTTGCGCTGGATGCCGTTTACTACACCACCCACCGTCACCTCATCCCTATCTTCAAGCCGTTCTAGACCAGCGAGATCGGTGGTCACGAGCGCCTTGAGCGCTCCCTCAAGACCAAAGAGCGGGTGATCAGAGATGTAGAGACCCAGCATCTCTTTCTCGAACTGCAGCTTCACCTTCTTGCCCCACTCATCTGAGGGCACCTCAAGAGACGCGGGCGCCGACTCGTCAGCGTCGCCTCCTCCAAAGAGGCTGAACTGACCTGCCTCTTCCTTACGGCGACGAGAGATGGTTGAGTCAAGCATGCCTTCAAGCACCATGAGCAGCCCCTTGCGGGCGTAACCCAAGCTGTCGAAGGCACCTGCCTTCACGAGCGACTCGAGGGTGCGCCGATTCAACGCCGTGACATCCACACGATCAAGGAAGTCTTGAATATCGGAAAACGAGCCGCCAGCGTCGCGACTCTCCGAGATCTTCCCAACCACTGCTTCCCCAACGTTTCGGACCGCCGATAAGCCAAAGAGGATCTCCCCTTCTGCAGCCACGAAGTCCGAGGACGATCGGTTGATATCTGGCGGTCGTACCTTGATCCCGATAGTCCTGCATTCCCCGAGATACAGAGAGGTTCGTTCCTTATCTTTCTTAGTTGCGGTGAGCAGGGCCGCCATGTACTCAGACGGGTAGTGGGTCTTGAGCCACGCCGTTTGAAAGGCCACAAGGGCGTAGCAAGCCGAGTGCGACTTATTGAACCCATAGCCGGCGAAGTACTCGATGAGGCCGAACAGTCGTGTCCCCAGCGCAGGTGGATGGCCGTTCGCTTGCAGCCCGTTGACGAATAGCTCTTCCTGCTCGGCCATGAGCGAAGGGATCTTCTTTCCCATCGCCTTGCGCAGAGCATCGGCCTGCGCCATGGTGAACCCAGCGATCTGCTGGGCAACCTGCATGACTTGCTCCTGGTACACCATGATGCCGTAGGTGTCAGAGAGGAACCGTTCCAGCTCCGGATGGTCGTATTCCAGCGGAGCCCGACCGTTCTTGCGGTCTGCGTACATAGTGTGCATTTTGGCGCCGAGCGCACCCGGTCGGTATAGAGCGTTGACGGCGATGATGTCGTTGAACTCTGTGGGTTCCACTGATTTCAGCAGCGACCGCAGGCCCGACGACTCCAGCTGAAACACGCCTATCGTCTCACCCCTCGCGAGCATGCCGAAGGTCGCCTGATCGGTGAGGTCGACATTGTCCATGTCGACCTCGACTCCGTGGTTCTTCTTGATCATTTCGAGGCTTCTATCAATGATCGTGAGGTTACGGAGTCCCAAGAAGTCCATCTTCAGGAGTCCAAGGCTCTCTACCGCGTTCATTTCGTACTGGGTAACCGTCTCAGCGCCCTCACCCTTTCGCTGAAGAGGGACGATCTCGGCCAGCGGAGTCGGTGAAATGACCACCGCAGCTGCATGGATTGAATCCTGACGCCGGAGGCCCTCGAGGCCCATCGCCATATCGATGATCTGCTTGATCTCCGGTTCGTCGGCGTAGGCCTGACGAATGCCAATCCCTTCGTTGTAGAAGCTCTGCTCAGCTGCCCCTGCGTCCCTGCCCGGGTCGGTAAGGCAGTCTTGAATTTTTGCTTCGGAGCCGAGCACCGCTTGCGGCCACATCTTGGAGATACGATCCCCGTGGGCGTACGGCAAACCCAACACTCTGGCTGAGTCTCGCACCGCCTGCTTGCCCTTGATGGTTGAGAAGGTGACAATCTGGGCGACGTGATCTGACCCGTATTTGCGGGCTGCGTACTTGATCATCTCACCGCGGTAACGGTCATCGAAGTCCATATCAATATCGGGCATGGAGCTTCGGCTTGGGTTAAGAAAGCGCTCAAAAATGAGCCCGTAATGAATCGGATCTAGATCCGTGATGCGCAAGCAGTATGAGACAATAGATCCCGCGGCCGACCCTCTGCCGGGACCAACCCGAATCTTTGACTCTCGGGCGTAGTTGATGAGATCCCACACGATGAGAAAGTAGGCAGGGAAGCCCATCTGCTGAATAATCTTCAGCTCGTGCTCCAGCCGATCCCGAACCTCGTCCGAAAGGACATCGCCGTAGCGCTCTTTTGCGCCTGCGAAGACAAGCCCTTCGAGGTAGGTCATCTCGGTATGGCCTTGGGGAACCTCGAACTCCGGTAGCAGGATCTTGTCGAACTCGAGGCTCACGTCAGCTCGCTCAGCAATCCAGAGCGTGTTGTTGCAGGCATCTTTGTAGTCGTCATCTGGAAAGAGCCTTCGCATCTGCTGGGAGCTCTTGAGGTAGTACTCAGGGCCCCCGTTGAACCGAAATCGACGCTCGTCACTAATGACCGAACCCGTCTGGATGCAAAGCAGCGCGTCGTGGGCATCAGCCTCAGTGGGGTCAACGTAATGGGCATCGTTAGTAGCGAGCAGCGGTGCGTTGATCGAGTTTGCGATCGTGACCAAGTCGGGCAGTACCCCTCGTTGTGCTTCGAAATTGTGATCGTGCAGTTCGATGAAGAAGTTGTCACGGCCAAATATATCTTGATAGGTAGCCGCCATGGCGATTGCCGCTTCAAGATCCCGCTCATGACGTGTGTTCCCCTCCTCGCCGTTGGCGTCAGGAGCCAACAGCTGCGGCACTTGCCCGCCGAGGCAGCCCGAGGTGGCAATAATCCCCTCTGAATGCTCAGCCAGCAGCTCGTGATCCATCCGAGGCTTGTAGTAGTACCCCTCGGTGTAAGCCCGAGAAGCCAGCTGCATCAGGTTGCGATACCCCACCTCATTTTCAGCGAGCAGGGTGGTATGGAAGCGATCGCCTCCTCCACGCGGACGATCAAAACGGGATCCTTCCGCGATGTACGCCTCCATGCCGATGATCGGCTTGATCCCGGCCTTTGTAGCGGTCTTCACGAAGTCAACAACGCCGTACATGACACCGTGATCGGTGATGGCTACGGCAGGCTGATTGTCAGCAACCGCCGCTTTTATGAGTTTATCCACCCGCGCTGCCCCATCGAGCATCGAGTACTCCGTGTGAACGTGGAGGTGAGCGAACTGGTTAGACAATTAGGACCTACAAACAGAACTACAAGAATGGGATTCGACGATACCACGAAGCTGCGGTTTGTTGCCCTCTTCTCATCGCTTCTTAAACGACTTTCCCACGAAGTAGAACGCGATCCCCGCAATCAGCCCGCCAAGATGCCCTTGCCACGATATCCCTGGGCTGAACGAGATAACCAGATTGATTAACAGAATTGGGGCGAACGCTCTCAGCTGCCTGCTGCCAAGGCCCTGTTGCTTAGCATCAATTGCGTTGCCGAGGTAGAAGCCAAACAACCCGTAGACAGCTCCAGAAGCCCCCACTGTTGGGCCTGACGAGAGATAAAACACCACCGCGCCGCTTGCCAATGTGGCAAATAGGTACAGGCTTGCAAATGAGCGGGACCCGATGCGACGTTCGAGTCCTATCCCAAGGATGAACAGGGCGTACATGTTGAACGCCAAGTGGAGGAAACTCCCATGCACTAGAGCGTGAGTTACAAATTGCCAGGACTCGGTCAGACCGATTGATTCTGGCCACATCGCCAGAAGTCTCCAATCGACAAAGCCAAAAATCTCGGCTGCCGAAACAACGATTGTGCCAATCAACACCGCTCGAACCACAGGAGCCTTAGCGAACCGACTGGCGACGCTGCTACCACTTGGCCTGATGACCTGCTGTGTACCTTGCTCCTTAACGCACGCCGGGCAGTGTTGTCCCACTGAACCAGGGTTCGCACAAGCTCCACAAATGTGCCGTCCACACCGAGAGCACTGCAAATAGGCCTCTGTGTTGGGATGCCGGTAGCAAGTGGGAGTGTGGTCCATGGGCGGAAGGGTATCTAGTTCTGGCTGTTTGCGCGGAGCTCTTCCAACGTGGAAACCAGCTCGGCGGGCAGCGGAGAGGTGGCAACCACTTCTGCTCCGGTCACTGGATGCACGAACTCAAGGATATGGGCGTGTAGCCACGTTCTCTTGAGACCCAATGCCGGTGTTTCCACAGTGCGGTAGGTGCGGTCAGCAACGATGTGGTGGCCGATCGCCGAGAAGTGGACTCGAATCTGATGGGTGCGACCCGTCTCAAGCTGCACATCAAGCAGCGCTATATCTGGGTTCCGCCATTCTTCCAACAGGCGGTAGTGAGTGCGAGCCGGTTTCCCGTACGGAGACACCTCACGGCGAGTTGGGTTCCTACGATCTCTCGATATCGGCGCATCAATCGTTCCGGTGGGTACCTCGAACACGCCTGACGCCAACACCCGATACCTGCGCTTGATCTCCCGCTCACGCATCTGTGTCTGGAGCGCGTCGAGGGCCCCCTGCGTCTTGGCCACGAGCAGAGCACCCGATGTATCCCTATCCAAACGATGGACCAGACCCCACCTTCCTGGCTCGCCCACTTTCAGCATCTCTGGCCACCGATGCACAAGCCCACCAGCGAGAGTGGTCATCTTCTTCTTGGCTGTTGCTTGCACCACCAGACCGGCTGGTTTGTCAATCACGGCGAGATACTCATCTTCGAAAAGTACCTCGAAAGTGACGGCGGGATCCGCCTCAAAAACGAACTCAGGGATCTCGGGATACGAGAGCTCGACGCCAGCTCGAGCCTTGGTCTTGGGCGCCACGGTTTCGGAGTTATAGGTGGCTTCGCCCTGCTCAATCATCTCGCGAGCGACAGACCTCGGAACATCAGCGAGTCGGGCAAGGACTAGATCAACCCGCTCCCCGTCCAAGTCCTCGGGGACAAGCTCAACTGGCATGATCCCGATGCCTCCAAGTCGATAACAGCAGTACAACGACTCCAACAGTCAGCACGGCGTCAGCAACGTTGAAGTTCCAGAAGTTGGGCAGCTTGATCCAGTCCACGACGGCGCCGTCCATAAACCCGTCGGCATACAGGAATCGATCCCACACATTGCCAATGGCACCACCAAGGATCGCCCCCATGGCTACAAGTTCCAGTCGAAGTTCGAGGGTCGTGATCATCCACATGACAGACCCAATAGCGACGAGCACCACGACCGAAAGGACGACCCCCCCGTTCGAGAACAGACCGAAAGCGGCGCCGTGATTCCTCGTGTACTCAAGTGAGAGGACGTTAGGAATCACTTCGATCGGGTTGCCCGGAAGCGTTCGCAACGCCCAGGCCTTCGTGAGCTGATCGACCAACACCACCAGAGCGGTTGCCGGAATAGCTGTCGCGAACTTACGCGCCATGCAAGATCCTTCTAGGTACGGGAGCCCGACGCACACGACACACACTGTGTCGAATGCGGTAGCGCCTTGAGCCGTTCCATTGGAATGGACTCGCCACAGGTCTCGCAAAGCCCGTACGTTCCACCTTTCATTTTTGCGAGAGCATCGTCGATCTTGTGCACCTCGGCGAGGGCAGCCGCGTCGATCTGGCGGAGCAACTCATACTCGTAGGAAAGCGTCCCACCTTCGGCCGTAGTGGGGTCCGGTACGCGCTCAGCAGCACCTTCGTCATGCAGGGCGTCTTCTATCTCTTTCTCACGCTCATCGACTTTGTCGATGATCTCCTTTTTCCGTTGGAGCATGCCCTCTCGAATGCGGGCTACGGTTGAATCTGCGAGCTTTCGTGCCATCAGCTACTCCCTTCCTCTTTCGCTAACCAATGTCATCTAGGAGTTGTTACCTAGACATTGTCTAATCTCTTCTACTGAGCACTCTGGTAACAGGACCCTCTTGGTTCTGCCGAATGCGCCGCTGAGCAGTTCGGGAGTGACTCCAAACACGACCTTCAGCTGCCTAAGCAGAGCCTTGTTCGCTCTCCCAGATTCTGCGGCCACTGCCACCCAAACCTTGAAAGCATCCCCGTATGGACCGATCATTTGGTGTCGCTTCGCACCAAGTACAACCCAGACCATGAGGACAGCGCCTTCGGGGTGCTGTTTAACCATGGCGAGAGACTAGTCCATTTCCCATGCTTCGGGTGAAGGTTTGGCGACCAGCGGCTAACTCCACGTGTCAGCCCACTAATCGGAGTACGATTATGCAGCCCACGTACGTTAGAAGTATGAAGCCGTTCACTCGTATCACTGCACCGACATCCATCCCCGAGGCCGAGCAATCGGTCATAGAACTTTGGCGCAAGACAGACGCCTTCAAACGTTCGATCGAGCAACGACCTGAGGACAGTTCGTACACCTTTTACGATGGCCCTCCCTTCGCCACAGGCAGCCCGCACTACGGCCATATCCTCGTGGGGGTCATCAAAGACGTGGTTCCCCGGTATTGGACCATGCGCGGCCATCGCATCGAGCGCAAGTTCGGTTGGGATACCCACGGCCTCCCGGTCGAGATCGAGGTCGAAAAAGAGCTAGGAATCTCGGGGCCGGCCGCCATCAACGAGTTCGGTATCGGCAACTACAACGAGATGTGCCGGGCTCTAGTCGAGAAGACGACTGACGACTGGGAAGACATCACAGAGCGCATCGGGCGCTGGGTGGACTTCCACGACGATTACAAAACCATGGATCCTGAGTTCATGGAGTCTGTCTGGTGGGTGTTCAAGCAACTCTGGGACAAGGGGTACGTGTACTCCTCTCACA